>Ga0315537_1001521_pt1 | contig 18178 bp, 17 predicted proteins | sample SalMarSW160270MG_FD_203091 | JGI IMG/M metagenome (GOLD analysis project Ga0315537, IMG submission 203091) | Salt marsh sediment microbial communities from the Plum Island Ecosystem LTER, Massachusetts, United States - Salt Marsh Sediment SW1602-70 ... | reverse complement strand
GAATAGTTCCATGAGTACATCTGCATCGGTCTGAGTCTTTATTTCTTTCCAGTTCATTTCTTGCACAGAGCATGTTATTGTATATTTTTACCGCCAGTATTCTCTATATTTTACTATACAATTCAGGTTCGACAACATATTTATAGGAAAATATAGTAATGACCGCGGACAATGCCCGCGGCTAAATTAAAAATAACCCCTGGTAAAACCGGGGGCTAAATATTTACGCGGCCGTACCGGCCGCGGCTAAACGAAATGGATTTCCGCGTTCGCGGGAATGACATGTGCCCCCTCGGCTGGCCGAGGGGCTAAATATAAAAGAAGAACCCACGGCAATGCCGTGGGCTAACAACCCCGCAATAACCCGTCTTCGTTAAAACTACGGAGGGCAGGCAGAGAAAAAATGGTGTGAAGGTGTGCAAAGTGAGAAGGGTATAAAAAGTATGATTGGTACAAAGAGAATTTGAGATTTAAAATTTAAAATTTCAGAAAAAATAGATTCCCGCGTTCGCGGGAATGACAAATAGCCAAATCCGTGTTAATCTGTGTTAATCCGTGGTTAGTGATTATCCAAGATATGAATTATGCATCAGGTAATTTTGGACATAATCGGTAACCGCATCTTCGAGGGTGGTGTTTTGGCTTTGATAGCCTGCGTTGCGGAGTTTGGTCATGTCGGCCTGTGTGAAGTATTGGTATTGATTACGCAAATTCTCGGGCATTTCGATAAATTCGATGTCGGGCTTTCTATCGAGGGCGGCGAAGACGGCCTTGACCATATCGTTCCAGGTGCGGGCGTTGCCGGTGCCGATATTGAAAATGCCGTTGACTTTCGGATTATCCAGAAAGAAAAGTGTCATTTCAACAGCGTCTTTTACGTAAAGGAAATCGCGCTTATATTGCCCGTCGGGGTAATCGGGGTTATGTGATTTGAACAGTCTGACTTTGCCGTCGGCCTGTATTTGTTCGTAGGCCTTGAGGACAAACGAGCGCATGTCGGCCTTGTGATATTCATTGGGGCCGAAGACGTTGAAGTACTTCAGGCCTGCGATTTGCTCGAGCAGGCCGTGACGGCGGGCCCAGAGGTCGAATAAATGCTTGGAATAGCCGTACATATTGAGCGGCCGAAGCTCGTCGAGTTTTTCCTGGTCGTCTTCGAAGCCTTTTGAGCCGTCGCCATAGGTAGCTGCGCTTGATGCGTATATGAAGCGAATGTCGTGCTCGAAGGCCCATGTGGCGAGCAGCTTTGTGTACTGGAAATTGTTCTGCATTAGAAACGTGGCGTCGGTCTCGGTGGTGCTGGAGCAGGCGCCCATGTGAAAGACGGTTTTGATGTCCTGATGAAAGTCATCTTCGAGAACAAGCTCGAGGAAATCGTCCTTGTTGATGTAGTCGGCGAAGGAAAGATTGACGAGATTCTTCCATCGCGGGCCCGCCCCGAGCGAAGTCGAGGGGTCTATGCCGAGCTCGTCAACGACGACGATATTGTCGATTCCCCTGTTGTTAAGAGCGGCGATGATTGCCGAACCGATGAAACCTGCTCCGCCTGTAACTATTATCATAAAAAGGTCCTTGATGCTCGATACTCGACCCGGCTTCGCTAAAAGACAGCTACGCCGCGGCAAGTGCTCGACACCCGAAGAAAAATATCCGGCTGCTATCGGGAAGTAAGGTTACTTTAGAGATGGTCCTTTGTCAAATGTGAGGATTGCAGCGCATAAAAAAAGGCCGTCTTACGCCAGACGGCCCGGAGGTTGAAAAATGGCAGATATTCAGCACATAGCCAGATAACTGGCAATTGCCAGTACCAGAATGCGCCTTTTGGTTGCCGTAAACGGCAGCCATTTTGAATAATAAAAATCAACTATCCTCTTCATCGCCAGGTTGCCCCCAAACATTGTTCTCGACGGACTCTCAACGATTGTATTGTAGCAGAACAGGGGGTTTCGGGTCAAGGATAAATGGCTCATTTTGAGCTAAGCGTTGTGTTTATAAAGGCTTATGCTCGCAAAAAGAGCGAGGTTTTGAGGCGAAGCCCCGTTTCAGAATCGGGACTGAATACTCAAAAACCGGCTGTCTGGGGCACTAAACCGCTGTTATGCCAGCTTTTGAGCGGCCTCGGCCATTAGTTTTGCGATAGGCATCCGCTGTGGGCACCGGGCCTCGGCGGCGGAGTAATCAGCAGTTCTGACGCGGGCTTTTGCACTTGCCGGAAGCTGAGCGAAGAGTTCGCGGGCCCGGTCGGTATCGCCGTAGCTTTTGTAGTACATCAGGTAGCGCATCACCTCGGCGGTGTACGGCATCGCGGGTACGGCGGCGGCGCAGATGTCGGCGCAGCCTGCACAATAACCGGTACATGTCTCGGCGGCATATTCACGGAGGGCTTCGAGGTCGTCGGGCGTCAGCTCGGTTTTGTCAACTACGGCGGCGACGTTGGTCTGCAGGAGGGTGACATTTTCCATCCTGATACAGGCGGCGGTGATTCTGTCATCGTCGAGCACAATTTTTATAAGTGCCTGTTCGCGGTTGTAGCCTTTATCGAGGAAATGGGTAAGCAGTTTTTCTTCGGCAGCGGGAATCTGGTTCTGGACTCCGCGAATGACTTTCATTGCTATTACAGCGACACCTGCTTCGCGACAGGCCTGGACGGCTTCTTTCATATCCGGCTGGAGCATCAGGGAGATATTGTAGCTGGTCATCACGGCGTCAATCCAGGGGAGTTTGGACGCGGCCATGAGACACTTTGCCATATTTGAGTGCGTGCTGAATCCGAAATATTTGATGAGGTTGCGTTTTTTGGCGTCTTCGGCCCAGCGTGCAAGGTCGTCGGTCAGTTGTTTAGGGTCACTGCAGCCGTGTACACCGTAGTACATGTCAATGTAATCGGTGTTCATTCGCTTTAATGACTCCTGGAGTTTTTGCTCGACCTGCTCGGCTGTTCGGGCGCCGGAAGCCTTGGTGACGAGAAAGATGTCTTTACGGACGTCGGGATTTTTCTTAAAGAAATGTCCTACCCCGAGCTCACTATTGCCGCCGGCGTAACCGCTGGCTGTATCCCAGTAGGTGACACCGTAACGAAGGCTGGCGCGGAGTATAACAGGGTTTTCGACGACGTTGAACATGACGCCGTTGCAGATGACGGGTATTTCGATATCGGCCCGGCCGAGCTTGCGTTTGGGCAGTTGCGGGTATTTTGCCTTTTCGGTGGTGTTGTTGGGCTCGGCCGGGGCCGGGGTGTTCGCCTCGGCAAAGGCATATCGTGATGCGATTACAGAGCCAAGGCCTGCGGCGCCTGCGGCCTTGAGAAAGTTTCTTCTGTCTATCGGGTTATTGTTTGCTTTCATCGAATTAGCTCCTCAATTGTCAGCCTAATAATAATTTTCTGTTTGCGTTTCTTGATTCGCCCTCTGCGGAAACCCTTATGGCGCGTTTGCCGCTTACGGGGCATTCGTGTTCGCATACGCCGCAGCCTATACATTTTTGCGGGTCGACGTACGGTTTCTGAAGGCGAACCTGAATTATAATCTTACCATTGGAAGGTAAATGTTGTTCAGGTTTTTCTTTTCCCTCTAATCTAAGGGTGTTTTCGGAGTTTGCGACAATCTTGAATCGGGCAGGGCCGACAGCGCAGTAATAATCGCCCGTTGCGTATCGGTCAGACTGCATAATTGTTTTTATTTCAACGGTATTACCTGAGATTTTTGCTGCCGTGAACTCGCCGTCTCTTACTGTTTCGAATGATACTTTAGTGAAGATTGCTTTTGGGCTGACGGGGCAGTTTTCCTCGCAGACTATGCAGGGCCTGCCGAGTGCCCATGGCAGGCAGCGGTTTCTATCGACGAATGCAGTTCCGAGCTTTATGGGGCCTGCGTCGGCAAAGTCGTTGATTCCGAGTTTTTCATCGAGGCTGATGGGCCTGATTGCCGCGGTAGGACAAATCTGGCCGCAGGCGACGCAGTTTAGCTGGCAGCCGCTGGAACCGATGCGATTGTTCAATGCGGGCGTCCAGAGGTTTTCGAGTCCGCCCTGTATCGAGGCGGGCTGAATCACGTTGGTTGGACAGATTCTCATACATTGTCCGCACTTGATGCAGCGTTTGAGAAATTCTTCTTCGGGCAGTGCGCCGGGCGGACGAATCAGGCCGGGATAGTAATTGGCGCCGAGTGTATTTGCGAGCCTTACGGCCGGCAGGGCCAGCGCTCCCCCGGCAAGCGACAGGATAAAACCGCGACGGGAGATGTCGGGGTCCGTGATTTCACCGCCAGCACTGATTGCGCGCCGATATGTCATCAATTCGTGTTTACAGTCATTGAGACAGTTGAAGCAAAGGATACATTCGCTGATTCTGAAGTCGTGCGTCGGCTGGCATGCACCTTCACAGTTTACTTCACAGAGTCTGCAGTCGGGGTGTTCGGCACTTTTTTTGCCTATGCGCCAGACGGCAAACCTGTTGAGAGTAGCGAAGAATGCGCCGAGTGGGCAAATGAATCGGCAGTAGAAACGTGGAATTGCGAAATTCAGCAAAACCGCGGCGAGAAAGAAGGTCAGAATCAACCAGGCGCCTTCGTAAAATCGCGGCGCGGCGGAGGTGATATGGAAAAAGCGGTCGGCAATCGGAATCAACATTATGTTAAAAGAGCGAGTGACAATAGATATGGGGTCGAGCAGGCTGATTTGCAATGTTGCGGCAAGTGAAGGAAAGGCGGCCATTATCAAGAAGAAGACGAGAATAAAGTATTTTATGGATTGAGCCTTTCGGTACCTGTTGAGGCGGATTTTTTCTGCGGTTTTTTTGTTTCGTTTGGCGAGGTAACCAAAGAAGTGATGAATTGAGCCGAAGGGACAGACCCAGCTGCAGAAGAATCGGCCGAAGATGATGGTGAGTATAATGGTAATCAGGGCCAGTGCGAGTGGGCCGTAAAGTGAATGAGTCGCAAGCATCGTGCCCAGTGCGACGAGCGGGTCGAGATAAAAGAAGAAATTTACCGGGTAGTTTCCAATTCGCCAGAAGCTGTCGCCCACGGTGCTGACTACGCAAAGCCAAAGGAAAAGGGCAAAGAAGAGGAACTGGCATATTCGTCTGGCTGTAACTATTTTCATATTCAGCTTACCGAAGCAAATATTGGTTTGAGTAACATATAATCCGTTGAGCCGGCGCCGGCCTCTGCGGCGAGTGACAGATACGGCAAATCCGAGGTTTTCAAATCGAGCAGTGTCGCTCCGAACGAATCGACGGCGACCGGGTCGGTTCCCGCAATAAGGGTATCAGCCCGTTTTAAGTCGGAGGTGGAGCCTCCGGTCGGGCCGTTGGTTTTCATTACGGTGGTGCCGTCGAGTATTACAAGGGTCGGTCTAAAGAGCATGGCAAGCTCGGCGATGATAGTGTTGATGTTCTGGTGGAAGATGTTGCGTCGGCCGCCGAGTAACCCGTAGAAATTTTTCATAGTCATCGATGCGCCACTGCGGTGATGGTCTTTGAGCGGAGCGATGCCGATGAGCCTGTCGGCTTTTCTCATCGCTTCGAAGTAAATCGGCCAGTCGTTAATTAATTTGCCGCCTTGCAGCGAAGTATTACGGAAGTAAGCAGGCCTTGGCAGAAGCAGTTCAGCACCCGCGGCGGAGGCTGCTTTACCGATGCCGCTGATTAGAAAACAGCTTTCGGGATTATTTATTGGGTTGTCGGTGACAATGACCTTTTTCGCTTTGCCGCGGTCGAGACAGAGCCTGACGATTTGAGCGACGAGCGCCGGATTGGTCGTTGCACCGAGAGCAGGCGGCGAGGCGAAAGCGACGTTGGGTTTTATGACGACGATGTCGCCTGGTTTTACGAAGCGTTCAATTCCGCCGAGCAGGTCAATAGCTTTCAGAGACGATTGAGCCGGGTCAGGTCCTTTGATGATGCTGATTTGCTGAGATGCTCTGGCGGCGACGGAGAAATCGGGTACTTTTACCATCTCGGATATGTCGGCAGCAACCGAAGGTGGTTTTGAATTGTACATTAGTTTGGCCAGGGCCGATGCAGCGACAATCGAAAGTCCCGCTTTAACCGTGCGGGCAAGGAATTGGCGGCGCGGCAGTTTGATTTTATCTTTTTTAGTCATTGGTTTTCTTTAGCTAAGCTGTTGCGAATGAGAGCAAGTATAATATCGGCGGCCATGCGGTCATCGGCCTGGTGGATTCCGAGGACGAATGAATCTTCTACAGAGACAATCTCAAGGCTGCCATAAAAGTCGATGTATTTTACAGCGGGGTCGGAGGGCGCGATTTTCTCTCCGCCGTTAACGATAACGAATTCTGCGTATTGGTCAGCTAATTCTTTAGCAGCTGCCGGGTCCGGTTGTTTGCTGATGAACGCTGTCACGGTCTCGTCGTTGACTTTGTATTTTGCTGAAAATGTGTTTGTCAGGCCGGCAAAGCCGAATGCTCCGTTCAGGTATAGTATAAAAGTATTCGGGATGAGGTTTTGGGAGGGAAATATTGCGAGTTGCGGTATTTCGGCGGGACCTGCGTCTTTTAAGTTTTCGATAAGAGCGGTTGCAGTAAAATCAACGGCGTCGAGAAGCAACGGGGAATCGGATGAACCGATAAGCTCACAGTAGTATCGGCCGTCGGCCAGATACAGTGCGTTTTCGGTTCTGTATGCAAAGGGCATACCATCAGCCGGTGAGCTTTCGGCACGGCGCTGAATGCTGTAAACGCTGAATGCATTTGCCGCTGAGCCCATGTTGTATATGTAGAGCTCGAAAGTCAGCTCGTCATTCTTTTCGCTTACGTATCGCTGAGTGGATAGTTTTACGAAGCCGCTCTCGGTGTAGAGTGGGGCCTTGCCGTTGATTTTTTCGTAGAGGGTTTCCTCGTCGTAAGATTCTCCGTGGCCGAAGGGCTTGAATCCCTGTGGGGCAAGACCGGCCAGGTCAATGGCCGATTTATCCTCCGTCAGGAGTCCCCAGGACTGCGGTTTTTCGGTGATTGACGATTGGATACCGAAGCGGGAGATGTCTGTGGTTTTATGCGCGGTAAAAATTAAGACCAGGATAATTACGGGTATGGCAGTGAGAGCAATAGCGACGATTGATTCGAGTCGAGTTGGTTGGTGTCGTGCCGGGCTCATTATACGTCCCCATTTAAGAGTTTAGAGTAAGGGTACAAACAAACGGCATTATATTTATTAGGGTCGTGTGAGTCAATATAGGCGTCTATTTGGTCGAGCATTAATCATTGACGATTACCCTGTAAGCCGGTAGAATTTGGGTGAGATTTAAGGAGAACCGAATGAATGCGTTTAACGGACAGATTCTTGGCTGGTCGGTTGGCTGGCCTGAATTGCTGGTCATTCTGATAATAGCGTTGCTGATATTCGGGCGGCGTCTTCCTGATTTGGCGAAGAGTCTGGGCAAGAGCCTGACCGAATTTAAGAAGGGCCTTCACGAGGCGGAGGATGCGACCGACGAAATCAAGCAGGAGGCGAAGAAGATAGAAGAAGATGTGAAAAAAGAGCCTTCGGCTGACCGCGAGCAGGGCAAGAGCGGCTGAGGCGACAGACCCTGGTTTTCTCTGCGCTATTTCAATGGAAAAATCCAACAAGTTTTCCGACAGCACAATGAGCCTTGGTGACCACCTTGAGGAATTACGCCGGCGGTTGATTTACGCGCTGGGTGGTCTGGCGGCGGGTACGGTTGTCTGCATGATATTCGGGACCCGGCTGGTGCAATTGCTGCTGGGGCCGTATAACAGATTGGTGCCGGACGACCCGCTGAATTTTCTGGGTATCCCTGATGCGTTCGTTATATATATGAAGGTGTCGCTGATTGCGGGGTTAATTTTATCGAGCCCGTGGGTGTTTTATCAGTTGTGGATGTTCATTTCGGCGGGGCTTTATGAGCACGAGCGGAAGTACGTAAAGATTTCGGTACCGTTCTCGGCGGCGTTGTTCATTACCGGGTCGTTGTTTTTTTTCTTCGTAGTAGCGCCGCTTTCACTGAGGTTTTTTCTCAAGTTCGGTGAGATTCTCGGTGGTGAGCAGGCATGGACGTTCGACAGGTATATTTCGTTTGTAACGGTTCTGATGCTCGTGTTCGGTCTCGGCTTTCAAACACCGCTTGCCATATTTATTTTGCATCGCGTCGGGCTGGTGTCAATTTTCGGACTCAGGCAGGGGCGTAAGTATGTCTTTTTGGCGATGTTCGTAATAGCCGCAGCGGCGACTCCGCCGGATGTAATCAGCCAGGTGACTCTGGCGCTGCCGCTGTATCTGCTTTATGAGCTTGGTATCCTGTTGTGTCGATTTGTGCCGGTTAGCGGGCGGAGTGAAAAGTAATGCTTAGACTCGGCAACATATCTTTGGATGTTCCCTTTTTTCAATCGCCGCTGAGCGGTTACAGTGATTATGCAATGCGGACAATCTCGCGGCGGTTCGGCTGTCCTCTTGTCTTCGCAGGGGTTATGCTGGCCAAGAGTGCAGCCAATCCGAAAGTGCTGGCCAAGAAGGTGTTTCGGCCTGGCGACGATGAGCATCCCATCGGCGCGCAGATTCTCGGCAGTGAGCCTCAGGAAATGGCAAAGGCTGCGAAGGCGCTTGAGGCGTCTGGGTATGATATTATCGACTTGAACTTTGCATGTCCTGCGCCGAAGGTATTGCGGCGAGGCAGAGGCGGGGCGCTGCTGGGCGAACCCGATACAGCAATAGAGATTATAAAGACGGTCCGCGACATAATTACATGTCCGATGATGGTGAAGCTGAGGATTGGGCGTGACAAGTCTGAGCAATCGCAGGAGAAATTCTGGCAAATCGTCGAAGCCGCTGTAAACGAAGGCGTTGATGCTATTACTGTTCACGGCCGAACTGTAATAAACAGCTATCACGGCAAGGCCGACTGGGAAATAGTCAGTGAAGTTAAGCGACGATTTCCGCTGCTGACGGTAATAGGCAGCGGAGATTTGCTTTCGGCACAGATGGCATTGGGTGCTCTCAACGATAATGGTATTGACGGTGTAGCGATAGCGAGAGGGGCTATCGGTAATCCGTGGATATTCAGCGAGCTAAAGGCACATTTCGATGGGAATGGCAAGCAGGGTGCTGCGGCAATAAAAGAACAACGGGAAGTAATACTGCATCACTTTGAATTAGTTTGTGAGTTATACCCTGACAAAAAGGCTGTTCGGTACTTCAGGAAATTTTTGTCTGGTTACTGTAAATTTTATCCGCAGCGAAAAGCCGTACTTGTCTCGCTGATGGACGCCCGGAAACGCGAGGAATTTGTTCAGAGGGTCGAGCGGTGGTATGGGTGATGAACAATTGCAAAGATGAAGGTGTATGGTAGAATAGGCGGACAAAATCTATGGGAAATTGACGGGAGGTGTACTCGGATGGCTAAGGATAAAGCGAATCTTGCCGCGGAAATACAAAAGTTTCTCCGTAACGGTTTCAAGCCTAAGTTCGGCGAGCTGGAAGGGACCTTCACCAGTGACCCGCTTTGGGAGAAGCTGCGGCAGTTGGGTACGGAATTATGGCTGGATACGGGGAGTATGGAAGAAGCCGGCAAACTATGGACGCAGCAGTTCAGCGCGCTGACGACGAACAATACACTTCTCAATAGAGAGGTGCAGACCGGCAGATATGATTCACTTATGGCTGATATCGCCGGGCTGCTGCGGCCGTATGAGCTGAACGAAAAAGAAGAGATGCTGGAAATAGCGTTCATACTCAATGCATGGCATGGATTAAGGCTGGTCGAGAAGTTCGATGCGTTCGTGTCGGTAGAGGAGCATACGCTGCTGGCCAATGACGTTGATTTGGCGGTTGGTTATGCAAAGAGGTATCATGCCGTTTGTCCGGAGCGGTTTATAGTCAAGATTCCGTTTACGCCGGCCGGTTTGCTTGCGACGCGTAAGGTTGCAGAGGCGGGAATACCTGTAAATCATACTCTCGGATTCAGTGCGAGACAGAATTATATTATCGCGCGGATAGGCAGGCCGGAGTATGTGAATGTCTTTTTGGGCAGGCTGAACAGTTTTGTAAAGGACAACGGATTGGGCGACGGTTCATATGTCGGGGAATGGGCGACACTGGCTTCGCAGGCGGCTGTTCTTAAGCTGCGGCAGGAAGGCAAAACACATTCGAAGCAAATAGGCGCATCATTTAGACAAGGCGGGCAGGTGCGCGATTTGGCGGGGATTGACGTGATGACGATACCGCCGAAAATCGCGGCCCAGTTCAAAGAGCTGGGTTTGTCGCCGGATGAGGTCGCCGATAAGACCGAAGCCGATTACGCACTTGGTGTTGATAAAGAATCTGACATCGAAGAGGCAAGGCTGGATACATTGTGGGTCGTGCCGGATGGGCTTGTTGAGTGTCTGGACGGGCTGGAGGAAGAGAATCTGGACAAACTAAGCGCAGACGACCTTGTGGAGTTTTTTGCCGATCACGATTGCGGCGATATAGTCGTGCCATGGACGGATGAGCAGATAAAGATAAGCACCGAGGAAGGCAAGATACCGAAGCTGGTCAACTGGAAAGAGCTTCTTGAATCGAAGAAAGTCGGGCTCGATGCCCTTATGAATCTCGGCGGGCTTAACAGTTTCAGGATGGACCAAAAGGCAATGGACGACAGAGTCCGCGATGTGCTAAGCAGGTCGAAGTGACCGTGGAATAACCGAGGGGAGAATGATTTAGAAATGCTTGCACTTATAAATACTAATACCATGCAGCCTCCCGTTGCGCCGGTCGGACTGGATTATATCGCCGGGGCTGTGCGCGACGCCGGTATCGGATGTGAAGTCATAGATTTGTGTTTATGTGAGAATCCGTCCGAAGAGCTGACCAGTCGGCTTGGTGCTGTAGAGCCGCAATTAGTAGCGTTGTCTTTTCGCAATATTGACGACTGTTTCTGGCCGAGCGCACAGTGGTTTGTGCCCGGGTTGTGTGATTGGATTAAGCAGGTTCGCGGTTGTACCGATGCACCGGTTGTGTTAGGAGGTGTGGGTTTTTCAATAATGCCGGAGCGAATCGTCGATTATGCAGACGCGGATTTCGGAATTCGCGGTGACGGTGAGCAGGCACTTGTCCAATTAATCAGAGAAATAACAGATAAGCAACACTGGCATAAGGTGCCAGGGTTGATTTGGCGGCGAGATGGCCAGATACACAGTAATGAACCAGCATGGCCGCGAAAGATTTCATTACCGACCGACCGCAATTGCATAGATAACAGAACATACTTCGAAAAGGGCGGTCAATGCGGCGTGGAGACCAAGCGGGGATGTAATCGGCCTTGTATTTACTGTGCCGACCCTTTGGCTAAGGGTAACTGTCTGCGACTACGGGATGCTGCGGAAGTTGCCGATGAAGTCGAAAACCTCTTGGGTCAGGGGATAGATGTGCTTCATCTGTGTGATTCGGAATTCAATATTCCCATAAAGCATGCAAAAGAGCTGTGCAGAGAGTTTGTCCGTCGCAGGCTCGGTGAAAGAATCGGCTGGTACACGTATATGGCGGTGACACCTTTCGACAATGAATTGGCGGAGTTGATGCAAAAGGCCGGGTGCGTGGGAATTGATTTTACTGCGGATTCTGCAAGCGGGCTGATGCTCAGCAATTATAGAGATTCTCATCGTGCGGAGGACCTTGCTGCTGCGGTCGAGCTTTGCCGGGATAATGATATTACGGTGATGCTGGATTTGTTGTTGGGCGGTCCCGGCGAGACGCAGGAAACACTTGCAGAGACAATCGAGTTTGCAAAGCAGATAAAACCTGACTGTGTCGGGGCAGGCTTGGGAGTGCGGATATATCCGGGTACGGAAATGGCTGTGATAGTCGAGTCCGAAGGTGCGTTGGAAACAAATCCGAATATCAAGCGGAAGTATGACGGGCCTGTCGATTTATTGAAGTCTACCTTTTACATTTCACATTTGCTGGGGCCGCAGCCGGCAAAGATGGTTCACGATTTGATTGGGGGCGATGAGCGATTTTTCAAGCCGAAGCTCGAAGTTAGCGATTCGCAGTCGACCGACCACAACTACAACGATAATACAGCACTTTGCGATGCGATAGCGGCTGGTGCCCGCGGGGCATACTGGGATATCCTTCGCAAAATTAAAAATTAACAAAAAAGCCCGTAACGGATATTGAGTAATTCGAACAGCAGCTGACAAAAGAGGGCGTTAATCGAGGATTACAGACTGGCCGTATTCGGGGACGGTTGTCTTACAGCCGAGTTGTTCTGATATGTATTGCCCGAACGCCTGAGCGCTGCTCTCCTCGCCGTGAACGACAAAGACGTGCCTGGGGCAGGCTTTGAGTTTTTTCAGCCATTTGAGCAATTCGTCTTTATCCGCGTGCGCACTGAAGCCGTTGATTTTCACAATATCCGCCTTGACCTGGTAATCGGCGCCGAGGATGCGGACTTTTTCCTGGCCGTCCGTAATGTTACGCCCGAGCGTACCGGCGGCCTGGTAGCCGACGAACATGATTGTATTCTTCGGGTCCGAGATATTGTTGGCAAGATGATGTTTTACACGGCCTCCCGTGCACATTCCCGAACCGGCGATAATAATAAACGGACCGGCAAGAGCATTGAGGGATTTCGACTCCTCGGTTGACTGGACGATATCGAGCTGCGCGAATTCGAATGGTGATTCGTGGTTTTTTATAAGCTCGCTCATTTCCTTGTCGAACATTTCCGGATGATGTTTAAAAACGGTGGTAATACGTGCAGCCATAGGGCTGTCGAGGAAGACCTTTATCTGCGGTATCTTTTTGTTGCGTATCAGATCGTTGAGATAATACAGGACCTCCTGTGACCTTTCGAGGGCGAAGCTCGGGATAATAATCTTGCCGCCTTTTTCGACTGCCGCATTTATGGTGCCGGCAACGGCATTTTTGATATCTTCAGTCGGCTCATGTATCCTGTCTCCGTATGTTGATTCGATGACAACGTAATCGGCCTGTTCGAAAGAGTCCGGGGACTCCACTATAGGGCGGTCGGGACGGCCGATGTCACCGGTAAAGAGGATGACACGTTTTTGGCTGTTTTCCGTGACGGTGACCTTGATAATCGATGAGCCGAGTACGTGGCCGGCGTTGAAGAAGCAGGCTTCAATATTATTTTTTACAGGCACGCATGATTTATATCTAACCGGGCTGAAGAGCGGGAAACATGCCTCTGCATCTTCGGTTGTATACAACGGCTGTTCGGGGTGGGGGCCGGTTCGGCCTTCCTTTTTATGACGTTTGGCTTTGTATGCGGCGTCTTCTTCCTGAATGTGTGCTGAATCAAGTAGTATGATTTTTGTTATTTCCGCAGTGGCATCGGTGCAGAAAATTTTTCCTGAGAAGCCTTCTTTGACAAGCTTGGGCAAAAGGCCGCAGTGGTCAAGATGAGCGTGCGTTAAAAGCACAGCATCTATACTCGAAGGCGGTACAGGAAATGGGTCCCAGTTTCTATTCTTAAACTGCCTTTCCTGATAGAGCCCGCAATCAACAAGAACCCGCGTGCCGTCGACCTCGAGCATATGGCGCGAGCCGGTCACGTTTCCGGCTGCACCGAGAAAATGTAGTTTTGTCTTGATACTACGTTTAATAAATCTGAACATGAATCATAAATTATAGCATATTCAAGCACTTATGGCAACCCTCTATAGTAAATTTCCACACCCTTACGGATGTGGCATTTTTTGGGACGAGCTAAAGCTCGCCCGACTTTGTCGGGTACTTCCATCTACGCCCTCACGGACGTAGTATTACGAAGGAAGAATAAATTCAAACCACGTGTAGCGGCATCTTTTTGCTTTGCAGAGGTGGTGCTTGTCACTTATAATCCGTCGCATGAAAAAGATAACGATAATAATTCTGGCCGGTTGCCTCTTATTAACCGGCTGTAAAAGCGAGCAGCAACAGCAGGGACAGTTTGAGCGCGTTTCGGAACAAATTGAGCAGGTAAAGGCGGAAGCTCAAAGGCAGGAACAGCAGCAAGCAGAGCAGAAAGGTGCCGAAGAGCTTACCGGTAATATCAAAGTCACGGTCAGAATGTTGACAGTTGATGAGCGAGACTTTGAAGCGCTGGACACCCTGTGGGGTTATACGACCGGCAGTTTAACGGTGAAAAGACGGGCCGATATTTTTCCAGAGTCGGGACTCAAGGTGCATATGGCGGCAGGCGACCTCAGTGCACAACTGGCGGCGGTCAAAAAGAATGCCCGGCACAGTGAAGAGACCGAGATGTTCCTGGTGCTGGCTAATGGTGAAACGGGTTATATAAATCTGGGGACGGAAATAGCAGTGCCGCGGTTTTACTATTTAACGCGGTGGTATGAAGCTGCGGATTATCAGTTCCGGCGTGCGGGGCGTGGGTTTAAGGTTAGAGCCATACGGGTGCCGGGGAGGGACCTGGTAAATCTGCAATTAACGCCGGTTTTGTCGCAGTTCCTGAACGACGGCGGCGATAAGGAATTTACCGAGATGAGTGCCAGCTTAACTGTAAAGCCGGGACAGTCTATATTAGTTGGGGGTTCGAGAACTTCACGTGAGAATTTTTCTTCGGCTCTTCTCGGCCTGCGGCAGGAAAAAGTTCTCAAGGATACAGTGATACTTGTTAATGCGTCACTGTTGTAAGAGTTTCTAAAAGACGGCGCAGGTTTAGCTGATTATTATGTCATCGAGCGAACGTTTGGGTACATGGTGTACCTGCTCATCGTCGCGCCAGTACCTGATATCACCATCGGCTCTAACTGATTCAATAACAACCTGCTCTGCCGGCTTGCCGAGGGCTATGACAAGAAGAATCTCGAAGAAGCCGGGAATATTGAGTGCCTCCGCAAGTTCTTTTTTCTTTATAGTCCCTACCATGCATCCGCCGAGACCGTTTTCGGTTGCACCAAGCAGAATACTCTGTGCCGCGACGCCGAAGTCGTAATTGAAGGTTTTGCTGACGCTGGTGTCACCGAGGATAATAATATAAGCCGATGGTTTTTCACCTTCAGCCGGTCCGGGCCAGTCTTTAAGATAGCCTGCCCAGCCGAGATGCGGGAATATCAGGGCGTTCTTCTGTTTGTCGTTCGAGATGATGTATTTCAACGGCTGCAGGTTGGAGGCGGAAGCACTGAACCTTGCCAAATCGATGAGCCGGCGGAGAACGTCAGTTGTTATCTCAAAATCCTCGTGGAATCTGCGATAGCTTCGATTTTTTCGTATCAGTTCCTCTATCATCTTACTCTCCCATGTGCCTGATTAAACCATATTGTCTCGGGACGACCATGTCAGCTTTTTTAGGCTCGGCATTTTCGGCTGGCTTATAGTCAACATCCATTATCTCGATAAAGTCTGCCGTGTAGTCTTTGAGCACTCCGGAATGTTCAACGACAACATCTCCTTTGACCATTTCCAGCACAACCCTGTGGCCGATGTATCGCTCCGGCAGCGGCTCATAACTTGTTTCCTCGTGGCCGTCGAAGTTGTGAAGCGAATAATCAGAATTGTCCGGACGGGACCCTCGACATCCTCAGCTCTGCAAGCACTCGTTCGAGAGATTTTATGCGCACGTTGGCCCTGTTCAGTGCGTCGGTGTGGTCTTTAAGACGAGTGACGGCCTGCCGGGCCTGTGTCTTGAGTCTGACGTTCTGGTTGGCAAAAGCCTGAAGCTTTGACGCTGCCTGGCTTTTGAGCCGGGTCACGTTTTCTGTGATTTCTTTTGTTCGCATTTCGATTTCGACATCGGCTCCTGCCTTGGCCATTCTGCACTGCTCGAGCAGGCGCTGATTAAGCTGCTCAGCCCGTGACTTTTCACGGGCGCTGGTAGTTATCTTGTCGCCTACTCGCGCCAATTGTTCCTTCATATTCGCTATCTGCTCGTCCTTTTCCCGAAGAGCCTGGTCGGTTCGGTTGTTCAAACCGGCAATAGCCTGTTCATATTGTTGTTTAAGTCGGGCTGTGGTTTGCTCATAAGCCTGTGATTTTTGCTTAAATTCAGCGGCGGCATGGGAAAGACGCTTTTGAAATTCGTGTCTTAGCTGCGTATTTTGCTGTTCGAACTGTTTTACCTTATCAATCAATGCCGAATGTTCCTGTCGAGTCTGTGTTACAGCGGCCTCGATTTTCTGTGAAGATTCGGCTTTGAGTTTGGTTATTATCTGTTCGTATCGAGCCGCATCGTGCTGTGCATTCCGAGTGACTTCGGTGATTTGCTTTTTACAGTCTTCTGTACGTTCGGCCAACTGGCGTCGTAATTGGTTAACGTTGCGTGCCAATTCGTTATTTTTATTCTGAGCTTCTGCCTTGATTTTTTCGACCTTGGCGGCGAACAGTATGGATTGCCTGTTCAGTTCGATTTCGGATTCGGTTTTGGCCCGGACACATTGTTCGAGGAACCTTCCGTCGAGCTGCTCGGCCCGTGCCTTTGCCCGCTGGTTCATCGTTAGCTGCGAGATTGCCTCGGAAAACTGGCGCGACTTCAGGTCAAGTTCCGCCTCGAGCTGTCGCAGCCTGGATTGCAATAGGCGACAGTTGTTACAACTGCCGGGGGCCTGTGACGCGGAAGGACTGTTGAGAGGCTTTGGGTTTTGAGGTAAATCACTGCGGGACTGTCCCTGCCTCGCAACGCCGTGCGGTTTTGCTGCGTCCATGCTAATCTCGTGATTCCAAACGTCCGTCTAATAGTTATGTCTGATATTTCGACCAATAACCGCCGAACACTGTAAGTTTTCAGCGAATAGCCGGGCCGATGCCGGCAAAAGCGGGCATCCTGAAAAAGTAAAAAGCTGCGGCTGTGGAGAAGTCCTATAAAATCCTCGTATTGGCACGATTTTTCGATTGACAATTCACTGAAAGTTGTGTACTTAAGTTAATTACTAACAATTATGTCACTGCCGAGCTGAGCCGAAGCCGCGGGCAAGGGCGGTAAGCGGTTTAGCAGAGGAAAGAACGGTACTGTGCTTCTCGTGCCGGGCGGCGATTTCGAATAAGGTGGAGGTTTGGTGGTTGGGGTGTGCGCGGAGGAGCACCCCAGCCATTTTTATTATCATTTGCAAGCGTAATCCTGCAGGACGCATAAGCCCCGGAACCTGGCGGCGGGAAAACTTTTGAAGACAGTCTGTCTTTGAGTCAGAATGATAAGGCGAGCTGTTCGGCCTTACCAATGGCTGCGTCAACCTTCTGCTGAGCGATATCAGGACCGCCTTGCAAAGTAGGTTCAACCACGATTGTTTTGATGTCCGTAAAACCGATAAAGCCTAATATCATCTCGACGTATTTGCTTTGCAGGTCGAATGACTCTCCTTCGGTTCCTTTTTTATACTCGCTGCCGCGGGCATATACGACCAGAAGCGGTTTGTCTTTGACCAGACCCTGATAGCCTTTTTCTGCATCGAAGCTGAACGTATAACCCGGCTGGACCAGGATATCTATATACTGCTTAAGGCGGTATGGTATGCTGAAATTCCACATCGGCACCGATAACACATACTTGTCTGCCGATTTGAACTGTTCGATTACCTTCTCCACGGCCTTCCATGCTGCCAGCTCTTCATCGCTGTGACTTTTGCCGTGCATAATCGTGTATTTTGCCTGGACGGCAAATCCGTCAAATGCGGGCAGGTTTGTGCTGAAAAGATTCAGTTTTTCGATGCTGTCCTGCGGATGCACCTGTTTATATGCTTCGACAAAAGCATTGGCAACAGTGTTCGATTTCGAACGTTCACCTCGCGGCGATGCCTGAATATATAATAATTTACTCATTTTTATACTCCTATTATTTATTTGCTCGGTCGTTTCCTTTTATACCGTTAACGGTTAGATTCGGATTCGGATATCCGTCCATTGCCGGCGCTATATCCTTAACTTCTATGTATTCGACGCTTCCGTCGGCGAACAGATAATTGCGACTTCCTTCCCAGCACCACCACCCGCCGTATCCGAACCAGCCTTGTTCGACTACGCGCAGGTGGTTACTGTTCCATTCTCCCATAATAATCTTTTCAGACGGTTTTTTTACATTCAGGCTTTGTTGCGGCATTAACTCTATGAACGGGCCGTTACCGCAGGTATCGGCCGGGCTGTTCATATTATTTATCTGCGCAGGGCTATGATAGAGGGACATCGAGTAAGCATAACTGGTGGACCCATATTTGTAGGGTTCGGCCTGGTCTTCAGGGCAAAATAGAACCGAGGGATTTTGTGTGTCAATGTTTT
>Ga0315537_1001518_pt1 | contig 18192 bp, 17 predicted proteins | sample SalMarSW160270MG_FD_203091 | JGI IMG/M metagenome (GOLD analysis project Ga0315537, IMG submission 203091) | Salt marsh sediment microbial communities from the Plum Island Ecosystem LTER, Massachusetts, United States - Salt Marsh Sediment SW1602-70 ... | reverse complement strand
CGGACTACCCGGGCGCCCTTCCCGCGCTCGGCACGCCTGGTCGAGAAGGTCCAGGCCCGGGCCCGGGAGCGCGGCCTGCTCATCTACTACGGCACGGGCAACGCCGACGGCACCAACGGCGAGACCGTCCTGCTGGGGCCGCCGTTCGTCGTCACGGACGAGGAGCTGACGGCGATCGCGGACCAGCTGGCGGCGGCGATCGGCGAGGCTGTAACGGAGATCGCCTAGGGCCGCGGGCCGTCTGTGCCCGCCGAGAGCCGGTCTGGGGCTGCCCCGGGGCCGACTGCCCGGCCTCGGCGCCTACGCCGTCTGCCGCACCCAAGAATCGCATAACTGGGTGATGTCGCAGGTGCCTCTCGGAGCGTAGGGTTGCGGCATGGACACGAGCGGCGCGGTCGCGCCCGCGGCCCAGTCCGACGCCGGCTCGCAGCCTTCGGGGCGGGCCTTGCCTCCGCCCGGCACGCGACCCCTGCCCTGGCTGCTGGCCTGGGCGCCGGTGGTGACTGCCGGGGTGGTGGCCGCCCTGGACGTCATGGGGCTTGGGCAGCCCGTTGGGTTCCTGGCCGTGATCGCCGCCCTGCTGTTGCTGGGCCTGACCATGTTCGCCGGGATCCGCGAACTCCACGCCGCCGAGGGGCGGACGAACGAAGCCCTGGGCCGGGCCGAGGCTGCCGAGGCGGCAGAGCACGCCCGGGCCGAGGAGCTGACCGAGCAGCTCGAGGAGACTCAGCGGATGCAGCGGCAGATGGTCCAGGCCAGCAAGATGGCCGCCGTCGGCGAGCTGGCCGCGGCTGTCGCCCACGAGGTGAACAACCCCCTGACCGGCGTCCTCGGTTTCTCGGAGCTGTTGCTGGCCAGCCTGCCGGCCAGCGATCCGAAGAGGGCCGACATCGCCGTCATCCACTCCGAGGCGGTGCGAGCCCGGAGCATCGTCCGGGCCCTGCTGGAGTTCGCCCGCCCCCGGCCTCCGCAGCGGATCCCGACCGAGCCCAACGCTGTGGTCCGCTCGGCCGTGGACCTGGTGCGGTTCCGGGCCCAGGAGCGCCGGGTCACGATCGTCGAGCGCTACGGCGACGTGCCGAGCCTGGAAATCGATCCCGACGCCATGAAGCAGGTCCTGCTCAACCTCTTCAGCAACGCCTTCCAGGCCATGCCCAACGGCGGCGAGTTGCGTGTCGCCACAGTCAAGTCAGGTCGCCAGGTCGGCCTGCGAGTGGCCGATAATGGCACCGGCATGGACGCCACCACGCGGAACAGCATCTTCAGGCCCTTCTTCACGACCCGGGCGGGCAGCGAAGGGGGCACCGGCCTGGGCCTCTCGGTCGGCCTGGGCATCGTCGAGGGCCACGGCGGGACGATCGAGGTCGAGAGCGAGGCGGGCGTCGGGTCGACGTTCACCATCTGGCTGCCGATCTCCAAGCGGGCCTTCAAGGGCCCGGTGATCGTGCCGGTGGTAGACGCGTCTCCGGCGCCCGACGGCAGCCGGTCCCGCCACAAAGGCGCGGCGGCATGACCTGGGGGCCGGGAGCGCGCACCCGCTCGGCCCGACCGCGCGTTCTGTGCGTGGACGACGAGCCGGTCATCCTCCAGGTCCTGCGCCGGCTGCTGGAGGGGCAGGGCTTCGAGACGGTCACCACCAACGATCCCGAGGCGGCCGTCGTCGCTTTCGACGACAGACCGTTCGACGTCGTCATCACCGACATCCACATGCCCAAGATGGACGGCATGACCCTGATGCGCACCCTGCGCGAGCGCCTGCCCGACCTGCCGGTGATGGTCGTGACCGGGCACGGCACGGTGGACACGGCGATCCAGGCCCTGCGCGAGGGCGCCAGCGGGATGCTCGTCAAGCCGTTCACCGGTCAGGAGCTGCTGGCCGAGGTGAGCCGGGCGCTGGCGGCGACGCAGATGCGCCAGGAGGCGCTGCAGTATCGCTACCTGAGCCCGGTCCTGGACTCCATCGCCCTGACACTCTCGACGGCCATCGAGGCTCGGAACCTCGAGACGGGCGAGCATTGCCGCCAGCTCGGCATCCTCTCCGAGCGGGTCGCCGCGGTGCTGGATCAGGACGAGTACCAGCGCATGACGGTGCGCATAGGCGGCTACCTCCACGATGTGGGCAAGATAGGGATCGCCGACGCCATCCTGCTCAAGCCGGGCGGCCTGACGGAGGAGGAGATGGCCGAGATGCGCCGCCACAGCGAGATCGGCGCGGCCATCCTGGAGGTCCACGAGGCGATGGCCGACATCGCCCAGATCGTGCGCCACCATCACGAGCGCTGGGATGGCGGCGGCTACCCGCGTGGGCTGAAGGGGACGGCCATTCCGCTGGGGGCCCGCATCATCGCCGTCGCCGATTCATTCAGCGCCATGACCAGCGATCGCATCTACCGCCGGGCGCTGCCCACCGAGCGCGTCTGGAAGGAGCTGCGGCGCAACTCCGGCTCCGAGTTCGACCCTGAGGTGCTCGCCGCCTTCGAGCAGGTCGTCGACGAGGAGGGGAACCTGAAGCCGCTGCCCGGCGAGATCGAGGCCGGCCTGGAGTCGGATCTGCACGTGCCGATCTCCACGCCTGTCTCGCCGGAGGAGTGGCAAGCTCGGCTGACGGTCCAGGACAAGAAGGGGCGTCCGGCTGCGCCCTGGATCAAGACCGGCTGACCCTCTCCGACCCTCGGGTTCCGTCTGAGCGTCCGAGCGACCCCGCTAGCCGCCGAAGTCGTGCCTGCGGGTGATCAGCCACAGGCCGATCAGCACCAGCAGCAGCGGGCCCACGAGCCGGCCGAGGCTCACGTTCGAGTACGTGGCCACGACCTCGCTGCCGCCCCACAGGAGAAGCAGGCCGCCCAGGATCACGGCCCAGGCCCAGCTCTTGCCGGTCCGGGCGCGGATGAAGGCCAGCAGCAGGGCCCCGATCCCCAGGAAGGTCGTACCCCAGCCGTCGCCCTTGAGGACGCCGATGCCGGTCAGCAGATCCGACATGGCCAGGGCCGTGACGATCAAGCCCAGGACGAGGGCGGTCTCGCTGTGGTCGCGCAGCCAGACCAGCAGCAGCACCAGGCCCAGGGCCAGGAACAGCGCGTTGGCGCCGAGCTGAGCTGCCTGGAACAGCGAACCGGCCGCGAGCAGCAGGCCGAAGACGATCAGGAAGAGGCCGAGCATGGAGAAGCCGCGGCGCGGCTGATCGATCTCGAAGCCGAAGCTGTCGATGCGGACGGCGTTGGGCCGGTCGTTCTTGTCGCTCATGGGCCGAGAGTAGCAGCCGCCGCGATGGACCGCTGGCCACGACGCGGCCCGGGTGGAGGCGGTCAGGCACCCGGCCTAACGGTCGACCCCGGTCTACTCCAGGGCCGCCTCGACGGACAGGGCCACGTTGCCGGCCAGGGCGCGCGAGATGGGGCAGCCATCCTTGGCGGCCTGGGCCAGTTCGGCGAAGCGAACGGCATCGAGGCCCGGCACCCGGCCCCGGACGGTCAGCTTGCTCGAAACGACGGTCCAGCTCCCCTCAAGCTGCTCGAAGGCCACCTCCGCTTCCACGTTCAGGCTCTGCGGCGGTGTGCCGGCCTTCGCCAGCCCGGCCGAGAAGGCCATCGAGAAACAGCTCGCGTGCGCCGCCGCCAGCAACTCCTCGGGGCTGGTTCGGCCGTCGGGTTGCTCGGTGCGCGAGGCCCACGTCACGGGCAGAGCGGAGAAGGCGCCGCTCGAGCCCGCCGTCAGCTCTCCCTTGCCCGTGGCCAGGTCGCCGGTCCAACTCACCGACGCTCGACGAATGGCTGCCATAGATCCTCCCGCGTTGCATCGCTAGACCGGCCGATCTTCTCACGGCCGGGGTCAGGGGGCGGCTGCCCGGGCGGGGGTTGCGGCTCGCGACACCGGGACGCGGCGGGCCACCTCGCGGAACAGTGGCCGGTGGGCGGAAGCGGCCGGCGGCACGAGTGCGCCGGCACCGCCGAACATGACGTAGGCGCGCAAGGCGTCGGAGAAGGCGGGCACGAAGCCGGGGGCCGACAGCGGTTCGAAACCGGCCTCCCACTCCAGGCCCAGGACGCGGACCAGGCGGCCCGAGCGGTCGATGCGGGGCTCGATCCGGCCCACGATGCGATCGCCGAACATCACCGGCAGGACGTAGTAGCCCCAGCGGCGCTTGGCCGCGGGCGTGTAGACCTCCCAGCGGTAGTCGAAGCCGTAGAACGGCACCAGGGCCTGGCGGTCCCACAGGATCGGGTCGAGCGGAGCCAGGAAGCAGCAGCCGGGCGCCGCCGCTGCCCCCACGCTCAAGCCGGGGTCGTTCACAGGCCTGCCGTCCTCGGCCTCCAGCTCGGCGCGCGCCAGCATCTCCAGCTCGCCCGAGATCAGGTAGCGCGGCCCCTTCAGCCCATCGACGCGCACCTCCGTCAGCTCGCCGCGATCCACCAGCTCGGCCCGCAGCTCTGCCCGCAGCGCCGACGATCCCGTTCCGTACCACAGCTCGCCGCTGCCGCTCGTGCCGAGCAGGCCGTGGGCCCGGTAGCGGGACATGAGCCGGTGGCGGATCTGGTCGCGCTCGGGGACGCGAACGGCCAGGATCTCGGCCGGGAAGAGCCGCTCGGTCAGGTCGTAGTAGCGGCGATTGCCTTCGCGCCGGGCCAGGTTCAGCCGCCCCGCGACGGCCAGGGCGTCCATGACCGCCCGGGCGGCCGAGGTCGGGCCCCACCACCAGTCGATGGCGGCCTCTCGCTCGAAGTCGCCCGAGCACTTCGGGCCCTGGGCCTCGATCTCGGCCAGGATCCGCGCCGCCAGGCCGGCCTGCTCGCCTACGAGCTTGCCTGCTCGGCCCCGGGCGCCCTCATCCCAGGCCAGGCGGTAGAAGGGCAGCTGGGCCGTGGGCAGGAGGTTGAGGGCCTTGTTGTAGGCCTCGAACAGGGCGCGCTCGCGGTACAGCAGGTGGTCCGTCAGCTCGCGCCGGTAGCCGTCGATGCGGGCTGCCAGCGCCAGGTCGTGGTTGCGGCCGGCAACTTCCAGGGGATCGAACTGCAGGCTACCCAGCCGCTCGAAGACGGCCATGACGCTTGCCTTCTCGCCGGGCAGCGAGCGCGGCGGGGCGAGCAGGTGCCGGAGGGCCAGGAAGCGCCGCGCGGCGGCAAGGCTCAGGTGTCGAGTCATGGGCCCGATTGTGCGCGATCGGCGCGTCAGTCTCGGTCAGGTTTGGGCGTCGGTGGCGGCGGCTCAGTACCAGCCGGTTGCTTCGATGTGCTCCCAGGCGGCGCAGGCCGAGCCGTAGCGGTCGTTGACGTACCAGATGCCCCACTTGACCTGGGTCAGGGGGCTGGTTCGCCAGTTGGAGCCGAAGGCCGCCATCTTCTCCCCGGGGAGCGCCTGGGGAATGCCGTAGGCGCCCGAGCGCGGGTTCTCGGCCAGGGGGTTCCACTTCGACTCGTAGTAGAAGACATCGTCCAGGCAGGCGTACTGGGTCGCGCCCAGCCGGTTGCGGGCGTAGGACTTGGCGTTGGCCACGCTGTCCACGTAGGGCTTGGGCTTGGGCTTGGGCTTGGGCTTGGGCGTGGGCGTGGGCAGGGGCATGGTGGCGGGCGGCTGGAAGGAGAGCTGCGGCGGCTTGGGCGCGGGGATGACGAACTCGAACGTGGCGCGGGGCATGGTGTCGCCCATCTCCTCCGCCCCGGCCCACTGGAACAGGATTCGCGGTTCCTCGGATCCGGCTCCCGGCTCCGGCAGCGCGGCGGCAGCCGAGGCCACGACGAGCGCCACGGCCGCTGCGCCGACCAGACCGGTGGGGATCGTGTGTCTCATTGCGTCCTCGCTGCGTGGGGCGTGGACAGCACTCCGGGGTGGTGTGGTGGCCCCCGAAGTGGGCGGCCGCAGGATAGCACGCGACGCGCCAGTCCGTCCCAAAGCCCCTCGCGATTGACGCCACGCCCTCTAATCCCGATAATGTGAGTCGGAATTAGCCCAGCAGGAAACGCCCGCACCCGGCGCCCACAGGAGTGCCATGGCAAGCAGCCCGGAGATCGTCTCCAGCGAGTACCAATACGGCTTCCACGACGAGGTCGACTACCTGGCCGAGACCGCCCGCGGGCTCACCCGCGCGACGGTCGAGGAGATCAGCCGCTTCAAGGACGAGCCGCAGTGGATGCTCGACTTCCGGCTGCGCTCCTATGACCACTTCCTCAAGCGCCCTATGCCCGACTGGGGCGCCGACCTGTCGCAGATCGACTTCGACAAGATCGTCTACTACCGCAGGCCGTCCGAGGGCGAGGAGAAGTCCTGGGACGACGTCCCCGACAAGATCAAGCAGACCTTCGAGCGCCTGGGCATCCCCGAGGCCGAGCGCAAGTTCCTGGCCGGCGTCGGTGCCCAGTACGACAGCGAGGTCGTCTACCACAACGTCCGCGAGGAGCTTTCCAAGCTGGGCGTGGTCTTCATGGGCACGGACCAGGGCCTGCGCGAGTACCCGGAGATCTTCCGCAAGTACTTCGCCACAGTCGTGCCGCCCGAGGACAACAAGTTCGCCGCGCTCAACAGCGCCGTGTGGTCCGGCGGGTCGTTCGTCTACGTGCCCAAGGGCGTCGAGGTGCCGCTGCCGCTGCAGGCCTACTTCCGCATCAACGCTGAGAACACAGGCCAGTTCGAGCGGACGCTGATCGTTGTCGACGAGGGGGCCAGGGTCCACTACATCGAGGGTTGTGTGTCCGAGAAGGAGCTCGTCAGTCTGGGCGATGTGATGGTGCCGGTTACCGAGGTGACCGCGGGCATGCAGGTCATGAACAGCGCCGGGGTCGAGGCCCAGGTCTCGGCGGTCCGGCGTCGCACCTATGCCGGCGACATGCTCAAGGTTGTTCCCGTCTCTGCCGGAAACGCATTCGAAGTGACCCCCGAGCACCCGATCCTGACGCTGCGCCGACAGCGTGCGGCCGTCTGGCAGGGCACCCACTGGGCGATGGACGAGGCGGCATTCCATACGTCGGAACCGGAGTGGATCCCCGCCGGCGAGCTGGCGATCGGTGACCTGCTGAGCTTCCCGGTCGCAACCAAGCAGCGTGATCATGCCGAACTCTCGGACGATCTCCTCAGGTTCCTGGGCTACTACCTGGCCGAGGGCAGCGCTTTCAAGAACGGCGTCAGCAAGGTGCCGACCGTTGGGCTTTCCTTCAGCCTGGACGAACAAGACAGGGTCGAAGACGCCCGCGCACTCATGAGCCGGCTGACCGGTAAGTCGGCCGGGCTACACGAGGTTGCAGACAAGCACGAGGCTCAGGTCTACGTCTATTCGCGCGACCTGATGGACCTGTGTCTGAGGCACTGCGGATCGGGATCTTCCACCAAGCGGCTCAGCCCCGAGTTGATGGAGCTCCCGCCTGCTCGCCAGAAGCTCTTCGTGGACACCTACTTCGCCGGCGACGGCAGCCGGCACGAGCGCGGGGGCGCAGGCAGTCGTGTCCTGGTGCGCGCGCTGACGACTTCCAGGACGCTCGCTTTCCAGCTCCAGGAGGTCTTCGCTCGACTGGGGCGGTTCGCCGGCCTCAACGTCCGGAAGGCCTTCGACGAGGAGATGCCCGACGGACGGTCGATTCGCCACCGTGAGGCGTATCTCATCCACTTCTCCGAAACCCCTGGCAACAAGGACATCTGGTTCGACGCCGGGCGCAACTGCTTCTGGGTGCCGATCCGCCGCATCGAGTCGAGCCCCTATGAGGGCTGGGTATACAACCTGGAGATGGCCTCGGCGCCGAATGCGTACCTCGCCCGCGGCTTCGCGGTCCACAACTGCACGGCCCCCATCTACACCACCGACGCGCTGCACGCTGCGGTCGTGGAAGTCATCGCCCTGCCGGGCAGCAAGGTCCGCTACACCACGATCCAGAACTGGTCGAACGACGTCTACAACCTGGTGACCAAGCGAGCCTACGCCCACGCCCACTCCACAGTCGAGTGGGTTGACGCGAATACCGGCTCCAAGCGGACGATGAAGTACCCCAGCATCTTCCTGCGCGGCGAAGGCGCCACGGCCGAGGTCATCTCGGTTGCGGTGGGCGGACGGGGACAGCACCAGGACACCGGCGCCAAGGCGATCCATCTCGCGCCCAACACCCGCAGCCGGATCATCAGCAAGTCCATCTCCAAGGACGGGGGCCGGACTACCTACCGCGGCCAGATCAAGGTCGTGCCCGGGGCCACGGGGGTTGTGACGAGCGTCCGCTGCGACGCTCTGCTGCTCGACGAGGGCAGCCGCTCGGACACCTACCCCTACATCGACATCCAGGAAGACGATACGACCATGACCCACGAGGCCACGGTCGGCAAGATCAGCCAGGATCAGATCTTCTACCTGATGAGCCGTGGTCTGTCGGAGAATGAGGCAACGAACCTGGTCGTCCAGGGCTTCCTGGAGGTCTTCACCAAGGAGCTGCCGATGGAGTACGCCATCGAGTTCAACCGCCTGGTGAAGATGGAGATGGAGGGCTCGCTCGGATGATGGCCGCCGCTCCTCCTCGACAGGGCCCGGCCGACCTGACGTTGAGCTTCGTCTCCGGAGAGTCGGTCCGATCGATCGCCTCGTCTGCCTCCGACCCCGACTGGCTGCTGGCCGACCGCCTTGCCGCCCTGCGGGCCTTCGAGGCGCTGCCGGTCGAATCGAACTCCCTGTACACAACCTACGTGGACCTGCGTAACGCCCGCCTCGGCGGTGCGGCGCAGTATCTGCCCGGGTCCGGGCCGGCCGGGGCCGGCTGCCAGGCTGAGATACCCAGCGGCGCCGCGGCCTACGCCGAGTACTGCGAGGACGGGGTAGCCGGGATCGCCGTCTCAGACGAGGCCGCAGCGGCCGGAGTGGTCGTGGAGACGCTGGCCCAGCTCGCGCAGCGAGACCCAGAGCTGCTGCGCCGCCTGCTCGACGGCGGCTGGGCCCTGCCCCAGAACGACAAGCTGGCCCAGCTGACGCGGGCCCTGTGGACCCACGGCCTGTACGTCGGCATTCCGGATGGCGTCCGCCTTGAGCGGCCGATCGTCCTGCGCTGGACGATGGGCGCGCCCGATCGGGCCATGCTGTCGCGGACGATCGTCTCCCTCGGCACCGACGCGGAGGTGGCCATTGTCGAAGAGCAGGTCGACGGCCGGGGCGACGGCCAGGCGACCGGCGCCGGGCAGGCCTTCTTCGCCGGCACCACCGAGGTCAAGGTGGGCGATGGCTCGACCTTCTCGTTCGCCGGCCTGCAGGACTTCGGCCTGGGACAGATCGCCTTCCAGCACCGTTCGGCCGCGCTGGGCAAGGCGTCGACCGTGCGCTGGGCGCTGGCCCAGCTGGGTGGCCGGGTCGTTCGAAGTCGCATCGACAACGCCCTGGAGGGTGACGGCTCGTCCGTGGAGCAGGTCGAGATCGTCTTCGGTGCCACGGACCAGCTGTTCGACCTGACCTCCTACACTCATCACACTGGCCGCGATACCACGGGCGACCTGCTGAGCAAGGGCGTCCTGACGGAGCGGGCCCGGGCTTTCATGAAGGGCCTGGCGACGATCGACCGCTCGGCGACCGGCACCGACAGCTACCTGGGCGAGTTCGGGCTGCTGCTGTCGAAGCAGGCTCGCTCGGTGGCCATCCCGAGCCTGGAGATCGACCAGCCGGACTGCCGCCGCGTCGCCCACGCCAGCTCCGTGGGACCGATAGACGAGAGCCAGCTCTTCTACCTGGAGAGCCGGGGCATCGACACGGACGAGGCACGTAAGTTCATCGTCCTGGGCTACCTGGAGCCGGTCGTGGCCCGTGTGCCGCTGGCTTCGGCCCAGGAACGGCTGCGCGACCTGCTGGAGGCTCGCTGGGCGTCGCTGCATGACGTGGCGGCGGGTGGAGAGGCGGCTTGACGATGACCGAGCTGGAAGGCGCGGCCGGCCCTGACGCTTCGCGCACGGTGGACCTGTGCGCGCTCGAGGAAGTCCCGCCTGGCGCGATGCGCTCGTTCGACCCCGACGGCGACGGCCAGCTCGTCCTGGTGGCGAACGTGGACGGCCGGCTTCACGCCACGGCCGGCGTATGCACCCATCACTACGCGGACCTGGGCCAGGGGTTCCTGATGGGCGACACGATCATGTGCGCCCTGCACCAGGCGCGCTTCTCGCTGCTCGATGGCGAGGTCCTGGACCCTCCCGCCGAGGAGCCGCTGGCGGTCTACCCGGTGCGCGTCGAGGCCGGCCGGGTGCTGGTGGAGCTGCCCCAGGGCTAGCGCGGCAGGATCGTCCCCAGGCCCAGCTGCTCGGCCCGGCGCACGATCGCCGCGGCGAAGACCACGTCGACCAGGCCCGTCCCCAGGTGCGTGACCAGGGTTCGACCCGCCTGCCGGTTCGCTGATCCCGCCGAAGCCCCCGCCAGAGCCTCGCCCAAAGTGGCGTCCGGGTCCGGGTAGCCGGCGAAGTAGCCGCCGGCGGCACGGGTGGCCAGGAACTGGGAGCGCTCGTCGACGACGAAGAAGGCCTGCTCGGCCAGCGCGGCCGGGGCCTCCATGTCGTAGTCCACGGTCACGAACAGCGCCCCTGGAGTCAGCCAGCTCTCGTCGAGGGCCTGGTGTGCGGGACCGAACGAGACGGCGGAGACGACAACGTCCGCGGACTCGACGGCGGCCTGGATGGAGGGCTCCACACGCGCGCTGGTGAGCCCTTCGACGGCCGTCGCCTGCTCGGCCAGGGCTTCTGCCCGCGCCGAGTCCAGGTCCACGATCGTCACCTCCGCGCCGGGCAGCAGATGGCCGATCACCGGCAGATGGCTCAGGCCCTGCGCACCGGCGCCCAGGACGGCGACTCGCGCGGCCCGGTCTTCGATCCGGGGGGCGAAGAGCCCGATCGCCACTCCGCTCACAGCCGCCGTTCGCTGGGCGGTGATGGGCCCCGCGTCCATGACCGCCAGCGGCAACCCCGTGCCCGGGTCGTTGACGATGGTCAGGGCGCTGTAGGCCGGCAGCCCCAGGGCCTGGTTGGCGGGGAAGCCGGCGATCCACTTCATCCCGATCAGGTCGGTCGAGCCATCCTCGGCCGGGCCCCGCAGCAGGGCCGGCATGGCGTGGGCCAGCGAGCCAGGCTGGCGAGGGTGGACGCCGATCTTGGGCGGCATCTCGGCCGTCGCTCCCAGGGCGCGGAGGGCTTGCTCGGCCAGCGCGATCCGGTCCTCCAGGGGCGGCATCGCGGCCCTCACGTTGGTGCCGCTGAGGTAGCGGAGAGGGGGCGTGTCTGTCACAGGACGAGTCTAGCGGTACGATGGGCCGGTCGATCGCCGGCAGGGGAGTGGAGGAGTTCAGTGAGGCAGGTCCAGAAGGGCGTCTTCGCCGCCTTCGCCGTCGGCATCCCTCTGGGGCTGTACCTGCACCTGTGGCTCCACGGGACATTGCTCTTCACGCTCCTGGCCGTGGGCACTCTGGGGACCGGCATCACCATCGTCGTCGGTACCCGCAGCGACAAGACCGACGCGGCGGCCGACGCGGCCTGGGAGGCGGCGGCACCGGACCTGCCCCCCGTCTCGGACCGGCGCGCTCTCGAGATTTCCCAGGCCCACCTGCCCGGGCCCGAGGCAGGGAGTGGCAAGACCCCGGCCGCAAGAGGCGGCGGGGCGTAGGGGAGCCCGGGCAAGGTCGGTCGCCTCCACCGCCTCGGCGCCGCATGTGGAAACGGCGCGGATAGGCTAGGCTGAAAACCGCATCGCGGCCCAAGCGGTGCGTTCGTGGGACAGGTGGGCGCTCGAGGACGAGACAGGTATGGGCTCTTCGGAACGCATCGACGATACGGACGCCCGGATCCTCGAGCTCCTGCAGCATGACGGACGGGAGTCCTACGCCGAGGTCGGCCAGACTGTCGGCATGAGCGGTCCTTCGGCCCACGAGCGGGTCAAGAAGCTCGAAGCGCGGGGCATCATCCGCGGCTACGCCGCCCTCGTCGACCCCACCATGCTCGGCTACGGCGTGCTGGCCTTCATGTTCATCAAGCAGGTTCCGGGCACCATCGCCACCGATCTCACCGGCGACTTCGCCGCGATGGAGGAGATCGAAGAGTGCCACCACATCGCCGGCGAGGCGGACTACCTGATCAAGGTCCGGGCCACGGACACGCGCCACCTGGAGCGCATCCTGCACAAGATCCAGGCCGTGCCGCACGTCTTCACGACCGAAACGCAGGTCGTCTTCTCCAGCGCCTTCGAACGCCGGCCGCTCCGTGTCGGCCGCGGTTCCGACGGACGTGCGCCGGGCTACTACGCCGGCTCGCCGACGACCGCAGGACAGGCGACCAACGGCGAACGGACCGGTTCGAGCAACGGGACGCCGGGCAAGTCCGGCAAGTGAGCGCGCCGCGAGGGGACGCGGACAGACTCCCTGAGAGCCGAACCGGCAACACGGTACCCGAGGCCGGCGTGGCCTCGATGTTCGACTCGATCGCCCCGGTCTACGACCGCATGAACACTCTCATGACGGGCGGCCTGGACGGCGGCTGGCGCCGGGCGGCGGCCCGAGCGGCACGTCTCTCGCCGGGTGACTCGGTCCTGGACATGGCCTGCGGCACCGGCAAGCTGACTATCGAGCTGGCCAGGGTCGTGGGGCCGGCAGGGCGCGTGGTCGGGGTGGATCTCTCGGAGGAGATGCTGGGCCGGGCAAGGCGCGCTTGCGCCGGCCTCGGCCAGGTGGAGCTGAAGCGGGCCAACGCCCTGGCACTGCCCTTCGAGGCGGGCACGTTCGACGCCGCCACGATCGCCTTCGGGTTGCGCAACCTCTCGAGCTTCGAGGACGGGCTCCGCGAGATGGCCCGCGTCGTGCGGCCGGGAGGGCGGGTCGTCTGCCTGGAACTGACGCAGCCGCGGCGGCACTGGACGGCGCAGGCCTACCGGGCCGTGTTCGGGATCGCCGCCCCGACGCTGGGCCGGCTGCAGGGCCACCGGGACGCCTACGCCTACCTGCCGCGCTCGCTGGACGGGTTCCCGGGCGCGAGGGAGCTGGCCGGGACGATGAGCCGGGTGGGACTGGTGGACGTGCGCTTCAAGCGCCTGGGGCCGGGCGTAGTGGCGCTCCACTCCGCCGCGGTGGAGGAGGCCCTGGCGGGCAGCTAGTCCTGTCGGCCCGCCCTGGTCCGGCGGCGGCTGGGGGCCGGCACGGCAGCAGCGGCAGCCCTGGCTTGGGCTTGCCGACGATCGGCCTCGGCCGCGGCCAGCCGGGCCCGCTCGGCCTCCAGGCGGGCGCTCTCGGCGGCCGCCAGGCTGTCGTGGATCCGGCCGTCGAAGTAGGCGTCGTGCAGCTCGAGCAGCTTCTGCACGGTGGCTTCGTCCACGGTGTGGCCGTCCTCGGCCAGGGCTCGCGCCAGCAGCGGAGCTTCGGCCTCGTCCACCGGGCCGCCCCGCACCTCGCCGATCTCGAAGGCCCGCTCGGCCATCAGCAACCAGACGATGAGGCCTCCTGTGACGAGGCCCATGATGCCGAAGAAGAGGTAGAAGGGGAAGTCGACTGCGGTCATCTGGCTGTGGTCCTCGGCTGTCGCTGAACTGGGGCGCTGGTCGGGGCCGGGCCGGGCGGCTGACCCGGCGCATGAGAGCAGTATAGGTATGGCCGCTGTGACGTGGCTCGGCGCTACTCGTCCGATGGCGCCCGGTCCCGGCCGTTACACTGACTGGCCATGATCGACTTCACCCCCAACCCGATCGCCTGGTCTTTCGGCTCGCTCGAGATCCGCTGGTATGGGATCGCCTACATCGCCGCCATCCTGGTCGCGCTGCTGGTGCTGACCCGCGAGGCGCGCCGGAGGGGCGAGCGGACCGACATCATCGTCGACGGGCTGATCGCCATCTCCGCAGCGGCCCTGATAGGTGGCCGGGCCTACCACGTCATCGACCAGTGGGGCAAGTACAGCCAGCATCCGGCCGACATCTTCCTGCCGCCCTACAGCGGCCTGGGTGTCTACGGCGGCATCTTCACCGGCCTGCTCGTCGCCATCTATCTGAGCCGTCGCTGGCGCGTGAGCCTGTGGCGCTGGGGCGACATCATCGTCCTGGCCATGCTGGCCGCCCAGACGGTGGGCCGCTGGGGCAACTTCATGAACCAGGAGTTGTACGGTCCGCCGACCGATCTGCCGTGGGGGATCGCCATCCAGTGCCAGTACCGGGTGTCCGAGTACGCTTGCCCGGCGTTCGGGGGCACAACTCCGGTGGACGCCCACTTCCACCCGCTCTTCCTGTATGAGTCGCTGCTGAGCCTGCTCGGGTTCTTCGTCCTGCTCTGGCTATGGGACCGCTTCACTGCCCGTGGGCGGTACCTGATCGCCGGCGACGTGGGGCTCCTGTACTTCGTCTGGTACGGTCTGGAGCGCAGCCTCCTGGAGACGCTGCGCGGCGGCTGGAACTGGACCTTCAACGGTATCGCCGTGGCCCAGATCGTGGGCCTTGGCGGAGCGGCGACCGCGATCGCCGTCCTCTTCATCAGGCACTGGTGGGTGCGCGGCCATCCGCCGGCCGACGAGTCGAGCGAGCCAGGCGAGCCGGCTGTTTCGGCACCTGGCACGGCCTGACGCCCATCTGCCAGCGCTTGCCCGGCCGGCCTGCGATGGGCGGTCCGTCACCCGTGTCGCTTCGTCGCCCAGCGGCCATCTCCAACCTCCTCCAGGCGCACCCTAGAGCGAGGCGATCACTCGCGGCCAAACCGGCGCTTGTCCGGCGCTTATCCGGCGCTTACGCCGTGCTTGCCGGCGTGCCCGGCGGGAGGGCTGAGCCATTGGAGGGCCATGACGCCCGGATAGGCCGTGCCAACTGCCGCGAGGCTTGGGCCGGACGGCCTTGCCCCCGACCGCCCGGGAACCGATACAATGCCCCGGGGCGAATATCGTCACGGATCGAGACAGAACCGGCGGTCGACTGCGCGCTGCGCACGACGACCGGCCGTGCAGAGCCGGAAGCGAGGAGAGAAGTGGCATCTACCGACGTACGGGTCCAGGGACGGCCGCAGAGCGTGCCCGCCGACCACCCCCTCGCGGTGTGGGTCGACAAGATCGCGGCCCTGACCACGCCCGACGCCGTGCACTGGTGCGACGGCTCCGAAGAGGAGAACGACCGCTTCTGCCAGCAGCTGGTGGCTGGCGGGACCTTCACCCGGCTCAACCCTGAGCTACGACCGAACAGCTTCCTCGCCCGCTCCGATCCGTCCGACGTCGCCCGCGTCGAGGGCCGAACCTTCATCTGCTCGGAGAAGGAGGAGGACGCCGGCCCAACCAACAACTGGAGCGATCCGGCGGAGATGAGGGCCACTCTCGAGCCGTTGTTCAAGGGCTCGATGCGTGGCCGGACCATGTACGTCATCCCCTTCTCGATGGGTCCCGTCGGCTCGCCGATCGGCCGCCTGGGGGCGGAGATCACGGATTCGCTCTACGTCGTGGTCAACATGCGGATCATGACCCGCATGGGCAGGGCGGCTCTGGACGAGATCGTTCGCAGCGGCGACTTCGTGCCGGCGGTCCACTCGGTGGGCGCGCCGCTCCAGCCGGGGCAGAAGGACGTCGCCTGGCCGTGCGATCCGAGCAGGAAGTACATCGTCCACTACCCTGAGGCCCGCGAGATCTGGTCGTACGGCTCGGGCTACGGCGGCAACGCCCTCCTCGGCAAGAAGTGCTTCGCCCTGCGCATCGCCTCGGCCATCGCTCGAGACGAGGGCTGGCTGGCCGAGCACATGCTGGTCATCAAGGTGACCTCGCCATCGGGCGAGGTCAAGCACATGGTGGGCGCCTTCCCTTCGGCCTGCGGCAAGACCAACCTGGCCATGCTGGAGCCGACGATCCCCGGCTGGACGGTGGAGACGATCGGCGACGACATCTGCTGGATGAAGTTCGGACCGGACGGGCGCCTGTACGCGATCAATCCCGAGGCCGGCTTCTTCGGCGTGGCGCCCGGGACGAGCATGGACACCAACGCCAACGCCATCCGGACGCTGCATGCCAATTGCATCTACACCAACTGCGCCCTGACCGACGACGGCGACGTGTGGTGGGAGGGCCTGACCGACGAGCCTCCGGCCCACCTGATCGACTGGAAGGGCAACGACTGGACGCCCGCCTCCGAGACGCCCGCTGCGCACCCCAACGCTCGCTTCACCGCGCCGGCAAGCCAGGACCCGGCGATCGCCCCCAACTGGGAGGATCCGGCCGGCGTTCCGGTCGACGCCATCATGTTCGGCGGCCGTCGGGCGTCGACCGTGCCCCTGGTGCGCGAGGCGTTCGACTGGGAGCACGGCGTCTTCCTAGGCTCGATCATGAGCTCGGAGATGACCGCCGCCGCCTTCGGCACCATCGGCAAGCTGCGCTTCGACCCGATGGCCATGCTGCCGTTCTGCGGCTACAACATGGCCGACTACTGGGCCCACTGGCTGCGCCTTGGCCGCAAGCCCGGGGTGAAGATGCCGCGGGTATATCTCGTCAACTGGTTCCGCAAGAACGGCGACGGCAAGTTCATCTGGCCCGGCTTCGGCGAGAACAGCCGGGTCGTGGAGTGGATCTTCGGCCGCTGCTCCGGCGAGGACGATGCGGTCGAAACGCCGATCGGCTACCTGCCAGCCCCCGGCGCCCTGGAGACCGACGGGCTCGCTATCAGCGAGGCGGACATGGCCGAGCTGTTCAGCGTCGACCCGGCTGCCTGGCTGACCGAGGCAGAGGCGATCGCCGACCACTACTCCAGGTTCGATTCGAAGCTGCCGCCCGAGCTGGCGGCTCACCTGATGCAGCTCAAGGCTGCCGTGACCGCCTAGCTGAAGCGCCGTCACAGCGGGCGAGTTTCGACGGCAGCCGCGACATAAGTCCCGCGCCCGAGTACGATTCGTTGCCGGCGGCCGGATCGACCGCACGCCGAATCATCGGCGTCCTGTTCGAGCAAGCGCACGAAGGGAAGATCCTGATGCCAGTCTGCCGGACCAAGGTAACCGTCATCGGGGCGGGCAACGTGGGCTCGACCGCGGCCCAGCGGATCGCCGAAGCGGGCATCGCCGACGTCTGCCTGATCGATGTCGTGGAGGGGCTGCCGCAGGGCAAGGCGCTCGATCTGGCCGAAGCGGCTCCGCTCCAGCATCACGACCAGCGCATCATCGGCACCAACGACTACGCCGACACGGCAGAGTCGGATGTGGTTGTGGTCACTGCCGGCCTGGCCCGGCAGCCGGGCATGAGCCGCGACGACCTGCTGCTGAAGAACGCCCAGATAGTGCGGAGCGTCGTTACCCAGGCGGTTCGCTACTCTCCTCAGTCGATCATTGTCGTCGTGACCAATCCCCTCGACGCCATGGTCCACGTCGCCATCGAGGCCAGCGCCTTCCCGCGCGAGCGGGTCATCGGCATGGCCGGCGTCCTCGACAGCGCCCGATTCCGGTCCTTCATAGCCCAGGACCTGGGCGTCTCGTCGTCGGACGTCTCGGCCTTCGTGCTGGGCGGCCACGGCGACACCATGGTTCCGCTGCCGCGCTACTCCACCGTCGCGGGCATCCCGCTGCCGGAGCTGATGAAGCCGGAGCGCATCGAGGAGCTGGTCCAGCGCACGCGCAACGGCGGGGCCGAGATCGTGGCCCTGCTCAAGACCGGAAGCGCCTACTACGCGCCGGCCTCTTCGGTGCTGCACATGGTCGACGCGATCCTTCAAGACCGAAGGCGCGTCCTGCCCTGCGCCGTCCTCCTCCAGGGCGAGTACGGCATCGACGGAGTGGTCGCGGGCGTCCCGGTGGTCCTGGGGGCCGGGGGCGTGGAGCGGATCATCGAGGTCGCGCTTACCAAGCAGGAGAAGGAGGCGCTGGTCACGTCCGCCGGCTCGGTTCGCGGCCTGGTGGAGACGCTGTCCAAGGCCGGGTCCGAGGGCTAGCCCACAGTCTCCTCAATGCCCCGCAGGACGGCCCCCGCGGCCGGTAAACTCGCTTCGTGCTGCACGCCATTCGCTTCGACTTCGATCCGGTCGTATCGCCGCTGGGGCTGAACGTGCGCCTCGAGACCCTGGCCCTGGCCGGCGTGATCCTGCTGGCCCTGGTCATCGCCGGGCTGATTGCCGGCCGGAGGCGCGCTCGCGCCGAGGAGCTGGAGACGGAGCCGGGATCGGAGGCCACCCGGCTGCGGCGCGACGACCTGATCCTGATCGCCTTCGGGGCGGTGCCGGGCGCCATCTTCGGCGGGCGGCTGGGCTACGGCCTGATCCACCTCGACTACTACATCTCGGACCCTGCCGCG
>Ga0315537_1001517_pt1 | contig 18194 bp, 17 predicted proteins | sample SalMarSW160270MG_FD_203091 | JGI IMG/M metagenome (GOLD analysis project Ga0315537, IMG submission 203091) | Salt marsh sediment microbial communities from the Plum Island Ecosystem LTER, Massachusetts, United States - Salt Marsh Sediment SW1602-70 ... | reverse complement strand
AGTAGTGGTGGCCCCATCCCCCTGTGTCCCCCTTCCCCATATGGGGAAGGGGGAAATTTAATAACAAAGAGGGGCTAGCGCCCCTCTCAAACTCCTCTTTAACGCTGTCTAGCATACTTATTACCCCAAAAGCTTCGCCTCTCTTGGACTCTTTAGTTGTAGTCATCGCCCAGCCTCCAGATAGAATAGCACGGCACGCTCTAAGGTGCGAACGACCCCTGCTAGGGAACTATCCCGACACCGTTTTGGGGTGTTCAAGAGGGGTGAAATCCCTTTTGGCGGGGGATACCAAGGGGGTGTCCCCCTTGGTTTTCATTATTCGTAAAGAAGCGGAGCAAGAACCAACGAAGGTGATTAAAATTAGTGTCGCTAATCTATCTGAAGTAGCTCAGCCAAGAGGTAGCTGGTTTGTAGTTCTGTTGTATTGGTTCTGGTTGAGTTGTAGAATGTCGCCATCTGTATGAGGGGGCGACAAATGGAAATACTGTTCATTGTCGGTATGGTTGTAAGGTTTGCTATCCAGTTGGTTTTGCGTATATTTGGGAAGGTGTTTATAGGCCCGTGGCGAAACCGGATAGAAAGGCGTCTTTCCAGAGCGATTATCACCTCGGATTTCAGGGTAAATTTTGTGACAGGGACAGACCCACCAGTACTGCAATTCATATTCAAGATTCACAACGGGACTATCTCGGCTATAACGCTGAAGCGGATTGCGGTAAACCTGCATGGTGGAGGCGCCTATATTAGTGGTATTGCAGGCTCGATATCCGATATTTCACTCATCAGCGTCTCCTCTACCAAAGTCGGTAAGGGCAAAGACGTCGACGTGGCAATTGATATAGTGCCATCACTGGAGTTCTGGTTGCCACCAAGGACTACTTCGTTTTCTCTCTCTAAATCGAGCATTGTAGTATCGACAGTCTGGGGGGATATCGTTAAACCCCTCGAGCCTGATTTAGTACAGGACAAGACCAAGGAATTTGAGGGGCAGATAGACGACTATGTTTCAAGGGTCAGGAGGAATCTCTCTGTTTAATTGACATAAAGGCAAGAGAGCTTTGGTTTCATACTTCTCGTGAGTATCCGACCAGCTTCCAGGTGATGATTTCGCAGAGTACGGTGACGTCCTCAGTCTCGAGGTAGTCCGTGATGCTGGCATCAAACAGCAGGTTCAACTGCGGGGGAAATTCTTCATCACCGTGCCACAACACCATGGTTATCGGGACGTGGCGGAAGGCATTGATAACCACTGTGGTATCACCTATATCAATCTGGCGTGCCCCCAGTCTATTGGCGGTTTTGACCAGCAGTTCAGGCTCCCTGCCGAAGCACCTCATCAGTGGTTCCATCGTCCGCTTGGAGAATGTCGGGTAATAGACTATCCCACCGGGCAGGTCGCGGAAGGTGATGAGATTATTGGCGGCCGCCGTGCCCCTGGCCAGTGCCAGATAGTGAAGTATCAGGATTTGTTCTCTGAGCGGCAGGTCAATGTCGTCGGCAGGTGTGACTTTGGCCTCGGGAAAGGTGACCAGGTAAGGCTGATTGAGATAATAGACGGTAGCTGTTTCCCCGGAGTCCTGCTTCGTATACTCGCTGCCACTGCGGCGGCACTGCTCCTCGATGTCGACCGAGGCCAGCCGCTCACGGACGAGGGCATAGGCAACATCCAGATTATAGACTGAGCGGTCTTTTTCAGCAGACAATGCTTTACCTCAACTCTACCGGATGCAGTAAAACGGAATACCTTTTCAATAATTTATAGAGGCCGGCTCCCGGGTACTTACCCGGTGTCCCGGCCTCCAGAGATTTCCGTTGAGCCTGACCCTGAGTGCTATTACAGTTCAAGCCAGGAATGTGAGTAGAGTGATTTACCAGTGAGGACATTGACTGTCTTGGCGTACTTGGCCTCTTCCGGGTCCAGTGACTTGATGTCAGGATTGTCACCGTCCATTATACGGTGAATCATGGCAACCCGCTCTGGCCTCTGGCCACGGGCAATGGCGATTAACTCCGAATCAAAGGCATCGACTATTGCCGAGTGCAGCCCATATTTCATCAGCATTATCAGGTATGTCCGGTTCAAATAGGGCCTGAGTTTATCAGGTGTGCCGTTAGAGACATTGGACAGCCCCACCGCTGACTTGGCGCCGGGGGCGATATCCTGGAGCGTGCTCATAAACTCAAGGCATGGCTTCACCTGGTTGGTATCGACATTGCTCGCCGGTGTGATGATGGGGTCGAACCAGATTGTCTCGTTGGAGATGCCCAGAGCGTTAGCGGTCATCATCAGTTCGGCACATATCATGCCTCTTTCGTCCTCATCACGCGGCATACCTTCTCTTCCCCAGAGCAGCCCGATGAAGTCGGCATTGTACTTGGTGACCAGCGGCAGTTCCTCATCCATCCTCACCAGGGAGATGGAGTTAATTAACGCCCGGCCCTTATGTGCCTTGAGCCCAGCCTCTATAGCAGCGACGTTGGTTGTATCCAGCGACAGGGGCAGGTCAACGACTCCCTGAACAGTTTTCACCATCCATTCCATCAGTTCTTCGCCACCCCTCCGGGCGGGGCCAATGTTCATATCGAGGTAGTCCACGCCGGCAGCAGCCGCAGCCTTGGCCATTTTCTGAATCGGCTCGGCATTCCTCTCCTTCATGGCCGGTCCGATTGTATTGGATATTACGTTGATATTCTCACCGATAAGTATCATAACTACCCTCCTAAGGTGTCCATGACTTCAGGTAGGCAGGGATATGCGCTGCCTCTCTCGGTCCCACCATAATTTCCCAGCCAGGCAATTCTTCCTCTAAACCCCCGCTTTCAGCAGCGGCATAACCCGGAATAACTAACTTGTGGTGCTTGACTTTGTCCTCAATGCCGCTCTTCTTAACGAACGGCCCGATGAGGTCAGCGACAAACTTCCCGGCAGCCCAGGCGGTCATCACCGAGAGTCCCTCGGTGTCCATCACCAGAAGATGGCTGGGTACCTTGCTGCCTTCGATTTCGCCAGAGACGATAAAGTAGGTGAGTGAGAAATTGGTGGTAATGAGCACTGGTGAGTTTTCATTCGGAGTGCCAATGTCGTAGATGCCCTGCTCAGTGGCCAGCGGACGCTGCGGGTCAGTGTAGATGTTCATTCGCTCCACCAGCAGCGGGAACAGGCTTTCGCCATACAGGTCAGATAGAACAATCACGCCGGCGTACTTGGCGACAAAAATTGAGGCAATCAGGGCTTCTTTCAAGGGGTTATCGGTCATCTCACCGGGGAAGGTTATCGTGGGGAACCCCAGGGGGCGGAACTTTGCTGTCAGGGCTGAGTTCCTGATGACGACCTCGTCCTCGAAGGCCTGGCGGACTGTTCTTGAACCGGGGTCAATAACAATGTCGTTCAACCCGGCCTCGGTAAGTTTCGTGGTCAGTTCCGCCGCCTCTTCCAGGTTGGAAGCCTTTACGCCAACCGGGCAAGAATTCTCTTTAGCCAGCTTGGCGACAGCGTCAAGGTTATCCTTGGTTGCCCCGTAAACCAACGGTTTCTTGTCGGCGCACTCCTTCAGACCAGCTGCAAGGACATCCGGGTTGGTGCTCATCAGGACTATGCCACCGTCGCTGTTCTTGGCGACCTTGCCGACGAGGGCAGCGAACTTGGCAGCATCGTCGCCCTGGACAGCCACCAGTTCCGGGCGAAGATTAAGGCCGACCCGTTCGTAGCGGAGTTCCTTGAACCTCTTTAATCGGCCATCGACGTCGGCGTCAGACATGGTGTCGCTGACCAGTACGGCTATCGCTGGTTTGTTCTCAAACCGCTTCTCGTGGCGGAACATCACGGTCTCGCCGCCGACCTTCACGGCAGCATCGCTGGTACCGATAGTGACCGACCTGATTGGAGGTGCTGACGCCTCGGCCAGTTGTGCCTTTGCCTCCTCTGAAACATGTGGACAGGCGCTGAGTTCTGCCTTTCCGGCAGCCAGGTTCATGGCAAAGGCAAGGCACGTGGGCACACCGCAGTCGCCGCAGTTCGTTTTTGGTAGTAACTTAAATATCTGTATCCCGGTAAGTGCCATAGTCTACACTCCTTTCTCAGCCGATTATCGATTCCATAGTGAGGGCAGGATGCCCCTTTTCCGTGAGGAAGGGTAGAATCTCTTCCTCAGTTGTGCCAACCGTTTCGTCGGCAATCATATCAGGCAGATTGGGCACACCCATTTCCTCTGCCCTGGCCTTAAGCCGTTCGGCGATTTCCTCTTTCAGCATCTTGGGCATCCAGACCATCCGCAACAGACCACCATCGCCGATGAGGAACTTCCTCTGGCAGATGTTATATTTACCGTGACCTACAAAGCCTGGGGTGCTGATACCACCACCAATTGTACCGGCCAGCGTAGTGAACTTCATGCCACAGGGTGTCATCTGGGTAAACTCGCGGTTCACCGTCATCACACCGTTGCACATCGGCAGAATGGCAGCAATGCACTCGCAGCAGCCGCAGGTGGTCATCGGGTCATAAACGATGCTGTAGAAGTTGTAGTGGTCAATCTTACCACGTGAGGCCTGGAAGACGAAGTCGTTTACACCCTTCCACTGCCCAAGTTTGGTATCTAGTGTCTCACCCTTCTCCACCGGCTGGTTGGGTCCGGTGGGGTTAATCTCATAAGCAGCCTTGCAGTCCATCCAGTTGTATGAACCGCAGAGGCCGGTCCTCTCCGGACTGATAACGCAGACGTGGCTGGGAGCGAAAGACTGGCACAGGGTGCAGGAGTAGTATATGTCGGTTGTCTCATCAGTCATGCCCTCGATTCTGGCATCTCGTTCTGAGTAGACTGCTCTGGCCTGCTCCACTACCTTGTTTACCTTGTCTTCCTCGGTGTAAAGCTTCACCTGGAGCTTATCGAAGATGCGGCCGAAGTCCTGGTGAAGCTTGGCGTGCAGGAGGGTGCCGATGTGTTCGAGCTTGAAGCCTTTCTCCACAGCGCCTTTACCGACACGCAGCCAGGCAATATCCCGCTGCCCGATATGCATCACCCCCTGGGCATAGTTAATGAGATGGTGAATCTGGCGCTCGAGGATGGGCTCGTAGTCTTCTTCAAACTCCCTGCCGGCCACTTCTACCGCAATTGCCAGCGGTAATTTAGCACCAGCCTCGACATCGGGTATATCCGGACCGATTACTTCTATCTTACCGTCTTCGACCTCATCCATACGCTTTGAGGTGACCCATTCCACCATAGCGGTACGGCCGCCGCCGCATTCAAGGTAGATGTCCTCACCGCGGACTCGCTCGCCCTCGAAAGCCGGACCGTAGGCAACCGGGATTGGCACTTCGGCAACAGTTACCTTCAGCCCTCGTACCTCGATAGCCCGACTCACTATCTCGTCATGGGGAACATTGGAGACAACATGTTCGTAGGTACAGATGCCCGTGGGCAGGACCTCCGGGATGGGGGTATCGGCAATTACCGGGAAGCCCCAGTTAATTGCCCCGGCGGCATTGGCGTACCACTCGTCGGTGACGTAACCTAGGGGCAGGGCAAAGGCGAAGATGCGGTCCTTGTTGTATATCAGTATCCTCCTGAAATCACCGGGTTCAATGCCACCGAAGGACATGGCTGCCCTGGTGGCGAAGCCCATGGCGAATACGGTAGCGCTGACATCCGGTCCGAAAGAGACCAGCCGTGTCGGCCAGCCAATCTGAACACCGGCTTCAACCAGCTGCTCGGCGAACCGTTCTCCGTTGTATTCAGAGGCCATGAAGACATACAGGTTTTTCTGCTGTAGTTCTTCGGCGATATTTTTGGCTATCTCCGGGCTCGGGGCTGCGCCAAGTACAGCGGCAAAACCCGGGGCAGTGCCGTCGACGAACTCCACACCCCGTTTTCTCATAATGACGTCATCGGCAGCACCCAGCCAGATGTTATCCTCGGTGACATCTTCCCCGAGGACGTAGAAGTTGGGGTCTTCCAGGTACCTGATTGCTTCAATACACTCCTCGGCGAAAAACGTTGCCATTCCGGCATCAAGTGCAGGAGCGAGGTATGGCAGGGGGTGCACTTCTTTTACGGGTGGCGGTAGCAGGACACGGCACCTTTTCAGTATTTCCTCCATGTCACCCAATTTCTCTACCTTTTCGCCCAGTATCCCGTAGATGATGGGCAGAAAGTAGGCGGTATTGGGAAAGCCAACGGGTTCGTTGGCTCCCCATTTGTCCATCGCTTCCTGCCACTTCTTCTCGGCATTCTCAACTATCTTGTGAGCCCCTCTGATGGCTGCCGAGGCAATTATCTTAGACATTCGTCAGACCTCCCTTAATCTATCCTTAATCAGCCTGTAGCTAAGTCAGCTCTCGTCTCATTGCCATGTCGTAGAGCACCCGCTCTCTCGCTTTGTCAATGCCCAGTGCCTTGCGTTTCTTGTCGATATGCTCAATCATCATGTGGGCTGCCTTTATCGGGTCCGGCTCAAATGCCCACATACCACCGTACATCTCTTCCATATCTTTAAACAGGAAGTCAGTGACCTCTTTACTGCCGAGGGTAGGCCAGGTAACACCGAAAACGGTAAATACACCGGAAGCAACGAAGTACTGGCCGATGGATATTGCTTTCTCGCTCATCCACTCCGGAGCTGCTCCGGCTACCGGCAGGTCACTGATATCATCACCCAGACCGCCATCCTTCACCATGGCGGTGGCGGCTATCAGGATGCGGCTGTTGTCAACACAGGAGCCCATATGTAATACCGGTGGAATCCCGACGGCTTCGCAGACTGATGCCAGCCCCTCACCGGCAAACTCGGCAGCTGCCTCGGGTAGCATGAGCCCGGCCTCAGCGCAAGCAATAGCGTTGCAACCGGTAGTAATCACCAGCACGTCATTCTTTATCAGCTCCTTGACCATGGTGACGTGAGGTTCATTATGTTTAACCCGGGCATTGTTGCAACCGACAACGCCAGCCACACCCCTGATTCGGCCATTAATGATGTTATCGTTCAGTGGCCGATAGGAAGAACGGAACAAGCCACCCAACAGGTAGTTGATGGTCTCATGGCTGAAGCCCGCAATTTGGTCAGTTTCGTTATCGGGAATCTCAATGTTCCCCTTACGGTTGGGGAAGTTCTCAATGGCTGTCTTGACTATTTCGCGGGCCGATTTGAGGGCGTCGTGTTCATCAAACTCAATATGAATAGCCCCGGGTATCTTAGCCTTGGGTGAGGTGGTGATAATCTTAGTGTGGTAGCATTCGGCTACGGTGGCTATTGATTGCATGATACACTGTACGTCCACTACCATGGCGTCTACAGCCCCGGTCACTATGGCCAATTCCTGCTGGAGGAAATTCCCGGCAATACCTACACCGTGGCGCATCAGTATCTCATTGGCTGTGCAGCACATGCCGGCCAGATTTATCCCCTTAGCACCTTTAGACTTGGCCAGTTCTATCATTTCTGGTTCTCGTGCAGCGGCCACAATCATCTCAGAGAGCAGCGGCTCGTGACCGTGAATAATCAGGTTTACCTCATCTTCTTTAAGTATCCCCAGGTTTGCCTTACCGAGGATTGGTGCTGGCGTCCCAAACAATATGTCCTGAAGCTCGGTAGCAATCATACTGCCACCCCAACCATCGCCTATGGCGGCCCTGACTCCCTGCTTTAGCAGGCTCTTATAGTCCTGGTCAACCCCTATGTGGGTTCGGTGCATTATCTCCACAATCTCTCTATCTATACCCCGTGGAGCAACACCCTGGGAGCGCCATATTTCCTGGCGTTTTAGAGGTGCCTTTCTCAACGTTATCAGTTCGCCTTCCTGCCTGCCGAATTCCTCCAGCGCCTTCTGACCTATGTCAACGGCTATTTCGCTGTTACTGCGGTCACCAATCTCAATACCCCAGTCCAGCGCCAGCTCTAGCAATTTCTGCTCATCCTTTATTTCGTAGCCGGGAGCTTCCCCTTTGGCTGTGGCTATGAAAAGTTCAGCTACTCCCCGGCCGTGGTCGGAGTGAGCGGATGCTCCGCCAGCAACCATACGTATAAAATTGCGGGCGGCGATAGTCTCGGCAGTGGCACCGCAAATGCCCCGCCTCTTAAGCTTCTCTTCCGGAGTTTCCTCCTTACCTTTTGGTAGGGGGACTCGACAGGGTCCCATACCACAGTTTTTACAGCAGCTGCCAACGGAGCCTATGGGGCAGGGTTTCATCTTATCCGCCCTGTCAAAGGCTGTGTTAGCCCCGTCCTTGATTGCTTTTTCTATTAACTCATTGCTGCCCTGGTCAAAACTCTTCTTCTCCGCCTCTGTCATCTTATATCCTCCTCTTCATGTCTATATATTCTAGGCTGTTAAATCAGCCATCATCTCTTTTACGAGTTTGATTGCCTCCGGGTGCCTCATCACTATGACATCTCCGCCGGCCAGGAGCAGAGTCATGGCTGACATGGCTTCTAACAAGATGCCTCTCTTCTTGGCATCACCCATATTCGCCTCATTATCAGGAAGGTGAACCTCCTTTGCTTTCCATACCTCTTTGGCTACGTTACAAATAATAGGAAGTTGAAGTTTCTCATCCTGCTGAGTTAGGGCGGCCATTCGCATCCGCTCCATCACCGAGTAGCAGTACTCGATGCCGTAGCCTATCCCGCTGACGGTGGGGTCCATTATTATCTGCTTATCAGGGACACCGAGGTTACCCAGCAGGATATTGAGTTGCTTGGCCAGGTTAATATCTATTGGGGTGGACGCCACCACCGTGTGGTTGTAACCGATGGCGGTAGCACCAATTCGCTTGTGGTCGCCTTCTTCAACCGGTCCCAGGATAAGATTCTTGCCTTGACAGACCTCCGCCACTTTGGTTAGGACCTGAGTATCCTTATCGTGGTTGGCTGTTCCCCATACAATTAAAGGAACATCGATGGCATCAGCTACCTCCTTAACTACCTTAGCGGCTTCGTCTGCACCCCGGTCGAGATTGTTGGGGTCTGTGCTAATCAGTTGTAGGCATATCATCTCTGCGCCATACTCATCAATGCACTTCTTTGCCCAGGCAACCGGGTCATTGGTCACTCCGGCAAATGGTTCCAGAGCTGCCTCTGCCCACTCTTCTGGCTCGCTGTCATAGACCTCCATAGCTATCCTGGGGGGTCGGGGCATTTCGCCTTCAAACAGGTAGTACGGGTAGGCTGTTTCACCACCAACTGTCACGGCCTTGTCACCCTTACCCAGCGTTATCTCTTTTATCTTGCCGGTATAAGATGTCTTTCGAATCTCAAATGCCATAATCGTCTTCCTCCTCTAGGCCGGGTTCTTTTGCCATAATCGTCTTCCTCCTCTAGGCCGGGTTCTTTCTCTTCTCGCTGCCATACCAGTCGTCCGAGTACCAGTACCGCTCACCATCCCTGAGGTACTTGAGCTTGTCCTCACGACTAGCTAGCTTCTGTCGCCAGCGACCGACCTCTTCGCCTTCGGGTCGGCCTTCTTCATAGGTGGCCCCCAGCACCTCAACCTCACCCCTGCCCGGGGCCTTCTTCTTCTCGACTTTGTATTCCATACTGCTTTTCCTCTCTTCCTAGGACAGACCGGCGGCAAGCTTGGCCGCCCTGACCGTATTCATCATCAGCATTGTTATCGTCATCGGCCCGACACCACCCGGTACCGGAGTGATGGCGCTTGCCTTTTCCTTGACAGCGTCAAAATCAACATCGCCAACCAGAATCCTCTTACCGTCCGCCGTTGTCCCAATCTGGTTGACCCCGACGTCAATGACCACCACTCCCTCCTTGACCATATCGGCAGTGATTGCCTTGGCTTTGCCGGCGGCAGCAATTATAATGTCAGCCCGTTTCGTATGGAAGGCCAGGTCCCTGGTCCGGGTGTGGCAGACCGTCACCGTGGCGTTGGCACCATCTGCTTTCTGAAGAAGGATGTTGGCTATCGGCTTGCCGACGATGTTGCTCCTGCCTACAACCACGACCTCGGCACCTTCAATCTTGACCCCGGAGCGGATGAGAAGCTGCTGTATTCCATGCGGAGTACACGGGATATAGTCTGGCTCGCCAATCATCAGCTTGCCCAGGCTCACCGGGTGGAAACCGTCAACGTCCTTTTTGGGACTGATAGCATAGAGTACTTCCGTCTCATTGATGTGTTTGGGTAGGGGGAGCTGCACCAGAATCCCGTTAATCTTGGGGTCATTGTTGAGCTTATCAATCAGAGCAAGCAGCTCCTCTTGAGTGGTATTCTCAGGAAGGTCGTATCTCTCCGAATAGATTCCTAGATTCTGTGATGTCTTTTCCTTCTGCCCGACGTAGACCTGTGATGCTGGGTCTGCACCCACCAGGATTGTTACTAGCCCGGGTACGATATTGTGTTTTTCCTTGAGTTCGGCGATTTCTTGTTTCAGCTCGGCACGGATTTCTTTGGCAATTTCCGTGCCACTGATAATCTGAGCTGTCATTTACCCTCCCTCCTTTATTATAGGTGTTTCTTATATTTTGTGCCACTTGCCCAGGATATATCCCGGTATAATTACTTGCACGACCATATCTCTACTATTGCCTGATAAAAAGCTCCGTGCTGAGAGCCTTTTATACCCGGTAGCAATAAGAACCGGCCTTCCTATAAAATTTGTGTGTCCTAGCGGGAAGGAGGCTTCGCTTTCTCAAGAACCTTACCCATCAAATCATCCACGGCACGTACCGCTTTAGAGGTATCTGGCAGGTCAAGCAGTGGCTTGAGCTCAAGGTCATAGCGGTAAAGCTCTTCATCTTCTGGGATTATCGCGGCTGGTTCGATTCCCAGCCGGTCCAGTTCCTCGCTTACCAGCGGGTCCAGTTTGTCCGGGACCATACTGATTATTGCCAGTTCCTTACGCACAACCAGTTTGAGGGAGGTAACCAGTTCCTGTATTCGTGCGATTGTTCGGACGCCCTTGACCGAATGGTTGGAGACCAGCAGCAGGGCATCCACATTCTGGGTGGTTCTCCGACTCAGGTGTTCCATACCGGCCTCGTTATCCAGGACCGTGTAGGCGTAGTTATCGGACAGCTCGTCGGCAAATTTCCTTATCATAAGATTGGGGTAGCAGTAGCACTCCGGCCCTTCCCCCCGGCCCATCGTCAACAGGTCAAGCCCCGGACTCTCCACCAGGATTGAGTTCAGTTTAAAGTCCAGGTAAGCTTCTTTGGTCATGCCTGGGGGTATATTGATTTTCTCTCCCTGGAACTCGTCCAGCAGTTCACCGACGGTACGGGTAACAGTCAACCCCAGGCTTTCCCCGAGGTTGGCGTTGGCATCGGCATCCACTGCCAGAATCGGCACCATGCCGTTAGTTTTTAGGTAACGGATAATAAGACTTGCTAATGAAGTCTTACCACAGCCGCCCTTACCGGCTACCGCGATATTAAAAGCCAAACGGTTGCCCTCCGCATTTTATTCTTATTTAGAACAGGCCGGAGACCTTTCCAGTATTAACGTCTACATCAACCTTACGGAAGGCGGGGCTGGAAGAGGTTCCTGGCATAAGGCTGATAGTGCCGGCGCAGGGGCAGAGGAACTTGGCGCCAGAGTAGATGAGTACATCACGGATGGGCAGTGTCCATCCCTTGGGCACACCTTTGAGCGTCGGGTCATGGGTTAGGCTCAGGTGGGTCTTGACCATCATTGTGGCATAGTCATCATATTGGGAGTCATCTTCAAGCTTCTTGGCCTTGGCTTCTGCATCTGGGGTCCAGGAGACACCGTCGGCACCGTAGACGACCTTAGCAATCTTCTCTACCCTGTCGCGAAGCTTCATCTCCAGCGGATAAAGGAAATCGAACTTGTTCTCTTCTTTGCAGGCATCCATTACGGCGTCGGCCAGCTCCAGGGCACCGTCACCACCATCAGCCCAGTGGCTGGAGGTGGCACAGCGCGCCCCGGCAGCCTCAGCTGCTTTTCTGACAGCAGCAATCTCGTCTTTGGTATCAGTATGGAACGAGTTGATACAGACTACCGGGTTAATGCCCGAGGTCCTGATGGTGTTGATATGATGAATCATGTTGGGCAGGCCCTTCTCGACGAGTCCCACGTTCTCCTTGGTGTACTCTGCCGGTAGGGCTAGCCCGGCAACCACCCTGGGGCCACCGCCGTGCATCTTGAGAGCACGGATGGTGGTGGTGAGTACTGATACATGTGGCTTGAGACCGCTGTAGCGGCATTTCACATTCCAGAACTTTTCGAACCCGATATCAGCGGCAAAACCGCTCTCGGTAACATGGTAGTCAAACAGCTTCAGCCCAACGCGGTCGCCAATGATGGAAGACTGGCCTACCGCGATATTGGCGAACGGTCCGGCATGGACCATCAATGGCTGGTACTCTACGGTGGAACAGAGAGTGGGGTTGATGGTGTTACGCATCCAGGCAGTCATAGCCCCGCCGACTTCAAGGTCCTTGGTGTAGATAGGCTTGCCTCGTTTGTCGAAGGCGACTGTGATGTTATCCAGTCTCTCGCGCAGGTCAGCCAGGTCGCGAATAATCGACAGGATAGCCATCAGCTCTGAGCCCACCGCGATGCCAAACTTAGACTGCATGGTGAAGCCGTCCATGCGCCCACCCAGTCCGATGACGATGTTTCGCAGGCTCTGGGCACAGAAGTCCATTATCCAGCCCATCTCTACGTTGGTGGGGTCGACATCTAGGCGCCGCATCTTTGTCAGCCTGTCCAGTTGTGTATCACTGTAGTTGCGTTCGTGCTGCATTCTGGCGGTAAGCGCCACCATTGCCAGGTTATGAGCATTCATGATGTCATTGATGTCGCCCGTGAGCCCCATGGAGAATTCGGTCATGGGAATCAGTAGGGCGTTGCCACCACCGGCAGCGGTTCCCTTGACATTCATCGTTGGACCACCCGAGGGCTGGCGGAGACATCCGCCAACATTTACACCCCTCTTGCCCATGCCTTCCATCAGACCGACGGATGTGGTGCTCTTACCCTCTCCAAGAGGAGTCGGCGTTATCGCCGTAACTTCAATGTACTTTCCATCTGGCTTGTCCTTAAGGCGGTTGATGATTTTCAGGAAATCTAGCTTGGCAATCCGTCCGTAGGCAAGCAGTTCATCTTTCTCCAGGCCAAGCTTGTCTCGCCACTCTTCAGGAGTGGGCATATTAGCTTCAGCTGCTTCGGCAATCTGCCAGTCTTTCATATTTACCGCATCGTAAGCCACAGGGAACCTCCTTTGTTCTTGTTTCTCTATTTTTCCCGAGGGCTTCAGACTGAAACGCAGGTTTCAGATTGGTGCCCTTTCGACTCTACTTTGCCGGGCTCGACGTTTTGGAAGCAGGTACTAATGCCTGATAGATTTTGTTTATCTCGTTGGCGATTGGCTGGCTGGCATCTTGAATAGGGAGGTTGGCCAGGTCGGCCTCCACCAGGGCCTGGTCATAGGGTATGAATCCGAGGAACTCCATGTCGGGCAGACTATTGACTAGGAACTCCTTTTCAGACTGGCTGCGGACCTTGTTGGCAACCAACACAACATTTTCCAGGCCGATGTCTCGGGCGAGTTCCTGGATACGGCGGGCAGTCTCGATGCTACGCCGGCCTGGCTCGACTACGATTATCATACGGTCTACTGCCTTAGACGTACCGCGGGCAAGGTGCTCTATGCCAGCTTCCATATCAAGGATAACCACCTCGTCTCTCTGTAGCAGCAGATGGCTCAGGAGTGCTTGCAGGAGGACACCCTCAGCGCAGTAACAGCCAGTCCCGCCACGCTTAATGCGTCCCATGACCATCAGTTTGATGCCATCATGCTCTGCGGCGAACCTGTCAGGTATGTCATCGACTCTGGGGTTCAGTTTAAAGAAGGAGCCGGATTTACCGGGCCGGGCTCCGGTTCTCTCTTCAATGAGGTCGTCCATTTCGGATATGGGGGTAATATTGTCGGGATTCGGGAAACCGAGATTAGCGGCTAGATTAGCGTCTGGGTCAGCATCTATGGCCAACACCGAGTAGCCAGCCGCAGCGAACTTTCTAGAAAGTAGAGAAGCTAATAAGGTCTTCCCCACTCCCCCCTTGCCACTTATCGCAATCTTCATCAGAAATCGAATGCTGACATAACAAAGCTGAGACTCCCATGAGGAAGCACCCAGCCTCAACAAACCTTATTGGCAACCTGCTTTCGCATTACCAGTATATCCCAAGTGATAGTCCAAGTCAAACCACTGTACTGAATTTAGCCCATTCTCTGCCGGTCATATCTTTATTTAACCTGGAACAATCGGCAGGCAGCGATTCCTCGGTCTTAAGGTTGTGATAAACCATATAAAATATTAATCTCATCGGGCCTTAATGTCAATCCTCCGGATGGCTTATTAGACGGTGGCAAAATCCCTTGACAGGGAAGAACTCCCAGCATTAACATATTGCTGTACTGCCGTGAATCGGAAGGGGTATGTTGTTATGGTAATTGACCTCACGGACAAGGAGTTTGAGCAAAAGGTTATCAAGTCAGACGTGCCGGTGCTGGTTGACTTGTGGGCGCCTTGGTGCGGGCCTTGTCGAATGATTGCCCCCATCGTTGATAAGCTGTCGGAAAAATATAGCGGTAAGTTCAAGTTCTTCCGCTTGAATGTCGATGAGAACCCGCAGACGGCAGCCAGGTATCGGGTGATGTCAATACCAACCTTGATGTTTTTCAAGGGTGGTGCTGCTGTTGATACTGTCGTAGGTGCTGTACCGGAGAAGGTCATCGCACCCAAGATTGACGCGCTTCTTTAGAGCTCGTCTGGGCTTTGACCATCCTTCTGCCGGGTGATAGAATCTGAGAGATACTCTCAGGTTTGACCGGGTAAGGGGAGTCGAGGAAAATGTCTGGACATTCTAAATGGCACTCAATCAAACACCAGAAGGCGGTGACCGATGCCCGTCGGGGCCAGCTTTTCACCAAGCTGACGCGCGAGATTATTGTAGCGGTGCGTAACGGCGGGCCCAATCCGGATAACAATGTCTCTCTGCGTCTGGCTATTCAGCGGGCCCGCGATGCCTCTATGCCGTCGGATAACATTGAACGGGCTATCAGGCGTGCCAGCGGTGCCACCGAGGGTGCCAATCTGGTAGAGATGGTCCTCGAAGGTTACGGTCCAGGTGGCAGTGCTATCCTGGTGGAGGCTCTCAGCGATAACCGTAACCGTACCATTCAGGCCGTTCGCAATGTGTTTTCCCGTGGCGGTGGCAGTCTCGGGGAAGCCGGGTGTGTTGCCTGGCAGTTCGAACCTAAAGGTATTGTGGCGGTGCAGACTGACAATGGGGATACCGAGGAGCTGGCGCTTAGGGCGATTGATGCCGGTGCTGAAGACGTAACCGTCGAATCCGGCGTGGTTGAGGTCTACACCAGGCCTGAGGAACTGGAGAAAGTCCGGGCAGCACTGGAGGAAGGGGATATCCCGGTAATCTCGGCCGAGCTTTCGATGGTGCCCAAGGCAACTCTGGAGCTTGATGAGAAGGCGGCCATGCAGACCTTGAGGATGATGGATAAGCTGGAGGAACTGGACGAGATACGGCGTGTCTCCAGTAATGTTGATTTCTCTGATGAGGTCCTGGCGAAGTACCAGGAGTAAGCCCGACAGTGTTTGTGGGTCTTTCTTGTCTTCCATTTAAATATATGTGCTCAGCCCCGTTGAGCTCTTTCGTCCCTATCTGGGGGGATTAGTATAATAGAATGGTTTGAGCCTGCTGATGAGAATCTTGGGTATTGACCCGGGTACAGTTGTTGTCGGCTATGGAGTGATTGACAGTGATGATGGCAGAACTACCATGGTCGACTGCGGCGCTCTGAGTTCTTCGGCGCGCTTGCCGATAGGGGAACGACTCAGCAATCTCTACAACCAGCTTTCGGAAATCATCTCTCGCTACCAGCCGGATGCCGTCGCCGTGGAGCGGCCTTTTGTCGCTAAAAACGTTAGCTCGGCGCTGGCCATCGGTAAGGCGCAGGCAGTCGCCATTCTGGCCGCCGCTAACCGGGGCATACCCACGCACGAGTACACTCCAGCCCAGATAAAGCGCCAGGTAGCCAACTACGGGGGTAGCTCCAAGGAACAGGTTCAGAGGATGGTCAGTTTCCAGCTTGGCCTCTCCGAGGTACCACAGCCGGATGATGCTGCCGATGCCCTGGCAACGGCCCTGTGTCATCTCGGTGAAGTGCACCTTAAAGACCTTCTGGCTGAGGAAAAATAACGGTTGTCGTTGGAGTGTAAATGATAGCCAGTCTGCATGGCGTGTTGGAGTCACTGGGTGGTGATTACGCGATTATCAACGTTGGTGGCGTCGGTTTTCGTGTCTTTATGCCAACCTCAGTGGTGAGCGCGCTGGGTAAGGTCGGTGAGGAGGTGAGGGTATTTACCCACCTCCACGTTAAGGACGACGATATCTCTCTCTACGGCTTCGGCTCAGCCGATGAACTGACCCTCTTTGAGACGCTGATTGGTGTCTCCGGTCTGGGCCCTCGACTGGCCCTGGCGATGCTCTCGACATTGAACGTGGAACAGCTGACGATGGCCATCGCCACCGGCAGTATTGACCTGCTCACCACCGCCCCAGGAATCGGCAAAAAGATGGCCAACAGACTGGTCCTGGAGCTTAAGGATAAGATTGGTGCCGGTCTGATTACCACCCCTGCCATCCAGATTGCCCAGGAGAACACTGATGTCCTGGCGGCCCTGACCTCGCTGGGCTACTCCGTGGCCGAAGCCAGCCGTGCCGTGGCCACTTTACCGGCAGCCTCCGAGCTGAGTGTGGAAGAGCGGGTCAAGCTGGCCCTCCAGTATTTCGGGGGGTAGTAAGTATCATCCTATCAGAAGAGTGGGCGGAGTGACTTATGCCTGAGGACAAATGGGGTTTTGATAGGTGGGCGAAGTCTTATGATCAGGATGTTACCGAAGCAGCCCGGTCGAACAGTTGGATGTTCAAGGATTACGAGCGGATATTAGACACAGTGGTTGATTATTGTGAACTAGCCTCCGACAGCTACTCGGCAGTCTTGGATATCGGTGTTGGCACGGGTAATCTCGCTTCCCGGTTTATAGAGAAGGGTATCAGCGTGATCGGCATTGACACCTCACGTGAAATGGTAACAATATGCAAACAGAAGTACCCCGACATGGAGCTCAGAATTGGGGACTTCCTACAAATCCCTCTACCAGCGCAAAGTGTTGATCTTATCGTTTCCAGTTATGCCTTTCATCACTTAACTCTTACCGAAAAGCACGAATCGGTCCTTGAGATGAGAAGGGTACTAAAGCCAAAAGGTAGAGTAGTTATTGCAGACCTGATGTTTCAGGATGCTTCTCAGGAACGGCGCATAAAACAGGCGCTACGCGAATCGGGTCAGGGTGATGTTGTGGATGAGATTGACGAGGAGTGCCCGGCCTTGTTTACTGATCTGGAGGGGGCATTTAATAAAGAAGGATATATCGTTCGGGGTGAGCAACTCACTGATTCCGTATGGATACTCTGTGCCCAGCTTGGATAGCCCAGTACTGATCATCTATTCCCGCCCACCGCCCTTTGTGGAGAGCCTAAGAGAAGCAACCTCTCTTATCCTTCCAGTGCTATTTTCAACTCACCTTACGAGGTTTCATTGATGCTGGATGCCGGACATGGAAAAGGTATATATTATTAGGGATATTGTCAGTCCCTAATCAGGGCAACAGAGCTAGAGAAAGATCAATATCCTGGTGAGGTATGATGGGGAAAAACATAACCGGAAGAACACAGCTCTGTGGAGTAATCGGCGACCCGATATCGCATACCATGTCGCCCGCCATGCACAATGCCGCCTTCGAGCACATGGGTCTGGATTTCTGCTATGTCCCTTTCCTTGTAAAAAAGGAGGAGTTACCTCAGGCGGTGGCAGGCATGAGGGCTTTCAACATGAGGGGATTGAACGTTACCATGCCGCACAAGGTAGCCATTATCCCGCTCCTGGATGAGATAGATGACCTGGCCAGGAAAATAGGTGCGGTCAACACTGTGGTAAATAACGACGGCATCCTGCGGGGGTATAACTTCGACGCCGCCGGGTTCATCAAAGCTCTCACCGAAAATGGAGTGGGGCCGGAGGGCAAAATGGTGACGATAATGGGGGCGGGAGGTGCTGGGCGGTCGGTTGCCTTTGCGCTCGCAGAACGGGGCGTGCGTATGGCCATCCTTAACCGGCGGCTGGAGCTCAATTGGG
>Ga0315537_1001515_pt1 | contig 18203 bp, 14 predicted proteins | sample SalMarSW160270MG_FD_203091 | JGI IMG/M metagenome (GOLD analysis project Ga0315537, IMG submission 203091) | Salt marsh sediment microbial communities from the Plum Island Ecosystem LTER, Massachusetts, United States - Salt Marsh Sediment SW1602-70 ... | reverse complement strand
CACCCAACCCGAGCATATTTTTTGTTTCAAGAAACTTTTCTACTGACGCTATCTACCCATCACTTTTCTAAGATTAACCCGCCTCATAAACAATGATTCCCCATCAGCGTTCATATTAGGAGACTAAGGTTAAGTTATAAATTTGACATTTACTAATATATCCTGTAATTCGCGTTGGAACATATTTCTGAAAAGCATGTTTTCGTTATTGATAAACCTGTATAGCTTACTAAAATATCAAGCACAAAAGCTCTTATCCTCTTCTATTATCACGTCGAGCATACTTCTGAAGGGTCTTGGTCTAGAATGGATTCTCACCCCAGTGGTGATAACTCCCACAAATCCACTTTTTTCGTAATAGGGAAACCAATATTCTATTTTATGCGCCCACGTTTATGATGGGGCCACGGAAATTTGCAAAGGAGACCAGTGGTAACATCACCCGACAAAAATCCCGCGCCACCACCTTTTTCAATTTTTTTCATAATCTTTGCATAAATGTGCTTTTATTTTCTTTAAGATCTTTTGATCCTGAAAAGTCTCTATTCCAATTTTTTTATTGTTTAAAAAATAGGTGTAATACTCATAATTGATCATTGAATTTGCTATTTGATATATTGTGGGATATCTTCCCTTATTCATTGAAGGTAATGTAACTGTAGAAATTAGAAAGTCCAAAGCATCTTGATTTGTTTTTGGCTCTATCTTTTGAGGCCATCTTATTTTGAGAAAACCATTTGAATCAATCACTGATTTCTCTGTCTTAAGTTTATTACTAAATAGTTGATGATTTACGAGCCTAACTGACATGAAATTAGACCACTTTTCTATAATTTTAGAATCGATGGTTTTCCTAGGATTGAATTTTAAAGCAACTGAACCCCAGCTAATGGAGAATCCGTTTTGAAATCCTTCTGTTTCACCCATTCTTCTAGCTTCTTCTTTCAAATCCTCGAAAGAATCTATCTCTGATCCTATTGGAACTATCCACCCTATTCCCAATCCATAAGATTTCAAATAACATTTGGTTGAAAATACCATAGTATAGGTGTGATTCCTACTTCTTGATTTTCGTCCGTAGCGAATGGGAAGATAAACACGATAAGCTTGTTTGAGATTCAGGGAACTTTCACGCCAAATATTCCGAGATTCATCAGTATCCCATAACAGGGACCCGATGATTATTACTCCCCCTTTCAATTTTCCCACCAAGTTATTGGTTTAAACTCCTCCATTAATTGCACCAATTTATAACAATATTACCTAGCTGTACGAAGAATGTCCCTGTATTGTAACAACCATTCATTTAATACTTGTCTATCTTCAATTGGAATCTTTGATAAACTAGGTATATATCTGCTGCATTTTACTTTCTTAATTTTTGGATCATAAGTTTCTTCAATTGATAAAATTCGTTCAATTTCAGATCTTAAACCTTTAATTCTTTGATTTAACCATCGATCTTCAACTTGGAAAAAATTCAGATCTTTGGATTGTACATCAAGTTTGGTATATTCTTCAGGAAAGGGCAAAAATTCCCACAATTTCATAACTGTTTCAGGCATAGGAATATCGGAATATATTGCGTAGGATATAGCCTGTAACATTCGTTGTGCATCAGAACCTTCACGGTCTGTTAGTTTAGCTATTTGACGGGGTAACCATACAATGTTTGGGACAAAGGAATTAAACAAGTGGTGCCGATTAGAAATTATTTCTTCATTATTGATTTTCACTATCCTCCATATATGACTGGCTACAAATCCCCTTCCCTTTTTTAAGTCACTATAAGAATCAATTTTTGGACTTTTTATTCTAAAACTGTTAACTATTCCTTTTATTAGACTATTATCATCTCTGAGAAATCCTTCATTATTTGCAGATCCCCATTCCTCTTTTTCGTTTGTTTTTCTTTTTCTACAGGATGGATCTCTAACCACATAAGGAAGTATGATGGGTAAATTTTGATAGAATTTCTGTGGGAGCCATATTGATAAATCAAGCAATAATTTTTCTAGTAACTGTCTGCTAAAGGAATTTTTCTTAGAAAAAAGGTTTTTCTTGAAATAATGGTATAGAATATTATCGCCATCTATTTTCTTTTTCATCGAATCAAATCGATCCCATTTTTTGTAATAATAAAAGATGCCCGTGTCAAAGCGTTCTGCTTTCTCACTTTCTTAATTCTTTAATTTAACATTTCTCCAATTTTTTGAGCGATTCCTTGAGCTAACAACGGAGGAACCGCGTTGCCCACTTGTCTATATCTAGCAGTTCGTGGACCTTCAAAATAATAATCATCAGGAAAAGATTGGATTCTAGCTGCCTCTCTTACCGTTAATGATCTCGATTGTCTGAAATCAGGATGAATATAGTAGTGTCCATCCTTTGCTATATGAGCAACGATAGTATGTGATTGCTGTTTGTTGTCAGCTACAACTTTGAATCGGTCAAGAAATGATTTCTTATTCTTATGAGTCTGCAACTCTTTGGGTAAATCGGTATACTTCAAGCGTTCACTCGCTTTTCTCCATGCATTTATCGCTTTCTTGTAAATCATTATATCTCGTTTATTGTGAGGTCTAGCAATATGATGGGTTAATATGTTCCAGTCATCTCTAATGCCCGAATCTTTTAGATAATCATTGGGTGGGCCATCATAATCCATTACATTCTTTCCTTCACCCGGTTTAAGACTAGGAAGATCATTCAGAAGATCGGAAACAAAAAAATTGTGTTCTTTTTTATCTGGTAAAGGATATTCACCATCTATATCTTTTGACCAACCTACCAAAATCATTCTCTTTCTACTTTGAAGGACAAAATATTCTTTTGAATTAAGAACTTGAGGTTCGACTTTATAGTGCATTTTTTCTAATTTTCGAGTCATCGAATTGAAAATCTCCCCATTCAATGTTGTTTTAATTGAGGGCACATTTTCAAAAACAAAGAATTTTGGTTTAAATTTTTTTACCATTTCAATGAAGTACTTGTAGAGATATATTCGTGGATCACCTTCAGCCTTATTCAAGGAGAGTCTAGCTTTTCCAACCGCAGAATAAGCCTGACATGGGGGAGATCCCAATAAAACATCAATATTTTTTACATCTTTTTTCTCAACATTCTTTTTCATTCTACTACTGATATCGTGGATTGATTCTTTTGAGATTAAAGTGTTCAGAACAATATCATCAAGTGAGAGATCAATTTGTGAATATAAATCCTCACGAGAAATATTGCCTTTTACATATTCAAGGTATATTTTAAACCCGTCATTTTTTTTAAGCCACCAGTATGTTAATCGTGTTTTTAGCGTGTTACAAGCATGTCCATCACTATCCACCAAGCAAACGGGATTAAAACCCTCTCTGATAAATCCCTCTGAGAGGCCACCAGCCCCAGCGAAAATCTCTAGCAAGAAATGGTCCTCAGTCATAGGTTTTACCAATTTTTTAATTGTCTTGGAGGATTCAAATACAGATATCCTTACTTAGTTTTAAAGAGTTTCTAATGCTTTCTGTAAACAAAATTTCAAAAGAACTGATAAGCACTTGACTATACATACTAGAATATGGATTCCTTCGATACAAAATGTCGATATCTTACTAAGAATTTGAGAATATGGGGAAAATTCCATATCCGCCACTTTCCATGGAGAATATCTCGGAATCCATATAATGTATTAATGGCAGAGGTTATGTTACATCGAACAAAGGCAGAACAAGTTGCTGGTATCTATCTAAAATTCATCCAGAAATATCCGGATATTAGATCTTTAGCTGCGGCAAATTCTTCTGAGTTAATTGATATTCTCTATCCTCTTGGTTTACGTTGGAGAATAGAGTTAATTCATAAAATGGCAAAAGAGATTATAGTAAAATATCAAGGAATTATTCCTACGGAAAAAGAAGAATTACTTGCTCTACCTGAAGTGGGGGAGTATATTGCTTCTGCAGTAAGATGTTTTTCTTCAGGGTATCCTGAACCTTTGCTAGATACTAATACGGTTAGAATAATTGGACGTTATTTTGGGGAAGAAATTACTGAAAGCTCTAGAAGAAGCAAGAATTTTATAAAAATCTATTCTGCAATAATTGATCAGTCAAATCCTAGAGAATTTAATTATGCTATGATTGATTTAGGAGCATTGATATGTAAATCCAAACATCCCTTATGTAAAAAATGCCCAATTACCAATCATTGTACATTTTTTAATAGGAATAAAAATTGATATCGAACGTCCACAAATTTATTATGTATTAAGATACACTTGTAAAGTATGCCAGTCAGAAATCTGATGGTACGAGCATTAATCAGAGAACTTCTTGGTCCAAGAGACGGACCTGAAGAACGTATGAATATTGATCCTAAAGGTGAATATATTTTAGGGATTCTTGAACCCAAAGATTTCACTCGAGGAGCTCTAACATTTTATGGACGTTCGGATTTTCAGACTATTGAAACGGGAGATGCAGAGGATGATGATCTGGTCTCAGAAGACGATCAAGCAGAATTCAACCTCCAGCTAGATCCTCGAGCACTTCCAAAATCTATGGGCATTTCATTTGTTGTAAAGAAAACAGAAAATCCATCTATTGGGCTATGTGCAACTTGGGCTAGATATATTCGAGATGGGAATGATTGGGTTCGAAAACCCGATAGTTTTGTTATACATAATGTGAATTTGAAAGAGAGCGGAGATCTATTACGTTCCGACAATGAAAGAATCACATATTTGTCCTCGAAAACATCAGAAGGAAATTATCATGTTTCCATTTTTTTAATCAATGAAACACCATTAGGTGAGGGAGAATATCCAAAAACTCAACATCATATCTTTCACCCTCAACTGAGAATAGTGTGTGAAAATGGATCAGAGATTGTTCCGATTGTAAGTGATCAAGAGGAAGAAACAGATGAATCTAGTTTGACTTTGCTCTTCAGAGAAAAAAGAGCTAAGGCTAGAGGCCATCTGTGTAGTGCTACATGGAAAGAAGTTGATCCCGAACAAGAATCAAAAAAAATTGAAGAATTAAAGACCAATCCTTTCGAGTGGGTTGACAAAGATCAAATCAAAGGTACCAATTTAACTCTTTTTTCAAACCCAGATGTTAGAACAGAATATCTCCCATGTTATTTTGTTCAACAATTTGAAATGGAACCAAAGTTCAAATCAGAAAAATTGAATTTAAAGGCAAAAGTACTTTCTGAGACTTGGGCTGCTAATGAACTTGTTACCTACATTAATCCAATACCTGAAGAGTATAGAACTTGGATAAATGACAAATTCTCAAAAACCGCAAATTTGAATTCAATCTATAAAAAAGCTGCAGAACGTCATCTCAATCTTTGTCTAGAATCAGAAAAAAGAATTAGAGAAGGAATTGATCTATTACAAAACAATCAAAATGTTAGATTGGCTTTTTGTTTTATGAACAAAGTTATGGAAAAGCAATCTCAATGGCGAAATCATCGTTCTTTAGTATGGCGGCCATTTCAGATGGCATTTATTCTTCAATGCCTAAAAGGCATCGTGACGGAAGATGATAATGATCGCTCAATTTGTGATGTACTTTGGTTTCCTACGGGTGGTGGAAAAACCGAGGCATATTTGGGATTGGCCATTTTCGTTTTAGCTTTGAGAAGGCGAATCAAGAAAAATAATGGGGCAGGAATAGGAGTCTTTTCTAGATATACTCTAAGAATGTTAACTATTCAACAGTTTAGACGTGCTCTTTTTGCGATAACTGCCTGTGACTACTTTAGAGTTAGCGATTGGAGGCCATCAGGTTATCCTGAAAGTGAACAGAGATTGTGGGGTACAACACGTTTTTCAATTGGATTATGGGTTGGATCAGCAGTAACTCCAAATCACCTGATTGACCATACCGGATGGGATCCAATCCAAAAGAGACAGACGAAATACCCTGGAGCTACAAGCAGATTAATGGGCTTTCAAGTTTACAGAGGAACCGGAGTAAGAATAAAAAGCATGGGTGAAAGTGAACCTGCCCAAATTATGAATTGTCCTGTATGTGATAGCATATTAGCTGTTCCGAAATCTGGAAGCTTATCCCTTGGACCTCATGAAATCCATTTTGTTGTTAAATCCCCGAATAAGCCCATTATTGATAAAACAAAAATAAATGCCATGGGTTTTCAAGTTACTGATATAAAAATATTGAAATTGCCTAGTAACAAACACTATGTTGTATCATTGAACTTTTCTTGCATTTTTAGTTTTGGAGCAGATCATGTTGATCGTTGGTGGCGTGAATATATACAACCTGAACTGGGATCCAAATGTAAACATGAATTTGCAAGAGCAAGTAGACCAGGATACTTTTTGAAACGTTGGGGCATTCAGAGAGAACCAATTGACTTTGAAATTCACTGTCCTAATCCATCATGTGAATTGAATCAAACCGAGTGGTACGAATTAATTCCTGATCCCTCTGGAAGTCCAAAATACAACGAGATATTACCACCATTTCAGATTGCTCAAAAGAACGGAATAGGATATGGTATACCAATTTCAGGTTATGTGGTAGATGATCAAATATTTCACCGTTGTCCATCCATGATAGTGGCAACAGTTGACAAATTTGCTCGATTACCTTTTGAGCCTCGGGCTGGGGCATTATTCGGGTATGTTAACCACTTTGATAGTTGTTGGGGGTACTATCGAAATGTGGCTCCTCCTGACAGAGGAAAAATGCCAGAAGGTGATGTTTGCTCAGTTCCTAGATTTGAACCACCGGAATTGATCATACAAGATGAACTTCACTTGATTGAAGGGCCTTTAGGATCAATGGTGGGCATATATGAAACTGCAATTGAAAACCTCTCAGGGAAGGAAAAGGACGGAAAATGGATTAAGCCCAAATATGTAGCTTCAAGTGCAACGATAAGAAATGCGTCTGCTCAAGTCCAAGCAACTTTCAATAGAAGGATCAGCATTTTCCCAGCACCGGGATTAACAATTGATAATAACTTTTTTTCCCATGCTAACAGTTCTAATCCAATAGCCAGTAATTCTCCTGGTAGGTTATATCTGGGAATTTGCGCACCAGGTAGAGGACCTCAAACACCAACCATTCGAATATGGACAGCACTTCTCAGAGAAGCATACAATCTGAGGCAAAAGAATGGGGTTGATGATGTTGAATCAGACCAGTTCTGGACAGTGGTTGGTTACTTTAATGCAATTAGAGAATTAGCCGCTGCATTAGGCCTCTTCAGAGCGGATATTAGAGAAAGAATTCGACAAACTGGAGGATTAATACGTCCAATAGATTCATTTATTGAACTTTCAAGTAGAATGGAATCGTCTGAAATTCCAACTGCCTTAAAACAACTTTCTGCATTTCCAAACAATCCTATAGATGCTGTATTCTCAACTTCAATGTTTGGAACTGGAGTTGATGTAGATCGATTAGGTTTAATGATAGTTCATGGTCAACCTAAAACTACCGCCAACTATATACAAGCAACTGGTCGTGTTGGTAGAAAAATGGCAGGACTAGTTGTTACCTTTCTTAGAGCAACAAGACCAAGAGATCTAGATCACTACGAATTCTTTGTTGGATATCACCAATCTCTTTCCAGATTCGTAGAACCAATTACTGTTCATCCGTTTTCTCCTAGGGCTAGAGAAATAGCCCTTGGTCCGGTAGCGATATCATTGTTAAGAAATGCGGAAACAATACTCGGTAAGAAAGTTAGTACGGCTTGGGCTCCAGAAGATAGATACAAAAGAGTTCGTGGCAGGGTTGTTCAAAGTGGATCGAGGATAATTAAGAATAGATATAACTCGCAGGAAGTGCAGGCAATTTTTAATGTAATTGAAGAAAGAAGCAAAAATCAACCGATTGGATGTAAACCACCAGTTGGAGTTGTTAGAAAAGAGATTGTTTCAGATTTTGATAAATGGAAAGCAACTGCAGAATCAAATCCATCATTAATTTACTATGAACCAACATTAGTCAGATCACCAACTAGTCCAGTGGTCTTAGGTGACCCACAGCATTATGCTGCTGATTTTCCAGTAGTATTTAGGAATGTACCTCAATCACTTCGTGAGGTTGAATCAACAACTACATTCGAGGGATGATGTTTGAGTGGCCAGAGTTTGCGACCATCTCAATTTGTTCTAACTTACGGGGTTGGAAGCATAATCGAGGCGCCAAGAGGTCCTCGAATAATCTTAAGTTACAAAGATTGGGGTGGCATCTTTGCAAGACAACAATCTGCACTTTCATTATCTCAATATGAGATCACGGACGCAAATGTAAGTGCGTTATTGAATGGAGGAAAAATTTTTAGACTTCCTACAAACGCTGATTTACAGGTACCTGATGAACGTGTTCTATTTCGAACAGGTCGTTTTCCAAAGTGGGCTTTATGTCAAGATCACACAATATTATATGAAATCTCAAGGCAAGGAACATCTCAGTGTCCAAAATGCGATCCACGAAAACCGGCTCAATCTGAAGCCATAAGATTTGTTCGGGCATGCCCAAAAGGACATTTAGATGATGTTGATTGGATAGGCATAATTCATAAAAACAATCACTCTTGTAACGGAAGATTGTTCGATTGGATTGAAAGAGGAAGTACAATCAAGGACATTATAATTAAATGTCGCTCATGTTCGTCTGAATCGACTCTTCGAGACATATATAACGGAACTTGGTTTTGTTCAGGGAGATTCCCTGAAAGTGGTCATTATGATAGTTGCGATGAAAAAGCTTATGTTATTCTAAGAAATGCATCAAATCTCAGAATTGCAGAAATTGTTACAGCTATAACTATTCCACCTCGAACGACCCCTCTCCATCGTATTCTTGAAAATCCTAAGATTTTGTCAATACTTGCTTCAGAATCGAGTTGGACTAAAGACAAATTGATCTTTAAACTTAAAACTGCGGCTAAGCGTATTTCAGGTATCAATCCAATTTCTATTCAAACTATCGAACGTGCATCTGAAAATGAGATTTTATGTGCAATTGATGATATCCTAGAATTTCCTAATGAAGATTTAGAAATTGTAGATGTAAAAACGAAAGAATTCCAAGCATTGCAACATGCTGCAGTCAATGGTGCTCCACCACGTCCCTATCCTGAACCTCAAGATTTTGAAGTTGATAAAAATGCAGTGGTTCAAAAAGATTTGACAAAAGAATTGTCACTTAGGATTACGCCTGTAAATCGACTTAGAGTGATAATAGCTCAGAAAGGTTATAGAAGACCTGTTGGAGGACCCACATCAACAGTTGTAGAAACATGTTATAACGATGGGCAAGATCGTTGGTTTGTGGGATCAGAACTTTTTGGGGAAGGAATCTTCATAGATATTCCAGAAGGTAATTTTGAACCCTTGAATTTTTCTACATCCAAAATTTGGAACGATTGGTTCAACAAAACAGATGACTATCGTTTAAATCCAAAATTTATTTGGTGGCACACTTTTTCGCATAGATTGATAAAAGCACTGTCTATAGATTCAGGTTATTCATCTGCTTCAATTCGTGAAAGATTATATCTTAATATTGATAAAAAAACTGGACAATTAAAGGGTGGAGTTCTTCTATACACATCCCAAAGAGGTGGGGATGGGAGTTTAGGTGGTTTGATTGCGTTAGTTCCAAGATTTAATAAAGTAATTTCTGCTGCTCTTAGAAATATTCATTCTTGTTCAAATGATCCACTTTGTTCTGAACAGAAACTTAGAAAAGGTCGACTCAATGGATCAGCTTGTTATGCATGTCTTTTAATTTCTGAAACATCATGCGAATTTCAGAATTTGTATCTCGATAGAAACCTGCTTAGAGAGTCTGTCTTATGACTAACCTGAACTTCGAAAAAACAGAAATTGTTGTTACAGGTTTGGCTTGGATGGGACATGGAATTCGATCAATAGATTCAACCTTAGAAAGCCTTTTGGATGAAGCTAAGGATGAGGTCCAAGTAGCTACGTATATGATTACTGAAAGTGCAAATAAATTCATTAAACTAATTTCGAATTGTTTATGCAGAGGAATAAAGGTAACACTGATATTAAATAGATATGAATCTCAGCCAAAAAAGATCCAAAAAGAAATTTCAAAACTGTTAAGCGATTTTGCACATTTCAAAGTTTTTAATTTTAATCCTAAAAACAAATTGGAAGATTTGCATGCCAAACTAATAGTAATTGACCGCCAGAAAGCACTTGTTGGATCCTCAAATATCACTTGGAAAGGTTTAATCTTGAATCATGAACTTGCAATTCTACTGAAAGGTCCAACTGCTAAAAACGTGGGAAGTCTAATTGATATTCTCACCCAAGATTCTCGAACTGAACCTGTTAAAATCTAATCCCTCTTCTAGTATTGGTTTTTTCTTAACCTTCTGTTACTACGTTTATGATTTTCAAATTGTCGAAATATCTCTTGATTTTCTTTTGTCAGAACAAAAACTGTTGGTTCATGACCTCTTTTTATTGGACTTGCAACTTTTTTTACAATCTTTTCTTTTCTCTCTTGGGTTGATTCTTCACTTTTAATCAGTATTGGTGTTTCTTTGAGAGTTTTGGAGAGTATTATTTGTTGTACAGCATTTCTTAATGATGGAAGGAGAATTTCAACAAACATCCCTTTTTTCTTTAAATAATAGCTTTCTTTTGAAGAAAGAATTTCAGCCCTTGAATGCGTGGAAACCATTTCTAACAATTTTAGTAGACTGACTAAATTGTTTTGATCATTCAAAAAACGATCAGCAAATCCTGAATTCAATAATTCTGCATATACAGATGGGTGCATAAAGAACAAATCTTCATTATCGGTTACTATCATAGGTTTAAGATAAGAAATTGCCAAAGAAAATTGATCATGAATACTATCTCCAAATGTTCTATCCAAGCAAACCTCACTAAAAATCAATCCAAGTACTTTTTCGGTTTCATTAATTATATCTGAAACCTTCCCTACTCTTGAGAATGATCTACTTCTGTTATATCTTTGAGAAACAACTAATCCAATTAATGACATAATTAAATCTAAATTGGAAACCTCATACATAGCAACTGAAGTAAGGGTTGGAAAACGATTTTCTCGTTTCCTGAATTCACTTACAATACCATTTAAAAGAAAACGTCCTCTGTTCTTCTCTTCTTTCAAAGTCTCAATGATGCCTTTAGTTACTGCAACATCAGTGACTCGTTGTAAGGAATACCCGTAATCATCGCTATAATTCAAACCGAGCAAGGTCAACATTTCTACTGGAAGTTGTTTTTCCAAACCCAAATCCATTTTTTTAGAATAGGTTTCTACTGGAATGAAAATGCTCTTGCAGGCTTTTAGAACTAATTTTACTTTTTCACTATCATGCAATACAATTGTAGAGTCCGCAAATCCTGTTTCAGGGAAGCACCAAAAACCAAACACGAAATATCTTCTAAAACACTCACACCCATACCCGTTATAAGGTAATAAATCTGCACTTTGCTTCAAAATAAAATTCATGCTTGATAATTCAGGTAACTTTCCTTTCTTACATCTCATTTTCCAATATACATACTCTTCTTCATCCTCAAACGGATCAGCTCTATTGCTAAAGATTCTGCGAGCACTTTCACCCCACAATTTCAGGATGGTGAATTTGTTTAGATTTACTGCATATACTGGAATGAGTCCAAGTTCAGTACAAATTTTGGTATCTTCATAACCAACCCAATATTTTTGTAACTGTCTGAATCTTGAAAGCAGATGAGATAGCATCAGATATTGATTACCTTTCAATTCAAACCTATAGGCAATTGGTTCCCCAGTTTTATTATCCCGTATCCAAATAGAATGAGGAAAATTTGTTTCTTCTTTTATTGCACACTTGCTTGATGCCCTGTATTCACAATCCATTGCTAAGTTCTTGTCGAACTGACGTAATCGATAAAGTAATTGGCGCTCTTCATATGCCCCAAAGCCGATGATTAAAACCCCCAATTTATACGAGGTTGTACTCGATATAATATATCTAGAGATATCATAAACTAATTAAAATTTGTTTCTCACTTATGATCCAACTTTTAAGTAATTATGAAATAACTGATAGTGAAAACAGCCAACTTAAAAAAAGGGTAGACTAGAGAAGGAACAAACACACTTCCCGTTCCAGATTTCTCTTCTGTGTTTTGCACCTGTCAAGCCTCCCCTTAGCCATTTCCTTTTATGAAGAAAATGCGCGCGCAAGTAGCCCCTGCCCACACGCTGTGCCACAAACTGATAGCTTAGATAAACACCTTCATTGACCACAGCTAAACACTGCTGTTCAAGCTCACTTAGTTATCGAGTTTCTCCCATCCCTCACACAGCACCATCCCAGCAACAACTCATTCTTTCCAAATGTAAGCCTGCACACCATACTCTTTACCATTTTTATCACGTTTTTTAATCGGCGTGTACAAAATCTCTCGCCGTTTTGAAAGTGTCTCAATTGCAGTCTCCATTTCCTTTGCATTAAGAGCGGTTCCACGCATCGCAACTGAATACTCTACCTTTTGACCATTTCTCTTTTTGAGAAAGTTCCTAAGTTTGGCTGTTGGTCTATCCATATCCACGTAGTTAGCCAACTCTTGAACATACTCCAAACACGGCAGCACAAAATTGAAGGCTTGTTCCACGTGGCGCTTCTGTGTAATTAGTAAATTAGATGCATTAGATGTATTATTCCAATATTTCGACTTGTCCTTAATCGTTTCTCTATCTATATTATCTAATTCTATATATTTATCTAATTCATCTAATTCTCTAATTTGCCCTGTCACAAAATCGTCCCAGCAGTTGCCAATCGCTTCACTAAGCCAATACAAATCCGACAATGACACAACATAATTCTCATACCTGCCACAGAACGCCCTTGTTCCACTGAACCTGTCACTTTGAAACGTCTTTTCAACCACTTTGTTATAATATTCTAAGGCGTCATCGCTCATCATAAAAACATCATTGTTTTTGTCTATTTCAAGCAGCCGATTGATGCATTGTCTCAACATTAGATAATAGTCCATCGCTTTTAGTAACAGCCTTCCCCTAGGTTTGGGTTTAGCGTCACCATGAACTATAAGCCACCTAGCCATCATTCCGCCTTCAAACATTTCACTGGTAAGTCTTTCCTGCAACACCTTAGGTGTAATTGTGCTGTGCATACTTGGATAAGCATTTTTGATAGTGAACACATTTTTCTTGTTCTTTTTACGTGTAAGTTCCCTTTCATATAGGTCAGGGCAGTCGAACATATCGTTCATCGTTTCGGCGAAAGTTGACATATAACCGTGACCCTTAATACCCTTCAACAGCTTACTGAACTCACCCATCCACACAATACCCTCAGGTTTCTCTGCTAACGCCTGTAGAAAGGCTTCAGGTGAATATTCATTTCTCAACCATCGTCTGTTATTGTAACACTTCTTTGCCAGCCTTTGAGCCGTTGTCTTTCTCGCATAGGTGCTTTCCCCATCCAGCAAACAGTATATGTTGTGGTAAACAAAATCAGGCTGAATTGAATGAACAACTTCACGTCCCAAAGCATGACCCAGAACGGTCAAAAAAGTTGCTTCACCATAAACTTCTGGCGCATCAGTTGATATGCCATAGTAAACCTTAGCTTTGTCGATAAAAGATAGGGACATTATGTCCTCACCTTCTCCTTTGGCACCAACACGACAAAAACTGAAAAGTTGTCTTTTTTGTTTTCGAGAAAGTCGCTGGTTATCACTGTACTATATCTAACGTTCAAAAAGTCAATAAGCTCATCAATTTGATTTTTAGAACCGTAGCACTTAATCTTCATTCCAGCCATCTTATCCATTTCCTACCGTATCCAGCCTAAACTAGATACAACACATGTTTTCACAGATGCTCCATAAATATTTTTTGTGAAATTTTATTGACTTTGCAATAATGAACAAAGATATTTAATTATTAATAAATTACTTATTCAAAATTTTTTAAAAAGCGATGAGTGTGCGAATCCATGATGCAATTAGTTTTTTCTTCCTCCGATGTAAGACTGTTGTTCCAGCTACGTAACCTCTTGACTTTTATCAATCCCACCATAACTTTAAAACTCCATTCTCAACACGAATGTCATCGGGTCTATACTTCACAATTGCTTGTACAGGGAATTTTTCTGTTCTGAAAATCAAATAGTCAAATATAAGGTCACCACGGCTTGTTCTACCCTCAATTCCGAATTCTGTTGCTCGTGATTCAATTGCTATTTCCTCAACTGCAGTGACAGTATCATAGAATGGTGATATCTCAATAAAATTCCCTCCGAACCGGCCGAAAACTCGGCTCGTATTCATGAGTCTATAGTGTTTTTCAAAATCTTTTATATCACTAAACCACCTTTGAACCCTGTCTCCTTCTGTTACTTCTCTCATTTACCCACCTCCATTTCTTCCAACGGTTTTTTTATATGCCTCATTCCAAATCCCACACGCTATTTTATTCAACAAACATCATCTGAAAGAGACTATGTGAATATATTCCTCTATTTCTTTACCCGATAATACTTTGTAGTAATTAGGTACATCAACGAGCAAATCTGTCGGTAGTCCACAAACGGGACAAAATATTAACAAGCTAACCATTTTTCGATCCTGTTTAACTTTCTCAACTACCACAGCATCTTTCATGTTCACAAGTTTTGAGTCTAATGTAGGGTGCACAACATACCCCAATAGAATATTTTGCAAATGGATCTCCAGAACACTGGTCTTTCCACAGTTTCTACAAAAAAGATCACAAGTTTGCAGCGGAAAAGGGAAATTGTGAATGTCTACTTCACCATCTTTCTTCTCTCCAAGTACGTCTGTCACATGTGAATTTCTACATTCCTCAAAACACCATTTCTCACGACATTCATCTGGCGGACACCATTCTACTCCCTTATATGGTTGATATCCATTTTTGTCTAAACACAAGAATGTTTGCTCAATTCTCCATTCATAATAATGGCAACACTCTTTGAGTGGATTTTGATAATTTACTATTTCATTATTTTTTTCCATCATCAAGACCGCCGAAATTCTTTTTATCTGCGTAATGGATAATAGTTTACGCACAAAGATGAGGAAGAAGAAACCATACGTCAAGGACAAATGGATAGAATTGGTTTACAGTCTGTTTAAAAACGAACAGAAAAGACATCCATCCAAGGCTGTAACTAAAAAGCAGATTTACGCAAAAGTACCGTTAAACGGTAAGAATAAAAAAATAATTAGCTATCGAATAGTGGAAAGAGCAATCGATAGACTTTGTCAAAAGAAAGTGGTGACGAAAGAAAAGGATACTAGGGGGCAATTCTGGCTACCTAAAAATTATAATAAAAGCATAAGGCTTCTGCGTAAATCGGATGAAGAATCTACAAAACAAATTGAATCGCTTAAACATGAATTAAAGACGTTATCAAAAGAAAAGGAATACTTCAGAGGCGGATATAAAATTGGGGAACAATATGTTGAAGCACTTATGTATTGCAATTCTGAAGAAGACTGGGAACTTTTACGGGCTTGGTTCACTAAGATGAATCAAAACAGGTACGAACAAGAGCAAGTGGAATTATGGGACGCTGACCAAGAAAAGATGGCTGAAATAACAGAACAAATAAGAAAAGAGAAAAAATAGCCAGTTTACTATTGTCTCGACTACGTAAAAATTTGCGGATGAGCGCACGGGCATTTTTTTAATACAAAAATTTACGATTTCGGCTAAATTTTTACATCTGGGTAGAATAAGGTAGAATCGTACATGGTTTGCTGAAATACCTGTTTTTTGGCGGCTGAATTTTACCCGTAGATTTTAGATTTTACCCGGCACCAAAAACCAACATGGATTTTAGATGTAAAATCGTTGGGTAAATGTAAAATTTTGGGTAGATTTACCCGAGGCAGCACAATCCATATAGTTTCTTTTAGAATGGATACCGTGTTTCCACCGTTCTTTCCACGAAATATTGGTTTTTCTTGTGTTATTTTGGATGGTTTTTCCAAAAATGTAATTAAATATACTTTTTATTACATTTATATATCAAACAGATTTTTTTAGATGTAAAATGCCATCCATTATAATGTACAATACATAGACCGCTATTTCCCTTGTTTTTGCGGAATTCCCTGGGAATCTCGTGTTTAAAGTGTTCTCGCGCGCGCATATGAGCAGGTAGGTTTTAGCTTGGGGTTAAAATTAACCCCCAAACCCAAACAAGGGATCCCGGATATTCTAGATATGGTGACAAGAATTTGCCTAGGAGTTATAAACCAATAGTTTTGAACTGGCAGTTCAATTTTTCTTGGTTTATTTTTTTCTTTTCATGCCTCATCATAAGTTATTTATCAAACTTCTAAGAATTGGAGACCGAATAAATTTCTGTGTGAGAGAGGAAACTTGCAGGGACACTAAATTGGAGCAGAATTCAATGAGTGTGACTTCTTCAGGGAAACTTTTTGTTCTATCACTGAGCCTTGCATTTTTCTCGACATATATGATAGAGCTTCTTACTGGGTTATATTTAGTAGACATTGCGATAGAATTTTTTGGTTCCTCAAATCCGATTTCTATAGCAAACGCAAGCCAGTTGGTTACCATTTCAAGTGTGGCTGCTGTTTTCGCAGGATTTGCAGTAGGGATCATTAGTGTCAGGTTTAGTCATAAAATGTTACTTCTTCTTGGTATCTCATGTGTAGCTATTGGGATATTAGGCTGTTACCTAGCTGAAGCCTTCATTTTCATGGAGATTTTTTATTCTATAGAAGGGATTGGAACAATGGTTGTTGGTGCCATGTCTTTTGCTTTAGTAGGGGAATACTTGGCGCTGAATAAACGAGGGAAGGCAACGGGATGGATAGTGGCAGGTGGACCTATTGGAGGCATTTTGGCAAATCTTGTGGCCAGTATATTCTTTAAAGAAATGTGGGCAAGTTGGAGACCTTTTCTTTTGTGGTTTGCGTTGCCGATTTCACTTGTAGCCTTGGTTTCTGTGTATTTTGGTGTTCCCTCGTCTTCACGTAGGTTTACAAGAAGGACTGGAATAGAGGCATATTTCAGTAGCTTTAAGCAGGTTTTCCTAAAGAAATCTGCTGCTGGTTGCTTGATTGGTAACATGATTAGGCAAGCCGGGTTTGCGTGGGGGGTCTTTAGTATTACTTTTTTTAGGACACATTTCGGTATTTCATTAGAGTTAGGGACTCTGATCTCATTAGGGGGCGCTGTAGTTTTTACTTTGGCTATTCTAATAGGTGGCCAATTGGTAAATAGGATTGGGCGAAAACGTTTGCTACTAACAACCCTAATTTTCTCAAGTCCATTTTTGCCGCTTATAGCGTTTATACCTAACTTGTGGATTGCCTTAGCCATAAATTGGATTGGATCTTTCATCTACGCTATGGGCTTTCCTGGAAGCGTCAACTTAACTCTCGAGCAGACTCCTGAATTTCGAGGAACGATGATGTCGATGAGCAGCATTTTTATCACATTGGGATTGGGTCTAGGAACCGCTCTGGGTGGAACAGTACTTGCATTGTCTGAAAATTATCTTGCAGTTATCCTCACCTTCATCATTTTACAATTTGTTGCAGCTGCAGTCTACTTCTTTCTAACCAAAGATCCCTGCAGAACGTAATCAAGAAAGAAGACTCCAATCAACCCTTGCAAGACAATTCAAGAATATTCTTGAAAACGTGTTTCACTAAGCCATCTATCAATGAGAGCTTTTTTAATAATATTCGGAAACAATTTAATGTTGCTTTTAATGGAAAAAGGAGAGATTAGGGGATGTGTGTCTCTTTGTTGTTGGTTATGGGTCGAAATGGATCTTTCCATCAAAAGCTTGCCCACCAAATAGACCATAAGTAGGATCCATATACCATGTTCCTTGTCCAGTAATGCCTTTCAGGTCGCCTGTGCCGCCTTTGATTACCCATGTTCCTGCAAACTCATTGCCACGTGTAACAAACTTTAAGGTTAGTGTACCCGTTACTGGATTTCCCATGACTGTGTCTGGGTCAACTGTCAGTACTGAGCCACCATTACTGCTGGCAGGTGGTGTATTTATCATAAATGGATCTTCTTCAGGGCCTACCCATTCATCCTCAAAATGCCATATCCAATGTGCTTCTGCAGTCATGGTACCAACAATGTCGCCTTCGAGATTTCCATATGTAC
>Ga0315537_1001514_pt1 | contig 18214 bp, 13 predicted proteins | sample SalMarSW160270MG_FD_203091 | JGI IMG/M metagenome (GOLD analysis project Ga0315537, IMG submission 203091) | Salt marsh sediment microbial communities from the Plum Island Ecosystem LTER, Massachusetts, United States - Salt Marsh Sediment SW1602-70 ... | reverse complement strand
TCCGGGCCTTCCAGATACAGGAAAGAAATCAAGTAGGTCACGTCAAAGATATTAACTGTTTTGTCACCATTGGCGTCACCGGCAATAAAATCATGAATCAATACGGTCAGCGGAGTCGACCAATCGCCTTCAAAGCCGAATCTATCCACGGCTTTCACTTTTACATCAAAGGTCCCGGCTTCCGGCCAGGAAAATAACGCCTGAGGATCACCGGCCTCAGGATTGCACTCCACCTCTGAAGTATCAAAACAGAAAACATAGCTAAGGTGGTCGTTTTCGGGATCGGCCGCGGCCGGGCAGGAATATTCGTATTCTATATCGGTTGCACCTTCGATTACACCGGTCGGTTCGCCCGGTGCCCCGGGAGGAGTGTTTTCACGCAGGACTATATCACCACCATATGAGCCCTTGCCGGTCGAATGGAATGCCAGCGTAAGTCCCCAGCTGGGGACCGATCTCTGGCCACAAAGCTCGATCATACCGGCTATGGTGCCGATACCATGCCCGCCGACAACAACCTGATACCCATCATCGTAAAACGTAGTGGGAAGCCAATGAAGGTTAAATTGGCTGTTCATCCTCTGGTTGGCGAAGACGTTCTCATCTACAACCATCTCAGTATAGTTAAATGGAAGATCATAATATTCGCTTATGATATGCATATTGCTATTCATTGTCGGGCAGGACGGGCACCACGTTGCGGTCCCGATCTCGGCGAAGATCGAATGCGTCCATTGGTCGTTGACGATATTGGGAATCTCCTCATCAATCGTCGCGGTGGCGCAGGCTTCGGTATAATAAGCGGTAAAAGGTGCGCCGCTGCCGCCGACCGTATCGGCCGACGCCGCATAGCCGTGTGACATATCCTTAATTATCGCAATAGCCATCAAATTCGTGGAATCAAGTCCGGGAAATCCGGCCGCGTCGGCATCCCAATTGTAAGTTGTCTTTATACTGTCGCCCGGATCCAGCATAAAATTGGAATCAAAACCATAGCCTAAAAATCCGTGATTATATCGATTTCCGCTATAGTCGATGTATTGCGTCGAAACTTTTTCAACAATAAAAACCGTCAATCGGCCGCTATAAGCTTTGCTGTCTCCCTGCGGGGCGGCAACCGGAGCAGGCGGGGTATACTCCGAAATCCCGGGTACTTTGCAGGCGTCAAAACTCCCGGCGTAGGCAATGGCTACCACCAGAAAGACGGACATAGCCATAATTGTCAGGACCTTAACATTTGATCTTTTCACAACCACTCTCCATATAGTTTAAAGTTAGACATTTATAGTGTTCCCGCAAAAAACGCATATGAAATGATTTGCTGCACAAAACTCTGCGTCATCACCACCCGCCCCACACCACTACCCTTCTCGTGGTCGGTATCTAATCAATACTAAATATACCAAATTACATCATATTGTCAAGAAAAATCACAGTAAATCGCCGGTCGGCGAATAATATCGTCGCGTGCCCCCCTAATATACGATTTCCACTCAGGTTCTTATAAAGCTTTTTTCACCAATCCCCTAATATCTGAAAGTAATTCCCCCCGAAATAGATAAATTGGTGTAATCATATTGGGCATTGGTCGAATTATTATAAGTATGATTTATCGTGACGGTCGGCTCTATAAACAGCCCCGATTTAAGCGGAAAAGGCCGCTTGATAGTCAAATAGGCCTTATTCTGCTCGTCATGACGGGCCAGGATGATATATTTCGCCAAAAGAGGGACATTTCTATTTTCATTGCTATTCAGGAAATTCTTTTTCCAGTAACCGACGCCGGATTCAAGTATGAAATTCGGCAGAAAAAACGATTTCAGAGTAAAGCTTATTGATTCTCCTTCATAGATGGATGCCCATGGTGAAAGAGATTGAGTCGTTACTCCGGCAACGGCGATTTCTCCCAAATCATCAAATTTCCTATAAGAATAATTAATCACTATGGCGAATTTATCTCCTATTGGTCGAGAATAGCGGGGCCATATTTGCAGTAATTTTAAATGACCGTCGGTCGGAGGATATTCATCCGTCCTTTCAGGCAGAACATATTGTGCACCGGAAATATCCGGAGGATGCCATACCTGCTTTTCCCAATACGTAAGATCCACAAAGGCATATCCCATCTGTAGATCGAAGCTATTCTTTCCCAAGAAGGATGTATTGACCCCGCCGAAGATTTCATATTTCGTGTTATCAACCGCCAAGACGTGAAGATATGAAGTGGATTTTAGAGAAAAGCCGGCCCGCAGCTGCATGATAGGTGATACCGAATATCCAAGCGAGGCGATTCCGTCGTAAATTCGCGTATTAAAACTCTCGAAATTTTCTCTATAGCCGCGGGAATTAAAATTTCCGTTGATATAAATGGAAAAACGCGAATTCTCTTTAAGGGGAATGACCGTTATACCGACGCCGCCGGAATAATTGGTCAGGTCCACATAATTGCCGTAATTGGTGTACTCACCGTTAAGCAGAATTTCCGCAATCGGCAGGGGATAAAATTTCGCAGACACTTTGCCCAGGCCATAAGAATCCTCGACAGCGCTGGAATCGGCCAGGAGATTATCGGTATATCCGGCCGAAGTCTGAAATTCGGTCTCGACATATTCCCAGATGCGGGCATCGGCTGATGACCCCACGAAAAAAACGAAAGACAATGCAAAAATAATTAAAACCGGCCGCAATTTAATATTTTTCATCGACAGACGCCTCCGACACATCCTCCCCCCGAACTTCCGCCGATGCCGATTCCTTCGGAACCGAATTCCTCGCCGGCATCGAAGCCGCATCGATTTTGGGCCATCGCCCGTGTATGGAAATCCAACCTGTCGAATTTTTGCATATTCGTCGAGAAATCTTCAACTATCCCGACCTCTTTTAAAGTCTCGCCGAAATTTATAAGGCCCGACATGTTTTCATCCTCGGCCGGAGCCGGAACATAGTCGGGATCGGCCGCATCCGGGATGGCGTCGCCATCCTCGTCAGAGGCGTTATCATCGAAACCATCGCCGTCCATATCGACATATGGTTTTGTCACCGTTTCACCGGCGAAAGCTATCCGCTCTCCACCAGAAAGGAGAAACAGGCAGAGCATCGCGCCCAGGATCACGATTGATTTTGCAGTATTCTTCATATCTTCTCCTGTATACTTATCCAAACAATCAGCGCACCCTCAACGGGAGCGTTTTTTATTTCCAGACCAAATATATCATATATTTCACGGTAGTCAAGGATCGATTATAGTCGGTTGGTTCTCTCGCCGTTTGTATTCTGTATGGGTATATTTATCTCCTATATCGGAAAATCCTCCTCGGTATAAATGATCATAAATCTAATCATGCACATTTCTAAGAGACGGAGTCATAGTCTGCACGACCAAGTAATCAAAATAACCTGCACGATACTGAAATATATTCATATACGGTCAGCATTATTTATTAAAAAATTTCGACAATATAAGTTTTTTTTATTGACAACATTTTCAAAGAATGGTTTAATAGTTAAGACATTAACGTTTTCAACGAGAGGAGGATTGATGCCCAGAGCCAAGAAGAAGACTACTAAGAAAAAAGTCGCTAAGAAAAAGGTTACCAAGAAAAAAGCACCGAAGAAGAAAGTCGCCAAAAAAGTACGTTGCGCCGGTAAGACCAAGGATGGCAAGAGATGCAAACGTATGGCGATAGCTCCATCGAAGTATTGTTATCTGCATAAGAAGTAAGAATACGACGGAATTTTCTTCGAATAGTCTCGGGGGATGATTATTGACGATTGTCCCCCGCTTTATTAATTACCCAAATCCGGAATTGAGGATTTCCGCGTAGTTTTTAAAATCCAAATAATTCGAGTATATCGCCGGACAGGATATCTCGGTTCCGTCTCGTCAATTCGAATGACTTTACATGGGGGTGCTCTTTTACTCTGGCAATAAGATCTTCTCCCCTGAGCGCGATAGTTGCGATTAAAGATTTTTTGCCCTTAAGCAAATCCTCTATTAGATGTCTAAATTTGATCGAAAAACATTCCATTTTCCCGATTTCATCGATTAAGATTAAATCGCCGGCGGGATTCAGAAAATCGGTCGAGTCAAGAAAATTTTCGAAGGCGGAAATATCGACTCCATATTTGCCGACCCTGAAGGGCGAGTCGATTTCCACGTGCGATAAGATAAATCTCTCTCCCTTCAGGCTGATTAATTCGAAGCCGACTCGCATATTATTTTTCCTGATTTCCGAAGTGAAGAAACCGACCGGTTTCAAAGTTCTCAATTTTTCCGATAGTCGTATTATCAGAGTCGTCTTACCAATACCGGGAGGTCCGGTAATCAAGATTTTATTTTTTGACGGCGTTTTTATCATCGGAACCAGGCATGGAGAAAAATCTTGACATGATGGATAAAAAACTAATAGATTTGGGCCGTGATGACAAGTGATTTATTAAATCGCTTTTTTAAGCAGAGGGAAACAAGCGCGATCTTAGTTATTTCGACCAAAAAGCCGGACGATTTTATAATATATAAATTATGACAAAATTGGCTGAAAAGGCCAAAATATGCTGAGATTTTAAACAATTTTGCCGATTTTGATATTATGGATGCGGAAACAATAAAATATTTAAAGTATGAAATAGCCCTCGGCTCGGTAATTCCTATGCCCCAGCCGCCGATAGATTATTATACGCCCAAGCAGTTTTCATTCCAGCAGTTTATATTTACTCTCTGCAAGGCACATATCGGATCGCTGGGGAAAAAAGACGGCGCATGGTCATTCGGGCCGGATGCTCCGGAACGCGCCAAGCTGGGCAGCCGTCCGGACATAACCGAGTTATTCGATTTCGCCGCCGAATTGGGCATTATCGAGGAAATCCCGCCTGATCAGGAGCCGAAAGAACGCGGCGAGGGTGTCTTTGTCCCGTATCAGTTATCCAAGGCATACTGGGATAAATTCGACAAATTTGCGTCGTAGCGCATATCAGAAATATCTTTAATGGATAAAAAAAGGCAGCCATTACGGCCGCCTTTTTTTTGTAAAATCATTGATTTTTTTAAGGGCAATCAGGCTCGGGGCCGCCGCGATATAGGTAGTCAATTAAATATGTAACATCAAAAATGTTTATTGTCGCGTCACTGTTGACATCGGCTGTTGAAAGCGGATCGGGCGGCGGACCCTCAAGGTACAGGTACTGGATAATATACGTAACATCAAAGATGTTGACCGCTTCGTCGCCGTTGACGTCCCCGCACAAAAACAGATCGACACATTCCAGATGCGATATCACCAATCCGTCCAAACCGGCTTCGACAATGCTCTGCGGGTCGGCATCATTGGCCGTAAAGCGTATCTGCATGTTTTTGGTGAAATCAACTCCGGCCGCAATAAGACTTTCCTCATCGATAATATGATGCGCCCAATTGAGATTATTATCGGTTACATGGGAGGCGATTTCAATCCAGCTTCCGGCCCCGCCGGTGCTGTTGATTTCCACCAGCAATTTATCGACGGCCCCGCCGGTTTCGGTCAAATACAAGTAATAATCATATTCAATACTACCTCCCTGAGACATGTTAAAGACGGGAGAAACCAGCTGTACAGCTCCGCCGTCGACGTCGGTGTTGCCGTATTCATTTTGAGTAAGATAACAGGCGCCACTGCCATCGCCGTCCGAGACGGGATCATAATCCCAGGAGGGATCATTAACCGGCACACCGCGCTGCCAATCTCCGCTGGTTGCGCCCAGATTTACCGTTGTCCATCCTTGACTTGCCTGGAAGTTATCTTCAAAGGTAATCATCGGCCAGCCGACCTGAGCCGAATATAAATCGGTCGGTGCCTCAGGCGGGTTATAAATCGTAGAACCGCCGTCGCCGTCGGCGCTGAAGTAAAATTCGGGCGTATTACCGCATTCGGCCGAAGGCATGGTGGCTGTGTAAAGGTCGCCGCCGAGCGGAACAAAGGATGTCGTCTCGAAATCACGGTCGTCGAAGCGGTAATGCAATAATCCGCTTCCCGGGACATAATTCTCGTTCCAGCTTTCGACTCGAACCGTCATTTCGGTCGGAACCCCGGGATCGCAATACTCAGGCAAACCTTCCGGCAGGATAATTTTCAAAGGAGGATTATCAACCACCAGACCTTTAATGCAGAAATTGGCAGTACTATCAAAATCATAAAGATCCAGCCATTGGCTGCCGGTATAATAGTAACTTTCGCCCGGATTCGATGACGACTCGACAATAGTCCGATACTTTGCGCCAAGCAGGACAGGGACATCGGATGTCCGGTCGTACGGCTGACCGCCATCAGATAATTCTACATAAATATAAAAGTTATCTCCCTGGTGCAGAGCGACCGGCGTTTCGAGATCGACTGTATGAAAGCCGCTATATGCAAGCATTCCTGTTTTTGTCGAGAGTTCATCAGACAACAGACCGAATTCAAAACCGCCGTAAATTTTTACCGTGTAATTGACACTGTCGGCGGCCGTGAAAAAGCTGACCGCCTGAAGCAATTGTTCATCGGAGGCTACAAAGCTGTTAAAGGCCGCATTACAGTCGGTTTTGGTATCACGCCAGCCATGGTAATCATGATAATAAATCTTATCGTATGCAAGCGGTTCGACATTCTGAAAGGAAATGGCGCCCATCTCCGGATGATGACCACAGTGCTTATCATAATAGGAAATCCAGAAATAGCCGTCGTAGCCCCAGCTAGCCCCCCAACTGTTCTTACAGAGCCAGCCTCCCGCCTGAGGCGCCTGAGTCACCAGATTATCGTCCCAGCCGACAATAGCCACAGCATGATTGGGGTCGAGAGAATTTGTGGGCGGTTGATAATGGATATAATTCGACATAAAAGAGGCATCGTAGCACATACACGTTCCGACGACTCCGTCGGTCATTATTTTGTCTTTTATTGTATTTATATTGCTCAAATCAGTACCGACCGTATACCATTCGATATCACGAACATAATAAATATGATAACCGGTATCGTATCGTAATGGTGGTGAAGCAAAAGATTGACCGTCAATATCCCTGACGGCACCTTCGCCACGTGACAAATAGGCTGCGGTAACCCGATAATCGCCGCCCTCATGCACTATCAAACCGGCGCCGGACGGCGGATCGATATCATCGTTATTATTCTCATTAAAACCATTCCACCAATCAAGATGATATTCCGCCAGATTCGGTTCGCCCGCTTCACCGGCCGCAGCCCAGGTCCCGGTCATAAGCAGATTGCCTTCGATGGCCGCCATGGCCCCATGAGTCCAGCAGGTTCCTCCCTGCTGACTTTTCACCGATGTCACATAATTCTGACCACCGACATCACGCAAATCGAAACTGCTCGGGGGATCGGCCAGGCTCAGGCCATACGAAAGGGATAATACCAGCAGAGTAGAAAGGAATGATTTGATTCTTATTGAGTACATTGTGCCTCCAGAATTGAAATAAAGTTTATCGATTTTTCATTTTTGGAGAAAATCAAAAAATCAATAAACTCTCATTACCAGTATATTTATATATTAATATAATAGAAAAATGAGTTTCGTCAATATAAATTGTTGACTGCAAACATCTTATGTGAACAAAAAAGGTCTGGTTAATAAACGATTATCGCCGACGGCAATCCGCTATAAATTGGCGCCCGATAACACTTCTTTTCCATCAGCGTCTTCTCTTTCCGGGAAATGTCAAGCCGGCCAATGGGTTATTATATCTCAAAAAAATATCCTCTGCCGTTGCATAAAAAATAAATAATATTATAGAATCCCCCTGCCCCATCCGATAAAAAAATCAAAGTGTATTAATCCGAAAAGGTATTTGAATTATCATGAGAGTCGCCGATAAAAGCACACAGCGAAAAATCAGACGAAAAGCGGCGGAGGCGCTGCTCGTATATGATTTGCAGACCAAATTGCCGATGGGTCAAATTATCGATCTGTCGGCCAAAGGGATGAAGCTCATGAGTGAAGAACCGGTGGCCACTTTGAAAATATATTATTGCCGTATGCCCTTAAAGAAAAAGACCCACGGATTTGACGAAGTTGTTTTTGATGCCGAATGCCGCTGGTGTAAGCAAAATAAAGATACGGGCTGGTATGATTCGGGATATCTCCTTCGATTTCCACGGCCGGAATATGCCGAGGCTGTCAGGGAAATAACCAGATATTGGATGATGGACCGCACCGACAAAATGGGTGCCAGCCGAAGAAAAATCAAAGAAGAAAAGCGCGGTTTTTTTCAAAAGCTTCTTAAACCGTGATTCCCGAATAAACGGGGCCTATTTCCAAACGAATCAAAATCGCTTTTATTAAGACCTGCATTGACGTATATTATCGGAAGTCCTTAGCAACTTTTTGGTACAGGAAGGAAGCCGATGCCTAATAGTAAGTTCAGTGCGATCGGAGCGGTTTTATGTCTGATGGCCCTTATTCTGTTGTCGTCGCCGTTCAGGTCAACCGCCGAAACCGGCGATGTTCCCCGGCGAGCCGATATTGATAATAAGTACAAATGGAATCTTGAATTGATCTATCCCGACCTTACGTCATGGGAAAAAGATTATGATTCGCTTGAAGGAAGCTATGTTCAGCTGGAAAGTTATAAGGGGCGGCTGGGCGAGTCGGGCGATATTTTGTATGAATGTCTGAAATTAAATGACAAAATCAATATTCTGGTCGATAAGCTCTCAACGTATGCCGGCTTGAAATTAAGCGAGGACAATCGCATCAGTTCACGGCAGGAGTTGTCGGGTCGGATACGGGGGCTGCGGTCGAAAGTCCGTCATGCGTCGTCGTTCATCGAACCGGAACTCCTCGGTATCGATCCGGATAAACTGAACGGCTTTATGCTTGAAAATCGAAAACTGGACACATATCATTTTTATATCGAGGACCTGATACGCCGCCATGAGTATATCTTATCGCCGCCGGAAGAAGCAATTCTCGCCTTGTCGGGGATGATGGCCGACGCACCGGATCGAATATATTCGATGCTGGTCGATGCCGATATGTCGTTTGGGACCGTTTATGACGAAGACAGTACCCCGGTCGAGCTGACCGAAGAACGCTACACGAAATTCCGTACGTCAACCGATCGTCGTGTGCGCCGGGACGCACATAAAGCTTATTACGGGGCTTTTGAAAAGTACGCCAATACTCTGGCGGCTTCATTGGACGGCTCGTTGAGAAAAGACTATTTCTATATGAAGTCGCGCGGATATGAAAGCTGTTTGCAGATGTCTCTTTTCCGCAACAATATACCGCTGTCGGTTTATTATAATTTGATTGAAACGGTCAATAACAATCTGGAACCGCTTCACAAATGGGCGGCCCTGAAGAAAAAGATTTTAGGCTATGATACCCTTTATCCTTATGACCTGTATGTTCCGCTGGTTCCGAATCAAAATAAGGAGCACAGTTACGAGGAAGCCGAAAGCCTGGTCGTAAAGGCAATCGCGGTCATGGGTGAGCCTTATGCCAGCGATTTTAGGCGCGGTCTGGCGTCGGGCTGGATTGACGTTTATGAAACTCGGGGTAAAAGTTCCGGCGCTTTTTCGGGCGGCAGTTATGCCACGCCGCCGTACGTCTTGCTCAATTATAATGGGACCATCGGCTGGGTGTTCACACTGGCGCATGAAATGGGTCATTCGATGCAGTCCTATTATGTCAATCGGACGGAGCCGTATATTTATTCCGATTATACTACTTTTGTGGCCGAGGTGGCCTCGACTCTAAATGAAACGCTCCTGATGAAATATCTGTTGCAAAACGCCAAAGACAAACGGGAAAAGATGTCTCTGCTTAATCTATATATCACTAATATCCGAACCACTTTTTTCCGCCAGGTGATGTTTGCCGAATTCGAACTGGCGATACATATGCATCTGGAAAACGGCGGCGCCTTTTCGGCCGATTATTTCCGAGAGACTTTCTCCGAAATTTATCAGAAGTACTGGGGCGAGACGCTTGAAGTCGATGATTTAAACAGCATGCTGAGTATGACCGTGCCCCATTTTTATTGGGAATATTATGTATATCAGTATGCCACCTGTTTTGCAGCGGCGCAATTGATGGCACAGGACATTATCGACGACAAAAATTATGTTGATACGTATATGCGATTTCTATCGACCGGCTCATCGGAATATCCGGTCGATGTTCTCAGGGATGCCGGAGTCGACATGACCACGCCCGAGCCGATTTTACATACGATACGGCTTTTCAGCGATCTGGTCGATGAGCTGGAAACCCTGCTCAATGAAAATTAGCTTGAAGCGATGAAATAAATTCCCCTTTTTCGTCATACGCCGGGGGATATTTTGGATAATAAATCGTTGATTCTTTGATTTATGTCAAAGCGATTGACCACAACGACAGATACTATCAATAAACGAATTGACGATTGAAGTTTTCGGAGGCCTGAAATGAGTGAACTGCTGGACAGTGCAAGAAAAAGAAAAGATTTGCTGAAACATATGATACGACAGCTTCATGAAGGGGAAGCTCCCGAACAGGTAAAATCACAATTGACCCGTCTTCTCGGGAAAGTCCCTTATGACGATGTCGTCAAAGTGGAGCAGGAACTGATTAATGAAGGTTTGCCCGAGACAGAAATTCTTAAATTATGTGATATCCACTCGCAGGTCCTGAAGGGCAGTCTGGATAAGACGGAGGCCAAAGAAGCGCCACCGGGACATCCGATCGATACCTTTCAAAAGGAAAACAAGGCTCTGGAATGGAAAACCAATATGCTTACAAAGCTGTTTTCGGGCATCGGACAAGTTGAATCGGCAAATGATCTGAAAAATATTTTTACGGAAATCAGACATCATTTTGTTTCCCTTACCGATGTCGAAAAACATTACGCCCGCAAAGAAAACCTCTTATTCCCTTTTCTGGAAAAACATGATATTACCGGACCGCCAAATGTAATGTGGGGTAAGCATGATGAAATCAGGGCATTCCTGGGGGCCGGTGTCGAGGCAATCAATCAGATTCAGGAATACGATAAGGACAGTCTGAAATCGACAATAGACCTGGTCTTACAACCGGCTGTAGTCGCTATTGAAGAAATGATTTACAAGGAAGAATACATCCTCTTTCCGATGTGCCTGGATACATTGAGCGATGAAGAGTGGTATAGCATCTATAAACAATCGGTCGAAATCGGATTTTGCCTTTATGATCCCGAAGATGAATGGAAACCTGAGAACGCAAAACCCGAAGATATCGAGGAAAAAGCAGCAGACCGTATTCAACTTCCGAGCGGCTCGTTTACATCCGGAGAAATCCAGGCCATATTAAACACGATTCCCTTCGATTTGACCTTTGTTGACAAAGACGATACGGTCAAATATTTCACGCAGGGAAAAGAAAGAATATTCGCGCGTAATCGGGCGATATTGGGACGCAAAGTTCAACTGTGTCATCCGCCTTCATCGGTTCATATCGTGCAGAAAATAATCGACGATTTCAAAACAGGAAAACGGGATAGGGCCGCTTTCTGGATAACCATGAATGGTCTATTTATCAGTATTGAGTATTTTGCCTTACGCGATGGCAATGGAGAATACCTGGGTGTGCTGGAGGTCAGCCAGGATCTTACGGAAAAGCGGGCTCTTGAAGGTGAAAGGCGCCTCCTTCAATATGATTAGGATGTTATATGTCGAAAGCTGATTTAATCATAACGCCGGATACCAAAGTCGGCGCGGTGCTGAAATCTTATCCACAATTGGAGGACTTGTTGATCTCGATGTCACCGTCCTACAAAAAACTCAAAAATCCGATTCTCCGCAAGACAGTGGCAAAAGTGGCGACACTACGACAGGTCGCCAGGGTCGGCAATATATCTGTGGCCAGACTGGTCAATGAGTTGCGAAATGCGGTCGGCCAGGAAATTGCGGCTTTCGGTGAAACGCCGGATCGAGATGATACCGAACTGCCGGAATGGTTTGATGAATCCAAAATCGTCCGGACGATTGATGCGCGACCGACTATCGAGGCAGGGGAGCAGCCGATCAATATGGTTTTTTCCGCCCTTGGTAAACTTGAAAAAGACGAAATACTTGCTTTGATAACGCCCTTCAATCCCGCTCCATTAATTGAAATGGCGGGAAAAAAGGGGTTTAATCATTATCAGGTACAAAAGAGCCCGAACGAGGTGCTAACCTATTTCTTAAAAGCCGACGAGTAATAAATCTGCTGATTATCGCTCACATAATTTTCTATCCTAAATTGAAATACAAATACACCGAGAGTCCAGCATATATACAAACCTTAACAAAGCTGTTGTTTACCATTAGTTTGAAAGTGGCGGCAGCAGATGATATTTTCTTGCCCGCCCTATGTAATCCTCCGCAAAGCGGGTGGCTGGTTATATTAGTTGAGCCTTACCGAATGATCGCTTTATCGAATATGGAATTTAAAAAATGATCAAGCACCGCCTGTTTTTGAGTAGGCGCTTAAGATGGCGTCCGGCAGGTTTCCAAGCTTCGCAGCTTTGCGCCATGGATTGGTGAAATAGTAATCGTTGCCAATAAGATTTATGAATTCTGCCACGTGTCGATTCTTCGTTTTACTCGGTTTCTTCCGACTCATCTTTTTGTGATAAAGCCGGTATGCCCCTAAATCTTCCGGGTTATCGCTGCCCGGATCCGGACACAAACGATTGAACGAATTTGCCCTGCCCATCGGTAACAGCGGCAGGAAACTGAAGGCTACTCCCTGAGTTTCGTAGTATCGTATCATTTCATCCGGAAGCAATGAATTGAAGTCTTTTGAAATAACTGCCATTACACTGATGTCGAACAAATCTGCCTGTGCACGCGGCAACTTCTGCCTGCACTTTAAGATATTATCCAGACATTTAGCCCTGCCCTTTGCAGCGTCGAAATTGCGGTGGAAGGTATCGATGCTGAAGTAAATCCGAATCGGCATATTTGAACCATCGAGATATTTTGAAAAAAAATTGTGACACTTGGTGTAATTGACAAAGAGACTTCCATTTGAAGTAAAGCCGGGGGTGAAACCGGCCTTTGAAATTTCAAGCAAAAGATCTATCAAGTATAAGTTCTTCTCTCTCCACAGGGTTGGTTCTCCACCTGTAAAATGCACCCAGCGAATATGTTCCAACCTCCGACAATCTGAAAGACATAATTGAAACTGCCTGAAAGATAGTTTATAGCCGGGTTTCATGGGTTCATCTTCGCGAAGGCAGTGAATACATGAGAAGTTACATTTTTCCAGCAGGATGATCATCATCAATGACTTGTTAACAATCTCAAATTTCATCAGCCGGTTCTCCCCTCCCGTATGACTGCATTTTTCCGTAGATCAGAAAAATACCGCACAACACCTATTCATATCAGTGTAACCCAATGAATAATAAATATCGACATGATTTGAGGAAAATGCAAGATTTTCATTAATTTCTATCTGTATCTCATTAAAGTCAGGAAATAGAGGCCTGCTTCACATACCGGGATCAGACAATCCTATTGATCTATACATGCCGGAGGCCGGACTCGAACCGGCACGCACCGGGAAGATGCAAGGGATTTTAAGTCCCTGGTGTCTACCAATTCCACCACTCCGGCAAATATTTGTCGGCATAAATTATTGTTTTTAATCACCAGACGCAAGTCGCTTTTTGCCGGAATTAATTTTAGCTTATAATCCCGGGCGAGGATTATCTTTTTTTGGCCGATAGTCTTTACGGCGGGATTGAAAATAAACCGTCTTCCCCCCGTCAATTTTTCATTTACAAATACCGAAATAGGTATATATTGAGATTTCGTTAGGCCACCGTAGCTCAGCTGGTAGAGCAGCTGATTCGTAATCAGCAGGTCTGCGGTTCGATTCCGCACGGTGGCTATTTTGTATATATAAATTAAATGACAAAAAACGGACTTTTAGTTAATTACGATATTTATATATTGGCGATTATGAGACGCAAGGAAAATGAATTAACCGACCCGGATGAAATAATAGATATCATTAGCCGCTCAACTGTCTGTCGTCTGGCGATGTGCTTCGGCGAGCAGCCCTATGTAGTTCCGGTCAGTTTCGGATTTAAAGATAATAGACTTTATATTCACTCCTCCCCCGCCGGCAAAAAAATCGACGCTTTAAGAAAGAATAATAATGTCTGTGTCGAATTTGATATTGATGGCCGGATGATAAAAACCGGTAAGGCATGCAACTGGGGCTTTAATTATAAAAGTGTCATTGGCTACGGAACGGCTCAATTTGTCAATGACTTTGTAGAAAAAACCGAGGCTCTGGATATTATCATGAGCCATTATTCGGGCGGCAGCTTCAAGTACGAAAAAAAACAGGTGGATGCTTGCCTGATAATTCGGATCGACCTGAAGAGATTAACCGGCAAACAATCGGTGTGAATTCTAAAATTAATTCCGTAAATCCTTGACAATCTGGAAGGCGGATATTAATATATTCCCAAAGAGAGTTCTTCTTTGGGTTCCCTGGGTTTATCAGCGATCCCCTCTAGGCCCAGCCAGAGAAAGCTCTCTTATAATTTGACTTGATTGTAATCTGTAAAATATGGAATTCGAATTTTCGAATAAAAAATAACGGCGGATTTTTTAAATCCGCCGCCGGTTTCTCGGTAATTACCGCCAATCACCGCAAATTTCTTATATTATTATTCTGTCACTGCGTAAATTCGACCGTATCGAAATCCTCCCAGTCGACATAAGTCTCGTTGTCCTTATCATAGATAATAATGCCCTTATTATCATTGTCCACGTCATTGGAACCGCGCAGCTTGAAAGTCCGGCCGTCTTTCAATGTCACCCGGCTGCTGCGGCGGGAAGCTTTTTCGATTGATTTGATAAAGCCGAATTCAATATCAAAATCAACGTTATTATTCTCGCCGTCAAGAAGCTCCCATGTGAACTCCTCATCGTCATCCCATTTTATTTCGCCGATATATTTTTTGCCGTCCTCGGTCAGAACCGTCCCTTTCAGCCTTCGACCCCCGTCAAAACCGGAATAATCCGGCCCCGGCGGCGGATCCATAAATTCAATCATATCGAATTCATCCCAATCAACCTGGATTCTTCCCAGATTCAAATCCGATATAATTATACCGCGATTGCCGCTGTCGATATCATTGGAACCGTCCAGCCGCATCGTTTTATCGTTTTTCAAAGTTACATCGGCCGAACTGGAGGAACGTCTTTCGATAGATTTTATCCGCCCGAATTCGATTTTTCTTTTGCGATGTCCTTCGTCACCGTCGAGTATATCCGTATCGAAAGTCTCATCCATATCCCAACAGACAAATCCGGTATATTCATCGCCACGCCGCGTCGTCAGGGTTCCGTACAAGCGGTTGCCGAAACCACACTTCATATTCGGAGTCGGCTCGAATTCGATTTTGTCGATGTCATCCCAGTACAATTCGATAACACCTTCATCGCGATCATTAACCAATATTTCGCGGTTATCATCGCCGATATCCCCGGAGCCACCTTTCAGTTCCACCGTCTCCCCTGATTTTAAAACAAGTTCGACCTCATCATTGCCCACCGGAATCAACTCCTTGATATGGCCCATCCTGATACCGGACTGGGCGTCACCGCTCCACGACGTAAAAAAGTCGCCGTCATCACTGTAAATAGTTAAACCAAAGACTTTTAATTTCCTCGATTGATCGCGATACTGACGCTCTTTTTTCTTTTTGTAGTTTCTGTCATCCAATTCCTTATTCCCGTCGAGAATATCATCCCAGGAGGCTTCATTTTTATCCCAGCGGATAAAGCCCTCAAATATCTCGTCATCAACCGTATAAATTTTCCCATATAACAAGCCCGGATCAGCCTGGGCGGCAATGGACATGCAGACGGTCGCGAAAAATAATGTCGATAATGTCAGTAATACTTTCATGGCGGTAACTCCTGAAATGTTTCTAAATAACCTTTTACTAATTTGACGAGTGCCGTCCGGAAAAGTTGCGGGATAATGACTTATAACTGAATTTCGTCTCAATTTCGGACACTATCTGGGCTAATATGACACAATCCCTCTTAAATTTATTTAGACTGATAATCGGATGGGGTCGTATAACAATTGGAAGAGAGTAACGGTCATTTGCCGACGACCCTACCTTTCGTCCGGTACGTGCTTGGGTGACTGTTACTCTCGAATTTTAGATGTCGCTTTTCTATCATTGTATTCCTTTTGGTTTTTTTATATTTTTCGGTGCAGATTCGTAGAAAGGGGAATATAAAGTGAACCTGAATAAACTGACACAAAGATCGGCCGACGCCCTTAGTTTTGCCCAGCAACTGGCACAATCAGAATCGCATCCACAGGTTATGCCGCTTCATATGCTGGCCGCACTCCTGAAACAGGATGAAGGGCTGGTCGGACGGATTATCAAAAAAATCGGTGTCGGCCCGGAAGAGATATCGAAAAAAGTCGACGACCAGCTGAAACTATTACCTCGACAGAGTGGTGGACAATTATATGCCTCACGCGAATTGACGGAATTATTCGACAAAGCTGAAACGGAGGCGGCCAAGCTGAAAGATGAGTACGTATCGGTCGAGCATTTACTTCTCGGGATTCTTGAGGTCAAAAGTCAGGCCCGAGAAATACTTAAAGATGCAGGCGTGAATCGGGACGCCGTCCTCAAGGCTCTGGCGGCAGTCAGAGGATCGGCCCGGGTTACCGATGATAATCCGGAATCGAAATATCAGGTCCTGGAAAAATATTCAAAAGATTTAACGGCTGAGGCGCGCGCGGGAAAACTCGACCCGGTAATCGGCCGGGAGGATGAAATCCGGCGCGTGATAAAAATTCTCTCACGAAGAACGAAAAATAATCCGGTTTTGATCGGCGAGCCGGGTGTAGGCAAGACCGCCATTGTCGAGGGTCTGGCTCAAAAAATAGTCAGTGGTGAGGTTCCCGAAAGTCTTAAAGACCGTACCGTTATTACTCTCGATCTGGGCTCGCTTATCGCCGGATCGAAATTCCGCGGAGAATTCGAGGAACGTCTTAAGGCCATTTTAAAAGAGGTCGAGCAGGCACAGGGACGGATTATTATGTTTATCGATGAACTGCATACGATTGTCGGCGCCGGTGCGGTCAGCGGCGAGATGGATGCCTCCAATATGCTTAAACCGGCCCTGGCCCGGGGCGAACTGCGATGTGTCGGAGCGACGACCCTTGACGAATATCGCAAGCATATTGAAAAAGATGCCGCATTGGAAAGGCGTTTCGCGCCGATTATGGTGGAACCGCCCTCGGTGGAGGAAACGATTTCTATTTTACGCGGCCTCCGCGAAAGATACGAATTGCACCATAGAGTCAAAATTAAAGATGAGGCGCTGGTGTATGCCGCGAAATTATCGGATAGGTACATCGCCGATCGATTCCTGCCCGATAAGGCGATTGATTTGATCGATGAAGCGGCCGCGGAGCTTCAAATCACGATCGAATCGATGCCGGACGACCTTAATGCGCTGGAAAAGAAAATCAGTCAATTGGAGATTGAAAAAGAAGGAATCAAACGCGAAAAGGATGCCCACCATAAATTAAAACCGATTGAGGAAGAATTGGCCGAATTGTATACGCAGCGCGACGATCTCAGAAGTCAATGGCAGAAGGAAAAGGAAACGGTCGAGGCCATTCATAAGATTAAAGCCGAGATCGAGGAATTGAAATTAAGGAGTACGGAGGCGGAACGTCAGGCGAATTACGAGGAGGCGGCCCGAATTAAGTACGGCGCCCTGGTCGAGGCCGAAAAGAAACTGCAGTTTCTGACTCATTCACTGGCTTCGATTCAATCCGACCGGAAACTGCTCAAAGAAGAAGTCGATGCCGACGACGTCGCCGAGATTGTCTCCAAATGGACCGGCATCCCCGTTGCGCGACTGACCGAATCGGAAAAGGATAGGCTGCTGCGGCTTGAGGAAGAACTTCACAAACGAGTTATCGGCCAGGACGAGGCGGTCAGCGCCGTTTCAAATGTCGTTCGGCAATCACGCGCCGGTTTGTCCGACCCCAATCGGCCACTGGGGTCATTCATTTTCCTCGGTCCGACCGGGGTCGGCAAAACCGAACTGGCGCGGGCCCTGGCGGAATTCCTGTACGGAACCGAAGAAGCGATTATCCGGATCGATATGTCGGAATATATGGAGAAATTTTCGGTCTCCCGATTAATTGGTGCGCCGCCGGGATATGTCGG
>Ga0315537_1001512_pt1 | contig 18234 bp, 18 predicted proteins | sample SalMarSW160270MG_FD_203091 | JGI IMG/M metagenome (GOLD analysis project Ga0315537, IMG submission 203091) | Salt marsh sediment microbial communities from the Plum Island Ecosystem LTER, Massachusetts, United States - Salt Marsh Sediment SW1602-70 ... | reverse complement strand
AAAGAGATGGCCGAAAGAAAAAATAAGGTTTTAGTGATCGATAGTGATGAGTCAAATACCGGCCTTCACCTTCGTCTGGGAATGACCAAGCCAGAAGATTTTATGAATTACTTTGGCGGTAAAAAGATTCTATTTGAAAGAACTAAAGAGATAACAGGTAAATGGAAATTAGATGACTTGCCTAAAGAGTATTTATCCGAGAAGGGCAATATTCAACTTCTCTCGATGGGCAAGATTTACGAATTCGGTGAAGGATGTGCCTGCCCTATTAACGTACTTTCTTCGAGAATGTTGGAGATTCTTGACGTAGGAGAAAAAGAGTTTTTGATCGTAGATACCGATGCCGGTATAGAGCATTTTGGCAGAGGTGTAGAAAAAGGTGTCGATTTGCTGGTCGTCATCATCGACCCATCTCGAGATTCAATACTTTTGGCCCAGAAGATATCCGACCTGGGCAAGCAGGTTAACAAGCCTACGTATTATGTACTCAATAGAGTAAACCGAGAAACAGAAAAGTTACTTCTGGACTCAGTAGATAAAGAGAAGGTGATAGCCATTATTTATGAAAATAAGGATGTATTCATGTCGTGTCTCTCTGGCAATGAGCTTACGATTTCTCTTGAGGGAATTAAGGAGATTGCCGACAGGATAGAATCTGAAAAAAGAAAATTGGTAGTTAAATCAATATAACAAAAACAAAGGACAGAAACATGTGCTTAGCCAATATTTATCGACGTGGAAATGGGGGGAAGCTGATCGCAAAAGAGATTGCCTATCTTAAAGTTGATGGTGACCAAATAGAGATGGAGAACCTTGCGGGAGAAAGTAAAAGTCTGCGAGCAAAAATAAACGAGATAGATTTTATGAACTCTGACGTTTTTGTGGACGAATTAGCTCCTGAAAGCAATAAGTATGAAATAAAGGAGAAAGAATAAAAATGATTGGCCAAACTCAAAAACCGATAGAGGAAATTCTCGAGTACTTGGAAGGTAAGGAAAAGGTTGTTCTCGTTGGGTGCGGGGGATGCGCTACAGTTTTTCATACAGGCGGTGAGACCGAAGTAAAAGAAATGGCGAAAAGGCTTATTAAAAGAGGAAAACAGGTTTTAGCAGCTATTGCCCCACCCTTCGGGGAATTTACCTGCTATCTTCCTTGGAGTAAAGCTCGCTTAAATGAATATCGAAAACAAATCGAAGAATCTGATGCTATCCTGATGTTGACATGTGGCGATGGACTTCAAGTTGTGAGGGAGTTAATTCTGGAAGAAGAGTTTGACCTTGTAAAGCCTATTTATCCAGGAATAAATCCAATAGGACATATGGGAGGAGGCCCGACTCTATTCAAAGAGAAATGCCAACAATGTGGAGAATGCGAACTTGGTATATTCGCTGGAATCTGTCCTTTGACTCAGTGTGCTAAAGGGTTGTTAAATGGGCCGTGTGGAGGAAGTAAAGATGGAAAATGTGAAGTAGATTCCGAACGTGATTGCGCATGGATAAAGATTTATGAACGTCTAAAAGCGTTGGGTGAGCTGGAGAAGATGAGAAAAATAGTCGAACCCAAGGATAGGAGCAAAATGACCCGACCTCGGCAAATCGAAGTTGCTCCTCTTGAGATGAAGTAATATTTTCAGTCGAAACCCAAAAGGATAGGAGTAAACATATATGAGTAATGATCCACTAACGCCGTACGGTAACAAACCAATGGTTACACCTATTGTCAACGCAATCAATTATGAATACAGTTCTTTCGAAGTGCTGCGGCAGATTACAGATGGCCAAATAGATGGCTATACCTATCATAGAGATGACAATCCAACAGTCCGAGCGGTGGAGAAAAAAATAGCTGCATTGGAGGAAGCTGAGGATTGCATTATTTGCACTTCAGGGATGGCCGCCTGCACAATGGTGTATTTAACATATCTTAGCGCAGGTGATAACCTGATAATATTCTATGACGTGTATGGTGCTCATTATAAGGTTTCACTTCTCTTGGAACGGTTCGGCATTGATATAACATGGCTTGATGCTCGTGAAGGCCATAAAATCGCAGAGCATATCAAACCAAATACAAAAATGATATTTTGTGAAAGTCCAAGTAATCCTTTATGCAAAGTTTTGGATATAGCTGCCTTGCGCAAGGAGGCTGATAAGGTAAATGCTCTTTTAGTAGTTGATAATACTTTTGCCACTCCATATCACCAGAAACCGCTGTTGCTTGGTGCCGATTTAGTTATACATAGTGCCACAAAAGGATTAGGTGGACATAACGACCTTATGGCAGGTGCTGTAGCTGGCTCGAAGGAACATTATGATAATCTATGGTTTACCCGTCAGGCTATCGGGACAACGTTAGACGCCTATTCAGGATCGCTGTTGGAACGAGGCCTTAAAACCTTTGAGCTTCGAGCAGAAAAGATGACAGCGAATGCTATGGCTATAGCAAAATATTTATCCGGCCATCCAAAAATTTCTCGAGTTTACTATCCGGGCTTGAAGGCTGATCCCGGGCACTCAATTGCTGCTAAACAAATGCGTAATGGATTCGGCGGAGTTTTGGCATTTGACGTCGGCAGAAACCAGGAAGATGCCAAAAAGCTCATAAGCGAGCTTCAAGTTATATATCATGCGGTTAGTTTAGGGGCAACCGAATCACTGATTTGTATACCGTACCTTACAACGCTGCTTTATATGCCGCCGGAACGTCGGACCGCTTTCGGGATTAGTCCTAACACCGTTCGTCTCTCTGCCGGAATTGAAAAAACAAAAATAATTATAGAAGATTTGGAACAGGCATTGGATAAATTAGAAATCAAACCTGAGCCAAAGACCAAGATTGATGTTGCACAAAAGGGTCCAGAGAAGAGAGGAAGTGACTATGCCGACGTACGAATATAAGTGCGTGGATTGCGGCTACAAATTTGAAAAGTTCCAAAGCATGAAGGACAAACCCATTGAGAAATGCCCGAAGTGCGAAGGCAGAGTTCAGCGTTTAATCAGCGGCGGATGGGGCATAATTTTCAAAGGCTCAGGCTTTTATGCAACCGATTACGCCGACAGTAATTCTCCAGCCTGTGGTAGAGAAAGACCTTGCTGCGGCCGTGATATACCTTGCGATAAGAGACCTTGTGAGTAAAGAGCAAGTACACAACAAGGTTTGCCTCTGCAGAGAACAGGTTAAATGTCGTTACAAAATCTTCCTTAATCAATGGAAAATATAATTATTAGTCTTGTTTTGAGCCTGTTGATTTTAGTTCCCATAGCCTATAAATGGGAATTGAATCTTAAAGTTGTTTCAATCAGCGCCCTTATTATTGGTCTGGTTGTCGGATTGGCCATAAATATCACTGAAGGATATTTGTATATGTCACTGCCATTGAAATTAGTAAGCTGCTTCATTTTAATTGTCTTAATATCCATGTCGGCATTAATGTTCCGATTTTATAGAGATCCGGATAGAGTTCCGCCGGAGGGAGAAAATATAATCCTATCACCCGCAGATGGCACTATTAAATATATTAAATCTATAGAAAAAGGCGAAATTCCATTTTCTTCAAAGGGCAAAGAAAAAGTAAGGCTTTCTGCACCATTAACGGGTATTTTGAAGGATGAGCAGGGTTATTTAATTGGAATACTGATGACTTATTTAGATGTCCATGTTACGAGGACGCCAATCAAGGGCAGGCTCACCTACTTCAAACATATCCCCGGGCAGTTCCATTCTCTGAAAAAAGAGGATGCCCCATATAAAAATGAAAGGGTGATTGAGATTATCGAGAATGATAAGTTCAAAATCGGCTTGATTCAAATAGCCTCACGGTTAGTCAGACGCATTGTGACATACTCGAAGGAAGGAGACGAGCTGACTTTGGGCCAAAGGATAGGGATGATTACATTTGGCTCCCAGGCAGATGTCGTACTGCCCAAGCTACAAGGTTTAAAGATTAAGGCCAGGGTCGGGGAACAAGTATACGCAGGTCTTTCGATAATTGCGGAATTCTAAGCTAAGACGTTTTGTATTTACCAACGGTTATATGAGTATTGTAAAAAACTACAAAAGAATCCGGGAGGAAATCCCCGATAACGTCACAATAGTATTAGCCGCTAAAACCAAAACAGCCCAAGATATAGAACAAGCTATTGACGCTGGGGCTACAGATATTGGCCAAAATTACGTTCAGGAAGCCGGGCAAATATATAGTGATTTAAGGAGAAAAGCAGCCAAAGTTAGATGGCACATGATAGGTCATTTACAGACGAACAAAATAAACAAGGCCTTAAGGGTCTTTGATGTTATTCAAACTGTTGATTCCCTGGTAAAAGCAGAAGCTATTGGTAAAAGGGCAGAAAGAGCGAAGAGGAAAATAGTTCCGGTTTTCATAGAGATTAATATTGGCAGCGAGGATTCCAAGGCTGGTATAAGACCCGATGACCACGAGCCGTTAGAGGCGTATATTGAAAAGTTGATTAAGGACATGTCAAAACTTGAGCATTTAAGAATTGAGGGTTTGATGACCATGGGCCCTCGCTTTGGAAATCCTGAAGGCGTCAGACCATATTTTAGAAGAACAAGAAAGATATTTCAAAAAATCAAGGGTCTTGATTTGCCAAATGTGGATATGAAGTCTCTCTCCATGGGGATGTCAAATTCATATAGGGTGGCAATAGAGGAGGGTTCCAATATGATTAGAATAGGCGAAGCGATATTTGGAGAAAGAAAACACAGGTAAAAAAAATGGCAGAAGAGCTATTTTTTAAAGATTATGTCGTAGTTTCTTGCGGGACGCTTGCCCCGGAGTTGAATTACTTAAGAAAGCAGGATTTTTTAGATGCCAAGAAAATTATTTATACGATTCCTGGACGCCACGAGGTTCCAAAAGAACTTGAAAGTCAGTTGATACGAAAAATAGATATTGCTAAGGAACACTCCAAGAAAATTATAATAGTTTATGGCGGCAAATTCTGCTATGTAAATGTCGATAATCCCTACAGAACGATAGATACCATAATCCAGGAGCAGAAAGATAGCATTTCAATCTCCAGAATAAATGCAACTCATTGCATGGATATATTAGCCGATGAAGAAGAAAGAGAAAGAATAAGCGGCGGCCAGAAGGTCTGGTGGCTTACTCCAGGATGGGTAATCTATCGACACCATGTCTTTCAGGACTGGGATAAAGGCAAGGCCAATGAGAATTTCCCTCAGTATACAGGTGGCGCGATTCTGTTGGATGGCATAGGCTTTTGGGATAGATACTCTCAAGAGCATCCTGAAGAAATCCTTGAGTTTTCTGACTGGATGGGAATAGAAATTCGACCCCATAAAGTTGCCCTGGATAGATTAAAAAATCTCCTTTCAGATTGTGTCATTTCAGATTTGGAAAAAGAACTTTACGAGCTGAAAAACAGATTGCCTGCCCATTCGCTGAAACCACCTATGATACAGCAATTGGAGGACCTCGAGGAAAAACTGGAAAATGCCAAGAAAGCAAGGCAGTCTGCCTGATAATCAGCAGGATTTTCAAAAAGTGAAAAATGACTGAAGACATGGAAACATGGGAAAAGGGAAATGGAGTTAAATTTTTAAGAATAGTTGGGCTGCGGCACGAACAATTAGTTCTTGATTTCGGCTGTAAAGCGGGCCATTACTCCATTCCGGCGGCATTTGTCGTAGGAAGCAAAGGTATAGTTTATGCGGTGGACAAAGAACAACAAGCCCTAAACGAACTGCAACAAAAAGCCACAGCTAATAATTTAAAAAACGTAAAGATAATAAAAACTTCGGGCCAAACAACTCTGGATTTCGAAAGCGAATCAATCGATGTAGTTTTATTCTATGATATCCTTCATTATTTTGGAAAACACGACAGGAAAAAGCTCTACCAGGAAGCTCAGCGTGTTTTGAAACAAGATGGTTTACTTTCCGTTTATCCCAAGCATACCTTGGGGGATGATCCCTTACAGGAGTTCAGAAAGTTGAATTTAAATGACGTGAAGAGGGAAATCGAAAACTCAGATTTTTATTTTGAAGAGAAATATTGCGGCGCTATAAGCCATGATGACAGTTTTAACCAAGGTTGCGTTTTGAACTTTAGAAAAAATGAAGATCACAATTGTATATGACAATGAGGCAAATCCCGGCTTAAAATCGGGATGGGGTTTCTCCTGCCTGATAGAAAGCAAAGAGAAGCTCCTGTTTGATACAGGAGACGACGGTGAAAAATTGATTTACAATCTCAGGCAGCTAAATATTGTGCCTGAAACTATAGATAAAGTTATCATCTCACACAATCATTGGGATCATACCGGCGGGCTAAAAGAATTTTTAAGATTAAACAATAATGCTAAAGTTCTTTATCCGAAATCTTTCTCTAAACCTACTGAAATATTTACAGGTGTCCATTCCACCGGAGCTCTTGGAAAATTAATTAAGGAGCAGTCTCTGGTAGTAAATGCTGGAAAAGGAAATGTCGTTATAACTGGCTGTGCCCATCCAGGTCTTGAAAACATAATTGAAAGATCGAGAGAACTCGGAGAAATTTATGGCGTGGTCGGAGGCTTCCACGAATTTTCGAAACTCGAAAAGCTCCAAAAAATCGAACTAATCGCCCCATGTCATTGCACGCAGTACAAGCAGGAAATAAAAGAGAAGTACCCTGCCCAATTCAGGGAAATAAAAGCAGGCAGTATTATCGAAATTTGAAAGTGGAAAAGGTAGCATGGCAAATATCGTTAACTCTATCTTTTCGGCAGGTTCCGCAAGCCGCTCGTGTCGTGTTCTGGCGTAGACGTTAGCGGTCAATTCCAGTGTTGAGTGCCTTGCCATAGTTTGCAGTTCTTTTATGTTAGCACCGGCCTCAGCGGCCAAAGTAACAAAGGCCGTTCTACAAGCGTGAAAGTCAACCTTGCCCGACTTTGGGTGAAGGAAAATTGGCTTTGTTTGGCTTTGTTTTCCCTGCCTACAGAGGCGCAGCTCATTTTCACAATCCTTTTGCAAATAATAGCTTACGTTCATTCGGGCTTTTTTGAAATTGGCTTTGTTTTGCATAAAAATAGGTTGATTTGTCGAATACTTTCGACAATTGTAGAACAAGTCGGGCGTGAATTTTGCCATTCCGCCTGAACAGCCGAGTTTAATTGCATCTTGTAAGATGATTGTCATTGAGTGAATTTCCTGATTGAATATACAAGTCTTTGCGGACATAAGTTTATGATTTACTATGGACTATCAACTATGAGCTATGAACTGTTTAATAGTGTGATTCTATTCCATTATTTTAGGACGTATTATATCCAGCAAGAGCTTAATTGTCAAGCAAAATTTCAGGAACAGAGGGGGGTAAACCTCTGTCTTCTGTCTTATTTTATTGGCCAGCCGACGAAAAAGCCGGAAAGATCTACGCCGTTTTTCGCTCATACAAATATTTCTGAAAATCAACAAAGGTTGTTCGTATATTTTCAACGCCGCCCAATATTTCAGTTGCATCACTGATTGCATGATATTTTAATGCCAGAAGGTCAGGCAGTTTCTCCTGATCAAGTTCCTCCACGCCAGTTTCAATATATTTGGAGAGAACAAATTCAAGAAATTCTTTTTGCCTGTTGTTCAACATAGCGAATATTTTTGACTGTGCCTCTGCTACCCGCGATTCTCTGGTAATCGGCTTTACCGCAAAAGAAATATATTCGAGAACATCAAATAAGTCGCTTTTTTCAGCATTTATCATCTTTTGGATAGCTGCAAGTTCGTCTTTGCCATATCCGGCATCAGCAAGTTTATTAAGTAATGTCTTTCGAGTTATTGGATACGACCAGATTTTACGAAGTTCATCTTCGCTTTTGAAAAAATCAGGCAGTCTGCCAAACAATTTCCTCAAAAATTCTTCTGCTGAAATCGGTTTGCCATCTGCGCTCCAAAACGAAGTCGAAATCATATGCTGAATCTCGCGTTCTTTGCCATCAGCAAGTTTTATTTTCAATTTCTTTTTCGGTGGCGGTGGCGGCGGTTTAGGTTCATCCGGTCCCGGCCCAACTGGTGGTTCTCGCTTTGGCTCAGGTTCTATCGGCTCACCGTCCCATTCAGGATCGGAAAAATGATGATATGCATCGACAAAATCATAGATGGTGAAATATTCTTTACCATCAAACAGCCGTGTACCCCTGCCTATAATCTGCTTGAATTCAATCATCGTATTGATTCGCCGCATCAATATAATATTGCGGATATTGCGGGCATCTACACCGGTGGATAGTTTTTGTGAAGTAGTTAGAATCGTCGGAATTGCCTTTTCATTATCCTGAAACTCTCGCAAATATTGCTCGCCAAGCGCAGCGTCGTTAGCTGTAACACGAACACAATAATTCGGTTCCGAGCTTTTCTTGTATTGATTAACCAAATCCCGCACAGCAGCCGCGTGGTCTTGCGTCGCGCAGAAAACTATCGCCTTTTCGTTCTGATTGATTTCATCCATAAAGATATGTACACGCTTTCTTTCGCGTTCTTTTATCTCGATGATTCTATTAAAATCCGGCTCCTGATAAATTTTACCTTCTTCAACTTCGCCTTCGATAATCTGGTCGTCAGAGGTATAGACATAATCATCAAGGGTAGTTTTAATTCGTCTCACCTTGAACGGCGTCAAAAAGCCGTCGTTGATGCCCTCTTTCAGCGAATAGATATACACCGGATCCCCGAAATAGCGATAAGTATCGACATTATCCCTGCGTTTGGGCGTTGCGGTCAAACCAAGCTGAACCGCTGGCGAAAAATATTCCATAATGCCGCGCCAGTTCCCTTCGTCGTTGGCTCCGCCACGGTGGCATTCGTCGATAATGATAAAGTCAAAATAATCCGCCGGATATTCGCCAAAATATGGCGTGTTCTCCGGGCCGCTCATAAATGTCTGGAAAATGGTAAAGAAAATACTGCCGTTAGTTGGCACTTTGCCCTTTTTAGCGATATCTTTAGGGCTAATCCGAACCATCGCATCTTCCGGAAATGCACCAAATTTGTTAAACGCCTGGTCCGCCAGAATATTCCTGTCTGCCAAAAACAATATCCGCGGCCGCCGTGTTCCGTCGCGCATCAGATTCCATCGCGTCTGAAACAGTTTCCATGCGACCTGAAATGCGATAAATGTTTTGCCTGTACCTGTCGCCATTGTTAGCAAAATTCGCTGTTTTCCTTCGGCAATGGCGTTCATCGTATTATTAACGGCGATTTCCTGATAGTAATGGGCGACCATTGTCCCGCCCATATCTTCAAACGGCACCCGATTGAATTTATCCCGCCATTTGTTTTCCGTTGCGAATGTCTTGTTCCACAGTTCCTGCGGCGTTGGAAAAGCGGCAACCAAACCTTCTTGTCCCGTTTTCATACAGATTTGGTAAATCTCCTTGCCGTTACTTGCAAAAGTCGTATCAAGATGCATTTTTTCTGCGTAAGTTTTCGCTTGCGCTACGCCTTCACTTACTTCAAGCTCATCGCTTTTGGCTTCTATTGCCGCAAGTTTTCGCCCCTGATAAACCAATACATAATCAGCAATTAAAGGCTTCTCTCGTCCGCCGGTCTTAATTTTGCCGGCTGTGATATGGTATTCTCGTAGAATCTTTGAACCGTCCACCACGCCCCAGCCGCTAATCCTTAGCTTCGGGTCAATCAGTTCCGCCCTGGTTTCCGCCTCATTCATCCTTACGCCTCTGCCAATTCTCCATTAAATGCCTTTTGCAAAATTGATTTTTTAAATTCTTCAAGATTAGCCAGTTTCTGCTCGTAAATGGATTCAAGTTTTTTAACCTGAACAAAAAAAGCCTCTATATTATCGGCGATATTCTTTTGCGCAGAAATAGGAGGAATAAAAAGTGGACAACTTAGAATTTGATTTAACCTAAGATTGGTTTGATTTTCTCCGTTGTCGAAACTTAAAAAATGTTTATTTCGGTTAATCTGGTAATAAAGAAACTTTGTATAAAATTTATCGGATCGAATCGAACAAATTCGCTGATTCAAACTATATGTATTGTCCTTTTCTATAAGATAGCATTTTGCCAATGCTTTTCCATTCGGTACATCACTAAGAACCATTGCAATATCCCCTTGAGATAATGGAAACAGAGCATCATTTGTCCTTTTAAAAATCGTACCGTCCGATGAAATAAATTTTGAATTTATAACAATATATTTACCGTTTTCATTAATACACTGCTCATGTGCCTTCCCATTGTAATATTTACAAACCTCCCCCAACTTTTTTTCTTCCCATCCCTCGCCAGGATTGGCAAAGACGCTCTGCAAATACGACTCAAAAAGCTCACGGGCGTTTTGCAAACTCTTTTCGGCGTTTTCTTTGGCCTTTGCGATTGATGCAAAAGCCTCATTTATAATCGCAACAATGCGCTGCTGCTCAAAGATTTGAGGAATTTGTACTTTAATAGAATAAACTTCATTCCTGTTTATTCCTGGCTTTACACCTTTTGCCAATTTGGTTAATTCGAGTTTATTCAAAAGATGATAAATAAAATTCAAATCATAATTATTATTATCAAATGTTACGAAATAAGTGACATCCAATGGCCAAAACCTTTTTTCAGTAAGATTAATTTCTCCTGCTGAGCCTTTTCGACCAACAATAATGCTTTGTTTGTTATGATAATAATCATCACTTCTATCTATTTCACCATTTGCGCCATAAACAGGGTATGCACCATCAGTTTTCCTTTTGGAAGGTGGCAAAGGTTTTCCATACTCTAATTTTATAATTTCCCCGAGTTTCTTCACTTCCCAATTCTTATTCATACCAGCCTCTTGATTTCCTTCAGGATATCCGCTGTTTGCTTATCAAGCGTTTTCATCTCATTAAGTATTTCCTGCGGCTGGCGCAATATTGTTTCATCCTTTTTATTCGGGTTCTTGACCGACAGATCAAACGTGGTTTTATCCACATCAGCTACATTCACAGACCAGGAGTTTTCCGAATTAGCTTTTTTCTTCTGCAATTTTACAAACTCAGCCAGGTCGTTTTCATTGATTGGATTTGTCTTGCCAAGGTTCCTGTCTAAATTTAGCTGATAAAACCAGATATTTCGCGTGGGCGAGCCTTTTTCAAAAAAAAGCACTACGGTTTTAACGCCTGCGCCTGAGAATGTCCCGCCGGGCAAATCAAGTACCGTATGCAGATTGCAGCTTTCCAAAAGCATTTTTCGCAGCGATACAGATGCATTATCCGTATTGGAAAGAAATGTATTTTTTATTATTACGCCCGCTTTTCCGCCCGCCTTTAGAATTTTAATAAAATGCTGAAGAAACAAAAAAGCTGTTTCGCTAGTTTTAATGGGGAAGTTCTGCTGTACTTCCGACCGTTCTTTGCCGCCAAATGGCGGATTTGCTAAAACGATATCGAATCGGTCGCGTTCTTGAATGTCAGCAAGGTTCTCGGCCAGCGTGTTGGTATGCACAATATTAGGCGCTTCGATACCATGCAGAATCATATTCATTATGCCAATGATATAGGCTAATGATTTCTTTTCCTTGCCGTAGAAGGTTTTCTTCTGTAAGGTATCCGCATCTTTAGTGGTCAAATTTTTGCTGGTTTTAAGATATTCGAATGCCTCGCATAAAAAGCCCGCCGAACCAACCGCACCGTCATAAATCTTATTGTTGATAACAGGCGCAACAACTTTTACAATCGTCTTTATAAGTGGACGCGGCGTATAATATTCTCCGCCGTTTCTACCAGCGTTACCCATATTTTTGATTTTGTCTTCATAGAGATGGCTCATCTCATGTTTTTCGGCATCTTTGCGGAAGCGAAGCTCGTCAACCAAATCGATGACTCCACGCAGAGTATAGCCGCTTTGAATTTTATTTTTCAGTTCGTTGAATATTTCTCCTATTTTATATTCGATAGTTGTTGCGCTTTCGGCCGATGTCTTGAACTTCTTCAGATAGGGAAAAAGTTTATGGTCAACAAACTCCTTTAGGTCATCTCCGCCTAATGCTTTATGATGGTCGATCTTTCCTTCTTTATCTTTGGGAGCCGCCCACACATTCCAGCGGTATTCAGGGCTGATAATGGTTGTACAAGATTTGCCCGCAAGTTCAGCAGCCATTTTTTTATCTTTCTCGAAATCATCAAGATATTTGAGAAAGAGAATCCACGAGGTTTGTTCTACGTAGTCCAGTTCGCTTGAGCATCCTGCGTCTTTCCAAAGGACGTCGTCTATATTCTTGAATGTCTGTTCAAACAAGGCAATTTCTCCGCCATTTTGTTGTTTCCCTAATTTGTTTACAGTAACTTAAGCTAAAATAATATTAATACTGAAGACCGACAAATACAATCAGATTTTCTGTGACAAAAAATGAGTAATGATGCCCCCAATTCAGACACGTTCCCCCATATACCCAAAAACCATGAAAAAACACACTCTTCCGCACGCGGTTTCTGCTGACAGGTCTCTGTCCTTACATGCCACAGGTTTGTAAGCTTTAGCAGTTTTCACATTGTAAACCACTTGCTTTCGTACGGTTTCAATACCACCCCTAAAGGAGTACCCCGATCATCGTATACTATGGTTTTTTGCTCTATGCTAATGTTGTTTACAACCACGAACATTCCGACATCAGGGTAGGCTGCGCAATCGGTATTCAGATTAGAGGTAAACCACTGTTTTAGCTCGCTCTCTTTGTTGCCGACCCAAAACAAGGCACGATGTAAAAGCCGTGAATTCTCAAGATTGTAGGGCAGCCCCGCCAGGTATAGCGAGCGTCCTTTGCCAAAACTGTTAGCAGCCATCAGGACATGAAGACCATCGGGATTAGTCTTGAGAACCTGGGTCTTTTCGTCACAAACGAAAACATAGCTCCTGTCAATACCGAAGTCGAAGTTCTCGATATTATCATCGGTTATGAAGTGGCTTTCAATTGGCGCAAACTTACAAGCGGCAGTCATAACCGTATTGCCGATTTCTTTTTCTACACCCATTGCATCAGATAGCTGAAAGTATCTGCCTTGATGCTCATAAGCCGATGGGCCTTGATTGCCGATGAAGCCGCCTCCGTTGTATATCCATTCGCGAATTGCTGAAACTATCTTTTCATTTGCCCACCATCTGCCGCCGCTCCAGGAGCTGCCGTCCTCGCCATCATTGATGATTACATCAACGTCTTTCGCAATGCCATTTTTTTCTATGTCCCTGAAACTGATAAATTCCACCTCGACAGGCAGACCCGACAAACATTCCGGAAGATTTGAGCCGGCGACGGCAATAACATCCGGGCGTTTTACAAAGAATTTCTGGTCGCGTCCGAAATTGTTCAGCCAGCAGCGCCACTTGCCCCAGGCGTTTAAGACAGCTACCTTGACAGGAGCAGTATAAGGTTTTGTTTTCCCGCAGTTTTTCTTGATAGTCCTGAATTCATCACATAAATCGGCAGCATGCTCGACAAATTCCGGGAACCTGGCTGCAAGACTGAGATACCCGCCGTAGCCTATACGATCGATCGGCTTTCGCAGCATGGTTCTTCTTATCTTGACCCAGTTGCTTATCGACTCGCTTAGAGGGTCACCGTCAGGGCGGAATACATCGGGGAAGAAATACGGATAAAGACGAATTTCTTTTATCTCATCCCATGGCGAATCAGCCAATCGCCTTAATGCTACGCCGTCTTCACATGCGCCCACGTTAATATCTATACCCATCTGTGGATACTCATCACTGTAAGGCTCGACGCCAACCCAGTGGTCGCCCTGGAAGATGGCCGCTTTTTTGCCGGCCTTGTGAATCTTGTCCACCAGCTCTTTGCCGAATTTCATGACGAATTTATGAATGAACTGCATCCAGTCGAGATACTTTTCGGAAGGTATAGACACCATAAAGCGTGCCGCGTACAGGACCACCCGCGATAATGATATGATTGCCCACCGTACGGATAGTAAAGCCTTCTTTGCCCAATTTCGAAAAGTCGATAGTGGTGTTCAGTTTTTGTAGATGTTTGTTTTGCCCGAGAATAATTTCACACTCACCCGGCGGCTGGCTATCGGTAACAATCGGCAATTCGGCCTGGCATATTTGTTTCAGAAAAGATTGCAGCTCTTTGGCAGCAAATTCCTGTACCTTGGAAGAGTTTTCTGGAAGCACGATTCTGTAATTGCTTTTGCCGTTTTCTGCAAGAACAATGTCTGTCTCAGTTGCCTGGAGCTGTTCAGCGCAAGTAAGGGACGCACAAAACAAAAGAAGAACAGCGATAATTATAGAAATTCGATTTTCCATAAGAACCTCCAGCACTCTGTTATTAAAGATTTTCAAGTATTGGGCAAATTCTCAGTATGATGAGACGTGACCCTGCCGTCATCGGTTACATCAACTTTCTGAATCTTTAGATTTTTGAACAACCTGAACAAATCTCTAAAGCCGCCTGTAATAACCCACAGCAGAAAAATCCCACCCAGGCCGAACATGGCACAGATATATCCGTGCCAGAAGCTCATCCACTTCTCTGTTGGTATATCAACGAAGCTGTTATATATCCATGTCCCGATGAATCCAATAATAAACAGCGCTATTGCTGCATACATGCAGGGGATAAGAATCCTGTCGCCTCTCGGAACTTCCGGGCTGAGTTGATACCACTTTAGATTCTTTCTTGCCTCAATGTCCTCCTTTCTTCGGTTCAGCAGCTCATTGAGGTCGATATTAACGTCTTTGGTAAGGAACGAGACGGAAACAAACTCGGCTATGCAGATCAGAGCAATGTAAAAAGACATTACCGTTCCGTTCAGAAATTCAGGATCGTATATTCGGTATATAAAACCGCTTATCGTTAAGACTATGCCGGTAATCATAGAAGTAAAAGCCGCGGTAATAGTTCCACGCTTAAAGTACAAACCGCCCAGCAGCACAACACTGCAGCCTGAGAGAAAAAGACCGCCGGTCAGGTCCAGGAACATAAATATCCTGTCATTTAGAGGATAAAATGTGCTGAATAAAACAATGAACAATGCTACAAAAATTATTGATATCCGAATCCACATCATGTGCTGTCTGGGCTCAAACCTTTTGTTGCGGACCGGTATAATAACATCCTGAACCAATGTGCCACCCCAGGCCAAAAGGTATGACGTATGGGTGCTCATAAACGCAAACAAAACAAATCCCGCAAACCCACCAAACAAACCTGTTGGTAGAATGTACTTCAAAGCGGCTCGCAAGAATTTTTCCTGTCCTGAAAGCTGGTAGGCATTGAGGAATCCAACGACCGTCTCCGCCTGCGGCCACCACTCTTTATCTGAATTGATGATTTTTCCATCTTTACCTTCATAGAAAAGGCCGCCATCCCCATCAAGTCCCTGTTCATACACAGCCTGTGCCATCTTAAGAGACCACTCCCTGACAGTCGTGGCTCTGTTCGGTTGACCAAGGACCTCTGCCGCTTCGGTGAGCAGCCAGCTACCCTCAATATCATGGCCAAATGAAACAATATTATTTGTTGAGTGCCACTGTTCATCAAAGAATAGCTTAAAATGAAAGGTCTCTGCGTTGATGATATGACCTTGGAAGACCTCGATAAGCTCGTTCAATCTTGCTTTTAACTTCTCGTCTTTCCATGCACGATACAGATTTGTATATGCCTCCAGCAGGTGAAGATGCGTATTCATAGTTTTTTTCTCTCGCGGATCGCCGGTTGCCAGCATTGCCTTTTCAGCAGCTTTCCAATCTCGGCTGAACGTCTCAAAGTAGCCTTTATTCGCATCATCGTGACAATGCTTCTCGATCAGGGAAAAAATCTCTTTTGCTTTCTCAAGAGCGGCACTGTCTGCCGTGGCAAGGTAATACTCTGATAGGCCATAAATTAGAAATGCCTGGCCGTATATCTCTTTGCTGTCATCGATCGCTTTGCCCGTGTGGTCGAGCAGCCAATATGCACCACCAAACTTCTTATCCACAAAGTTCTGCATTATATAATCATAAGCACGCTTAGCCATCTGGAGGTACTCTTCGTTTTTCTTAAACCTATAGGCTGCCGAGAACGTCCATAAAATCCTGGCATTTAGCACAAGCCCCTTGGGAGCGTCCTTCGCGATTGTTCCGTCATTAGACATCCTGCCGATAAAACCACCCCCCGCCCAGCGCTGGGCGGGGTCATCATCCTGGCAGTTCTTTATCCAGAAGGGAAGAATATCCTGCCCTAATTCATTTTGTGCGTTTTTTAGGAAATCGTTGATTTGACCTTTATCTATCATTGTCCGTGTTCCTCCGGAGGATTCACTTGAGTTTTCAGGTTTCAGGGGTCGGGGGTCAGGGATCGGGGATTCCTGACCCAAGGCTCCTCGGCATAGCAGCAAAATGATTACATAATAAATTATTCTACTCATCCATAGTCTCACTCAATCGATAATAGCTGACCTCTGTTTGTCACCTCGACCGAGGCCGTATGGCCGAGTGGAGAGGTCTGCTTTCAAAGTAGATTTCTCCACTTCGGCCCACTTATAGTGGGCCTTCGGTCGAAATGACAGTGAGTCCTTTCTAAAAGGCATATTCAATAGTCAATAAGTTATATTTCTTCGCCGCGGAATCTGGCTGCAAACGAAACCATCCTATTCTGGCTCAACGACCCGGCAAATTTTCTTTCCACAGCTCTTGCATGTTCCCATGAGGATCAAATCTTTGTTCCTCATTTCTGCTTTTTCCAAAACGATAGTAACTGAACCTCCGCACTTCCCGCAAAACACATTTGCTAAAATCTTTTCCTGTGCCCATTGGGGTATTATCTTCCAGCGTTTTGCAGCTTGCGGCGTGAAAGGATCAGCAGGCTGAATAGGCATTATCATTTTATCCTATTATCTTTTTTTGGAGAGTATTTCGGGCATACTTCTGAAGTTTTTTAATTTCACGTTTTGGATTCTTAACAGGTCTCCACTCGCCCCGATTGTACGAATCCAAAATATCTTCTTCTTCTTTTTTATTCAAAATCTTCCTCATTTTCTTTTTTATAAGGTGTATGTTACATTTGTAGGTAAAATTTGATCATTTTATTGCATATTATCTCAATCGATAATGGCTAACCTCTGTTTGTCACCTCGACCGAGGCCGTATGGCCGAGTGGAGAGGTCTGCCTTCAGGGCAGATTTCTCCGCTTCGGTCGAAATGACAGTGAGCCTTTTCTACAAGGCATATTCAATCGTCGATGTGCTATATTTCTTCGCCACGGAATCCGGCTGCAAAACTGAGGCCTAACATGGTGCTAAGACGCAACATCCTCGGCAGCAGCCTGATTGCAAACGCAGATTCCATATGGCATAAACGATTACAAACCATATTAGAAGGAAAACAATCATAACTACCGAATAAAGAAACTTTTGACTTCCTTTTTTGTAACGTAGGTCGCGGTTTTGATACATATTAAGTTTCTCTTCGATTTGATGGCATCGCGCATATTTTTGGTTCTTTACCGAATTTAGTTGTCTTGCAAATATCCAAACGAAACAACTAAGTAGAATACCAAGAATGCTCAATGCTGTTAGAGTAATACGGAATGCAGTTTGATTTAGGCGAGTAATATTATTAATAATGAAACCCATGAGAACTAAGCTCGCTCCCCACATTGTGCTGGTAAACAGTCCAGACGAGGGTATCGTGATGTTGTGCAGAGCTCTGTGCTGCTTGGTATTCAACCAATAAGGTAGATATATCTCCTTCTGGTTGAACAGGCTGGCCATTTTCTTTAGCCGGATTTTGTGCGTCTTCAGCCATTTGTCATATTCTCGTCATTGAGTGTAGCCACTCTCTGCCACCTAACAATGATTATATAGTCTGCATAAAACTAACCTATCCTGTCCGCCGGAACAGGTCAAATGGAATTGGTAATTGGAAATTGGTAACAGGTAATTACCAATCATAAATTACCAATTACTAATCATTCTCCAGCTTGTCATACCAGTTCTTCTTCAGGAAAATCGAGGTGACGATCAGAACCGCGACGGAAATCCACATGTTCCTGTAACTCCTGATGAGCAAGTATATCGGGATCAGAACAAGCGTAAGCTGCCAAATGATACCAACCGCTACGTTTATCATATCGCGGGTAAAATTCCTGTTTGGCCTAAACGCGGGGTCTTCCTTCGTAACCTTGTCGCGTATCGGTCCCCAGAACCCCCATGGCCGAATTTGCTTGTAGAATTTCTTCAGCACCTCTTCGTCATCCGGCTCGGTGATCAGACTGATCACAACCGAAACGATG
>Ga0315537_1001511_pt1 | contig 18237 bp, 15 predicted proteins | sample SalMarSW160270MG_FD_203091 | JGI IMG/M metagenome (GOLD analysis project Ga0315537, IMG submission 203091) | Salt marsh sediment microbial communities from the Plum Island Ecosystem LTER, Massachusetts, United States - Salt Marsh Sediment SW1602-70 ... | reverse complement strand
CGGCAGGCATTTCTAGTATGCCGTACCATGAACCGTCTGCACGCCATTCTTCCTGTTTTATTGTGCCGAAATTCTTGATTGCTCCATAAGCCCTTGCTGAGTATTCAGCGGGTATATGGACGCCCAAAGATATTTGTTCTATTTTCAAAGGCAGAATGGGCCGTAAGAGTTTCACGATGTCTCTGGCTTGTTCTTCCACGGGTTTGTGGGGGTCTATTGGGTAGCGGATCTGTTCCATGGCGTTTTCTATGCGCAACGGCGGGTGTGGAAGGTTGGTTTTCGGGTCAACTGCTTGCCTTGATATGAAGTCTATTACTTGTTTTCTCTTGTCTTCAATCATCTTACGCCTTTGCTCTGTTGTAAGCTGAAGCGTGCCTTTCTTTAGTATTACATCTGCGATTTTCAGGGGGTCTGTTGTTTCGAAGGCTTTGCGCATTTGTTCCTCTGAGACTTTCGTGCCTTTGTTTGCGTCAGCAAAAATGGTTTCGGCTGCTAAAACCTCTGTTATTCCGGCAATTTTTCCTGTACGGTAGTCTAATGCCTTCTGGGGTTTTACCAGAATTTCAAAATGCTCGTTATCTTTTGTTAAGCGTGCAATGGTGTAATTCTCACTCATTAAATTGTCACTTGCTCGAACCCAGCTCTTTGATATAGCCTTCTACTGTTTCGTCGGTTAACATTTCCAGTTTCTTCGTTGCTGCAGGGATTATCGCGATTTTTATTCTGAGCGGCAGTTGTCTAGCTTCTAAGGCTTTTACTAGGCATTTTACTGCTAGTTTTGTGTTTTCTTCTAGGCTCATGTCTTCACGGTATTCTTCTTTCAATATCGACAACACTGTTTCTCTTCCAGCGCCTAAGGCTGTGGCTTTATAGCTTCTGTAGGTTCCGCTTGGGTGTGTTCCGAAAACACGTGTTCCGCTTTTGTCGACTCCGCCGAATATCATTGAAACTCCGAAGGGTCTCACACCAGCATGTTGCGTGTACATCTGCTGTATATCGCATATTCGTTTGGTTACAACTTCAACATCGATGGGTTCGTCGTAGGTTAGCTTGTTGCTTTGCGCGTATATGCGCGCTTGATCAGTAAGTATTCTGGCGTCGGAGCTTAAGCCCACTATCGCGGCGCCCACATGTTCGTCAACCTTGAAGATTTTCCATGAATATTCCGCTTCTTCAAGGGGTTCTATGTTTTCTTCTGAGCCTAGAACTACTCCTTCTGCGCATTGGATTCCCAGAATCGTTGCGCCACGGTTCACTAACTCCATCGCGTATTCAACTTGAAAGAGCCGCCCGTCTGGGGAGAAAACAGTTATGGCGCGGTCATATGCTCCTGGTGCTGCAAACATAGACATAACGTTAACCTCATATCACTCTATACACTTTTGCACAGTCTCATATAACAACTAAACTAAAAACTTTTCCTATAAAATGCGTCTCTAGCCTAGTTTTGTCTAAGTTTGTGTACGCTGCTGTTGTGCTCTGCGGTGATAGCCCCCTCCCTTATATATAACATCGGAAGATTTTTCCGATTCTATTTCTTCCGACATTGAGGGGTCACTGAATTAATCTTGATTTAAAGTTGCTTAAAAAAAGATGTAGAAGATAGTTCTATTTCATCGCTTGCGTTTCTTGAAGTAGAGCAGAATACCTACGCCCACAAATACTACTGTTGCTACTAAAGCTATGACTAATGTAGTTGGGAAAGACTCTGGCTCTGGTTTTTCGGCTATGTTGAAGTAGATTGTTTCTGAAGCACCAACGTTTCCAACAGTGTCTTGAGCATAGACGGTAACGTTATACTCTCCAGGAGACAAGCCAGTTAGCGTTGTGTTCCCAGCAACGGTCACGTTTTCCTGTCCATCAAGACTGTAAGCAATCTGCGAAACCAGCTCGTCCACAGTGAAATTCAACGGCACATCAAACGATTCGTAGGTTTTGTTCTCAGGCGACGCGACCGAAACGTTTGGGGCTGTTGTGTCTATAGCGAATGTGACGCAGGCAGAACCCAGACTGAATGCTGTAGCTACTATGGTGTGGGAACCATCAGACAGGTTAAGCGATACGCTTTCCGTAATCTAAAACAGACTTTTAGCATACACACCATCCACGATATAACTCCCTAGTCCTGCATCGTTGGTAATTGTAAGCGTGATGTTGTTTGTTCGGTAGGTCTTGTTTTCCGGCGACTCTATTCGAATGGCATAATTAGCATTATAAGGCGAGGGATTTGCTTCTGCCTGATTAACTAATTTTGTTCCAGCCAATGCTGAACCCAAAAGTGCTAAGATGAGTGTTAATGCTAATGCTGTTTTCTTCATAAAGGCACCAAATAATAATACGTTAAACTTTCCCATATTTTTTGTGTAAGAATCTTAGCCTTTGATTCCCTTCGACCAAAACAACCCAAAAAGCCGTTTTTCACAAACAAGCTGCTGGCTCTTCTATAGCTTGCCAAAAAAACCGACCAGCGCAAGATAACGGAACAGTCAAAGCCGTAGTCTAAACTTATAAGTTTTCAAAGTTTCATCTTGTAAAAAAGGGGCAAAACCGTGGAAACCAGAGCGAAGTTTGAAGTGCCGACATGGAACCAAATATACAATATGCTGCTTAGCCAAGCTAAAAAAATCCGCCAGAGCGGCTTTAAACCCGACATCGTTATAGGCATCGCGAGGGGCGGGTGGATTCCAGCTCGAGTTTTATCAGATCTTCTTGAAACCCCCGATCTTGCCACCGTCCGAGTCGAATTTTACTTGGGCGTTGCCGAAACCAAAAAAGAGCCAGTTTTAACCCAAGGCGTTTCCGCGGTTGTGACAGGCAAAAAAGTTCTCATCGTTGATGATGTTGCCGACACGGGCAAAAGCTTGAAACTCGCCAGAGAGCATGTTCTGCAACAAGGAGCAGTAGAGATTAGAACTGCTACAGTTTACAGGAAGCCCTGGAGCATAATTAAGCCAGACTATTACGAGACAGAAACAAGCTGCTGGGTAGTTTTTCCATGGGAAACAAAGGAAACCATCAGAAAGATCGTTGAAAAACACGGAGATAAAAACGCAATCGACGTGGAAACTGCGAAACTGGTAAAAGCTGGTTTACCCAAACAACTGGCTGAAAGATTTCTTAAAGAAGTGTTTGAGGAAAGAAATTGCTAAAATACATAGAAGAAACTGGAAAATACGTGGAAATCACGGGCTTTAGAAACATAATGATCGGCGATGCTAAAGAATTCCTGAAAGCAGTCCGCAAGGAGAAGCAGCAACGCGGTTGGGTTCAGTTTTTCGACGCTGAATTGGTGGCTACCTGGCAACACTTGCACTTTGCAGTCTTAAACGCGCTACTAGCCTTCAAAAACGAAAGGAACATCTCGAAAAGCGTGGCGATGGAGGCTATGCTTTACGCTTCTGCTCAACGCCAGATTCGAAGGGCTATAGAACTCATAGGAGTCAAATGCGACTCTGCGAATGTGGCCGTAGTGATAATCGGTGAGAGCCCCAATTCCGTTAAAGTGTGTCTTTCTGCGGTTTCAAAGCGCCTTGGCAAGGAGCCTGATGAGACAGTCCTCGAACTTACAAAAGAAAAGACTCAAAGCATCCGCAAAGCCTTCGGGATCAACGCGAAAGAGCTTGAAGCAGTAATGGAAAAGAACAACGTCGAGCAGGCTTTGGTCAACCTTGTTATCGAGAGAACGGCCTTGCTGTCCACTCAGCTTTAAGTTTAAAGCATTTTTTCTTTTACCACGGCTAAAACGCCGCTGGGCTCTATGAGGGACATACCCGTTAAGCCCCCAATAACTTCGATTAACAGAATCTTATCTGGATTTTCCAAGTCGACTTTTCTCTTAATGTCCATTGCTACTGCTTCTATTAAGTCTCTAGAATGAAGGCTGGTGAAACGCTTTTCGACAGTAACTCTGAAGGTCTCGTTCTCTCCTATTTTCGCGGCAAGCTCTGTAGTTGTACTCTTTATTTCGTCCAAATCGGTGCGCACAACCCTCTCAACAGGAATAATCCTCAACGCGTAGCGAAATTCGTATGGGCGCTCCTGCAGAACAGCGCGGAACTTTTCTATAACCTCGCAGGGGTCAAAGGCAGTTTTTGCCGCGATCAAGCCTCTAACTCCAGTTTTATCAACTGCTGATGTGGGGTCACCTAACTCCTCCTTAAGCAGGTAAAGCATTTCAGAGCACATTTGCCTCTCGCTTCCACGTGAAGTTGTGGCTAAAAGGTTAAAATCCGAAAGCACGCTTTCCACTCCATTACAGAGTAGTTTTCACGAGTTTATTTTGCTTTCTTATGGCAGGCGATGGAATAGCCTCTTTTTGATGGCTACAGCAAAGAGTGTTATCATCATGAATACAGGTAGAATAATTAGTGATGGAAATTCAGGAACTACCCAAACATTTGACGTTATGAGTTTAGACCGCACTATGCTCGTCAAACCAGTGTAGGAAAATTCAAAGGAGTATTCAACAAGCGCTCCTGTACTCTTGTCAAAGTAATACTCATAAATGCGGCTAAATTCGCCAACTTCAGGAGAATTCCCAATATCTTCTAATTTCAAATAGTTTGTCTCTCTTTGACTATTTACGTAGTCTCTAATTATTGTATAGTGTACAAACCATGGTTCAGCGGCGGAAGGATATATAAGGTCACTTTCGCCAAGATTGGCGCCAATTAAGGGAGGTCCTCCAGACTGCTCCCCTGTTTCTATGTCGCAAATCTCATCTGAATTTATTTCAGTGCCATTTCGATAATGCGTTGTAAGCTGGATCTTTATTTGTGAACCAGATACCTCAGTTACTGTAACTCTTATCCATTCTGTTTGGTTCAGTTCCACCAAATCTGCTGGAGGGGTGTCCATGAAAGTGCATGTCCAAAAAGAACGCATACTGTATTCGAACACGTCACCTTGCTTAACTCCGACTACTGTCTGAGCCTGAGCTAGCGTTATCCCCATAATTGTGGAGCATAAAAGAAACAACAGGAAAGCCCCAATAGCCAACTTGGTCATACAGCATCCCCCACGTCATTTCCATCGATTTAGTTTTTGTGTGGAGAAAAATCTACTGTCCTTTTAGTTAATAATGTTGTGGTTCTTGCGAAATAGAACAGAACAATCTTTTTGGCAACACTACAACTAGAGTTGCAGAAGTAGAGCCGAAAGGGATTCTGAAGCGATTTCGCGACCTACATCAGAAAAAGCGACTTTCGTAATAGTTAGATAAAGCGCTAACTTTCTTATTTTATTCTCCGTCTACCGTTAGCGGTTATTGCGCCATTAAAAGCCCATGTTTTTCTTGAGGGTCAGTGTAGGTTTATGGCTTTTCTCACAGCTTGAAAGCTCGAAGCCGTCGCCTCACATCATCCCACAGTAGAATTGGCAGCCGTGGATTTATCCATTTTGATGCTTTCAGGCACTACGCTTAAATTTAGATAAAATTTCCTCTATCCAAGGGGCAAATTGAGTTGGGCAAAACCTGCAAGCCTGTGATCGTTGTTCATGGCGGCGCTGGCACTTGGAATCCAGTTCACAGTCAACCCGCGTTAAAACGTGTCAAAGAAGCTGCTAACACTGCTTTTAGTATGCTAAGGACTGGCGGAACGGCTGTTGACGCCGTGACGGAAACTGTAGCGCTTCTAGAGGACACGGGAGCCTTTAACGCTGGCTGTGGTTCAGCCTTGAATATCGAGAAACGCGTGGAGATGGAAGCAGCAGTCATGGACGGTGAAACACTGCAAGCTGGTGCCACAGCGCTCTTAAGCGATATCAGGAATCCCGTGCGTTTGGCTAGGGTGGTAATGGAGGAAACTGATCATGTTTTCGTTGTGGGCAAAGGCGCTGAAGAATTGGCTCGAATATTCAATTTAGAAAGGCGAAAACCAGCCACGGCAGTCCAGATTGAGCGTTACGAAATGCAGTTAAAGAGCCTTTTTGCAGACCAGTGGGGTTTGCCACGGTTGGCTGCTCTGGTTAAAGCACATCCGGAAGTTTTCCAGCTTGAAACCGCAGGCGCAGTCGCGCTGGATGGTAATGGCAACGTAGCTGCCGCGACATCCACTGGCGGTTTTCCCTTAAAGCTTTCTGGAAGAATAGGTGATTCTCCATCAATCGGATGCGGCACTTACGCGGATAACCAGTCTGGAGCATGCTCTGCATCAGGCATCGGCGAGATAGCAATTAGGCTTGTGCTGGCGAAAACCGTGTGTAATCATATTGAGAACGGAAAAACGCCGCAGGAAGCTGTTGAAAAAGCAGTAGCGCTCGTCAACAAGCGCATCTCAGGCGCTCCTAACGCTATGGGGCTAGTCGCGATTGATGTTCATGGAAGAATAGGTGCCGCTCATAGTTCGCCAAACTTGTGCTGGGCTTACATGACTTCAGACCACAAAGAACCCGTAGCTTCATTGACAGCCAAGTTTTTGAAGTAAACCCCGAGTAAATGGCAGCCTAACTTAGTCGCGTTCATGGATACTGTTGAGAGGCAATTTTTCAGAGAGAAGAATAGGACAAAAAGCGGTGGTTTTATCTGTACTTTTGGAGGAGACTACGACATTTGACGAATAAAAATGTTTAAACCGCTCCAGACGAAGCTACACTACACCAAACTGTCAGTGGAGGTGAAAAGGAATGTTTGAGGAAGAGGAATGGGAAGAAGGAGAAGACGAGGACTGGGAAGAAGAGGAATGGTAGCTCTCGCGAAAAAATAAAACTTTTTACATTTTTCTTTTATATGTCACTATTACGTGTTTTCACGTTATTTTTACATTATTTTTCAGGTCCATGTTTATAACTTACCAGTTAACTTCATTATTGAGTTTACCATGACCCGAGTTGCTGTACTGGACGCTGACAAGTGCAAAGTGAAAAAGTGCGGTCAGCTATGCGTTAGTTTCTGCCCTATGGTGCGTAGCCGCGTGGAAGCCATAAGGGTGGAAGGAAACAAGGCTGTGATTTCGGAAATGCTCTGCAGCGGCTGCGGCATATGCGTCAAAAAATGCCCTTTCAAGGCTATTTCCATAGTGAACCTTCCAGACGAGCTTGAAAAAGACTGTAGTCACCGTTTCGGACCGAACACATTCAAGTTTTTCAGGTTGCCCATGCCTTCACCAGGCACTGTTCTGGGCTTGTTAGGACAAAACGGCATAGGCAAAACCACAACCTTGAAGGTCCTTTCAGGCGAAGTCAAACCCAACTTAGGAAACTTTCAAAATCCACCTGAGTGGGACGACATAATCAAGTATTACAGAGGCTCAACACTTCAGGACTATTTCCAGAAAATGAGCGAGAACAACCTTAAGGTCGCTCACAAACCCCAGTACGTGGACAAGATTCCAAAAGCCGTTTCTGGAAAAGTCGACGAGCTTCTAGAAAAGGTTGACGAAAGAGAGCTTCTAGATGAGTTCGCGGAGGCGCTTGAGCTCAAAAAGATTTGGGATAGACCCTTAGAGGTACTCAGTGGAGGAGAGCTCCAGCGCGTGGCAGTGGCAGCTGCCCTAAGCCGAGAGGCAGACGTGTACCTTTTCGACGAACCATCCAGCTATCTGGACGTGAAGCAAAGGCTTCAAGTGGCCAAAGCCATAAGAAGCCTTAAGGACTATCAGAAAACAATAATCGTTGCCGAGCACGATTTAGCCATTATCGATTACCTGTCGGATCAAATCTGCGTCTTTTATGGAGAGCCAGGCGTCTACGGCATTGTCTCACATGTTCACGGCGTCAGAACGGGCATTAACATTTACCTGCAGGGCTACATTCCCGACGAGAACATTCTGTTCAGGAAAGAATCCGTCATTTTTCACGAGAAGCCGCCGACCGTAAGTGCAGGCGCCGGCGAAACATTGTTGAACTGGAGGCGCATTGAGAAAACGTTTGAGGGGTTCAAACTCGTTGTCGAGCCGGGTGAAATTAAGCGAGGCGAAATTATCGGGATTCTCGGGCCGAACGGCATTGGGAAGACAACTTTCGTGAAGATTTTGGCTGGGCTTGAAGAAGCAGATGATAAGCAGAAATTGGGCGCGTTGGCTGTAAGCTATAAGCCCCAGTACATAGCGGCAGAGTACGAGGGCACCGTTCAGGAACTCCTCATAGGTGTTGCCAAAGAAAACTTTACGTCGAGCTGGTATAACACGGAGATCCTTCAACCTTTAAGGGTTAACTTGCTTTTGGACAGAAACGTCATGGAGCTCAGCGGTGGAGAACTGCAAAAAGTCGCTATTGCCGCTTGCTTATCCCGCAAAGCTGATTTGTTCTTGCTGGACGAACCGAGCGCCTACTTGGATGTGGAGGAAAGGCTGAGCATGGCACGAACCATCAGAAGAGTTATTGAAGCCCACAATGTACCTGCGTTTGTTGTTGAGCATGACGTTGTAACTCAAGACTTTATTGCCGATCGACTTATGATTTTTGGCGGAGAACCAGGCGTGAGCGGTGTAGCGGATCCGCCTACAAGCCTGCGAGAGGGAATGAACGTGTTCCTTAAGGAAATGGGCGTCACTTTCCGCAGAGACTCAGTTACTAGGCGGCCTAGGGTTAACAAGGAAGGCTCAAAAATGGACAAGTTCCAAAAAGACATCGGAGAATACTACTACACGCGACTGAAGCAGAAATAAACGGCACCCAAGTACGTGAGCTAGAGGGGAACTACGTTTGCAATACGCTTATTTGCGGCGTTTCCTGAAATAGACCAGCAACCCCACGCCGACGACAACTACTGACGCTATGGGAGCGATAACTAGCGTTGTTGGGAAGGGCTCTGCTACGCTGAAGCTGACTGTTTCTGAGACGCCAGTGTTCCCAAACTCATCCCTCGCGTACACTGTTACGTTGTGCACGCCGTTGGTTAACCCGCTTATAGTGGTGTTGCCGTTGATTGTTACTGTTTCCTGCCCGTCAAGGCTATAGCCCAGCCAAACTGCTGGCTTGTTCACTGTAAAAACCAAAGAAACACTGCTCGAAGTGTAAGTCGTGTTTTCTGGCGAAACAACCACAACTTCAGGCGGAATAGTGCCGTACCCAATGGGCGTGTACTGCTGATTCGTGTTTAAACGAGAAGAATACATTCCTTGAATTCCGCCTATTGCATAGATTTGATCATTTACAACTACAGCATTCACCCCATAGCAAGCGGTCAACATGTCCGCCCCAAGCGTCCAAGAATCGCTCACAGGATCATAAACCTGAGTATTGCCGCTCCAAATTGCCTCCAGCCCATTTACACTTCCACCAATAACATAAATTCGCTTGGGTGCTATTACCCCTGTCGTTGCACAAACGCCAGAGCTACCCACAAGGTTTGGAGGGGAAGCACCAAGTGTCCAAGTGTCACTTATTTGGTCATATATCTGGGTCTGATTCCAGCCCATAACGTAAATCTTGTCATCAACAACAGTTGATCCGAGTCTATATGTCGGAAGAGGCATTGGCTCTTTAGTGCTCCATGAGTCGGTATCCACTTCGTAGACATCATGACTGTCTGGTCCTATCAAATGGATTTTGCCCTTAACAACACTTGCCACTATTCCGCTCCGGTTTACCGGCATCGACTCTTTGGTTTCCCAAGTGTCGGTTGAGGGGTCATAAACTTCATTTGCGTCAGAATAGATAGTTCCAGTCTCTTGAGTCCACCCTGAACTTCCACCTATCGTGTAGATTTTGTTCTGATAAGCTGCTACTTCAAAATTTGTTCGCGGAGTTGGCATGGGGGTTTTTTCAACCCAATTATCCGTTGCTGGGTTATACTCATAAGTAAACAAACTGCCTATAACGTATATTCTTCCGTTCACTGCAACTGCCCCTCCGATACCTTCCGTTTGGGGTATTAGAGCTTTAGTTTCCCAAGTATTCTCGACTGCAGAGGCTGCCAAACTAAGTTTAGTACCTATCAAGCATGACGCTAATAGGAAAACGAGAACAAGCAGTAGCGCCACGCTCTTACTCATGGTTATCCACACTGTAATAGGGCTGTTTCATGGGTAAAAGGGTTTTTGGTCAAGATTTCTTGACAAACGGCATATTTGGAGCCTAATAGCAAATCAATGCAGAAACCAGTAGAGGGTCTATCCACGACGCTTCCCTCAGAACTATTTATAGTTCCTTTATATAAGGGGGCTATAGTCTTTTCCGAGCAGCTAGTCCGCTTTGCAGACACTATTTACAGAAGGGTACAAGTCAAAAAACAGCACAACAGACGCAAACCCTCAAAGGCTGCTCTTCCTTGAGCCGAAGATTTTCCCCGAAAAGCGTAGTTAACTTAAAGAATGAGCATAAACATAACGTAAGCGAATCAATGATGAGAAAGGACCAGAGTGGTGGAGGCTAAAAGTGGCGCAAGCAACCTTCGAGGAAATAAGTGCATCCGACTTTTTCTATCGCAATCGCGACATCGCAGGGTTCACTAACCCGTCCAGAGCCATTTTCGCGGCGGTTCGGGAACTTGTGGAGAACTCGTTGGATGCTGCTGAAAGCCAGAAGATACCGCCAGAAATTTACGTGCGTCTCTCTTTCGAGGGAGAAGTGGGTAAAGACACTCAGATTTACAAGCTAAGAGTCGAGGATAACGGTTCTGGAATCCAGCCTCGGTTTATTCCTTCGGCTTTTGGGCAAATCCTCTACGGTTCAAAGTACAAGCTGAAACAGATGCGAGGCACTTTCGGTTTAGGCGGTAAAATGGCCGTTTTATATGGGCAAATCATGACGCATCAGCCTGCCTATGTTACTTCTAGCACTGGCTCGACTAAGATTTACTCCTTTAAGCTGATGATTGATATTCAGCGAAACCGCCCTGTAATCCTCGACAGAAAAGTGCTCATAAACAAGGAGCAGTGGCGCGGAACAATAGTGGAATTCACCCTTGAGGGCGATTACTTGCGGGCTAGGTCGAAGATTCTGGAGTATTTAAAGCAGACAGCCATGGTGAATCCATACGCGAATTTGACTTTCGTTGACCCTAAAGGGCGGCTCTACAAGTTTACTAGGGCTACAAAGTCTATGCCTGACCCACCAAAAGAGACAGAGCCGCATCCCTACGGCGTTGACGTGGAGCTTCTGCAGAGGCTCATTCAAGTAACTCCGTATAAAAATATGCAGGAGTTTTTGAAACATCACTTTCACAGAGTCGGCGACATCACCGCCCAGAAATTTTTGTTATTCAGCGATTTAGCTGTCGCTTCTTGCGACAAACACGGTAAACTTTCCTATCAAGAGATAAACTGGACTGGCGGTCCACATTGTTCCCGTTGCGGTAAGGAATTAACTCTCAGTTCGTCGAAGAATCCGAAAAAACTTTCTCACCAAGAAATTGTTAGGTTAATGCAGAACCTGAAGAAGTTTAAAGAGTTTTTGCCGCCAGACTCCAGTTGCTTATCGCCTCTAGGCGAAGAACTCTTGAAAACTGGAATTATGAAGGAGCTAAACCCCGAATACTTGGTTGTAAATCAGCGTAAACCCTCAACTTACGCGGGTCACCCGTTCATTATCGAGATGGGCATAGCGTATGGCGGCGAAATTCCGAAGAAAGGAAGCTTCGTCATCTACCGTTTCGCTAACAAGATTCCGCTGCTTTACGATGAGGCAAGCGATGTTTCATTCAGAGTGATAAACTCTATGAATTGGCGCAGGTACAAGGTTTCGCCTGACATGCCCATCGCCATCATGGTGCACATTTGCAGCACCAAAGTCCCCTACAAAACGGTTGGTAAAGAATTCATAGCTGACCGACCCGAAGTTAGAAGGGAAGTGGCTAACGCGTTGCGCGAGGTTGCCCGTCAACTTCACCGTTTCCTGTCTAAGCGTGAGCATGTGGACAAGGAGAGACGACGGCTCAGTATTTTCGCCAAGTACCTGCCAAAGATTGCCCAGTTTTCCTCTACCCTCGCTGGAAAGGAAAAACTTCCCAATGTAGAAAAACTGATAAAGAGTGTGCAGAAGTATGGAGAAGAAGCGTAAATCCAGTGTAGCCGAGAAAAAGAGTGAAGTTGTAGGAAGCCTGAAGAGTTTCGGAACGAAGGTTTATGATCAACTGGACAGTGGAATTTTTCCCACTATCAGCATGCCTAGTCGTTCCACGGAGAACATTAACTACGACCCACATCTTCGCCAGTTCATTTTGGGCGACAAAAGTGTTCGCAGAAGCGCAAGGAACATCCGTCACGTGAAGCCTTTCACGCAGCTTGTTTGGGCTGCAAGATTCTCGCATGAGCTTGCTTCACAGCGTAAAACGTCCACTTTGAGGGATGTTTACTATTCCGCTCAAGCCTACGAAATGACGTTTAAGGACCAGCAGGAATCCAACAACATAATCACTGACTTGGAAACTGTTCTCGGCTTTTCGCGAGAAGACTTCAACATCTTTCCAGAGGAGCGCTCCGCGGTCTTCGGCGACCTCACTATAGAGTACACTGTTCCAGGCTACGAAGGCAGAAAATTAAACTTGACTTCTCACCCTGACGGTGTTCTGATTGGTCCAGCGTTGACTTCATCTGAGTTTGTAAGCACCACGGCTGACAAGGTCATAGCCATCGAGAAAGGCGGCTTGTTCACCCGATTCATCGAAGAGAATGTGCACAAAAAATTTAACGCCGTGCTGGTTCTTACGGCTGGGCAAGCGCCGAGGGCAACGAGGCACTTCATCAGGCGGTTGCACACGGAGATGAATCTTCCAGTTTACATTTTCACTGATGGTGACCCGTGGGGAATGCACATCGCCATGGTCATAATCTCTGGCTCAGCGAACGCGGCGCACCTGCGGGAATTGAACACGCCAGACGCGAAATGGAGCGGCGTTTGGGCCACAGACATTGTCAATTATAAGTTGCCTACTGACCCGCTGGACGCTGTGGACATCAAAAGACTTTATGAGTTGCAGAGGGACCCGAGGTACAAGGGAGACCCCTTGTGGCAGAGAGAAATCAAAAAGTTCCTGAAGATAAAGCGAAAGGCGGAGCAAGAGGCGTTCAGCCGCTACGGACTAACATACATCGTTGACGAGTACTTGCCCACAAAACTGAAAGAGACCCAATAAACCAACTACTACTCATCATGCTTTATTATTTTGTTTGTGTGGTGCTAAAAGAAGAAGCTTGGCTTCTCTTCCTTCTGAGAGCCTGAAGAAAATTTTTCCTATTTCCTAAGATTACATAATAGGAAATAGCATGAAGATTCAATAAAAAAACTACAATTTTCAATCATTTTTCTACTCTATATATATTGAAGTGTATAGGTGTGTGGGGGAACAATTATCATATTTCTCGACTTCTCGTTTTCTTTTCTGAATACGCAGCCATTTTTTCTACAACCATATACTTCAGTTTGTAGCATTTAGCTACACTCACACTAACGCTTGCGAACTAGGAGATGCAGTGATTAAAATGGCTTCTAGTGGTAGACTACATCAAGAAAAAACGGAAATAATAGGACTACCCAAAGCTAATTTATATACGCAATTGCATTGTATGCAACGTAAATGTAGTTTATTTTCTAAACAAAAGAGATATAAACAGTTTATAATATAATATGTTAACCGCACAGCTAAGTGCAATAAAGTGAAAGGAGAAAAAAGAAGTTGTTTAAAAACAAAACTGCTATTGCGATTGCTTTGTTTCTGACGTTAACTATTGCTGTTACGCTTGTTGCTTTACCAGCAGCTAACGCACATACTCCTCCACGGACTATTCCTACCTGGACCTACATCACTTGTGTACCAGAAGTTGTAGGCGTCGATCAGCAAATGGTGCTTGTCGTTTGGAGTAATGCGCTTCCGCCGACAGGCCAAGGCGGCTATGGTGACAGATGGACCTTTACAGTTAGTGTCACAAAGCCTGACGGCTCCGAAGAAACGCTGCCACCGATAACATCCGACCCGGTGGGAGGCTCCTACACTACATACACGCCTACTGATGTGGGCAAATATAGTTTCGTGGCTACAATGGAGGAGCACTTCATAACCGGAGAGCCTTTTCCCCCCGAGTGGGGGCCTCTTTCCTGGGGATATAACGATGTCAACGACACATATTTAGAAAGCACTAGCGATCCAGCCTACCTCACCGTACAGGAGGAGCCAATAGAGGCTTGGAAAGAAACTTCTCTTCCAACGGAATACTGGGAGCGCCCAATAAACGATATGAACAGAGACTGGTATAGGCTTGCAGGAAACTGGCTGGCTGGTGTCGCTCAAAATGTCAACGCAACTACTCGTTTCAGCTACGGTCTTGGACCAGAGAGCGCTCACATAATGTGGGCTACTCCGATGTGGGCTGGAGGCATCATGGACGAACGATTTGGTGAAACAGGCTACCAAACAGCTCACTACGAAGGTATCGAGTTCAATCCGCCGATTATCCTGAACGGAAAAATCTACTATAATGTTAAGTCGCTTCCAAGATATGGCTGGTACTGCCTCAATCTATACACAGGAGAAGTGGAGTACTTCCACAACACAACTGGTTCAGTAACTGGAGTTGGAAACATGCTTATTCCAGGATTTGGATGGGTCGGCTTCGACAATTCAGGGGAGATAGCAGGCGAGAAACTGGCATTTGGTCAGATATACGACTATGAATCGCCTAACCAGCACGGAGGCTTGCCATACCTATGGTCAACTGGCGTCACCTCTGGTTTCATGGCTGCTGCTGGGACTACATGGATGATGTTCGACGCGTACACAGGAAACTACATCTGCAGCATAGCTAATGTATCCAGTGCAGGCACACAAGTCTACGGTAAAGACGGAAGCATACTGTACTACAACATTCAGGGTTCACCGAACCCGATGGGGCCGTTCTTCCCAGCTGTTCCTCCCTTCTATTTGCAGGTGTGGAACACAAGCCAAGCTATATGGTACGAAAAAGAATGGCAAATCAATGAATATTGGATGTGGAGACCCGTCATGAACAAGACCTTTGACGGAAACAATGGCTTCTCATTGAACGTGTCTATACCGGACGTGCAGGGCAGCATCTTCGCGATTCGTGAGGACGAATTCATAATAGGCGGAACTGCAGGAAGCAACGACGAGGACGGGATTGTTAAAGGCAATCTCTGGTGTTTGAGTCTGGAAGCAGGGGAAGAAGGGAAGCTACTGTGGAACAGAACCTTCACGCCGCCATATGACGTAGTACCACCATATGTAACAGGAGCCGGCGGTCTGTTTGCGGCGGGCATAGAGGGACCAGTCGTGGATCCCGAAGACGGCGTCTTCCTCTTTGAATCCCCAATAACGAGGGAACGTTGGGGCTTCAGCCTCGACACGATGGAGATGATTTGGGGTCCAACCGAACCCGAACACCCAATGAACTACTATGGCATGTATTATAATATCTATGAAGGCAAACTCTTCTCATTTGGCTACGGCGGAGAAATAGTAGCTTATAACATAACGACAGGAGACGTCTTGTGGACCTACAATGCTACAAGCATCGGCTTTGAATCTCCCTATGGCGGCAACTATCCAATATACGTTACTGCTATTGCTGACGGCAAACTTTACACAACGACGGGTGAGCACTCGATCACTCAGCCCATGTGGCGCGGACCAAACCTACGCTGCATCAACGCAACAACCGGAGAGGAAATATGGAAAATCGCTTTCTTTGGAGCAGACGGCGGGATGCATCTCACAGGCACAAATATAGTTATGGCAGATGGATATGTCGTTGGCCTCAACTACTATGACAACCAGATATACTGCTTGGGCAAGGGACCAACCGCCACCACAGTCACAGCATCACCGGAAGTTTCGGTGCACGGTGACAGCGTGCTGATTAAAGGCACTGTGACCGACCAGTCTCCCGGCACAAAGACCACTGAAATTATGGCAAAGTCTCCTAATGCAGAGGGCATTCCAGCAATATCCGACGAAGACATGAGCGCGTGGATGGAATACCTGTACATGCAACAGGCGAAGCCAGCAGACGCGAAAGGCGTTGAAGTCGTGCTGGAAACACTTGATCCTAACGGCAACTTCTACGAAATCGGCAACACAACAAGCGACGCTGCTGGCATGTTTAAGCTGATGTTTACTCCGGAGGTCCCAGGCGAATACACTATCATCGCAACGTTTGCAGGCTCTAAATCCTACTATGGCTCGTACGCGGAAACCGCTATAGGCGTATCAGAAGCGCCAGCAGCAACACCAGAACCAACGCCAACGCCAGCATCCATAGCTGACATGTACCTCGTGCCTGGAATAATTGGCATAATCATCGCAATCGTAGCAGTTGGAGTAGTAATAGTGCTGATGCTCAGAAAACGGTAAGCACACAACGAAAAATCAAACAATCTTTCCCCCTCTTTTTTGGGTATAAAAATAGGAGAAGTAATAGAGGCTGAATGGGCTCTGCAGAAACTCAACGTAAAACAGTAGCGTTGGTCGTTTCTTTTCTCCTATACTTCGCGTGCAGAGCCCCAGCAAACTTTCCTTCCAGATGAAAAATCAACTGCGCAATACCAAAATTATCACCGTTCACGTTAGATGACATCTATGCGTATCGTTGTGGTCGTTGAAACCAGTTCGCATAACCTCCAACTCTCTTTTTGACACCTTGAAGTGGCTAAAGTGAGGTAGTCTCTATTTTGTCTATGCCGATAGCCATGAATTTTGATATGATTTTCCGAAAATATGATAATAGGAAATAGAGAGGCTCTGCATCAAGCGAGGGTTCACTGGCAAGTTCAAGCTATATATAAGGGGGGTATAGTCTTTTCCGAGCAGCTAGTCACCCAACGATACTTAAAGCAATCCACAACAATCAAAAACAACTAAAAGTAACCAGAAACAACCAATTTGCTCTCTCAACCTTTCACCCAACACGCACAAACCCGCAAAAACCCCGAGCAACAAAGAGAAATTTAAAATAACTCTTACTGTTTTATGTAGGAAATACATCGGAGAAAAAGGAAGGAACAGGCATGAGCGAAGGAGACACTTTCTGGCTATCTCTGGCAGAGAAGTTTTTCGGCCTTCTTCTCACAATCATAGGCGCTTTATTCCTCTATTTCACGGTCACGAGCACAACCGTTTTGGGAGTTTTCACAGGGCTTTTCGGTTTCTTGAGCATCGTGGTTTTGATTATTGGCTTGTTCCTGCTTGTGGTCAGGCCGCCAGAATAGGCTCATTCTCTTCTTTCAACCACTATTCTACAGTTGGTAACCAACGCGGCTATAACGCCTAACGCTGTAAGCCACGGAGCCAGAACCGTGCCTATTACGCCTACGGTGGCTGGAATCTCAAGCAACGGTTTTCCTTTCTCATCTTTCACGATTATTCTCGTTACGTTTCCTTCGTGCAGCAATTCCTTAACTCGGTCGACGAGGTTGCTGGCTGAGACGCTGAATTCCTCTCTGGTGACTTTGGCTGCTGGAGCGCCGCAAACAGGGCAGAATTTATCGTCCTCTTTCAGAGGAGCGCCGCATTTCGTGCAATAAGGCAAGTGTTTCACCTCACTGTGCCAGAGTTTGCAGCGCCTACTTAAAAATTATTGTTAAGTGGCTGGCTGAGTGTTTATTAAGTAATGCCTCATTATTTTTGGTCAGACTCGCTTGTCACATAAAAAAAACAGAGATGCGTTCAGATGCCTATCCGCCAACCTATAGTGTGCGTTCTCGGCCATGTGGATACTGGTAAGACTCTGCTCTTGGACAGGATTAGAAAGACAAGTGTGCAGGCGAGAGAAGCAGGCGGTATAACGCAGCACATAGGTGCAAGCTTCTTCCCAGTTGAAACGCTCAAGCAATTGATCGGCCCCTTGCTTTCCACGCTCAAAGGCGAAATCCAAATTCCAGGCTTGCTAATCGTTGACACGCCTGGGCATGAGGCTTTCACCAATTTAAGGCGGAGAGGCGGAAGTGTAGCCGACATAGCTATTCTCGTCATCGACATACTGCGGGGCTTTGAGGCGCAAACTTACGAGTGCATAGAAATCTTGAAGGCACGCAAAACGCCTTTCATAGTGGCGGTTAACAAAATCGACCGCGTTCCAGGCTGGAAGTCCCAACCAGCCACGCCTTTCTTGAAGGCATATGCAGCTCAGGACTCTTACGTTAAGGAAGAGTTGGACAACAAGCTCTACGAGATTATGGGCACTTTCTCGCGTGAGGGCTTCCGCACCGACCGCTTTGACCACATCAAAGATTTCACGTCAACAATCGCTTTGGTGCCTACCAGCGCAAAGACTGGAGAGGGCTTAAACGAGCTTCTCATGGTTCTCGTCGGCTTGGCGCAGCAATATTTAAAGAAACAGTTGCAGA
>Ga0315537_1001509_pt1 | contig 18256 bp, 18 predicted proteins | sample SalMarSW160270MG_FD_203091 | JGI IMG/M metagenome (GOLD analysis project Ga0315537, IMG submission 203091) | Salt marsh sediment microbial communities from the Plum Island Ecosystem LTER, Massachusetts, United States - Salt Marsh Sediment SW1602-70 ... | reverse complement strand
GCAGTGTCTCTTCTCTCTTCTCCAAAAGCTCAGGGCAGTAATCAGCGTAAGTGGTTAGCGGTACCCGCCGCCTGAATTCCTCCACCGTCTCCGGCCTGGGACCGTTCAGGAGCTTCTTACCCAGAGCCGAGCGGCTGAGCAACCTTATCTGCTCCAGCAAAAGCCGCTTCTGGACGGCCATAAACTGCTCCAGGCTGAAGTTTAGAAAGCCACAGCACATCTGCCATAGCTCTTCATTTCGGCGCTGCCGCAGAAGTTCAACTGCCTTTGGCATTTTACACCCTTTAGTTAATAAGATGGCCCGAAAACGATGTTATGTCTCATTATAACTATGGCAAGTGATTACCTACTAGAACATAGTTCTAGTATATAAAAGCTTCCCAAAAAACAGCCTGATATGCTAAAACTAACCCGATTACAGCCGATTAAACCAGGATATAGAAGGGTAAAGCTAAGCTATGATATTCCAAGCTGAATCTAAGAATAACTTATTAACCCCGGAACAGGTGGCTGGAATCCTCCAGGTACATATTCTAACCATATACGGCTACATACGGGGGGGGAAGCTAGACGCTATACGTCTGGGCCGAAGCTACCGCATCACTCCCCAGGACCTTGAACAATTCATCGAATCAAATCGGATCAACAATAACAAGCCATAGAAGGGAACAGCAGAGATGCTTGAGAACAATCAGAGGGTAGTAGTTACTGGTATGGGGGCTATCAGCGCTGTGGGGCTTAGCGTTGCCGAGAACTGGGAAGCCATCACAAAAGGGAAATCAGGGATCGATTATATCAGCTGCTTTGACCCGACACCTTTTGAAACCAAGTTTGCCGCTGAAATCAAGGGGTTTGACCCCCTGATATACGTCAGCTCTAAGGAAGTTCACCGCATGGATAGGTTTACCCAGCTGGCGGTCGCCGCCAGCCTCCAGGCGGTGAGAGATGCCGGGCTCAAGATAGATGCTAACAATGCCGCCGATACCGGCGTCTTTATCGGCAGCAGCGTATGCGGCCTGCTCAAGGTCTCTGAACAATTCAAAATACTGAGCGAAGCCGGCCCGAGAAGGATAAGCCCCATCCTGGCGCCGACCATGACCGGTGATGCACCGCCGGTACAGATTTCACTGTTGCTGGGAATCAAGGGGCCTAATTACTCTCTGTCATCGGCCTGCTCCAGTAGCAGTGATGCTATCGGTAATGCCTACGACGCCATTAAACACGGAGAGGCCAAGATAGTAATCGCCGGCGGCACTGAGGCACCGGTAATACCTATCTGTGTCGCCGCCTTTAACGCCGCCCGCGCTTTATCAACCAAGAACAGCTCGCCTCAAAATGCCTGCCGGCCTTTTGATGCCGAACGCGATGGCTTCGTCCTGGGCGAGGGTGCCGCCACTCTTGTACTTGAGAGGCTTGACTACGCATTAAAGCGCGGCGCCCCTATACTGGCTGAAATGTTAGCCTACAGCGCTACCAGCGATGCCTTTCACATAACTCAGCCTTTGCCCAATGGCGTGGGCGCCGCTAAAGCGCTCAACATTGCCCTGAAGAAAGCGGGAATTAGCCCCGATGAGGTTGACTATATCAATGCCCACGGCACGGCTACCCAGCTTAACGATACCGCCGAAACGCATGCCATCAAGAGCGTATTTGGCGAACTGGCCTACCGTATCCCGACCTCGGCCAGCAAGTCCATGACCGGACACCTGCTGGGAGCGTCAGGGGCTCTTGAGGCAGTAATCTCTATTCTGACCATAAACCACGGGATTATACCACCAACTATAAACCTCAATAACCCCGACCCTGAATGTAACCTGGACTATGTACCCAATAAGGCGCGTACGGCTGATGTGAACACGGTGGTATCAAATTCCTTTGGCTTTGGCGGGCATAATTCGGTGCTTATTTTCCGCCGGTATTCGGGGTAATTGCCTTATATGATGGGGGGCTTAATCAGGATTCCTTGGCTTTGCTGTTAACCAGAGCCTGTAGTTTCTGGCTTAGCTCGTTGAAGTTCTTATCTGAGTGCTTACCGACTTCCAGCCCATAGCTCAGGAAAAACTCCAGGAAAGTGCGCAGTAGCTCCTTAATCCCCTGCTGGGACTTGTAGAGCTCTTCCTTGGTCACATAGTTTTGCTTTCCTGTATCTCCCTTATATTCTTTATCTCCTGAGAGCTGGCCCTCAATGAGAAAGTCAATAAATTCGGAACGGCTCATCTCACCACGGCTTTCATCAACCTTCCTGGCTACCTCAGCATCAACTATTAACATCCTTTTCTCAGCCATGTGATACTCCCCTTGCAATTCCTATAAATACAATTTCTGATAAAAAAGAAGGGTAACCTACCGCCTCCGGCGACCTCAGGTTACCCTACAAAAGCGGGCCTTAACCATCAAAAGTCGATACCCTCTTCCAACCCAAGCATTTCCATTATGTCTTCTATGTTTTTGAGCAGCTTATTGCCTTTATCGGTCACGTGGTACTTTATTGAGGGATTGCCTACCTGTATCTTGTTAATTAAGTCCTGGTCCATCAGGAAAGCGAGGTACTTCTGTATCTGGGCATAGCTCATGTTGGCGCTGTACATAATCTCGGTCTTACCCGCACCATTGCCATTATTCCCCACCCGCAACATGTCGGCTATTATTTCTATATTTGACCTTCTGATGTTAAGCATCACTCCACCCCCAGCCAGTACTCTCACGTGGGAGGATTGTACAACTATGTACAAGATATGTCAAGTGGGCAAAAGTAAAGAGGGGTTTTATTTAGGCAAAGCCTCTTTTGTCGCTTCAAAAAGCGTTAGATTGGAGGCAAAGATTGGTATATTGCGTTAGATAGTTACTTACCAACCCACCCCCTGTATCCCCCTCCCTTGCAAGGGAGGGGGAAGGTTTTTTAATAAGAGGGGCTAGCGCCCCTCTTTAACACCCATAAAAACGGGGTAAAGAGAGGCCACCCTTAAAGGGGTATAACTTCTACCCTATGGGGATGGGGTAAAAAGGGCTTTAGCCCTACCTTAAGGGTGGTGGGCGGGGAAAGATATAAATGGGGGTGGGGCAGAAAGTGATAGAGGCGGAGCCTTTTTGGGTGGGAGGGTATGGGTAGAAAGAACACGGGCTAAAAGATATTAATATTCATATACCAGCTGAGAATGTCGCTCCCCCAAAGCAGGGTGGCTATCGCCGCCACCGCCAGGAATGGGCCGAAGGGCATAGCCTCCTTGCGCTTTTTTATCTTAAAGCCAAGCAGGATAACGGCTACCAGCCCGCCCAGAATAATGCCCATGAGCAGGGCAACAACTACCAAGTAACCAGTAGCCAGACCGATAAGTGCCGCCAGCTTTACATCGCCAAAGCCCATTCCACCACGGGAAACGATAACTATCAAAAAAAAGATGACAAAACCAATACCGCCGCCGATGGCAGCCTGGGCAAGACCTAACTGAGGCAGCTTATCTATAAGATAAGCCACTCCTCCGCTAATATGAGCTAACTGGGACGGCGGCACAAAGATGCTGATGACCAAAGCCACCACCAGAGCGGGGTAAACTATTTTATTGAGGATAAGCCCGTGCTCTAAATCGATGACAAAGATTACCGTAAAGAGCGAGATATAGAAGAGGACGACGGGAAGCTCAATGCTAAAGCCGTACTGCCAGTAGGCCAGGCCGAACAGCACCGCCGTGGCTACCTCAACCCAAAGCACCCGCCTAGGGATAGGAGCCCCACAGTAGCGGCAGCGGCCGCGCAGCCACAGGTAGCTGAATACCGGTATCAGGTCCTTTGCCGCCAGGCGCCGTGAGCAGGCCGGGCAGTGAGAGGGAGGATAGGCCAGCGACTGCTTTGCCGGAAGACGGTCAGCGCAGACATTGAGGAAGCTGGCTACTATCATCCCCAGCAGGACGAAAATGACGGCAAAACCGGCTTCCATATTAGCCCCTATTTTGCACCCTGCGGCCAAGCAAAGTCAACACTATCCGCCTTGAAACGCCGGAGCCAGTCATATAGCCCAAAGGTACTAGCCCGATACGGCCATGACTAAATTTCTATTGACCCTCCGCTACCCATCCCATATGATGAAATTACTTAAACATACCAGAGCTTGTCTAAGTTAAGCCCAAATAACCAAGAAAGGAGGGAAAAAGAAATGAAGAGGTTTATGAAAGGTTTACGAAAAGGGGAAAAAGGCTTTACCCTGATTGAGCTGCTGATTGTGGTGGCTATTCTGGGTATCCTGGCAGCGGTAATCGTGCCTAACCTGGCATCTTTCCTGGGTACCGGAACCGTAGCTGCTGCCAACACTGAAGCAGCCAACGTGGAAACTGCTGCCCTGGCCTACTATGCCGACAATGACGGAGTCTGGCCCACTGATTCGGATGACCTTACTACCTATCTCAGTAATACACCTAAAGGAACCTATACCTTCAGCGCTACTAGCGGGAAGATAGTTAGTGCCGTAGCCGTAACCTGGACTGGCATTGCATGGGTAGGCGGCGAAGGTGGTCAGTGGGAGAAGTCTTAACATTATCGTCTTAACCTGAAGCTTCAGATTAAGCAAGTTAAACTGGAAGAGCTTATCGGTGGGGTTATCTTATTTGGGCTTTAACCCCGCCGGTAGGCTTTTTAAACCGGAAAACCTAAGCTCAAAACAACTTCTAATCACTAAATGACCGAGCCGTTTTAAGACTTGGGGGTGAAGGAGACATTTATGAAAAGTTTGCACCGAGAAGAGACGGGCTTCACCCTCATTGAGCTAGTTATCGCTATCGCCATTCTGGGAATCCTGGCTGCGGTAATCGTGCCTAACCTGGCAACTTTCCTCACGACCGGCGACGTCGCCGCGGCCAACACGGAGGTGGCTAACCTAGAGTCGGCAGCCTCAGCCTACTACGCCGACAACTACGGAACCTGGCCCACCAATTCGACTACCTTGTCTACTGATGGCTATATCAGCGCCGCGCCGAAATATGCTGTTTACACATTCACCAGCTTTGGTAAGGTAGATACCGTCACTGAAAATTCGCCGGCAGCAGATGATATCGAATGGAACGCTGCCGACCACGAGTGGCAAAAAGGCGAAGCGCCAGCACCAGCTCCACCGGTGCCAGTCCCGCCAGTGCCACACCCACCAGTGCCGATACCAATCCAACCTATACCACACCCACCGGTGCCATTCCGATAATTAGCACCAATAAGTTATGCCTTAATTTAAGCCAACAATTTAGAATAGCTTATCGGTAGAGCTGGAGTTTAACCCCGCCGGTAGGCTTTTTCAACTGGGAAACCCTAAACTCTAAACAATGTCAAAAAGCCAGTGCCCCTTGAAACATTTAGCACCTAGGGGGTGAAAAAATGTTTATGAAAGGGCCACACCGAGGAGAGAGGGGCTTCACCCTGATTGAGCTGCTGATTGTGGTGGCTATTCTGGGTATCCTGGCCGCGGTAATAGTGCCTAACCTGGCCAGCTTCATAGATACCGGCGACGTCGCTGCGGCTAATACCGAGGTGGCTAACATAGAGTCGGCAGCCTTAGCCTATAATGCCGACCACGATGGGGCCTGGCCCGATGATTCGGATGACTTGGTTGTTGGCTACCTCAGTGCTACGACTAAATATGCTGTTTACGACTTTGGTGCGGGTAGTTTTGGTAGGGTAACCGGAGTCACTGAAAAAGCGGCGGCAGATACTATCATATGGGTTGATGCCGACCACGAGTGGCAAAAAGACGGAGCACCAGCGCCAGACCCACTAGAACCAGTACCAGTCGCACCAGGGCCAGGTTGCTCAGGGCCAGCAGTGCCATAAGTTAAGCTTTAATATAAACCAAGCAATTTAGAATAGCCCGGCGAAGGGACTTTAAGAGGGGCGTTATAGCCCCTCTTTTTTTTCTCCCCATCATTACGAATGAGGGTGACCTATAAAAATAAGGGGTGTGGGGGATTACCCAGTTTTTGGCGTTGGTTCTGCCTTCCACCCAGCCCACCCAACAGAAGTGATACCTCTATCAATTTCTTTTTAGGGATTGGGGCACAAAGGGCTTTAGCCCGCTTCCACTAAGGGTGGCGGGTGGTAAAAGATATAAATGGGGGATGGGGCTAGAGGTTCTTAAAGGGTGAGCAAAGTCCCCAAAAGCTAAATTATATATAGAAAGGTGACGCCCTGAGAGCCATATTAAGGGGGTTAAACGGCAAAACCCATACCCAGATATAGGTAGACCTATAGGGTAAAGCCCTGATGATACTACAGGGATTCTTGGATAGGACAAAGCTGTATATCTGGGGGGTAAAAGAGGGTTTTAGAGGGGGCTAATGCCCCTCTTCTTAATAAAATTCCCCTCCCCCCTGTCAGGGGGGAGGGGAAATAGGGTCTCCAATCAAAACTGGTAAAAGTATTACGTAATCTCTACCCTGCCAATGAGCTTTTCTACTTCCTGTCGGTCGTTGCAGAAGGAGAGCAGAGACTCCCCGTTGATGAGCCGCTTGAGATAGAGGTTGACCAGAGCTTCATCCAGAGAAATCATGCCTGCTTCCCGGTGAGTGCGGATGACATTGGGTAACTGGTATATTTTGCCTTCTCGGATGAGGTTCTTTACCGGTGCATTAGCCAGCATAGTCTCCACCGCAGCTACTCTCCCCGAGCCACCGGCTCTGGGGACAAGTACCTGACAGAGCACAGCGACCAGCAGCGAGGCCAGCCGCGTCTGAGCCAGAAAGCGCTCGTGGGGCGGGAATAGGTCTATTATCCTTTCTACCGCCTGGGGAGCGCTGGGGGCATGGCCGGTAGATAGTATCAGATGCCCCGTTTCGGCGATTGTTAACACCGCCGAAGCCGTCTCCAAATCCCTCATCTCACCCACCAGAATCACGTCGGGGTCCTGCCTCAGGACATGCTTCAGCGCCTGGGCAAAGGAAAGGGTATCACTGCCCAGCTGACGCTGGCTTATGGCACACTTAATTGAGGGGTGAACATACTCAATGGGGTCTTCAATAGTAACCACGTGGCGGGCTTCATTATTGTTCAGATGGTTAATCATGGCCGCCTGTGAAGTGGACTTACCGCTGCCGGTAGGCCCGGTGACTATTATCAGACCCCTGGGTTTGAGGGCAAGTTCTTTATATATCGAGGGTAGTTCCATGTCCTCTACCGTCGGGATCTCCGGCGGTAGTAAGCGCACGGCCAGGCTGATAGATCCCCGCTGCTGGGCAGCGTTGCAGCGCAGACGCCCGACGCCGTCCAGGGTATAGCCAAAATCAAGCTCCAGATGTCGGTGGAATTCCTCCCTTTCCTCGGGAGTAGTTACCTGGAGAAAAGCCTGGCTGATATCCTCAGCGCTTAATGGCGCCGTGCCGTTCAGCGACTCCAGTGAGCCGTTAACCCGCAGCAACGGCGGGCTGGCCACCACCATATGTAGATCAGAGGCGGCCTTGGCTTTTGCTGTATGAAGTAATTTAAAAATATCCATGTTCACCACCTATTCTAGGATAAACTCGAACTCATATCCTATGAATTCTCCGTCTTCGTCCTCCACAGCTTCTATTGACGAGATAATTATCCTCAAGAAACGACTTCTCAAATCTCTGGCATAGGCGAAAATATCATCCTCGGCATCAATCTCTTCCTTGACCAGGCCGTTGATTGTCACGCTTTCATCTTCGTGATTAATCTCAATGAAGTCGGCGTCTTGCGGCAGCAGCTTTACGATATCGTCCATGTGCTGATCAACCAGCCCGCGAAAGGCTCCCAGAGAGTCGAAGGTAGTCTCAAAAACGTCAGCCCTGTCTCCTATGGGTGCAATCTCAGCTTCCAGCTGGGTAACCTGCTCCTTTAGCGTCTTTATCCCCACACGCTCCTGGGTAACACGGGCCTCGATGGTTGCCAGTTCAGAACGCAATATATCGTTTTGAGCCATGGTGTTGCGGAGCATAATTCCCATATAGACCAGTATGCCCGCGCCAATAATGACACCGACCGGGGCCAGGATGGCGGATACGGGGATAGCTTTGGGCAGGTACATCTGGGGTAGCGCGTTGAAGTTTACCAGGGAAACCTGGGTCTCGCCTTTTTCTGGAAATAGTTCCTTGAACGCCAGCCCGATATTGACCATAAATTCGCTGGGGTTAAAACTCTCCGGCGATTCTACCGGCGAGGGTAATATCGACACCGGACACTTTAACTTGCCCGATAACGACTGCCAGTTCTCCGGTGTCTGCGCCAGGTCACCACAGACAAACATGGGTACCGTTGCATCTAAGGGTTGTTCCTTGTGGCTGGAATTATAGAAGGCAACAGTCCGGTCAATTTCCTCCGTGATGGTGGGTATCTTTTCTGCCAGCGATGCCGCCTCGCCGGGCAGTGATAGGGTACGGATTAGCTGGGGCAGCCTATCTACCATCACTATGATGTCAAGGTTGTCCAGCCTGGTGTTGACAATTATCGCCCGGGGCTCATCCAGGGTTCGGCAGATTGCCAGCGGGGCCAGGTCCATAATATATGGCTCAATACCCGCTGTTTTTAGCGTCCGATATGAGGCGTCGGCTACATTGCGGGGAAAGGCGGCCAGGAAAACGCGTGTTTCTCCCATCGACGCCGGAATACGCTGGTAGGAAAGGTAGACCTCATCTAGAGGTACCGGTATCACCCTCGCCGCTTCCTGCTTGACCGCTTCGGGTAGTATGGCTTCAGGTAGCTCGGGCAGGGAAATCAGGCGGTATAGAGAGTTGAGGCCGCTTAAACCAACGACGTACTTCCCCCCGGTTTCTTTTACCATCTTGAGTAGTTCCTTAATTTTATCAGCCACCTGGGTTTCATCAACGACTACCCCCTGGCTGACCAGACCCGGCTCCAGGTACAGGCTGGCCCACTTCTTTACCCGCTTGCCCTCAACAACCACCAGGTTAACCGTGTTGTCATTTATAAATAGAGTTTTAATTTTTTTAGCCATCATCATCACCTTGGAAATCCATATATTAAGAGTTGAATGGTTGCCTCCGGAGCTAGCTCTCTCTTAGCCGCGTCGGTTTCCGCGCTTTCCAGCGCTCCCTCTTCCGGAGGTTCGATGTTTTCTATAGTCACCAGCCTTATAGTGCTGATGTTAAATTCTTCGCTGGCGGCTAGGAGGTGAACGAATTCGAGTACCTTGGCCACCGTCTCGTCAGAATATACCTCATAATCCCCGGCTGTACCGGGTGGTAGTTCGTTATTCTGCACCTTTACTTCAGCAGCGCTAACCGAATAGACAATATCGGTGTCTTCTACTTCTTCGTCGTACGGCTCAAAAGCGGAAAGCTCCATTATCATCAGGTCGCAATCAGCAGCAAACTTGAACATTACTTCATCGTATTCAATGCTTTCTACCGACTTGGGGAATCTCCCCTCGCTCTCACTAAGCGCTAACCTGGCTTTATCCAGCTCACCTTCCCATTGGGCCAGCTGACCAGCCAAATCATCCTTCTCCGCGAGCAGCTCGGGCAGGAGACCCTGAGAAGCAACCAGGTTCTTATTTAACAGCACCTGCTCTCCCGACTGCCCCGAATAGAGAGTGAACAGGGCGGCAAAGCCGATGATGAAAATGCCAACACCCAAAACTAATAAGGCTGTTTTGCTTATTTTCATATGTCTAGTCCTTCCTTAGTGAATTTCATAGCTCATGGTGCCTACTTCGAAATCCTCACCGCCGGAGACAAGAGTGCTGCGCACCGAGAAGACCACGTAGTTCAGCATGATACCATCGCAGCCCGAGCCGTGACCTACGGTCTCGATACGAATCTTGGCCTGGGTATCACCGGGCTGCACGATGCTTGATAGGGAGGTGCCAGTTCTGTCCTGGGTATAGGTATCAATATCAACCCCGGATATTTCTCCCGAGCCCTGACCGTCCAGCTGCTCCGGAGTGAAGCCGGTAGCCGATGAATAGCCGTTAAAGACGTTTTTATAGTAGTTGGGGTCGTGCGAACTGTTATCGCCCAGGTCACGGAAGGTGACGTACTGCTGCCCTTTGAACCTGGTATAATCGGGGTCAATCCATTCATCGCCCTCGGAGGCGAAGATGGTGAGCTTGGCATCCCGGTCTTCTTCCGGAGCCTCAAAGCCGAGTATGGTGAACTCGGCAGTGGCGCCGTATCTGTCCCAGAGGTAGGAGAGCTGGTCATAGAGATAGATTTGATGCGCTTCCTGTTCGGCGCTGGCGTAGATGATTATCATTGACCAGCCGGCATTGGTTGCCTGTAACCACAGGGGGCTCTGGGCGCAGGTATCGGCCGGGATGGCGTCTACCCCGCCGACGGTGAACTTGGTCCCGTTGACATCAGTAGTTATACCCGTAACCTCGGCGGTAACGTCGGCAAAGCAGGAGTACTGGTAGCCGTTGGAACCGGGGGTTGGCAGCACGTAGTACCTATCGCGAAATACCCCGCCGGGGTTGTCATCTTCAGTGCCGGGGAGGCCGTCTCCGTTGGTCGGCGTTATCAGCGTGTCATCAACCTTGAGGGTAATGTACTCGTCAGCCCCGTCAGTAGTCCACCAGGCCGTCCAGTAGAGAAATGCCTTCTTTATTACGGCATCATCGGGCACAGCCCCGTAATTTACGGTGGCATAGCTATCGTCAAAATAGGTGCCGCGGCAGTTGTACGGGCAGTTATAGGTGCAGGGCGGGCCGGGTTCAATAACCCAGGTAGCCCAGTGACCATGACCAACCCAGCGCCCTCTCCAGCACTCCGTCATCAGGCTATTGCCAATAGCGATGTAATCTCCCTGCAGAGATGAGCTGGTGCCGCCACCGCTTGAGGTATATTTGGGCGTGCCCCAGGAAACATAGACGGCGTTGCTAGCGGTTTTGCCTTCGGTAGCCGCGCCCAGGGGAGGGGCGGTGCCTACGGATTCTATATGATAGAAGCCAACACCGGGGTCCCAGGCTATTCCGGCATCAATCTTCATCCAGGGGAAGAAGACTTCGGGCTCAGTTACGCCGGCTGGATAGACAAAATCGAAGGCCAGCCTTATGGTGGGCGGGAACTGCTCGCCGGGGGTAATGCCGCCGCCAGAGGGGGGAGGCATTAAATCAGAGAGGTCTCCAAAGTCGACGCCGGAGTAATTCCAGAGCAGAGCAGTACCATCACGGTGGGGTGTTTGGGTCGGATTTTTGACCAGGTACAGGATTTCTTGCATGCGGTCCCTTATGGGGCCAGCCGGGTAGTTATTTGCACTCTGGCCGATTGGAACGCCGTTAATCGTCGTCGAACCGGCAACATAGTCATATCCATAGGGCAGCCAGACCCCTATCCGGCTTACATTGCTGTCAGCCGATTCGGTGATGAAATCAGAAATGTAGTTGGTGGTATCGTCAGTATTGAAATAACCGGCTACCGTTATCTGTTCATTGACCCTGGGGGTGGAGGAGTGTAGCCCTTCCAGGAGCCAGACGTAGGAAATAGTAACGTCGACCTGGTCGTCATTGATGTCGTCCGGCTTGTTCAGGTCGGCAGGGTCAGTCAGTTCATAGGTAAGTGTCCAGGCGGTGTCATCCGGCTCCCAGTCAGAATCCAGCTTCTGCATCCGCGTTTCACCCTGTAAATACCACAGGGCATCTTCTATTCCGGCATCGGCGGCATAGAACAGCTTCATGCGCTCTTCATAGACATCTTTTCCCGTCTTCAGACCCGAGCCGACATGACTTAACATAGGGGCAATGATGAGGGCACTGATGAGCATCATGATCATGACTATAATCAGCGTCTGGCCCTTCTCTCCTGATATTTGTCTGTTTAACCTTTTTTGTTTCATTTGCCTCCCCCTATCCTAGCTACCGCGAGCTTGGTCTTGGAGCAACTTCATATACTCTGGTCTCATTTTGTTCCTCAAAGCCGCTACCCAAGGTGACCGTTACCATAAAGGTAAGCTTGCCACCGGTAAAGTCACAGTAAGTCTTTGCGGGGTCCGGGTTGATGTATTGGGCTATGCAGCCCCAATCGCCGGGGTCCACGCTGGTATCATGCTTGCGATGTAGTTCCGTACCTTCTATTTTGTAGGTGACCGTGTTCGTTACGCCCTCCCAGTCAGTCCAGTTTAAGACCAGTGGGAACCCGTCCGGGTCGGCAGTTGGCGTAACAACCCGTGCCTGCTGGGCATCACGGCTGATTTCAAAGCCAGCCTCCTGTGCCTGCCTGATGGCAATCATATGGTTGTTGGTGCGACCGCTGCTGGTAACCACCTGGAAAATAGTGGCGGTGATGGTTCCGGAAATAATGGCGCTGATGGTAAGAGCCATCACGAACTCAATCAGGGTAAAACCAGCCTGATTTTTGTTTACTTTACGCAGTCTGTGAAATATCATCGGTATGTCCTGTAGTCTTCTAAGTCAAAGACGTTCTCGCCATGGTGTTGTATAAATACCCGAATACTCTGGATACCGTCGTCAGGGTCATCCCCATCACCTTTGTTGTCCAGCCGACGGGTCGTAAGAGCAATAGCATAGCCATCGGGAATATCCGAGATTATAAGATATTCTGGTGGATTATTATCGGCATCGTAGGGTTGACTCCTGACGAATTCTAGCTGAGTACGGGCCAGGCTTTCCGCCGTGGTTTGCTCATCGGCAAGGAAGATAGACCTGGAGCCAGTTGCCAGAGCGCTGAGAAAGCTAGCCGCTACTATGCCCAGTATCGCCAGGGCCAGCACCACCTCGATGAGGGTGAAGCCTTTTTCTTTTTTTAGCAGCTCTGCTTTATTCATCGACCTTAGCTCCTAAATACTAATTTGTCCGTAGATGGAATACATGGCTGAAAGTAGAGAGACTGCAATAAAGCCAATTACTATGGCGATCATTATAATCATGGCCGGTTGAATAAATCCCACAGCAGCGCTCGTCCTGTCATCAGCCTCAACCTCGTAGCTCTGGGCTACCGTAGTTAGCGTGTTGTCCAGGTTGCCGGTTTCTTCACCAACCCCTACCATCTGCACCATGAGGGGCAGGAATAATTTATTCTTGCTCATAGGCTTGGATAAGCCCTGGCCTCTAATCAATTCCTGCTGAACCTCGGTTAGCGCTTCGACCATAGCCTTGTTGTTACTGCCGTGAATCACCAGCGACATGATTTCGGGTAAGGGTAAGCCAACCTTGAAAAGGAGTGCCATAGTTCGACAACAGCGGCTAAGCTCGCTAAGTACAGTAATTCGACCTATTAGTGGCATATTTAGCATTAATTTATCCTTTTGATATCTGCCGACTGGCGTCCTTATGTATACATAGCCCACAATAACCACCGCTACTAGCGCCAGCAGGAGGAAAAGCCCATACTGGATAAGCCAACCAGATACGTCCAGAAGCATCTGCGTTGCCACCGGTAGCTCAACGTCGAAAGCCGAGTACAGGTCAATAAAAGTGGGCATTACAAAGGTAATCATTATGACTATCACTACTAAGGCTACAACGGCCAGCATAAGGGGGTAGGAGAGAGCGCCTTTAATCTTCTTTTCGGTGTTAAGACTTCTCTCCAGATAATCGGCCATCTGCCGTAGCACCACTTCCATGTTGCCACCCTGCTCACCCGCCGCTATCGTCCGGTGATAAATTTCAGGGAAGGCCCGCGGATGTTTGCTTAGGGCCGTGGATAATGAAGTGCCGCCACGAATGTCGGAGGCCACCTGACCAATTATCGCCTTGAGGCCGCGATTGGTGGACTGGCCCTGTAATAGCTCTAAAGAAGTAACAATGTCAGTGCCGGACTCAAGGAGTAGAGCCAGCTGGCGGGAAAACATTATTATCTCTCTTGGCTTTATCCGGGAAAAGCGGCCGGTAACACTGCCCAGGTTGAAGAAGGGGTTCATCATCTTAAGGCTTACCAACTGGTAGCCACCATAGTTAAGCAAGCTGGTGGCGGACCCTTCGTCGGTGGCCGAGAGCCTGCCTTTAACCAGTTTTCTATCCGATGTGTAAGCTATATACTGAAAATCCATGATACCTCCAGTCCCCCTAGTCTCCAGAATAGGCATTGCGCAGAACCTCGGAGGGAGTGGTTACGCCCTCCTTTACCTTGCGCATACCGTCTTGCATCATCGTTACCATGCCTTCCTTGAGTGCCTGGGCACGAATCTCACTGCTGTTCACCCGTTTGGTGACCATCGTCCTTATGGTGTCACTCATGGCCAGAATCTCAAAGATGCCGATTCGACCTGTATAGCCTGTATAGGCACATGACTTACAGCCGGTGCCATAGATAAATTCGGTCCGCTTTTCCCCCATCTCTTTTTCGTAAGCCATCTGCTCTACCAGCGGCGCTTCAATAGGATGGCCGCAATCACGACAGACACGGCGCACCATCCGTTGGCCGATAACCCCGATAACCGCCGAGGCTATCAGGAAGGGCTCTACGCGCAGGTCAAGGAGACGGGATATCACGCCGGAAGAATCGCTGGCGTGTACCGAGGATAGCATAAGGTGACCGGTGAGGGCGGCCTGGACGGCTATGTTGGCTGTTTCGGCATCGCGTATCTCACCGACCATTATCACATCGGGGTCAAGGCGAAGTATGCTCCGCAGTCCGCTGGCAAAGGTAATGCCGGCCTGGGAATTGACCTGAATCTGATTGATGTCCTTAAACCGATATTCAGCCGGGTCTTCAATGGTAATGATGTTTCTGCCCAGAGAGTCAAGGGAGTTTATGCCGGCATATAGTGTGGTGGTCTTGCCCGCCCCGGTAGGACCGCTGGTTAAAATCATGCCGTAGGGAATCTTGAGCATGGCTTCAAACTTGGCCTGGCTGTCAGGTAACATGCCTAGCTCGGCCATCCCTAAAGCCGCTACCGACTTATCTAACAGGCGCAGCACCGCCATCTCGCCGGTAACCGTGGGAGTGGTGGCGACACGAATATCTATCTCCCGCCCTTTAGCCTTAACCGAGAACTGGCCGTCCTGGGCCCGGTGACGGTCGGCAATATTTAAATCGGCCAGAATCTTGATGCGGGAAAGGAGGGCTAAATGTACATTCAGTGGTAACGACATCAGGTCCTGAAGGGTGCCATCAATGCGATAGCGTACCCTTAATCTGTCTTCTTCTGGCTCAATGTGGATATCAGAGGAACGGGCTTTGACCGCTTCTTCAATAATGAGGTTGAGCGCCTGAGCCAGAGGAGCGTCAGTATCAGTATTAAAAGCCAGTCTCTCCGCAGATGCCTCATCAGGCACGTTAACGCGAGAAAGCTGTTCCTCAATCTCGCCATAGCCTTTGTAGTTGAAGTCGATAGCCTCCCGCACCTCATCGGCGGTGGCGGCTACTGGTTTAATCCTCATCCGGCTCAGCGCCGAAAAAGCCTCCAGGGCAAAGATGTCAGTGGGGTCGGCCATGGCTACCTCTAAGGTATTGCCGGATACCGCCATCGGGATGGCACCGTACCTTCTCGCCATCACCTCAGGAATTAACTGCAGGGCTTCCGGCCGAAGGCCGTGCATTAAGCGTTTGCGCACCGATTCAGTGGCCGGGGCCTCTTTCTTTTCTTCTCTGGCTGGCTCCTGCGCCAGCGGGGCTATCTTCTCTTCCAGAGAGGTTTCCTCTTCCACCGGTGGGGCTGGTTTTTCTTCAGTGAGCACAGCCTGGGGAGCCGGCTTATGATTTAACTCAAATACTTTTATCCGCTGGTGCTCGGCAAATTGCTTGGCTTCAGGACTGAGACCGGGCGAGATAACAATGGCTTTTTCGTCAACACCTACCTCGTAGGCTTTGGTGTCAAATACGGAGACCTTCTCCAGGTTTACCTCTTCTTCCCCATCGATGAAATCTATACCCAGGCTGTGGCTGACCTGGTCGGTATTGGTATAAGCTAATACATCAAAGCTATATTCCAGCCCGGAGCGGCCTCTAATTTTGGCTTTTTCCTCGACAGTGTAGCCCCGATTAATGAGAGATTCCACCAACTGCTCCTTGTTCTTAAATTCGAGGGGCTCCGGTGGCTGAGCCGGTTTATCTGGCTGATGCGGTTTTAGCTCTAACATGGATTCTATCTGTCCCATGTTTATGACCTTTATCCGCTGCTTCTGGGCTAACTGCTTTGCCTCCTGACTAAGCTCAGGGTTGGCGATAATAACCCGACTCTGGATGCCGGTATCGTAGGCTTTGTTGGCAAAACTAAAGATAGCGGCTACCTCCTCCTCCCTGTTACCACCGGCGGTAACGCAGATGGCAATATTGTAGGTGGTGAAACCATCATCCTTCTGAGCCAGCATGTCAAAGGTATGCTCAATCCCAGACTTGCCCGGAAGCTTGGCTTCTTCAGTTATTATATAGCCCTGCTTCTCCAGGTAGTCTCTGACCTGGGATTTGAGTTCTTCGTCGATTTTCACCTGACCCATGTCATCTCCCCCGCTATCAGCTGCTCTTGTCTCCATTACTCTTTCCACTCAAGATACCTTTTCCTTATCTTAGCTGTCTGGAATTAACCCTGCATAAAGCCGGCGTTTAAATCTGGTTAAAATCATGCTTTTGCCTCCGCTGGAATCCAGCCGTTGCGCATGGCCAGGGCCACCGCATGAGCCCTGTCGTTGGCATTAAGCTTGCGCAGGATAGAGCTAACATGATTTTTTATCGTCTGTTCACTGATTTCCAGAATGTGGGCAATCTGCTTATTGGAGTTGCCCTGGGCAATGTAGTTTAGAATCTGGGTCTCCCGGTAGGTGAGAGGGGCGGTTACCGTCTCCATGACTTTCCCCGCCGAAACTATGTCCCGAAATTGCCTTAAGACATGTTCGGCAACCGCCGGCCTGGTGATAAGGCTATCATTGATGGGGTATTCCCCATGACAGGCCCGCTTTATCACGTTAACCAGCTCTTCCGTAGTTGTGTTTTTATTAAGGTAAGCTACGGCACCGGTTTTAATAACCTCAAATAGCTCATCGTCATTGGAGTTGGGGCTCAGCATCACTACCTTGCTGTTGGGATAGCGGCGGGCAATCTTGCGCCCCAGTTCAAGGCCGCTTAAGGCCGGGAAGTTGATGTCCAGAAGAACAACATCCGGGGACTCAGCTTCAATTATATCTAATGCCTCATCATTGGGGGCACCCTCCAGCACCTGGAATCCAGCCTGTTCCGACAGTGCCTGCCGTACACCGGACCGAAAAAATGCCTGCTTATCAATTATCACTACCGCAATTTCATTCATCCAGACACCTCTTCACCAGTTTCGCTAAAGAGCTCATCCCCACCATTGTTGTGCTGTTCGGCAAGAAAGACGGAAACATCCTCCTGGCGGAACCTCCGGTCACCCCGAGAGCCGATACGATACGCTCTTATTATCCCCTGATTACTCCACCGTCTTACCGTATTTATATGTACATTAAGAAGACGGGCTACATCGCTCGTCGTCAGCATAGGATCAATACTGCTATGATTGCCATTAGCCATAACTTGCTTCCTCCCCTGAACTATCTAAACCTCACCACTTACTACTGTAAATTATCTTACTTCCCGTAACAATCACCCAAAGGGGCTATTGGAAGGTAGCAATTAGTAATAGTACTTTTGAGCTAGGCGAATAGTTGGGCAAATAGGTGAGGTAGATATACCTGTGGGGGGGGGTTAAGAGGATTAAGAAATTAAGACCGGGCGGGGTAATTAGCTACCGGCTACGCCTTTTATAGAACCAGAAGACAAGGCCAGCCAGCACCAGGGCGACGAGGCCGTAAATGATATACCAGAACCCGCCGGACATGGCCGTGCGGGAAAAGCCGACGTAGAACAGCCCCATTGATGACCACTTGCCCTCGTTGGAGGCGCCGTCTACCGCCTTTACCCGCCAGTAGTAGGCTTTCTGGCCGGCTGGCGCCAGCTTCTCATCATCGGTCAGAGTATATTCCGAGGGGATTATGCCTTCCCTGTCCACCGCCAGGGTGTTGAAATCAATATCCGAGGCCACCTGAAGAGTATAGCTCACTCCGCTGAGATCGGTGACGTCTCCCCAATCAAAGTGCGCCTTTTCCTGTGCCGTGCCGGCAGTCTCCGGCAGTTGCGCCACCGGCACCGGCGGCGCCTTTGATTCCATAATGAAAGTGGCGGTTCTGGTGGTGAAACCATCAGTGGCCTCTATTAAATGGCTCCCGGCAACGCTGGGGGGGACGGTAAAGACGACCGTGAAATTGCCATTAGGGTCGGTGGTAGCATTTTCCGTAGCGATAACCTCATCGCCCTCATTATAAGTAATGGTAACCGCAGCCTTGGCGGCAAAGCCAACACCGTAGATAGTAAGCGGCATACCGGCATGGCCGGGGGAG
>Ga0315537_1001508_pt1 | contig 18261 bp, 17 predicted proteins | sample SalMarSW160270MG_FD_203091 | JGI IMG/M metagenome (GOLD analysis project Ga0315537, IMG submission 203091) | Salt marsh sediment microbial communities from the Plum Island Ecosystem LTER, Massachusetts, United States - Salt Marsh Sediment SW1602-70 ... | reverse complement strand
GCCCCCCTGAGGCCCGTTCCTGCGATTAATGCCTGGTAAAACTCATCGACAGTCTCACTTTTTCCTATCATTGTCTTTTGAAAGCGGACTCCGGCGATCTTCAATGCGTTTTCTCCGCTGCCGGCTCCGTTCGAGAGGTCCGTAATCCCGTCCCCATCGGTGTCGATACCGCTGCTCGCTGCTATTGATTCCACCTCATTCGCAACGTGATCATCGAGTGCAATCCACGAAGAGGGGTGCAGGTCCGGCATTACCAAATAATTACCGGAAACGCGGCCGGCCATGCCTGTCCCGCCGAAATCAAACGCCCCGACCGCACCTGGGGCCTTGAGCACCCCTGTGTATCCTGCGAGCAAATCTCCCGAATCCTCTAAATGGGTAATATACATTCCAGGATTATCGGATTTTACCACGAGATGCCCGTCGTCGTTTACATATATCTTGACATCCGCATTCGAGTTGTTCACCCTGGTCAGTACCTCCGACAGAGTGTCAGATTCTCCATATGTAACCGTTATGCCCTTGTTCAGCATAATCGTGCCGTTCAGGCCGATGACATCGTCCGGTTTCAGTACGGTGGAGCCTGTAATCCTGAACAGTGCCGTTCCATCCGTAAACCCGTCTCTGTTGAAATCATAATCTCCCACAGCATTCACCGTGGCGGGTTTTTCCCTGAAAAAGTTCAGCCCCGTGCGAAGGTTCTGTCCGAACCCTTCCCTGTGCACGGAGTTCACCATGTCCATTAAATTGACCGCAAAAGTATCGACCGCATCTATCTGATTTTTCAGCTCTATGTCCCGCGCATCAAGCAGCGCTTTCAGCTCTCCGGAACGAAGCTCGAGCCGTGAGCCGTCGACCTCCCAGAGTATATCGGAGTATCCCTCGTTATCCGGGTTTTTAAGGAGTGTAAGCTGTTCGAAATGACTCCCCTGCACAAGGTGCTTTCCGCCGATAAAAACGAGAAATTCATCCTGATCGTCTCTTCCTATATGAATATTCGCATACCCTGCAAGCTTCTCTATGAGGAGGTCCCTCCTGTCCCATAGGTCGTTCGGGTTGTCTCCCGCCGATTCAGAACGAAGTATCCGGGCATTGAGTTTGGCGATCTGCCGGGCAAGGGAGTTTATCTCCACGACACGGGCCTCAACGGTTTTCTCAATATTGTCTCGTATCGATTTCAGGGACTTAAAATTGTGGTTGAGATGCCGTGAAAGAGCCCATCCGTACTCCCGAACCGCTTCCCTTGCGCCCATCTCCTCGGGATTGTTTGCAAGCTCCTGCCACGAAGACCAGAATTTGTCGAGTGCGGACATAATGCTGTTGTCGCTCGGTTCGTTGTGCACGAGCTCGGCCTGGTATATCCATCCGCTCATCGACTTCCAATATTCAAGGCCGTTCTTTTCGGCGAGTATTCTGTCTTCGAGGAGCATGTCACGCGCACGCATGATCTTTTCAACCTGCACACCCTGGCCGATCTGCCCCGGTGTATTTTCCCGTGTAAGTCCGGGTATATAGAGGGGATCGAAAAACTGAAAGGTTACCATCTGCCGGGAATAGCCTTCGGTTTCGGCATTCGACACATTATGCCCCGTAACATTGATTGCCGCCTGATGTGAAATGAGGCTTTTTTTCCCCATCTCTATGCCTGTAAACGTGGATATCATACCGCTTACCTCTCTACACCTTCAGGTCGAATACCAGCGAGGTGTGTTTGCCCGGGTCCGCCTCTTCTCTGCCGGAACCGCTGTATGTTTTTGTGCCTGCGCCTGAAAACAGCGACAGGGTGAAATTGATTACCTCGAGACTGCTATCAAGCAGCTGCCGACTGCGGCTGTTGAGGGACTTCAGTTCAAGCACAACAGATTGAAGCTCTTCACCCCTGGTCTTCAGTACCCGGCGCTGGTCTTCGGGTATTCTCTGGAGCAGCTCTGAAAGAGCACTATCCCGACTACCACCCATCCTTTCAACCACCGAAAGCCTCTTTTTTTCACACTCCTCAATCGCATCGAGTATACCTTTACTCTCGTCGATTCTTTCTGCGAGCGTCTTCCAGTTCTGGTCCAGTATCAGGGCTAGTTTATCCTGTTCCATATGCAATAAATCCCGGTGAAGGACCACAAGGCGTTCCAGTACCGCGATGAGCTCCATATATTCCTTTTCCATGGATGTACCCTCAAACCTGGTCTTAACATTAGTTTCGGATAATTTTTTCATTCTATAAGAGGATTTTGATCGATGAGTATGATGAATTACAGGATAGTATCCGGACGCCCCATTTCAGGTGTTAGTAGTTCAGATCGACCTTTTTTTTACTCCTGCTCACACCGTTCGGCACGACGCATATAAATCCGAACGGCTCTTCCCCCTCGGGGAAGAACTGATGCTGTTCATTGGGCTCAATGAGAATCGCGTCATTCTGCCGGAGGGAATACTCCTTGCCATCGAGCACGAGTTTCCCGTTACCCCGCAGGATAAAGACCTCGTGCTCGTAGTCATGCTGATCGAGCGAGGTTTTACTGTTTTTCTGCAGCTCGAAGTAGCGCATTTCAAAATTCGGCGCGCCGAACTCCTCGACAATCAGATAGCGTATCGAAACATCCCGCATGTACACGCGGTTTATGCTCTCTTTCGGAATTTCATCTATGTTGATCTTGTGCATTCAAACCTCCCGCCTTACTCTGTTCTTTTTTTCGCACCATCGAGCTCGGAACAACCTACTTATTTGCAGCGTTTTTTATCGACTTCATCGCCTCGTCAGCTACCCTCTCCGGGGTGAAGCCGAACTTCTCCACGAGCACCTTGAAGGGAGCTGAAACTCCGAAATCATCCATGCATACGAGTCGTCCCGCATCGCCCGTGTATGTATGCCAGCCGTGGCTCACTCCCGCTTCGACAGCCACCCGGGCCCGAACTTTTTTTGGAATAACACTCTCCCTGTACTCTTCGGATTGTCTCTCGAAAAGCTCCCAGCTCGGCATTGAGACAACCCTCGCCTTCACGTTTTTGCCGGCAAGTATTTTTTGTGCCTCGAGGGCAAGCGATACTTCAGAGCCCGTCGCAAGGAGAAGCACATCGGGTTTCCCGCCGTCGGCATCCGACAGCACGTATGCACCGCGTGCAACATCAGGGGATTTATTCGGGTCGAGAACCGGCAAGCCCTGCCTGCTCAGCACGAGTGCTGTCGGACCATTTTGGTTTTCAAGGGCAATCTTCCACGCCGCTACTGTTTCGTTCGCATCTGCAGGACGGAGAACCGTCATGTTCGGTATTGCGCGAAGCGCCAATATATGCTCAACCGCCTGATGGGTGGGGCCGTCCTCGCCTAGCCACACGCTGTCATGCGTGTACACCCATATTGAGTGCAGGTGCGCAAGGGCTGAAACACGCACAGCGCCGCGCATATAGTCACTGAATGTGAGGAATGTCCCGCCGAAGGGAATAACGCCGCCGTGATAGGCCATACCGTTTACGATTGCGCCCATGGCATGCTCCCTGACACCGAAACGTATGTTTCTTCCGCCCGGGCTGCCCGCCTGCTGCTCGTCGACTCCCTTCATATAGGTGTTTGTCGAGGGGGCAAGATCCGCAGACCCGCCGATAAGGTTGGAAATTACCGGTGCAAGGGCATTCAGCACACTGCCCGATGCCTTTCTCGTGGGCACGGCGCCATCCGCAGGCGAAAAGACGGGAAGAGCTTTCTCCCATCCGTCCGGGAGTTTTCCGGCCCACACCACGTCCCATTTTTCAGCGAGGTCGGGGTATTTTTTACGGTAGTCAGCAGCAAGTTTGTTCCATGTATCCTGCTTCTTTTTTCCTTCCTGAACCGCCTCCCTGAAATGCTCGAGAACGTCATCCGGGACATAGAATGCCGGTTCAACAGGCCATCCCAAATTCTCCTTTGAGGCTTTCACCTCATCAGGGCCGAGGGGTGAGCCGTGCGCTGCATGGGTATTTGCCTTGTTCGGGCTGCCATACCCGATAGTTGTCCGCACCTTGATGAGGGTCGGCCGCACTGTATCCTCGTGCGCCTTCCCCAGAGCGTTACGCACGGCATCGAGGTCCTCGTTTCCGTCTTCCACGGTGAGCACCTGCCAGCCGTAGGCCTCGAACCGCCTGCCCACATCCTCGGTAAAAGAGACTTCGGTGGGTGCGGCAAGTGAGATCTTGTTGTCATCATAGAGCGCAATGAGCTTTCCGAGCCCCAGATGGCCTGCCAATGAGGCTGCTTCAGAAGCAACCCCCTCCATCAGGTCGCCGTCAGTAGTCAGCACATAGGTAGAGTGGTCGACAAGGGGAAATCCTTCGCGGTTGAACTCCGCTGCCAGAAACCGTTCGGCGATTGCCATTCCGACTCCGTTTGAAATCCCCTGGCCGAGAGGGCCTGTCGTCGCCTCCACCCCCGGGGTAATGTGACTTTCAGGGTGGCCGGGTGTAAGACTCCCCCACTGCCTGAAAGACTGTATCTGCTCCATGGTCATATCTTTATAGCCAGTAAGGTACAGCAGGCTGTACAGGAGCATCGACCCGTGCCCACCCGAGAGTACGAAACGGTCACGGTCGGCCCATTTGGGCTGCAGGGGGTTGTGCTTGAGATGGTCCCTCCACAACACATAGGCCATGGGCGCAGCCCCCATCGGAAGACCGGGGTGTCCGGAATTCGCTTTTTGAATGGCATCAACCGCAAGAAACCGAATGGCGTTTATTGCACGTCTTTCAAGATCTGTCATATATCAATCCCCCTGCAGTGTAATGTGATCCGGCCTCGAGAAACCGGCCGGGATTATAATATACTCAATTTTCATGGAATCATGGGAAAAATCTAGTAGCTTACAATGTACACAATAATTTGCCACGGCATACCAAGAGGGCTGCAGCAGCGACACCGAAGGACTTAAACACTGCAGCAAAAAATATCACGAATCTGGGTACCGCGCAGAGATAGAGCGTAGAACTTCCAGGGATTCGAAGAAGATATCCACGATCTCCGGGTCGAACTTCGAACCGGAGAGCTTCTGTATCTCGTGGAGCACATCCTCCTCAGACCATGCGTCTTTATATACCCTGTTCGAGCGCAGGGCGTCATACACGTCTGCCACGGCAACCACCCTGCCGAATATAGGTATTTCCTCTCCCTTCAGGGGCAGCGCTTTTCCGTCATTCCCACGCTTCAGCGGTTTGCCGGTTCTGGTATCGACCCGGCCGGGATAACCGGTGCCGTCCCAGTTCTCATGGTGGGTGAGTGCCACGAAGGACGAAACTTCGTCAAACTCCGACTGCCTGTTGATAAAGAGCCGCGCGCCAAGGAAGGTGTGGGCCTTCATTATCTCCCTCTCTTTTGGCGTAAACCTGCCGGGTTTTTTCAGGATGATATCCGAAATCGCCACCTTTCCCACATCGTGGAGCATTGCGGCCATTCTCAGCACATCGCGCTTTTTGTTTATCTCCTCCGGAGTCATCTTTCTCCTCATTGCCCAGCGTTCATAGAGCTCGATTGAGTAGGAAGCAACCCTGTTAACATGGGGGCCTGTTTCCTTGGGGTCCCTGAGCTCGCTCATCTGAATCATCCGCAGAATCAAGGCGCGGGTAAGCTGGGCGCGCTGGAGGGCCAAACTTGCCGTGCTTGCAAAATGGAGACACACGATTTCATCGTTCTTGCTGAAAGGTACAACGGTTTTCCCGTGACCCTGCTTGTTGATGATCTGCAGAACACCGAGTATTTCACCCATATTCGTTTTAAGCGGAACCGTAAGGGTTGACGTCGTTTTGTACTTCGAAACTCTGTCGTAGTTCGGATTGAACTGATAGGGCGCCTTTTTCGATATCTTGTAGACATCCGGAATATTCAGAATCTCGCCCGTTACGGCGACGTATCCGGATATAGATTTTTTGCTTATCTCGACCCTGAAGGTAGAGTAGATGAGCTTCTGACCCGGCGGGAGTTTTTTACGCAGGGTTTCATTCTGGGCATAGCTGAATACGAGATCGTCGCGGTCCTTGATATATATTGTACCCGCGTCGGCGCGTAGAATTTTCCGCGCCTCGGTAAGGATTCTCTCGAGCAATATATCGAGGTCCTGAACCGTCGAAAGTTCAGTATCCAGCCGAATTATTTCTCTCAGTCTCTCAACTTCACTGGGCATGTAGAAAGTTCCGTTCCTCTAAATTTATTGTAAGATAACCCTGTCGGAAATTCAAATAAACTTGGCCTGTAACATCCCTTATCTGTTAATATCGACATCCATACCAGATTTATCAAGTGCCTTGTAATTCACAAGGCCGAAACAGAGCTTCAAGCGAACGATCTTCCGAACTGATTCCATGACCTGCTGCTTCAAAACCGGGTCCGTTTCCATTTCGGCATATAGCTCTTCAATAAACTGCGTCTCATGTTCCGGCATAAGCACCATATCGCACCCTGCTCTAACTGCAGAAAGTGCAGGTGCGGGAAAGCTCCGCACCGCCTCCATATTCAGTGAATCGGTGACAACAATCCCTCTGAACCCTGAAGAGCCCTTCAATATTTTTTGTATCATACTCTCGGAGAATGTTGAAGGCAGACCCCGGGTGCTGTACATACCGCCGTCCATAACACCGATGTGGCCAATCATGATGAGTAAAACACCTGCATCGATAATGTTCTGAAAAACCGGAATCTCGGGCGGTGTGCCGTTGACAAAAACAAGTTTTTTATGCGAATCCCCAATAGCTGTCCCGTGACCGGGGAAGTGCTTTGCCGTTGCAGCCACACCCTGCGCCTGTGTTGCCTCTATAAATGCGACAGCCATGGAAGACACCCTGTCGGGATCGGACCCGAAAGACCGGGAGCCTATTACCTGATTATTCATTGAAAAATCACACACGGGCGCGAATGTAATGTGTATACCAAGGCCTCTCAGTATACGCGCGATATCTGCAGCAACATCCCTGCATTCATCAGGTGATGTCATACTTCCCACTGGAAGAAAACTCCTGACGCCGATGATCTTTTCAGATATGAGCGATGGTTCACCATCCACCGCAAAAAAAGGATAGAGAAGTGCGTACTGTTCTGAAAGGTTTCTGTACGATACGGTAAATTTTTCAAACTCGCCCACTGTTACACCCTGAAACACAACTCCGCCCGCAGCGTTTTTTCGTATAAGGGCCTGTACCTGCTCATTGGACCGTCCGAATTTTCCGCATGACGTCATAATCATCTGGGCGATTCTTTCTTTATTGGAAAGGCCGGACATAATCCAGTCGACAGCTGTATCCAGATCGGTGTTTTCAGAGTAGAAGTCTTTGAGGGAAAAATCAAATTGCCGCAATGCGCTGCGGTCCTCGACTACTTCCGCATGAAGTGTATGTAAGGGTAAAAGCGTGATTACAGACAGCACAACGGCAAAAATAAGTATCGTTTTTATCATACTATCCCTATATGTCTGTTTCAAAATGCAGTGAACGGATTATGGTTTTATCCGGTTATGGTGACATTTTACAAGGATGCGCCGGAAAAACTTACCGACCGAAATCATCGAGCCATCCGTTTCCTGCGCCGGGGATGGAATCTGATTTTTCAATGTAGGGTTTCATATCAATGAGAGGTGTTTTATCAAATGCGTCGATTCTTCCGGTGGTCACCACATTCTCTGCAAGGCCTTTCAGCTCCGTAATACAGAGGCCGACAGGATTCGGCCTGTGCGGCGATCTGCTCGCGAACACTCCAACGGTCTGTCCCTGCGCAGCAGGCGGTGATGCATTGAGCGAAAGACTGCCTGCCGCCCTATCCAGGTAAAAAAGAACAACCACATACCGAAATCGATCTAGCATATGCAGGCCGCCTTTATACCGTTCGTTGACAATTATCCTGCAGTCTCCCCTTTCCTCCTGAATCTGTTCCCAGGTCAAACCGGGCATATAGGGTGTTCGAATAATACCGATTTGATGCAGCTCGATATGTCTGTGTGCAGAGGCTTCGTCACCGTGCAGGTGCTCATGTTCGGCATGCATACTTTCAGCATGTATACCCTTGGCATGCATACCAAGGGCATGTATTTCAGGGGTCGGTGCCGGAGGATGCTCGACATCGGTTTTTTTGAGGTTGCGGCGGAGTTGCTCTATACGGCGTATACTCTCCGCCATTATCCCGCCGATCCTCCCAAACTCCTGCGCGACATTCTCATACCCCATCTCGTGCGATCGCCGGCGCCACTTATCGTTCTCCTGCAGATGTGCCCGGTTATGCTCGAGCCAGTAATCCAGAATCGCAGAGACCTTTTCCCTGTCATTCAGCTCATCAGTCATGTGGTTCATCCTTCTTCACGAGGAGCACATAATTTTTCAGGAGGTTCACCTCTTTCATGTAGTAGCCGTTCAGCACTGTTTCTTCGCCGAACAGGGTTTTTATGTGAATGGTATTGTGGTCGGAAGAGGTCAGGGACGCGGCTTCCTGAATAACGATGGATGAATCCTCGATTTTTTCCGTGTATACTGCTGACAGACACATGGTTTTCTCCTCTTTTGGTAGTTTTATCCATTAAAATACTGGTTCATTCGAGTCAGTGGTACACCTCTTTCAGGGCTTCATGAAGCACTGTATTGAATGTCTCGACACTCTCTACATTGACCCGCTCATCTGGCGAGTGGGCGTTTTCTATAGTAGGACCGAGCGACACAGCATCCATGTCTTCAAATCTTTTCTTGATAACCCCGCATTCGAGACCTGCATGTATTGCTCGTACCTCTGCATCCCTCCCCGTCACCCTTTTATATACCTTTTTTACCCTGGTGAGAAGCGGGGAATCGGGGTCCGGATACCAGGCGGGGTAGCCTTCATCCTGCGCACATTGAGCCGATGCCAGGCCTGCAATGGCGACATGCGTGTCAGCCATCCAATCGAGTGCGCTTTCTATAGAGCTCCGGTGGCTCGCGTGTATATGAACCTGCTGTTCCTCCATGCGCACGCTGGACAGGTTCGTGGACGTTTCAACGAGGTCCGGAACCACCGCACTCATTGCAATCACCCCGTGCGGCAAGGCCATGAGCAGGCGGGTGAGCCTGCCGGCCGAATCCAGGTCGAGCGTTGTTTCGGGGGCTTCGCACTCATCACACTCGAAGCGGGCTGTCGGCTCCAGTATCCTGTACTCCTGACGAACCGCGTTACAGTACACGCGAAAATCTTCCGTAATACGGGTGCTATCCCCGGAAGGTGCGGTTATCACCGCATGTGCTTCTCTCGGAATGGCGTTCGCCTTGTCGCCCCCCGTCAGTGAAGCGAGGCTGATTTCATAGGAGAGCTGTAAGTGGTTGAGAATACGTGCGAGGAGCTTGACGGCATTCGCCCGGCCCAGGTGTATCTCCGCCCCGGAATGGCCGCCCTTCAGTCCCCTGACTGCAATCTTCAGCGCTTTTATATCCCCGGTTACCGGAGCCTCTGCCACCGGAAGAAAAATGTCACTGTCCTTCCCTCCTGCACAGCCGATATACAGCGTTGTACTGTTTTCCGTGTCCAGGTTGATCAGCAGCCTGCCCTGGATCAGAGTAGGATCGAGGTTGAATGCGCCGGTCAATCCTGTTTCCTCATCAACGGTAAACAAACATTCGATTTTTCCAAGCTTGGTTTCCCTATCCTCAAGGAAAGCGAGCATCGCTGCAACACCGATTCCATTATCGGCTCCGAGAGAGGTGCCGTCCGCATGCAGCCACCCGTTATCCAGAACGAGGGTTATCGGATCGTTGTCGAAATTATGGCTGCTTTTTTCATTTTTCTCGCAAACCATATCCACATGACTCTGAAGCGCCACAACAGGTTTGTCCCCGAATCCGGGGGAGGCTTCCCTCCGTATGACGATATTGCCGGCTGCATCCTGCGCATAATCGAGCTTCATTTTTTCGGCAAACCGCCGAATATATCCGAGTATTTCTTTTTCATTCTTTGATGCGCGCGGTATCTTCGATATCTCTTCAAAATAGTGCCAGAGCCTCTCCGGCTTCAAACCCTGTGTTACCCCCCCCATTTTTCACTCCTGAAATAGTTATTGAAAGACCACCGTATAAGGGTCGCTGCAACTGCTGAATGTAAAATAGTGAAGTTTGTACTGTAAGGAAATAGAAACTCTTTTGCCGTGTCAAAAAGGTGTGTTACCCTGCACTCTATTCCAGACCGCCGAACTGCAGGGTATACAGCCGGTGATACAACCCTTTTTTAGATAGGAGCATCGAATGTGTGCCCTCTTCGACGACACTTCCCTTTTCGAGTACGATGATTTTATGCGCATGCTGTATTGTAGAGAGACGATGGGCAATAACAATCGAAGTCCTGCCCTTCGTAAGCCGTACTATTGCATCCTGTATCAGCCGCTCGGTTTCCGTATCGATATTAGACGTGGCCTCATCGAGAACAAGAATCGAAGGGTCAAAGTACAGCGCTCGTGCAAAAGACAAAAGCTGCCTCTCCCCGGCGGAGAATGTGGCGCCGCGTTCCATGACCGGCTCCTGCTCGCCCCCAGGCAGTCTTTTAATAAACCGGTCGATATGTGTGCTCTCCGAAACCTCTCTGAACCTGCCTGCATCGTATGGATTGCCGAGAACGATATTATCTCTAACCGAACGTGAAAAGAGAAAAACATCCTGCATGACCGGAATGATATTTTTTCTGATATCCGAAAAGGGGATGCGTTCAATATCAACACCGTCAACGAGAACAGTTCCCCTCCGCGCCCGGTAAAACCTTGAAAGGAGGCTGATAATCGTCGTCTTTCCTGCGCCTGTTTCACCGACTATCGCCAGTGTCTGCCTCGGGCTGACCGAAAAAGATACATCACGAAGCACCCACTCACCGGGGTTATAGGCAAACCATACATGTCTGAATTCGATCCATCTATTCGGGCCTGATACAGCTTCGTGCGGAGATTTATCGGTGGCAATATCCCCCTTTTTAAGAGCGACGTATCCCCTGCCTGTATCCTCAATTAAACCGGACTGCCCGGGAACATCCCCTGCCTCTGTCCCTCTATCTCCATGTGCCCTTCCCTCAGGTTTATCCACCTCCTTCAGGGCATCCGCCTTGAATACAGACAGAATCTTCTCACCTGCGGCATTTGCGCTCTGCATGATATCGAATTTCTCCGAGAGGTCCTGAACCGGATGAAAAAAAAGCTCAATATAGGCAATGAACATAACGAGCAGCCCGAAGGAAACACGGTCCTGAACGATGCCCCTCGCGCCGAAATAGATGACCACCGCGATGGCGAACCAGCGCATGAAACCGATGATCGGCCTGAACACTGCATTTACATAGAGCTGTCTCAACTGCGCGGTATACACATCCGTGTTGATACCCAGGAATTTTTTAAAGTTGGCTGATTCCCTGACGAATATCTGAACTATTCGTATTCCCGTGATGGTTTCATTGAGAAAGCTGTTTAAATCACCGATCTTCGTCCTGATTATACGATAGGCGTTCCTCACCTGTACACGGAAAAGAATCGTGCACAGTACAAGAAAGGGAAAGGTGATTGAAACAATGAGCGCAAGTGTGATACTCGTCATATACATAATAACGATGATGCCTGCCATCATCAGGATATCCTGAAAAAAGGTGATGAGAACCGAAGAAAAGAGCTCATTCAGCCTCTCGATATCGTTTGTGACGCGGTTAACGAGCCTGCCGATCGGGTTTTTTTCAAAGTAGGACACTTCAAGAGAAAGTATGTGCGTAAAGAGGTCGCTCCGCAGGTCCCGCATTGCGTACTGTGAAAGCCGCATGAGCAGAAGTATCTGAATATAGGAAGATACAAACTGCACGAGCAGAACGGCAATGATGATGAACACAAACCTGACAATACCTCTGATATCCTCTTTCCTGAGAGTCACAATCTCCTGGACCGAAAAGCGGTGCATACGAGACGGTTTGAAAAGGTACCGTGAGTCAGCAAAGGCGCGCGCATCACCCGCCTGCACCATCCTGTTTATCTTATCCCTGAGGTCCCGGTCGATATCGGCCTGGTGAACCAGAATATAGGTGCTTTCCGACAGAACCCCATTCGCATCAAGCTGTTTCAGCTCCCGTTCAGAAAAGTATTTCAGGTCCGCCTGAAATAAAAATCCGTGTGCTTCATCCAGCACTACCGACCTCTTCAACCGTTTGAGGACAAAATCCTTTCCTTCGAGCAGAGACAGTCTGCCAAGGTCCACGACCTTGCCCTGCTTAAAAACAAAACGATCGACAATAGTTTTGAAAAAGAAGGGCACGGCGAGATTTGAGCCCGTGATGAACAGCACGAACACGAGGGCGGTAAAGAGGTATTTCTTATAGGCAAAGATATATCTGAATATGAGGCTGAATACATCCCTGCTGTACAGCCTCCCGTTTTTCTCATCCTCTTCTTGATAGTACTCCACCTCTACACTCCTGTTCAGCGCTATCCGGGCAACTCTTCTTCAAGCTTCTGCAGCTCATAGAGCCTCCTATAGTATCCATCCAGCCGCAGCAGTTCGCTGTGCGAACCGTGCTCGACGATTCTGCCGTCATCGAGTATGATGATTCTGTCGCATTCCTGCACTGTGGAAACCCGGTGAGAAATGATGATGCACGTACGTCCCTCCAGTTCAGCCTTTATATTCTCGAGCACAACTTTTTCCGTTGCCGCATCAACCGAGGACAGTGCATCATCGAGAATCAAGATATCTGGCTGTTTGATCAATGCCCGTGCAATCGAAATGCGCTGCCTCTGTCCTCCGGAGAGGGTTACCCCCCGCTCACCGACGAGTGTTTCGTACCCATCGTGAAATCCACCTATCTCACCGTCGATGGCAACCAATCGCGCGAATCGCTCGATGTCGGACAAAACACGCGCATCATCATCAACTCCGAAGGCTATATTATTTCGAATAGAATCTGAAAAGAGAAAAGGATCCTGCGGCACATAGCCGATACAGCCGCGAAGCACAGTAAGAGGGATTTGATGGATTTCATGTCCATCGATAGAAATACGCTGCCCTGGTATCGGAAACAGGCGGAAGAGAAGAGAAATAAGAGTGGATTTTCCGGAACCCGGCTTCCCCATAATCCCTAAAGAAGTGCCAGCAGGCACATACAGCGTAATACCGCTGAGCACGTTCCGTCCCTCTGCACTGTAACTGAAGGTCAAATCTCTTATATCTATCTCTCCGTAGATCTTCGTTACTCCCGTGTCGACTGTTTTCGATTCAACCACATCGGGTATTGCATCCATGAGCTCGAGTATTCTTTTCGATGAGGCAATACCCCTCTGAAGCAGGGTAAACACCCACCCGATGGCTATAACCGGCCAGATGAGCAGTCCGAGATACATGCTGGAAGAAATGAGCTCGCCGAATGAGAGTGTTCCGGTGATCACGGTTTTACCGCCGACCAGGTACAGTATGGTCAGTGAGAGATTCGCAAACAGAGTGACAGCGGGGAAGAAGAATCCCCATATCCGTATGAGCTGTATATTCCTATCGACGTATTCGTCACAGGTTGCCTCAAACTTCTCTTTTTCACACCGTTCCTGCACGAATCCCTTCACCACACGAATTCCCGAAAACGATTCCTGGGCATAGGTGGAAATTTTCCCAAAAGACTCCTGAACGGCCTTGAATCTCGTCTGTATCATGGGACCGAATTTGGTAATCATGAATATGATAAAGGGAAGCGGCATTACGGCAAAAAAAGCAAGCCTGGCATTTGTGGAAAAAAGAAAAGCGAGAGAGAGCGTTCCCATAAAGAGTGCGTCTGTTATCGCGAGGAACGACGGCCCCGTTGCCATTCGTATCGCGTTTACATCGTTTACCATGAGCGCCATAAGATTGCCCGTCTGTGTTCTGTTAAAAAAGTAGAAGCTGAGGCTCTGCAGATGGGAGAACATATCCTCCCGAACCTCCCGCTCAATCCTTCTGGACGTTCCCATGATGAACACCTGCCAGAAGAAACGAAGCACAACCATACCAAGCGCGAGTGAGAGGATGATGAAGGTTTTTTTCGCGACAACCTGAGTTGAGAAGGATGAAGACCCGAGCACATCCACGGTTCTCTGGATTACTCGCGGAATGATGATCTGTATCAGGTCGACACCCATGAGGATGAGAATGCCCGCAGCAACTCCCGGTATATGCCTTTTGATGTAGGATAGAAGAAACCGAAGTGCCTGCCTGTTTCCCGCTGTTTTTTCAATCTTTTCAGCATGCTGCAACTATTTTTCCCCATTATTATAGATACAAGCCGCTCCCGGGGGAAGCATACGCGGTTTTTCCGGTATTGCTTCGGGACTCCTGATTTTATCCATATTTCCCATACTCGCGGCGGTGCTCTCACTCCTGCTTCCGTCTGAAGTGGATGGATCCTTGTGAAAAGGATGTATCCTTGTGAAAAGGATAAATCCTTCTAAAACCATAAATAGATAAAAACAGGCGGGCTGAAGCCCCTATCGCACCAATGTCTGTGATAAAATTTTCAGCAGGAGCTGCTTCAGCCGGTCGTGATCTCCAGAGCATTGTGCGGACAGGTCCGCACGCAGTTACCGCACCCGCTGCACATTATCGATATGAGCATAGGCGGTTCAAAGGGTTCATCCTGTTCGAGAAGATGTTTCGTGCACGCTTCAACGGCAACATATACCCCATCCGTACAGTCCTGAGGCTTGCAGAGTGTGAAGTTTATCTTCACGCATTTCTTGTTCATTGGATCGCGCCGGCTTATAAAGCAGTTGATTGAGTATAGAACTCATACCGACAAGATAATGTGCTTTGAGCAGCGTAGCAAGGGTGAATTTAGCTCAGCCACTTCAGTATCTCTTCATCTAGCAAGGATTTCACCACGTAAAAATTGATCTTCGTCATTTTCCCTTTGATTTTCTGGTTCGGGATCAGTTTGGCCGCGACCTTTCCTTCGAGCGCTTTCATGACGCTTTCTGAAATGAGAATCATATCCCGTTTTGCAATGCCGCTCAACCGAGCAGCAACATTCACAGTGTCGCCGATTGCCGCATACTCCTGGCGGTTTTCACTTCCTATGTTTCCCAGAATTACCTCGCCGGAATTGATGCCGATACCGATATGGAGGCCGGTATGGTTTTCCTCGTTCACCTTTTGCATGATCGCCTCTTTTGCCATCAGCTTTCCCAGGTATGGGTCGCCTCCCGATGAATCGGTGCTCGAATACACGAAAAAGAGAGTCGAGGGCTGAGACCTGGTTCATTTCATGTGCGCTTGGGTATCCTGCAATGAGCTTCGCATAGTGATGCCGGGCAAGCAGTCATCTGCCTGCAGGGGATTCTCAGAGAGTACGCGGGGTGTGTGGTGAGTACCATCCACTGAAGGAAGCAGCCATCCACCTGTAGATCATTCTCAGAGCACTTACCGGGCTGGAATATCTACCTCAAAGCGGTAATATTCAAAGGCGTTAATTATCCGCGTTCCATTGACCGTCATATCACGGTCTTTCTTGCTATACACCTCGTGGTTGTGCCCGTGCACGAGCACTTTCGGGTGGAGAGTTTCGATCAGGTCTAAAAAGGCTTTAAAACCGGTGTGGCACACATCGTCCTGGTCGTGAATTCCCCTGGGCGGCGCATGCGTCACGAGTATATCGAGCCTGCCGAATTTTTTCGCCTTGCGCACAAGCCGCCGGGCCCTCTTTGCCATTCGGGCCTCGGTGTACTGCAGGTCCTTTCCGTTGTACCAGTAACTTTCCCCCAGCCCACCAATAATAGCGCCCTTAGCCCGATGCCTTTTATCGGCAACTGCAAGGATTTTCATACGGGCACCCTGTTAAAAGTGGCGACTTTGCGGCCGAGTATCTAACAGTAACTTGCTCGAAGTTATTTAAAAGCCAAACTTCAAACGTTCTTCGGACGCTTCGTAACCGCCGGCAACTCGAAAATGCTTCATCGAAGATGCCTATGAAAGCGAGGGAGGATTCGAGCCCCATGTGATAACATCCGGGGATCCCGACCCATCATCTATTTCAAGAATGCCGCTCTCGCTTACATACTCTCCATCTCCTTCACCCTGCGTCGGATCGAATACTGGTATCGTTTCCTTCAGGGTGATGGTGTAGGTGTTTGTATCATACACCATCGTCATGGTGAAAGTTATATATGTGCTGTCTTTGATCCATGATACGTTGAGGTAATCGCTTGTCGAATCGAATGTATAGAAGGTAACCTCTCCTTCAGAGCCGTCGGGCTTTGCGTACAGGTCGAATACCGTATAGTTGTTAAAGGTCTCTATACCGGAGCCGGTATCATAGGTGCCGTCCAACAAAAGCGTGTAATGCCACATACTTCTGTCGCTGTCCCATACGACGGTAAGTGTGACGGTAAAACTTTCTGTACCATACGAGTAGCTGAACGAGTAGCTGCCGTCACTCCCCTGCCAGGGCATATCAGGACCAAGGTACATATTTGCAAACATAATAAAAAAGTCGATGATATATATACCAGAAGAATAGAAAGAAGAATAGTTTGGATCATCATACGGCGGATACCCGACATTTGTCGTCTGTAAAAGCTGGTAGGTTTCTTCAACAGTCGGAGCGCTGCTTGGTGCCCCTTCCTTGTTCGTGTCACATCCCACAAACAGAAAAACAACGATGAATACCAGCACTGCTACAGCAATCGGAATACGGTACTTTCTCATGGTCTCCCCCCTCTTTCATTTTTTGATATGGATTTTCCAACGATTATTTACCCGGATGCGTGATTAACTCCGGAAAAAGCTCTGTTTGATAAAAGCCAGTCTGGCAATACTGTTCTGATACTTACAGTATCAATTCTGATACTATAACATCAATTTCATAACAGGAAAACAGCTTTTTGCAAACTCTCTAAAATTTTTACAGCATCAGAGTTTTTTCACACGTACCGCGTAGAGCAGCCGACTCAACAGTTTAAAAGGGATTGCGCGAAAAAATCGCCTTTGAGTAATGCCGTGCGCAAAGAGAAACCCGGAGATGCACGTCGCGAAACTCATCCCTTCCGGCATTCCCCCCATGTAGTGTAAAAAATAGGTAAGTAAACTTGTCAATCTTAGAAGTTGAAAATTATCACTTACCTAATGGTTTTTACCTAAAGTATGTAATATTACGGCAATGTAGTATAATATAGTCATTTGTAATCGAAATTCTGGTACAAAATGCCAGACTTTTAATGGATAAAACCATAATCAACAACAAGAGCATAGATATCCCCTGTAGCGGCAAAATACTCTGAAAACAGTATACAATGGTGTTTAAGAATGATGAATGGAAGAAAACGTTTAACCTGAATGACCAGAAAAATCAGGACAGATACGCACATCAGGGCAGAAGATCGGGTACGACAAGCCATTTGATAGTCCAGATGCCAGACTCGTCCCGCTCCAGGTGTATGACGCCGCCGTTATAAAACTGCACACACGGCTTGCTTTCATCCTGGCAGATGAGAAGTGCTGTGAGCCTGTTCAAGTGGGGAAGATGGCCGACAATCATTATGTTTTCCCCCATCTCCTTCAACCTTTCCACCCATCCCCACGGCAGGGACATAGGATTCAGCTCCTTGCCTTCACGCACACCTCTGACGGGTCTCAGCCTTTTGGCCAGTATCTCCGCAGTCTGCTGCGCCCTCGTTTTACCGCTGTGATAAATTACATCGAGAAAGATATCGGACTTTTGAGCGAGAAACAGGGCCACTTTTTCAACTGCCCGGGAACCCCTCTGGGTAAGAGAACGGTCCGGATCGACTTCCTTTGGCTGGGCTTCACCATGCTGAACGAGGTAGAGGTGCATATGTGTGCTCCTGAAACTAGATTGTCCCTCAATAAAAAGCAGCCAAACATGGCAGGTTAGACTAAAAAATATTATACCAGAATTGGGCGTTTATTACAAGCGGCAATTCAAATCGAGTCGGCCTGATAATGAGTGGGTTGAATATAAATTCGGGATGTCGGGCAGAGGATGAAACGATATATCCCTACACTCCTTTGCGGTCGAACCTGACCGACCGGGTGTCTTCCTCCATACCGGTCGACTTTGAAAGAAGTGTGTACAGCTCCGGGCGTCTCGTCTTGATCCATCTCTGCCCGGTATTTTCAACAAGCAGAGACATGTCAAGGTCGGCGATCACCATATCGTCATCCGCTTTCCAGGTCTCTTTTACGATTCTTCCATAGGGATCGATAATCATTGCGTTGCCGGTTCTGATTTCATCATCATCCACACCGACACCGTTGCTGAAAATGAGAAATATACCGTTGTCATGCGCGCGGGCAGGCAGCCATCGAAGA
>Ga0315537_1001502_pt1 | contig 18293 bp, 9 predicted proteins | sample SalMarSW160270MG_FD_203091 | JGI IMG/M metagenome (GOLD analysis project Ga0315537, IMG submission 203091) | Salt marsh sediment microbial communities from the Plum Island Ecosystem LTER, Massachusetts, United States - Salt Marsh Sediment SW1602-70 ... | reverse complement strand
CCCTCGGCGTTTATCTTTTGTTTGGAGCTCCGCATTTTGTGCGCTGGCAGGTGAAAAAGACATTAGAGCAGTGCAGAAAACTGGAAGATTCTGAGCCGAGCGGTTAAAACTTTTCGAACAAAGTTGTTATTGCTCGAATTCTTCGTCGTCGATGTGGGTGTAGCCTTTCTGGCCTTCGGTTATATACGCCGGTTCGCCGGATTCAGTCTTTCTTCCTTCGTCCTCGTCGAAATCGTCCTCGGCCTGAGCTTGTTCTTCACCGAACTGACGCTCCTTCATCATCTCCTCATACCGTTCGAGCGTCATCATGACCTCGCGGGCCTGGCTGCCTTTGTACTCGCCGAGAATACCCAGTGACGCCATCATCTCTATCATTCGTGAGGCCCGCGCGTAGCCGACGTTAAGGCGCCGCTGCAACAGAGAGACGCTTCCGCGTTTCGTTTCGAGGACGACACGAACTCCTTCGTCGAACAGCTCGTCCCTCGGCATATCGGCAGGGTCGATGCGGTTGAGCTGAGTGAGCTCCGGATGAAATTCCGGCTCGGCGATTTCCTTGAGATGCTTGACGATACGTTTGACTTCCGCTTCATCGACGAATGTCCCCTGTGCCCGGATAAGGTCGCTGGTGCCGGGTTTGAGAAATAACATATCACCCTCGCCGAGCAGCGTCTCCGCTCCGTTCTGGTCGAGGATAATACGGCTGTCCATCCTCGCCGCCACGCGGAAACCAATTCGTGTCGGCATATTCGATTTGATAAGGCCTGTAACGACGGTCGCCTGCGGCCGCTGGGTGGCGAGGACAATATGGATACCAACTGCACGGCTCTTCTGGGCAAGGCGGACGATGTACGCCTCGATTTCCTTCGGCGCCGTCATCATCAAATCAGCCAGCTCGTCGATGACGATAACGATATAGGGCAGCTTTTTGGGTATCTTTGCTTCCTCTTCGGGCGTGCCCGGGTCGAAACGCTCGATTATCTGCTCAGGGCTGAGGTTGTTGTAGCCGCGTATATTTTTGACGCGGGCCTCGGCAAACAGCGCGTATCGCTCGTCCATTTTCACCGTTGCCCATTCGAGAATCTGAACGGCCCGCTGCGTCTCGGTGACAATCGGACTCATCAGGTGCGGTATGATATTAAAGGCCGTCATTTCGACCATCTTGGGGTCAATGAGTATTAACTTGACCTCGTCGGGCCGCCGGGTCAGCAAAATTCCCGTGATGATGCTGTTGATGCAGACGCTTTTGCCTGAGCCGGTCGTACCGGCGATAAGCAGGTGCGGCATCTCGGCAAGGTCGGAGACGAGCGCCTCGCCGGAAGAGTCCTTGCCGAGGAACAGAGGTATGGCCATATCCTGAATCTTGCCCGGAGCCATCTGCATCAGGTCCTTGATGCGAACTTTTTCCTTTTCGCTGTTAGGCACCTCGATACCGATGGTGTGCTTTCCGGGAAGCGGTGCTACCACTCGCACCGCGCCCGCGCAGAGCGCGCGGGCCATGTCATTAGCCAGTGCGGAAATCTGGCCGACCTTTACGCCCGCTGCCAGCTCCAGCTCAAACATCGTAATGACCGGCCCGGTCTCTGCCTCGACCACGCGGGCGTTTACGTTGAACTCGGCGAGCAGTTTTTCGAGGACACGGGCCTTGGACTCGATTACCTTACTCTGCACCGCGGCATAGCTGTACTCCGGCTCGTCCAGAAGCTCCAGAGGCGGCAGTGTGTAGTCCTCATAACTCGGAGGTATGTAAGGTTTGACACCGGCGGCCTTTTCAGCGGCGGGTTTTGCCTTTTGTTTCGACTGCTCGCGCTGCCGGCCGTCCAGCTCGACCTGTTCGGTCCGGCCGAAGCGTTTTTCGATATGACTGTCGGCAGCTACACTGAAAACTTCATAGGGCGTGGGCCTGGGTTTTTGTCTTGCGCTTAGTTTTTTCCAGATTTCACCAACTGCTTCACCATGCTGCTTCGCGGCTGCCCAGGCCGGACTGGCCAGACCGAATAATTTGGCCAGAAAAAAACCCATCGCGGACAAAATGGTGGATAAAAACGTATCAGCGAGCAGTACGAAGCCCACGGCCCAGGTTGCCGCTATGAGAATAAAAGTGCCCAAGGCGGCAAAGTGGGTATTCAGAAAAGACGCTGCGGCCACGCCGAGCACCCCGCCGGAGCCGATGGGAAACTCATATATATAATGTGGCCAGAGACAATAAAAGCTGGCTGACGCCGCCGCCGTAAGCAGCGCCAGACCCCCCGAACGCAGCACCAGCTGGTCAACTTCCCGGCCCATCAATCGCAACGCCAGCAGAGCTATCACACCTGTTAGCAGGACGTACACACCGGGTCCGACGTAATAAAGCAGATAATAAGCGAACAGCGCTCCGGCTCTGCCGCACAGATTGCCGGCCGGCTGATTGTGCGGATGGTGGTAGGGATTAGGCCAGTCGCCGACATCGAAACTCAGACAACTGCACAACAAAACCAAAAGCACCGCGACTACGATGCACTTAAGAGCCACCCTGTGCGACCTTCTGTTCTTCACGCTTTGTGCCTTCTACTTCTGTCCGATAAAAAACATCCGTATGAGCGCACCTTCACCGTAGGCACAGAGAATAATATCGGCAAGGCGGATTATATCTCTGTACAATTGCCCCCGCACCCGCTTTGAGCGCCGACGGTCGCAGTGAACCAGGAGTCCTGGTATGAGAAATGCCGTCTCTCGCTTCGGCGATTGTATCTCAAAGTAGGTGCGGGGCGCAAATAAAAAAAACCCCGCGGCGACTCCGTTCACCACAGGGCTATAGAAAACAACATTTTACTTTCAAGGCCCTGCGGTGATTTCTTTGTCGGCCTCGGTGACAATCTTATCGACGTTCTTGCCGCTTTGGAGTCTTGCGCCTGAGATATCCACCCCAAGCCTGCCGAGTTCACCGGCCACGTCAGGCTGCTTGCGGTTGAGCTGAAAGCTGCGATAAAGGTATTCCCTGGCGCGGACCTTATCACCTTTGCTCAGATAGTAATAACCTATCTGACGATTTGCCTTCGCTGAACTGGGTGCAAGCCTGAGGGCCTGCTGATACGCTCGCAGCGCCAAATCATCGAGCTTCTCTTTTTGAAAGGCCAGTGCCAATCTCAGCGATTCTTCCGCTGAGCCGGACGTCTGCATGATGTAGGTATCGGCCGTCATATCGGCTTTTGTCTTATCGCCCATTGCCTGCAGGACATAAATAGTTGCCGCCTGCGCATTGCGATGGGCCGGGTCAAAACTGACCGCTACGTTATATTCATGCAAGGCCTTAGACCACAGTCCGTCGTTCTGATAGAGCTGGCCGAGTTTATAGTGCGCATCCGAATTTTCAAAATCACGGTCAATTTGTGTCATCAGCTCGGCTTTTTCTCTGTCCTGCGGTGTCTCGGGGATTTCCGTTGGTCCTTTCCGGCTGCTCCTGTTACAGGCCGCAAACGGCAGCAAGGCAATAACCGCCACTATTATGATTCTTTTAAGAAGTGAGCTCGCCATTTTTCGCCTCCCAACTTTGCGCTCGCGCCAGCCCTGGCAAACGTCGACACAACACCTTAGTTACGCATTAGATTCAGCAGAGACCGCTGCGGGTATTCTGACGCGCGCACCAAAGGAGTGCAAGAAAAAATCCAAACTTTTTTACGACAGACATCGAAACAGTTAAATTCACAAGATGACGCCTCCTGCTTGATTCAATTCGGTCGCTATAACCTGGTCGGGAATTGTCACAGGCCGGCTGTTAGTGGTTGGTATCTGCCTTTTCATTGGCATCACCGGCGAGTGTGCGCTTTTTGACCTTGGCCTGCTGGTAGTAGTCCGACGCAGAATCGAGCTGCTCGGCGATAAGCTCGACGTCAAGGTAGAGGTCGGGATACCGTTTAGCCAGTGATAACAGCGATTTATACCCATCCATGATTTCGCGAAGCAGGTTTATCGCCTCGGTAAGGTTGTCCGTTTGCTCAATCCTCTTTATCCGGCCATCAAGACTGTTGCGAAGCCTGTTGAACTTGAGCTTGGCCTTTCTGAACGTCCGAACAGACTCAGCAACGCTGTCATCAACCACGACCTCGGCTCCAGCGGCATCTAATTTTCGCAGGACATCGGCCCTGTCAATGGCAATCGCCTCGGCTATGTCGCTTTGGACGGCCTCAGCGGCTGTCAGGGTCAAAAGGGAGCCGCTGCGAGACCAGAGGCGAACGACGCTCTGTCCGGGTTCGGCAGCGGCTGGTTCGATGAAGCGACGAGTCCCCTTATCAATGACTTCTATAACCTCGATATCTTTATCAACCATGGCGCGAGCCAACAGCTCCGGTCTGCCGCCTCTGCGGGCAAGCGTGCCAAGATACTCCTGCCAGGCGATACTGAGTTTCTCATCGCTGAACGTGTAAGCAGGGCTGATAATTGCCGCGGCGCCTATAGTAGTGTCGGGCGCCATGTAAATTTTATCACAGGCCAGCGCAACGGCTGCGGCGCCGCTTATCGCCCCGCCGTAAGGTCCTGTCTTTATAAAAGCGATGACCGGACAATAGTCGGTTCGAATCAACCGGTCGCATATCCGCTCGACACAGTCGGCCCGACCTCCGGGGCTGTTCATCTCAAGCAAAACAAACAACGGTCCCTCATCGGCAGCGCGGCTGATGGCTTCATCGAGAGATTCGGCAACTATCTGCAGAGAAAGCTCCTGCTCGAAAACAACAATTATCACCTTGCTCTTTCTGCCGAGCCGGTCGGTGACTACATTCCATTCAGCAAGCTTCAATGGAGTACGGCCCTTCTGCTCGATGTAAACTATGGTGTTGCCGTCGGCGATTTGGCTGGTAGGGTAGCCGTGCAGTACCCGGCCGGTGTCCCTGTTTGTGAAGGTGTCGGCTGAACAAAGAGTGTTCAAAAGCAAAAGAGACATCAAAGCAAAACCGCGGCATCGCCGTAAGCTCATATACCTGCTCCTCCAGCCGCCGGATTAACGTCTGCGCGTCTGCCTCTTCATATTTCGGTACGCAGCCTCTATAGAATTAAGCTCGTCCTCGAGCGCCGTGACATCGAGGTCAAGGTCCGGGTACCTGCGGGCAAGGCCCAGCAGCGTCTTGAACTCGGCCCTGGCGTCACGAAGCATCCTCAGGGCCTCGCCGCGGGACATCGGGCCGGCGGCGTTTTTTATCTTAAGGTCAACGGACTTTCGTATCCGAGCCACCTGTCCCTGCGCGCGCCTGAGCTCCTCACCGGCACGCTGAATATCATCGTTGATTACAACCTCTGCCCGGTCCGCACCTTCCCTCCTCAGGAGCTCCTCGCGGGATGATACCGTAGATTCAGCAAAGCCGCAGGCAATTGCCTCCGTCGCCGTCAATGTCAGCAGTGAACCTTTCTTACTCCAGGTCTTGATGAGATTCTGTTGGGGTTTCCTGTTGACCGGGTCTATGAACAACCGGCCGCCGCCCTCGTTAACCTCGATAACCTCAATGTCCTTATCAACCATTGCACGTGCAAGTATGCCCGGCCGTTTGTTCTGCTCAGCCAGTGAAGCGAGTCTCGCCCGCCAGGCTGAATCATATTTCTCGCCTACGTCCTCGCCGAAGACCTGCTTCAGCGTCTTGGCCTCGCCGGTTACCATAGTAGCTGCGCCGAGACATGAGTCCTGCGCCATGTATATCTTGTCCGCAGCGAGCGCCACTGCCGCGCCGGCCGATAGTGCTCCCCCGGCCGGGCCGCCCTTGATATAAGCTATCACCTGCACGTTGTCCGCAGCCGTAATAGCACCGCAGATTCTGTGGGTCAGGTCAACCCTGCCGCCGGGCGTGTCTATCTCCAGCAATATAAACAGCGGCCCCTCATCGGCGACCCGCACGACGGCATCTTCAAAGGCTTCGGTTTCAATTTCGTACATGATGGGGCCGGTCAATTCCATGACGACGACCTTATTGCTGCGGCCGCTGCGGTCAGCAACCATTTGCCACTCTGCAAGGTTTAGTTTGACCAGTCCTTTCTCGGCAGTCTGCACGAACGTCTCGGCCCCTTCGACCCTGCTGGTCTTATAGCCGTGCAGAACTTCGCCGCTCTGCCGGTGGGTAAATGTATCCGCCACACAAACCGCAGAAAGTACCACCCCAAATATAAGTTGAGCGATTGCAAGCGCTTGCAGTGTGACCGACACGCCGGATTTCAGGAACGGCCTTTTCATACCTACCCTATTATACAACATATCAGACGTCGAGGTTTTGTACTTCCAGCGCATGGTCCCGAATGAAGTTTCGACGCTTCTCCACGTCACTGCCCATCAGAATAGTGAACAGGCGGTCGGCCTCCCCTGCGTCATCGAGCTTGACGCTAAGCAGCGTGCGGCTCTGCGGATTCATTGTGGTCTCCCATAGCTGCTCGGCGTTCATCTCGCCCAGACCTTTGAAGCGTTTTATCTCGACGTCTTTTCCTCCTATTTGTCTTACGCCGGCACAAATATCCCCAAGCGAGGCGATTTCATAGCTGCTCTGGCCGTTAACGAGACAGAACTTGGTCGGCAGCGACTCACCGGAAACAGCCTTCGCCGGCTTGAGCAAAAAATCTTTCAGGTCGAACTTGAAATCCTTCTTAAGCCGCTCGTTCAACTGATTTATCTTGTCGACTTCGTGCAGCTCCTCAAAATGGAGTCTTTCCTCCTCGTCGGTTTCTTCGGTATCGCCAAGACTATCTCTCAGCTTATCCAGGCGTTTTTCAAATCGCTGCGAGTCATAAAAGAATTCGTCCTGACCATCAAAAGTAATCCTGAACACGGGAAGCATCTTGCCGTCGTAATAGTTGTTGACAAATTCCTCAAACTTAATGCCGCGACGGCTGAGTATGCCGATGGCCCGCTCTATTTCAGAAAGGTCTTTGATAAGAGCACCGAGTTTGTCACCGCTCACCGTGCTGTCCCTGGTGTTTTTTTGCTCGCTTCGAATAACGAGCTTCGTATTCTCCAGTCCGCGAGCTATCATGCGTTTTCGCATCTGGGGTTCGCTGAGGATATACTCGCTTTTTTTGCTTCCCTTGGCCCTGACCTCATAGAGCGGAGGCTGGGCGACATAAATCATATTGCTGTGGAACAACCGGGGCATCTGCCTGAAGAAGAACGTCAGCAGCAGTGTCCGGATGTGGGCGCCGTCAACGTCGGCGTCGGTCATCAGTATAACTTTGCCGTAGCGGCATTTCTCCAGGTCGAACTCATCGGTGCCGATTCCGGTCCCAAGCGCGCTGATAATTGTTCGAATCTCCTCGTGGGCAAGCATCTTTTCAAGACGTGCTTTTTCAACGTTAAGAATCTTTCCCTTCAAAGGCAGGATGGCCTGAATATTGCGGTCACGGCCGGACTTTGCCGAACCGCCCGCCGAGTCGCCCTCGACGATAAATATTTCCGTGCTGGCTTTTTCTTTGCTGGAGCAGTCCCACAGCTTGCCGGGCAGGTTGCTGCTGCCAAGGGCGCCCTTCCGGCGTGTCAATTCACGGGCCTTGCGCGCCGCTTCCCGTGCCGCGGCGGCTTGTATCGCCTTATTGAGAATCCGCTTTGCATCCGGCGGGTGCTCTTCGAGGAAGTGGCCTAACTGCTCATTAACAGTAGTCTCGACAAAGCTGCCGACCTCCGGATTGGTCAGGCGCACCTTCGTTTGCGCCTCGAAGTGCGGGTCCGCCAGCTTCACCGCGACAACCGCGGTCAATCCTTCACGCAAGTCATCACCAGTCGGAGGATTGCCGTTTTTCAGCAGGTTGTTGCTCTTGGCATAGAAGTTCATTGTGCGTGTGAGCGCTGTGCGAAAACCCGAAAGATGTGTGCCGCCGTCAATGTTGCGAATGTTGTTGGCAAAGACGAGCACGTTTTCCGTATAGGCGTCGCAGTACTGCATTGCAACTTCGCAGCTCATCATCGCCTCTGTGTCTTCCTTCGAGAAAAATATGACGTCCCTGTGTAAAACCTCTTTGCCTTCATTGAGGTGTTTGACGAAGGCCTTGATGCCCTCTTCAAACTTAAAGACCTGCTTTTTCCTGTTTCTCTCGTCCCTGAAGGTGATTTCAAGCCCTGCGTTGAGGTAAGCCATCTCGCGGGTTCTCTTGAGCAGCGTATCGTAATCGAACTCCGTGTCGCCGAATATCTCATCGTCAGGTTTGAATCTTATGCGCGTGCCCCTTTTTTTTGTCGCCCCGATTTTCTTGACCGGGGCCCGGCCCTTGCCCCGCTCACATTCGAAATGATAATGATATCCGTCGCGATAGACGTCGGCCTCGAGCCACTCGCTCAGCGCGTTTACAACGCTGACGCCGACACCATGCAGTCCGCCGGCGACCTTGTAGCTGTCCCTGTCGAACTTGCCGCCGGAGTGCAGAGTGGTCAGAACAACCTCCAGCGCGCTGGTGCCGGTCTTCTTGTGTTTTTCGACGGGTATTCCACGCCCGTTGTCCTCGACCACGCAGCTTCCGTCCGCGCATACCTCAACCGTTATTGTATCGCAGTAACCGGCCAGCGCCTCGTCGATTGAGTTATCGACTACTTCATAAACCAGGTGATGCAAGCCTCCGCTGCCGCGGTCGCCAATGTACATGTCCGGGCGTTTACGGACGGCCTCAAGCCCGCCCAGAATCTTGATGTTGCTTGCATCGTACTTGTGTTCCTTAACCGCCATACATTACGCCTCGCAAGTCTAAACAGAACAAGCTAATGACCAATAACAAGTTTTATATCCCTTATTTTCGCGCTCGGCGCCGCCCTGTTAATCTCACTGCACAGGTCTTTTTTACAAAGCCTTAACTCATGCATATACCCGGGCCCATCAACCACCACCTTCAGCGTGCCCGGCGAGAACTCGTCGATTCGGCAATGAGCCGCAAGGTCCGGCGACAGAATTTCGGCCCAGGCCTGCTCCAGCTGCAATGTCTGCTCGTGCCTGACAGAAACCCGCTCAACCATAATTCTCCCAAGGACCTCGCCAAGCAGCGGGGCATCTTCCGCCCGGCCCGGCCGGTGCGGCTGATTAGTGAAACCTCGGTTCTTTATGGTTTGACTCGTCATCCCTGCACACAACAAGGCCCATGACAAAACCTTACCCTTGCGGACTCGCGGGGCAGGTATCGTAGTTGTTCCGCCCCTGAGCGCAAGTCACAACCCTAACCCAAGTTTATCGGCATTAACACATAGAGAAAATTACTGCCGCACTTCAACAGGCCGGGCCTGTCAGGTGTGCCGAGTTCGAGCTCAAACTCAGCCGCGTCCATAACCCGCAGGGCATCTGTTATAAACACGGGATTAAAGCCGATTTCCACAGGCTCACCCTCATACTTGATATTCATTTCAACCTCGGCATCGCCGGTTTCCGGTGCCCTGCCGGAGAAAACTATTTTGTTCTTGCCTATCGCCAGCCTAATCCCCCGCGACTCCTCGCTCGTCAAAAGCGCGGCCCTGCGCACGGCGCTGGCGGTTACCTCTGTAGGCAACGAGAGCCTCTTGTCATAGTCGGTTGGTATTATATCCTCATACTTTGGGAAGTTGCCCTCAACAAGGTTTGAACTGACCACGACATTAGCACAATTGACAAGTATCTGGTTGTCCACCAGCTTCACCGCAGCGATGTCCTTCTCGCCGCCTGCTATCTTTTCCAGAAGCGACATCGTCTTGGCCGGGACGATTACCTTCGCCGCCGCCATCTTTTCGCCCGGCGCCGAATTCATGTTTACTCGAACACGAGCAAGCCTCCTGCCGTCTGTCGCAACCAGTGAAAGCTTCTTTCCCTTAATCTCCCACAGTACACCATTAAGCGCATAACGAGTGCTCTCTTTGGCTGTCGCAAACAGGCACTGCTTGATAGCCCCTTGGAGAACCATAATTGAGATTTCAAGGTCGCCTTTACCGTCAAAATCTGGCGTTGCAGGGTACTGGCCGGCCTCCTGGCCGTATATAGTGAAATGGCTGTCGGAGCCTTTAATTACGCATTTGCCTTCCGCCGCCTCTAAAACAAGTACGTCATCGGCGCTCTCGCGCACGATTGCACTGAATTTATCGGCTGGGATAACCACCTCTCCCGGCTGCTGGATAGAAACCTCCGAGATTAAACAGCTTATACCAACCTCAAGATCCGTTGCAGTTATTCGAACGTCGTTCTTACCTGCGTTAAGGAGCACGCAGCGCAAGATAGGCTTGGGCGTCCTTGCCGGCACAACAGAAGCAACCAGAGAAAGTGTCTCGGCCAGTGCTGCCCTGTTAAACTCTACTTTCATCGTAAGGTCCTTGTATAAAAAGAGTAATGTTCTTAGCAGGTTACAACCAAATACACAAAAATAATGCTTTAGTTTACCGTAGCAAACAAGCTTCTACAATCTTTTATTTACCAAAAAACACACAACAACAAGCTTAATACCACCTCCAGAAAATAAGAATAAAATAACGGTGGAGTGCCTTCTATAAATAATAGCTATAGTTAAACAAATAGTATTATTTATCATATACAAGGTTAGTTTGTTACTATTTCATTAATGTTTTCCATAACTGCTTTACTAATAAGGGGTTCTGCTTAATTACCACGTAGAAATGTTGTGGATAACCTGTTAAGTTTATTGTAAAAACAACCCTCTTCATTGCTTCCCATCCGTCATTGTCTATATGTCTGCAATAACCTAACTGAATCCAACAGCTTTGCCAACAGGTTATATGTAAGCTATTTGCTACAACACTGATTGCATAATTCCCTTCGCAGGTTTAGCATTTACTCATGGCATGGCACCGCGGCCAGCTTACTTTGCAAAAAAATCTTCTTGACAGCATGAGCTATATATATACAATATACACCTGTACTACTATTAATAAACTGTTGGTTCCCTTGCAGTGTCGCAAGAGACGGACTTCTAGTGTTGAAGGCAGCAAAAACGCTGGATTGTTCTATGGTATGCCGGTAACATATCATTCTTCTGCCGTAATAGGAGATGTGTATGGATAACAGGATGCGCCGGGAAGTTCTCGCTCGATCCGAAAGCGGTAAGACCATCGAGCCATTATCCCATGGTGGAGTTTTTTATCTTGGCATTGATGTAGGCTCGATTAGCAGTGATATAGTTCTGCTCAACGACGATGGTGCCGTTCTGTTTAGTGATTATCGCCGCACGATAGGACGGCCGATTGAGACGGCCCGGTCACAGCTCGGTAAACTAAGCGGCGCCTTCGCACTGGCTGAGGTCAAGACAGCAGCGGTGACCGGCGCCGCTGGGAGAGTTCTCGCGGAAATATTGGACGTGCCTTTTATTAATGAGGTTTCAGCACAGGCCACAGCAGTATCACATCTGTACCCGAACCTTACACAAGCGAGTGTCATAGAAATGGGCGGCCAGGATACCAAGCTTATCTTCCTCGCTAAACAGGACGGCCGAATGCGAATGCGGGACTTCGCGCTGAATACCGTCTGTGCGGCGGGCACCGGCTCATTCCTCGACCAGCAGGCTCAGCGGCTCGGTGTTAATATTGAAGATGAATTCGGACGGCTGGCGCTCGAGAGCGCGAGTGTGCCGCGAATGGCCGGCCGCTGCTCGGTATTTGCCAAGAGCGACATGATTCATCTGCAGCAGCAGGCCACGCCAAACTGTGATATCATCGCGGGCCTGTGTCTTGCGCTCGCGCGAAATTTGAAGAGCAACCTTGGCTGCGGCAGGGACTTTGTCAAGCCCATCATCTTTACCGGCGGCGTCGCCGCAAACGTCGGTGTGATAAAGGCATTGGAACAGGTGTTCAAACTTGACGGCGGCGAACTCCTGGTGCCGAATGAGCACTTTTTCACCGGTGCTATCGGCGCAGTTCTTATTGCAAAAAACAAGGGCTTCAAGAGACAGGGCCGGGCGTTCGAGCTGGCCGGAATCGATGAGTACCTCGCGCATCGAGGTTTAGCCTTGAAACGCGCGCCAAGACGTGAGCCGCTTTCTAAACCGACGCTGCCTCCGCCGGTGAGCAGGGTGTATAGCGAATTGCTTAACGAGGCCGCCGATACCCTCGAGGTGTACCTTGGAGTTGACGTCGGCTCGATAAGCACTAACGTCGTTGTTATGGATCCGCAGCGCCGTGTGCTGAGCAAGGCCTATCTGATGACGGCGGGCAAGCCGCTCGAAGCAGTTCGCCAGGGTCTGGATATCGTGGCTAAAGAAGTCGCCGGTAAAGTTAAAATTCTCGGCACGGCGACAACGGGCTCAGGCCGTTACCTTACCGGGGATTTCATAGGGGCCGATATTGTCATAAACGAGATAACCGCACAGGCCGCGGGTACAGCAATCGTTAATCCGAAGGTCGATACCATATTCGAAATCGGAGGCCAGGACAGCAAATACATATCACTCGAAAACGGCGTCATTGTCGATTTTGAGATGAACCATGCGTGCGCCGCCGGCACCGGCTCATTTCTCGAAGAGCAGGCCCAGCGATTGGGGATAAACATTAAGGAGGAATTTGCAAATCTTGCATTTGAGAGCAGCTCGCCGATTAAACTTGGCGAGCGCTGCACGGTATTTATGGAGTCGGACCTGCTCAGCTATCAGCAGCAGGGCGCACAGATACCGGACCTTGTTGCAGGATTGAGCTATTCGATTGTCGCCAACTATCTCGACCGCGTGGTTGGAAGGCGAAAGATAGGCGACAATATATGCTTCCAGGGAGGCACGGCGTTTAATAAGGCTGTCTGGTCGGCGTTCGAGAATGTGCTCGGCAAACCTGTTATGGTCCCGGACCACCATGAAGTCACCGGCGCGCTGGGTGCGGCGTCAATTGCCGCTGAGCACATGAGCAAGCTGGCTCGGCAATCCGGCAAAATTCCGGAATGTCGATTCCGTGGATTTGAAAACCTTGTTCACATCGAATATACGGTCGAGTCGTTTACATGTGAGCACTGCCCAAACAACTGCGAGATAAAAAAGGTCCAGCTCCCCGGCTCGGAGCCGCTGTATTACGGCTCACGATGCGACAGATACAATCTTAAGAAAAAGACTCTGGGCGACTCGGGTTTCGGTGCGTTCAAGTACCGCAGGAGCAAACTCCTCGAGTGCGCCGCACTGTCTGGCAAAAGAGCAGGTGCCGTTGAGGGAAAAACTACGGTCGGAATCCCGCGGGCCCTGATTTTCTTGCAGCAGCTTCCTTTGTTCAGCCGGTTCTTCCAGGAGCTGGGAATTGAAGTAGTGCTCTCGGGCGATACCGACAAGAGCATAATACGACAAGGCGTCGAGCTGGTAACGGCGCAGACCTGTTTCCCCGTCAAGGTCGCCTATGGGCATATAGCCGAGCTGTTAAAGGAGCAGCCGGACTATATCTTCCTGCCGAGCATTGTCTCGATGACGGCCAGCTTCCCGAACAATAAGCACAACCAGTTGTGTCCCTATGTGCAGTCGTTTGCGTATCAGGTGCAAGCGGCCTTTGCCGACAAATTGGGTCGAACAAAGATTCTGTCGCTGCCTATGCGATTCGGTGAAGGGGACAAACTGTTTAGAAAAAGTTTTGCCGAGCTTGGCAGGATGCTTGACGCAACAGCATCGCAGGTAAAATCTGCTTTGCGCAAAGCCGTCGCGGCTCAGGATACGTTTGATACGGCGCTGAAGCAAAAAGGAGCCGAGATACTCTCCAAAATCGGCTCCGACGAAAAGCTCTTTGTTCTGGTGTCACGGCCGTACAACGGCTGCGACGAAGGGGTGAATTTACAGCTTCCGAAGAAGCTGGCTGAGCACGGCGTGGACGTGATACCGATGGACATGCTCGACCTTGATAACGCACCGCTGAGTGACGAGCACCTCCACCGGCAGGTGTACTGGAGCTATGGCCAGAAGATTTTGCGGGCGGCCGAGGTAATCAAAAACGACCCGCGATTGTTCGCGATATATCTGTCGAACTTCAGTTGCGGACCCGATTCGTTTCTCCTGACCTTCTTCAAGGACATCATGGCTGAAAAGCCCTGCCTGCAGCTCGAGCTCGATGAGCACTCGGCTGACGCCGGGGTTATCACCAGAATCGAGGCGTTTCTCGAAAGTCTCAAACACTACAAAAGGCCGGACAAACACCGGGCGCAGGCAGGCAAACCATGCTGGGTCGAGTCGGTGAATAAGCAGCGGACGCTGTACATTCCTTATATGGGCGACGCCGCTTACGGCGTGGCGGCGGTATTTCGGTCCTATGGTCAGCCCGCCGAGGTGATGCCAATCGCTGATGAGCAGACGCTTATAAAGGGCAGACGCTTCACGACGGGCAAGGAGTGTCTGCCGTGCGCGATGACCACCGGCGACATGCTCAAACTTATCGAGACGAACGACCACGACAAATTGGCCTTCTTTATGCCCGGCGGCTCCGGGCCGTGCCGTTTCGGAATGTACAACTGTATGCACCGGCTTGTGCTCAAGTACACCAACGCATTGAATATTCCTGTGGTATCGCCTAACCAGGACGACCGCTTCTATTCACACTTCAGAGAGTCGCTCGACGGGACAGGCGAAACTTCGATAATGAAAGATGTATGGCTTGGCGCGGTGGGTATCGACCTGCTCAGCAAGCTCATATTACGGCTGCGCCCCTTCGCCGCAAATACGGACAAGATACAGCAGGTTTATAAAAACTCCGTGCATCGTTACATTGAGGCAATAGAGAATCGGACCACACTTGCCCGGAAGGTCGAGTTGATGGCCTCTGTTGCACGGGATTTTTCACAGGTCGAGATGAATTACACACTCCGCAAGCCGCGCATAGGCATCGTCGGTGAGATATATGTCCGCAGTCATCCGTTCGCCAATTCGAATATTGTCACCCGCCTGGAGGAGCTTGGTGCAGCCTGTGATTTGGCCTCGCTTGCAGAGTGGATTTATTACACGAACTGTACGCGGACGCGGATGGCCTGGCGCCGCGGACAATTTAGGCACCTGCTTTCGAACATCACGCAGGATTTCTTCCAGCATCGGCTCGAAAAGGCCCTGGCCGGGCCGCTCGAAGAGAAGTTCGGCCCGCTTGTCGAGGGACCTGTTGAGCATGTACTGAAGCTGGCCTCGCCCTACCTGCACGACAGCTTCGAAGGCGAAGCGGTACTCAGTGTCGGCAAGACGGTTGAATATCACCATCAGGGTTTTGGCGGCGTGGTAAATGTGATGCCGTTTACCTGTATGCCTTCGACCATCGTCAGCACGCAGACGATGCGCATAAGCGCCGATTGCGGCAACATGCCGATACTGAACCTCAGCTTCGACGGCCAGGAGGACCCGACACTGACCACGCGCCTGGAAGCGTTTATCGAGCAGGTCGCCTCCAAACAGACCACCTCCATCGCCGAGCTGATAAACGCGTAAAAGTTCAGTTGCCGTCAGGCGTTTAATTTGCGTTCGTATGCCCTGTAAAGCAGTTCGAGATGATATTTTCTCTCGTTGAGCTGCTCTTGTAACGTCGCGACATCCCGCGGATTTTTGTAGATTGTGGTATCCCCGAACCGGTCCGTCAGTTCCGTGATTTGCCTCTCGGTTTTTTCTATGGCTTCTTCGAGCCTTTCATAAGACCACATCGCGAATTGCAGCAGCTCTTTCGGCGTGGTCTTTTGCGGCTTATCCGGTTTTGGTTTCTTTTGTTTTGATTGTTCTGTGCTTGGCCGTCCTGCGGACTGCTGCTCGGCTTTTGTCTGTCTGCGTTCGTCGAGTAGTTTAGCATATTGGCTGAAAGAGCCGACAACTAATTCATATCGGCCGCCCGTCCTCTTGCCAAGCTCATCCACACCCAGCACTAATAGCTGCTCGGCCACCTTATCCAGAAAGAACCGGTCGTGGCTGACGACGATAATCGTACCGGTGTAATTTTGCAAAGCGCCCTCAAGCGCTTCGATACTTGGTATATCGAGGTGGTTCGTCGGCTCATCCAATACCAAAACCCGCGGCCCGGACAGCACAAGTTTACACAGCGCCAGGCGGTTCCTTTCGCCGCCGCTTAACTGCCCGACCTTTTTGAAAACGTCGTCACCGCTGAAAAGAAACGCCCCCAGCCTGCCGCGAACCTGACCCGGCAGCAAATCAGGCAGCACCGTCGCCGCCTCTTCCAGGACCGTATTTTCGTCGTCTAATTCCGCACCCGCCTGGTCGAGATAACCGACGGAGACATTTCGTTTGAGCTCTATCTGCCCTGACGTCGGCCGCTCGTGACCTAAAGCAAGTTTCAGCAACGTGGTCTTGCCGCTGCCGTTCGGCCCGATGATGCCGAGCCGGTGACCTGTCAGCACCTCGAGGTTAAGGTTCTCGAATAAAGTAACCGAGTCAAACCTTTTCGTGAGGTCTTTGCAGTTCAGTATTGCCTGTGCCCTTTGACTTTTTTGCTCGACCGGCGCAAACTCGAGGTCGAGTCGCTTTTCATAAGTCGGTTTTGCGAGAAAGTCGGGCTCGGCCTTGAGCAGGTCGTTAAGCTGCTTTTTTCTTCCCCTTGCCACCTTTCGCATGCCCTCCTGGTCCTTGTTGCGGGCGATAAAATCCCTGGTTCGCTTGACGAACTCGATCCGCTGACGGTACTGGCGTTCGAATTCGAGGTCACGCTTTTGCTTTTCCTTTCTGTAGTTGGTATAGTTGCCGGGATAAACGGTAGCCGAACGGTTGCGAATTTCTATTGTCTTTCTGACAAGCCTGTCCAAAAGGAACCTGTCATGGCTGACAATCGCCGCCGCCCCGCCGAATCTCTTCAGAAAGTCTTCGAGCCACACAGTGGCGTCGAAGTCCAGATGATTTGTCGGCTCATCGAGCAGCAGCAAATCGGCATCGGCCAGCAGGACCTTTGCAAGGCCCAGCCGTGATTTCTGTCCGCCGCTTAATTCGCCCGTTTTGACGTTGTAGAACTTTTCGTCGAGCCCCAGGCCCGCCGCAATTTCTTTTATTTTGATTTCATATTTGTAGCCTCCGCACGTCTCGAACCGTCGGCTGAGTCGGTCATACTGTTTCATTGCCGCGGTCAGCTCCGCGCCTTCAAGATTGCTCATTTGCTCTGTTAGTTCGTGAATCTTGTTTTGCAGTCGGCCTATATCCTGGGCGGTGCTGTGTAGCTCCTCGATTACAGTTTTATCGTCATCGAACTGCGGCTCCTGCGGCAGGTATGCGAGCCGCAGGTTCTTTCGTGTGCGCACCGTTCCGATGTCCGCCCGTTCTCCGTGAGGAGTCCCAGGGACAGTGCCGAGAACGAGTTTTAGCAGCGTGGTCTTACCGCAGCCGTTAGGCCCAACGAGTGCGACCTTTTCGTGCGGATAGAGCGCCAGTCGCAGTTTATCGAAAACGACCTTTGCCCCGAATGATACGTGTATATCGTCTAATGAAACTATAGGCATTGGGCCATTATATAAGGAAAGAGCGCTGCTGCCAAATGTGATGGTATTCAGGGAGAAAACGGGTTCCCTGCGAAGAACTCGTGTTGTTACACTTTTTCGTTCAGGGCAATCATATTGCGGGCGGCCTCGATGACTCGTTTGCGCAGGGCCTCGGGCCCAAGCACCTGCACCTGGTCGCCGTAGCCTAATATCCACCAGGTGATTTCGCCCAGGCCGTCAACGCGAAATTCGAGCACGACCGAACCGTCGCCGTTCCAGACGGCCTGTTGTGTGCTGTGCCATTGGACCTCGGCGACGTTATGTGCCACCTTCGGAAGGAACCGAAGCTTGATGTTGTAGAGTTTGCCTTCGGGAATCATAGACCATGCCCTGCCGAGGTGCTCGTGCAAATCGAACTTGTCGCCGTCAATGAAACACTTGTCGCTCAATTCAAGCTGCTTTATGCGGTTGAGCTTGAATGTGCGAACGCTTTTGTGTGCGTCCGAGTAGCCGAGCACATACCACGCCCTTTGGTTGTAGAGAAGATGATATGGGCACAGCTCGGTGTCTATGACTTTCTTATCGAACAGTGAGTCGTACTGAAGGTTGACCTTGGACCTTTTGGTGATGGCTTTTTGGAGCTGGGCAAAGAGTTTGTCCAGCTCGCCGAGCCGGGCCTGAGCGGCCGGATATGCCGAAACACTTTTAAGTGCGGTGTTGCAGTACTGTCTTATTTTGCTGGGCAGATTGTTTTCTATCTTCAAACCCGCCAGAAGCGCCGAGTGCTTGAACGGCAGTTGAATCTGGTCGCGCGTCTTATGAACCAGCATCAGAAGAGCCAGTGCCTCCTGAAGATTGAGGTCTATCGGCGGCAGGAAAAATTCCGGGTCGATGGTGTAACCGCCGCTTGCCGGGTCGTAACGATAGGGCACGCCGATCGCCGCCAGCTCCTTGAGGTCTCGAAACACGGTCCGCCTGCTGGTGCTAAAAGTATTC
>Ga0315537_1001499_pt1 | contig 18302 bp, 18 predicted proteins | sample SalMarSW160270MG_FD_203091 | JGI IMG/M metagenome (GOLD analysis project Ga0315537, IMG submission 203091) | Salt marsh sediment microbial communities from the Plum Island Ecosystem LTER, Massachusetts, United States - Salt Marsh Sediment SW1602-70 ... | reverse complement strand
TTTCGACGGTGAATTCTGGAATCTTCCCGTTTTTTACATATTGATTTATTGTTTCTCTGGCGATAGTTAATAATTTTTCTTTTTCTTCGGAGGTTAGACTAAAGCCTATATCCGATTTGGACTCTTTATTCGTAATTTTTTTTGATGTACTTTTAGTGAAAACCCAGGCGCCGTAGCCCACAATATAACCGTTTTTAACGCCGGTAACATCACCAGAAGTAGTTCTATTTAAAAGTTTTACGTTGGTAACGCCCAGATTTTTCATGACCTGTAGCAAAACGGCAATGGAAGAGCATCCGCATGCGGCACATACTCCACGCCCGCGCATTTTTCTGTCATATTCCAGCAACCCCTTATAATCTAGATTTTTTATATATTTATCTACCTCATCCGTAATTTCTTTAGCTTTATTGTAATTTTCTCCGTGATAAAGGTCCGATGAAATTACAATAACCCAATTCTTTTTGTTTTTTAACTCACTGTATAAAGCTTCGGCAAGTACAGAAAGTTCTGAAACTTTATCTGTATTAAAAATTATAGGAACTATTGTGAAGTCTTTAAGAACCTTCTGTAAAAAAGGCAATTGTAATTCGAGAGAGTGTTCCTGTGAATGTGCTTCCGGGTCATTTTTGATGAGGTCACTATGAGTTATTAATTTAGAAGCGAACTTTTCGTCTACACTTACTACCCCCAGAGGCGTTTCCCACTTTCCCTCTCCAAATACCGAGAAGCCTTTAACATAGAAACGGTGAGAAGGGCCTAAAAGGATTACAAGTTTTTTATTGCTGTTTCGTAAGTTCTCGTAGGCAAAAGCAGCTGTCTGTCCGCTATAGATATAACCAGCGTGAGGAGATATTATTCCTAAGATTTCTTCTTCTAATTTGACATCGACATTTTTTAAGTACTGATCGATTGTTGACGAGAGATTTGATGAATCTGCAAGATAAAAAGACCCAACGAAGACTGGTTTTCTTACCATTTCGGACCTCCCTTTACAATTAAAGGAACATAGTAATAAAAATATGCAAAAAAATAATTTATACATAGTGTTTCTCAATTTAACGGAGAGGTAGGGATTCGAACCCTAGAAGGAGCTTTTGACCCCTTAACCGATTAGCAATCGGTTGCCTTCGGCCACTCGGCCACCTCTCCCTCGGAGGGTGAGGGACTCGAACCCCCAAGGGTGTAAACCCGCCGGATTTCAAATCCGGTGCCTTACCATTAGACTAACCCTCCCTTTACTGCAATATTACCAGCTCCACGGTAAAAGTCAAGAGGAGATAATATTAGTTTTTCTTGTGATATGGTTCTGTGGTGCTGTCAGCCAGCTTTTTGTTTTTTTTGAGAAATTAAAAAAGATTAGCCACTAAGTCACCAAGGCACAAAAAATAGTATAGTTTTTTGTGATTTCTGATTTTTTCTAATTTGTTGATTCTATTGGGTGTGGTAAAATGGGTTTAAAATAAACAATAATTAAAGTTGTATAGGTTGGGCTCCATGTTTTCTGCGGCTCTGTGTGAGACTAATTTTGTGTTGTGGGTTGGGAAAGGAACTTGACAAAAAAGCGTTTCCTTTTAATATATAGGCGTTATTATGGATTTAAAAATAAATGTTGGAAATCTTCCTAAAGAGGGAAGCAGCCACGAGTTTTATTTAAAAGAAGAAGATGTTGCCGTTAAAGAGGTCGTTAGCGATACGTTTGTAAATTTTGAAATATGTAAAAACGGTAATTCTTATGATGTGAAAGGTTTTATGGACTATAAACTTTCTCTTATATGCTCCAGATGCCTTAAAGAAATTACTCGACATAAGAGAAAGGAATTCAGCTTGGAAGTTAGAGAAAAAGTAGATTGTGCTGTTACTGGTAAGTCTAATAGAAAAACAGGTGAAGCTGAAAACGTATATATTGTAGGAAACAGTTGTTTGGATTTAGGACCTTTTCTTCGCGATGAGATAATTTTATCGATTGCTTTGAAGCCTCTTTGCAGCGAAGAATGTAAGGGACTTTGTTCCGTTTGTGGTGCGAATTTAAATGAATCCGCCTGTGAACATGTTAAATTAAAGGAAGAAAGTCTTACTTAATTAAACTCGAAGAAAAAACAAATCGGAGGATTTTATGCCAGTTCCAAAAAGAAGATCTTCAAGTACTCGCGGAAAAAAAAGAAGGACTCATTGGAAAGTTAAAGGAAATGATTTGATTGAGTGTTCTCACTGTCATTCTTTAACCAGACCTCACAGAGTCTGCCCACACTGCGGATATTATAAAGGTCGTTTGGTCGTTAAGGGTCTTGAAGAAGATTGATGAGAGTTGCGATTGATGTTATGGGGGGTGATTATGCTCCCCGTAAGATTATTGATGGCACAAAACTTGCCTATAATGAGTTAAAAAATTTAATTGAAATTAATCTTGTAGGAAATAAAGAGATAATTGAAAAATTCAATATTCCGGATGAATTTTCGGTCATTGATGCCTCTCAGGTGATAAATGCGGGTGATCCCCCAATGGAAGCATATAGAAAAAAGAAAGACTCTTCTCTCGCGAGAGCGGTAAATCTACAGAAAAACAAAGAAGTTGATGTAACTGTTTCAGCTGGAAATACAGGAGCTGCTGTTGCTTTTTCGATACTTTCTTTAGGACGATTAAAGGGCGTAGATAGGCCCGCTCTGGCTACTTTTTTCCCCACAAAGAAAGGAAAAGTTCTCGTGCTTGATGTTGGAGCAAATTCCGGAGTTAAACCTATAAATCTAAGGGATTTCGGAGTTATGGGGTCTCTTTATCTTGAAAAAGTTTTTAATTTAAATAACCCATCAGTAGGTTTACTCTCGATGGGAAAAGAAGATACAAAAGGCGGAAAAAGTGTCCAGGAAGCTCATAATATGCTTTCAGAAGCAAATATAAATTTTGTGGGTAACGTGGAAGGGTATGATATCTTAGACGGGAATGCAGACGTTGTAGTTTGTGACGGGTTTGTAGGAAATGCAGTTTTGAAATTCGGGGAATCGCTTGTTGATTTTTTGCTCTCAGAGATAAAAACAGGAACTTCGAAGAATTTAATTGCTGCTATCGGAGGAACTTTAATGAAACCTGTATTTAAGGATTTGATGAAAAAGGTCGATTATGAGGAATATGGAGGAGCCATTTTGTTGGGAATTGATGGCATAACAGTAATTTGTCACGGCAAATCCAATGAGATAGCCATTAAAAACGCGATCCTTAAAGGGTATAAATTTTACGATTTAAAAATTAATTCTTTAATACAAGAGAGCTTAACTTAAATGAAGACGGCGCTTCTTTTTCCCGGTCAGGGGATACAGAGAGTAGGTATGGGAAAGGATTTGTACGAAGAATTTCCGCTCGCGAAAAAGTATTATGACGAAGCGGATAGACTGCTTGGTTTTCCTATCAAAGAAATTTTCTTTAATGGTCCCGAGGAAGTGTTGGCGGCGTCGGAAAATGCTCAAGTCGCAATATTGTTAAGCTCTTACGTTATTTTCAATATAATAAAAGACAAACTTGAATTTTCCTGTGTTGCCGGACATAGTCTTGGGGAGTATACTGCACATCTTGTAGCTGGGACGTTCGACTTTGCTGATGCCTTGCATCTGGTTCGTTTTAGAGGGGAACTTATGAGTACGGCAAGGAAAGGTACGATGAGTGCGATTATAGGACTCTCTGCTGAAAAAGTTTTAGAAGTAGTGGACTCTACACCGGGTGTAGTTAATGCCGCTAATTTTAATACCCCGGAACAGACAGTTATTACGGGAGAAGTTGAAGCAGTTAAAGAAGCGAGTAAAAGGTTAAAAAAGGAGGGGGCAAGGGTTATTCCTCTTGCAGTTTCTGGAGCTTTTCATTCTCCGCTTATGCGGGAAGTTACGCTTCCTTTGAAGAAAGTCCTTTCTAAGACTGAAATAAAAAAGCCTCGAGTACCTGTTTATTCTAATGTTACCGGTGAGCGAGTTACCGAAGTTGATGAAATATTAGAGACTCTGGGCTTACAGGTAGAAAAACCCGTTTGTTGGGTTAAGTCTCTTCGAAACATTAAAAGAGATGGTGTACAGCGGTTTATTGAGATTGGATATAGGAGTGTTCTAATAAAAATGGTGAAAAAGACACTTGACAAAGTCGAAACAATGAGTATTTCTTATCCAAAAGATTTAAAGGGGATTCTTGATGAGTGACAAATTGGCTTTAATTACCGGAGGGGGAGCGGGTATCGGAAAGGGAATAACTTTAAAGCTCGCCTCGAACGGTATTGATTGTGTAATTTTTGATGTTCAGGATGCATCGGCCGTCGCTAAAGAAGCTGAAGGTTTAGGTGTTAAGGCTTCTTTCGTAAATGTTGATGTGACAGATTACCAGGCTGTGAAGTCCGCAGTTTCGGAGGTGAATGATTCTCTGGGGGATATTAACATTCTTATCAATAACGCGGGTATAACTCGGGATAATTTACTTATGAAGATGACAGAAGATGATTGGGATAAAGTTATACAGATAAATTTAAAGGGTGTTTTTAATTGTACTAAGGCGGTTATTCGTAAAATGATGAGTTGTCGTTGGGGAAGAATCGTTTCTATTTCTTCGGTTGTGGGAATTATGGGCAATGCCGGACAGTCAAATTATGCTGCTTCGAAGGCAGGAATAATTGGTTTTACAAAATCGATGGCAAGAGAAGTCGGCTCGAGAAACATTACCGCCAATGCTATTGCCCCTGGTTTTATAAGGACTGAAATGACGGATAAGCTCCCAGAAATGGTTAAAAAGGATTATTTATCAAGAATACCTCTCGGTAAATTCGGAGAGGTTGAAGATGTATGTAACCTGGTTAAGTTTCTTATTTCTGATGAAGCTTCTTATATCAGCGGACAGGTGATCCAGGTTGACGGAGGACTTCTAACTTAAAACTTAGAAAAATTAGGAGGAGGTTTTTGTATGGCTTTAATGGATATGGTAAAAAAAATAATTGTTGAGCAGCTTGGTGTTGACGAGGCTGAAGTAACAGAAAGTGCGCATTTTATAGATGACCTTGGCGCTGATTCACTCGATACTGTAGAATTGATTCTTTCTTTCGAAGAAGAATTTGATATAAGTATTCCGGACGAAGACGCTGAAAAGTTGGAGACGGTCGGTAAGGCAGTTGAATACTTAAAGGCTAATGTAAAAGAATAAATGCATCGAGTAGTTATAACGGGGGTAGGAGTACTTACCCCAGTAGGGATAGGAGTCCGGGAATTCTGGAAAGCCCTTAAAGATGGAAAGAATGGGATCTCTAAAATTACGAGATTCGACCCCTCCGAATTTAAAAGTCAAATTGCGGGAGAAATCAAGGATTTTGATCCTTCTAAAAGATTAGACGCTAAAGATACCAAAAGATATGATCTGTTTACTCTATACGCTCTTTATACCACTGTCGAGGCGATCGAGGATAGTGGCTTGGATCTCGAGGATTTGGATAAAAACAGGGTAGGAGTAATTTACGCGTCGGGTATTGGCGGGGAAAACACCTGGGAAGATGAGATGAATAAGATGATAGAGAAAGGCCCGCGTAGAGTAAGTCCTTTCTTTATTCCTGCTTTGATAATAAATATGGCGGCGGGTAAAATCGCGATGAAATTTGGCTTTAAAGGAGTTAATTACGGAGTTGTTTCCGCCTGTGCTTCTTCCGGGCATGCGATAGGAGAGGCTTTCCGTAAGGTTCGTTCGGGAGAAATGGATATAATGGTTGCAGGAGGGAGCGAGGCTCCTTTGGGACCGCTTGCTCTGGCGGGTTTCTGCGCGGCTAGGAGTTTGTCGACGAGGAATGATGAACCTGAGAAAGCTTCGAGACCGTTCGAAAAGAATAGAGACGGTTTTGTTATGTCTGAAGGTTCGGGTACTCTTATTCTTGAGAATTTAGAAAGTGCTAAAAAGAGAGGGGCTACTATATACGGTGAAATAGTAGGATATGGAGCTTCAAATGACGCTTTTCATATTACCGCACCGAATGAAACAGGAGAGCCTCAGTCGATGGCGATGAAAAAGGCCATGGAAGACGGAAATATAAAAGAAGAAGAAGTCGACTATATAAACGCCCACGGTACCGCTACGATATTGAATGATAAGGTAGAGACCAAGGTCATAAAGAAGGTTTTTGGAGAACGTGCTTATGAAATAAATATTTCTTCAAGTAAATCTATGACAGGTCATCTTCTGGGTGCGACTTCGGCGGTAGAAGCTATTGTTTCTGTTTTAAGTCTTCGAGAAGGAATTATTACTCCAACTATTAATTACGAAATGCCTGACGAAGAGTGCGACCTTAATTATACCCCGAATAAGGCTGTTGAAAAAAACATAAATGTCGCGCTTTCCAATTCATTCGGTTTTGGCGGGCATAATGTTACTCTTGCTTTTAAAAAATATGAGGAGTTTAAGTGAAGATAATAGTTTGCATAAAACAAGTTCCTGATCCCGAACACGCTAAAATGGATGAAAAGTCCGGGACAGTCGTTCGGGAAGGTGTGGAACTTATGGTTAACCCTTTTGACCTTTATGCTGTGGAAGAGGGATTGCGATTAAAAGAGAAAATGGATGGGGAAGTTGTTGTTGTTTCTATGGGCCCTCCGCAGGCTGAAAAAGCTTTAAGAGAAGTTATCGGTATGGGTGTAGATCAGGGTATCTTGTTGACTTCCCGGGAATTTGCCGGAGCTGATACGTGGGCAACCTCCTATACTCTTGCTAAAGCATGTGAGAAAATAGGAAATTATGGGCTGATTATTTGTGGAAAACAGGCCATAGATGGTGATACAGCTCAGGTTGGTCCGGGTATAGCAGCTCAGCTTTCTATACCTCAGATTACTTTTGTTAGAAAAATAGATGAAATTTCAGAAAAAAATATTAAAGCAGAGAGGATGGTTGAAGGTGGCTATGAAGTTATTTCTTCTCCTTTACCTCTTTTGATTACGGTAGTAAAAGAGATAAATGAGCCCAGACTTCCAACTTTAAAAGGCAGGCTGAACGCAAAGAAAGCCGAGATAGCACACTGGGGTCCCGAGGATATAGGCGCGGATAAAGATAAGATCGGGATGAATGGATCCCCTACAATGGTTGATGAGATTTATACGCCGGATCTATCGAAAGACGGTAAAATTTATACAATCGATCAATTAGGCGAAGCGGCGGAAGAGATTGTAAAGAAACAAAAAGAAATGGGGCTTATTTAATGGGTATTCGAGTAATTAAAGACAAATGTACCGGATGCGGCATCTGTTTTAAAATATGTCAGTATAGTGCAATTGATATAACGAAAGAGGTGCATACACTTGCTAATGGTAAAAAAGCTAAAAAACTTGCGATTATCGATCTCGAAAAATGCACTCTTTGCGGCGAATGTGTTAAACCATGTCCCACAGATGCTATAGAGTTAAAAACTAAAACTCACGAATTTGAAGGTAAAGAAAATTATAAGGATGTGATGGTGTTTGCCGAACAGCGTAGAGATGAGCTTGAAGGAGCCGCGTTCGAACTTATCGGAAAAGGTAGAGAATTGGCTGATAAACTCGGGGTAGACCTCTATGCTCTTCTTTTAGGTAAAGACCTGAAAGGTAAGCCGGAAAAACTGATTGCATCAGGCGCAGATAAGGTAATTGTTATAAGTGATGATTCTTTAGTTAATTTTTTACCGGAGCCTTATACAAATATTTTAATAGATATAATTAAAAAATATAAACCTTCTATTTTCCTGGCCCCTTCTACGACGCAGGGAAGAGCTCTCCTTTCAAGAGCCGCAGGTAAAATTTACACCGGGCTTACAGCCGATTGTACCGGTTTGGATGTCGATTCTGAGGGTAATTTACTGCAAACCAGACCCGCTTTCGGAGGTTCTATTAAGGCAAGAATTCTTACCCCTAACATGCGACCTCAGATGGCAACGGTGCGTCCCAAAGTATTTAAACCCCTGGAGGAAGATACTAATAGAAAGGGAGAGATTATCGAAGAGAAAGTATCGGAGGAGTTATTAAAGAGTACTACTAAATTCGAAAAATGGATTAAGGATACAACTTCGGCCATTTCAATAGAAGATGCCGATATAATTATTTCCGGAGGGAGAGGGTTGGGATGCAGTGATAATTTTAAAATTTTATTTGAATTGGCTGAGGTTTTGGGGGGTGCTGTAGGGGCCTCGCGACCTACGGTCGATGAAGGATGGATTCCGTATTCCCATCAGGTCGGGCAGACAGGTAAAACGGTGGGTCCTAAATTATATATAGCTGTTGGAATAAGCGGTGCTATTCAGCACCTGGAGGGTATGAGGAGTTCCGACTTTATTGTTGCTGTAAATAAGGATCCTGATGCTCCTATATTCAAAGTCGCGGATGTTGGGATCATAGGAGATCTTTTTGAGGTAATTCCCGAATTAAAAGAAAAACTAAAAAGAGCTATAAATGGCTGAGAAAATAAAAAGCAGTTCCATCGTTGAAGAGTTGGAGAAGGCTTATTTAGATTACTCTATGAGTGTAATTGTGGGAAGGGCTCTTCCTGATGTTCGTGATGGCCTGAAACCCGTTCATCAAAGAGTTCTTTATGCTATGAGCAAAATCGGTTTAACTTCGAGTTCTTCATTTAAAAAATCCGCTACCGTTGTAGGTGAAGTTCTCGGCAAATATCATCCTCATGGCGATATGGCTGTTTATGATACGATTGTCCGCATGGCGCAGGATTTCTCCCTGCGTTATCCTCTGATCGACGGGCAGGGCAATTTCGGTTCCATAGATGGTGATAACGCCGCTGCGTATCGATATACGGAAGTCAGGATGTCAAAAATCGCGGAGTTGATGCTCCAGGATATTGATAAAAATACCGTCGATTTTATTCCAAATTTTGATGCTTCACTTACGGAGCCAACGGTTTTGCCTTCGGCGTTTCCTAATCTTCTTGTAAATGGTTCCAGCGGAATAGCCGTTGGAATGGCTACCAATATACCTCCTCATCAATTAGGGGAGGTGTGTGATGGGGTTATCGCCCTTATTGAAAATCCCGAGTTGGAAGTTAAAGATTTAATGGGATGGATTAAGGGTCCGGATTTTCCGACACGCGGTTTAATAGTAGGGGATAAAGGATTAAGAGAAGCTTATAATACTGGTTCGGGTAAGATCGAAGTACGCGCTAAACTTCATTTCGAACCCGAAAGCCACGGCAGGGAAAAAATAATAATAACGGAAATACCTTATCAGATTAATAAAACTACTTTGCTTGAACAGATTGCTGATAGAGTTAATCAGGGCAAAATACCGGGTATTTCCGATATGCGTGACGAATCGGATCAGAGCGGGATAAGAGTGGTCCTTACGTTAAAGAAAACTGCGGATTCAGACACTGTCTCTAGAAGACTTTTGAAATATACCAGTTTAAGGAGAACTTTCGGAATAATGCTTCTTGCTATCGTGGACGGAGTGCCCAAGATGCTTAATTTGAAAGAACTTCTTCAATTTTACATTAATCACAGAAGAGAAGTGGTTCGCAGGAAATGTGAGTATGAACTCGATAAAGCCGAAAAAAGAGCGCATATTCTCGAAGGGCTTCTAAAAGCGCTCGACCAGATTGATAAAATAATCGAAACTATTAAAAAATCAAAAAATAGAGAAGAAGCACAGGCAAACCTTATTAAAGTTTTCGAATTCAGCACAGAGCAAGCTGACGCGATACTTAATATGAGATTATCCAGGTTGACTTCTCTTGAAAGAAATAAGCTTGTTGATGAATACGAAGAAAAGATAAAAATTATTGAGAAGTTACAAAATATACTTTCTTCCGCGAAAAGATTGGACGCGGAGATTATTAAAGAACTTAAAGAAATAAAAGAAAAGTTTAATGATAAGAGAAGGACCGAAATATTCGGGGGACCGGCAGATGACCTTTTCGATTCCGATATTGATCTTGTTAAAGAAGAAGATGTCGTAATTACCATTACAAAAAAAGGTTATGTTAAGAGAATTCCTTTATATACATACAAACAGCAGGGACGGGGAGGCGTAGGTATAATAGGGGCTTCAATAGGCGATGCTGATTATGTTAGTTCTCTTCTTGTGGAATCAACTCACGACCGGATGCTGCTTTTTACCAATGTGGGGAAATGCTATCCGCTTAACATATATCAGATTCCTGAATCGAGCAGAACTTCCAGGGGTGTGTCTCTCGCGAGGATGTTAAATTTGGATAGACAAGAAATTCCTCAGGCTGTCATCACTTTGAGAGAGATGGAAGAGAGCGATAATGTTGTTCTGGTTACAAAGAAGGGAATAATTAAGAAAGTGAAACTATTAGATTTCGCCAACGCTCATTCGGGCGGAATAATTGCTCAGAGGATGAAAGAGGGAGATGAATTATTCGCTGCCGAGAAGGTAGAAAAGGGTAATAGAATATTTCTCGCGGCGAGCCATGGACAGGTTATTAAATTCGATGAGAGTATTTTAAGGCAGATAGGTAGAACTGCTCAGGGCGTAATTGGTATGAACATTCCAAACGGCGAGAGTATTATCTCATGTGTAATGGGTGATGATAAAATAAAAGACCTTGTATTTGTATCGGATGATGGATACGGCAAAAGAGTCGATGCTTCGGAGTTCAGAGAAACCAATCGAGGTGGTAAAGGTGTTAGGGGAATGAAAATTACCAAGGGCAGAAGACTTCAGAGAATGGTTGGAGTAAGCGGAGAAGAAGAATTAATGGCGATTTCGGAAGCCGGTAAGATTATAAGGCTTAATCCCGATGGTATCAGCAAGCAGCACCGTAATACCCGTGGAGTTAAAGTCGTATCGATAAAGGGAGAGGATAAGGTAACGGATATTGCGATAGTAACGGATTGATGGAACCCCTGAAGGTGGATTTCTATTCGGGAAGTAAGAGTGATGAGTATCCTAAAAAAATATATACTACTTCAGGAACGATATCGGTTGATAAAATCATAGAAACTAAGTTGGAAGAAGATTTCGATTCTAAAAATAGGACGAAAATCTTTATTTTTCAAAGTCAAGAAAAGAATTTTTATCAACTTAATATAAAAGAGGACTTTTTTAAGTTAAAACAAATAGAAATAGAGGAGGAGTAATTTCTTATGAGTAAAGGGAAAAAGAAGAAGACATCTTCAATCATATCTCCTTACGGGGGAAAGTTAATAGATTTGACTGTAAAAGGAGAAGAAAGGGATGAATTAATCAGGAAGGCTAATAAATTGGATTCTATACAGCTATCTTCCCGCTGCCTTTGTGATCTGGAACTTCTCGCGACAGGCGGTTTTTCCCCTCTCGATAGATTTATGGGTGAAGAAGACTATAATAGAGTTATAAAAGAAATGCGACTGGCGGATGGTACTTTTTTCCCCATGACTATAACTCTTCCCGTTTCAGATTTTCCAGATAAAAATTTAGGGAAAGAGATTGCTCTTCGTGATTCGAGAAATGATTTGATAGCAATAATGAAAGTCGAAGAAATCTATACCAGTGATCCTGTTAATGAAGCAAAGTATGTTTATGGTTCGACCGATGCGCGCCATCCTCTGGTGGCTGAGCTCCACAGTTGGGGAGACAAATATCTGTCCGGTGCTCTTAAGGTTTTGAATTTTCCGAAACATTATGATTTTAAAGAATTACGTTTAACTCCGGCACAAGTAAGGGGTTTACTTTCTAAGACCGGGTGCGACAATGTGGTTGCTTTCCAGACAAGAAATCCCATGCACAGAGTTCATGAAGAACTTACAAAGATTGCGGCCAGAAAGATCGATGGGGCGTTACTCATTCATCCGGTTGTCGGGCTTACAAAGCCGGGAGATGTAGACCATTATACACGTGTCAGAAGTTACAAAGAACTTTTTGAAAAATATTACGATAAAAAGAAAACAGTACTCAGTTTATTGCCTCTTGCAATGAGAATGGCAGGCCCCCGGGAAGCTTTGTGGCACGCGATAATAAGAAGAAATCACGGTGCAAATCACTTTATTGTGGGCAGAGATCATGCCAGTCCCGGAAACGATTCTAAAGGAAAGCCTTTTTACGGTCCTTACGAAGCGCAGGAGCTAATGAAAAAGTACGGTGAGGAAATCGGTGTAAAAATGGTTTCTTTCAATGAACTCGTTTATTTGCCTGAAGAAGACCGTTATGAGGAAAAAGATCAGGTCAAAAAGGGAGTTGAAATCGCGAAAATCTCTGGTTCGGCGGCAAGAGCCGCTATCGCTAAGGGAGAAAAACCTCCGAAGTGGTTTATGCGAGCGGAAGTCGCTGAGATTCTTCGAAAGAGACATCCCGCTAAACATGAGCAGGGTTTTTGCATATGGTTTACCGGTCTTTCCGGAGCGGGAAAATCTACGATTGCCAATGACTTTGTCGAAATGATGGCGGAATATGGAAGAGATGTTACTGTACTCGACGGAGACGTCGTACGTACGCATCTTTCCAGAGGACTCGGTTTTTCTAAGGAGGATAGGGATACCAATATCTTGCGTATCGGTTTTGTTGCCTCGGAAATTGTTCGCCATAACGGGGTGGTCGTTTGTGCTGCGGTGAGTCCTTACAGGGATGCCAGAAACGAAGTAAGAAATATGGTCGGAGACGATAAATTTCTTATGGTCTTTGTCGATACACCACTCGAGGTTTGTGAAGACAGGGATCCGAAAGGTCTTTACGCTAAAGCTTTAAGAGGAGAGATAAAAAACTTTACTGGGATCGATGATCCTTATGAAAGACCTGTCGATCCGGAAATAATTGCCGATACCGTAAACAAAAAATCGGAAGAAAACGCAAGCGATATAATCGATTATCTTAAGAAAGAGGGTTTTTTAGTTTAGTAGAAGTTAAACTCTGGAAGTAAAAAGTTAGAATCCCTTCCCAACAACAATTATAGGGCGCAGATAAAACATGGATTTAATCTGTAGGTCAGTAGCACAATCCATCTTGACATTTATAATGTGATTTAGTAAAATAGATAAGATGAAATGAAGTAAAGAACGGAGTGATTTACACAGAAAAAAACAAGGAGGTAAGTATGTTCAGATGTAGCAAGTGCGGAACAGATTATGAAGAAAGTCTGGCTCTTTATGCAAGCAATGAAGTAAGGGTTGCAAGTTGTCGCGCATGTCCGGTCGACAATATATACGCGGTTTGTGAGAAATGTGAAGACCTTGATAAAATTGAAAGGGATTCTTGTCCCGGCTGCGGAAACTGGAATATGTGGGAAATCCGTAAAATGGTTCCTGTGGAACAATAATTGCCGCGAAGATACTAAGATAATTAGCCACGGATTTACTGATCCGAAGAATCCAATTGAATAATTGACAAATAAAAGAGTTCAAATTACTTTTCTTGTAAAAAGGGGTAAATAATGTCAAAAAATAAGACCCGATCCCAGAACAAAACAATAAAATGGTATAAATCCCTTATTACCTGTTGTGTCCTTTTATCTATAATTTTTATTTCATTTTCATTAAAAGCGCGACCTTCCGGTGGTCCCTATGGCCCTATACGACAGACCTATAATTTGCCTGAAGTAACGGGTGCGGTTTACTATGTGGCACCCGACGGAAAAGCTGATGATAAAGGAGAGAAACTGAATAGACCTACAACAATTGAAAAGGCAATAGAAGAGGTGGTGACGGGAGACGCGATCGTGATGCGCGGAGGTACTTATCGTACAGGTGATTTAGTGTTAAACCAGGGGATAACTATACAGGCTTATGCGGATGAAAAACCTGTTTTAAAAGGAACCCATGTGGCAAAAGAGTGGCAGGATCTCAGGAATGGATTATGGAAAACTTCCTGGTCCCGTTTGTTTCCTGCCGAGCCTCTCGATTGGTGGTGGATCGACTGGCATGGAAAAGAAACTCCTTTGCATCGTTTTAATAACGATATGGTATTTATCGATGGGAAATTTTTACAGTCGGCTGGTTGGAGAGGTGAGATCGACGAGAATTCCTATTTCATAGACTATGATAAAGGCGAAGTTTACATCGGAACCGACCCGAAAGACCGATTGGTAGAAATTACCGCTTTTAATACTGCTCTTTTAAGAACGACCGGAAAATGTCATGGTAAAATTTCGGATAAGAAAGGCCCAATAATCCGAGGAATAACTTTTACCCAGTATGCCAGGAGAGCTATTTTTGTTGAAGGAACATTTCCTCGGGGTTTGTCCGATGAGTCCGAGCATGGGAAGGAAGTGATAGGTACGACTTTAGAACACTGTGAAATTTCTAACTGTTCACGGGTAGCAGCCAGGTTCAGAGGGGACAGTTTAACTCTCCGGCATTGCAAAATTAGCAACACCAGTACAGAAGGTATTTATATCGAGGCCTCGAATGATGTTCTTTTAGAAAAGAATATATTTACTAAGAACAATATCGAAAGACTTACAGGATATTTCCCCGCGGCGGTGAAAATTTTCAATCAGTCTTACCGTGTTACGTGTAGGGATAATCTGGTTATCGATCTTCCGTATTCAAACGGTATCTGGTACGATGTAGGTAATGTAGACGGAGTTTTTGTCGACAACTGGGTTCAGGATGTTGGCATTATGGAAGGGGGGGAGGCGGAAAAACCTTTCTGGATGGGTGAAAATGGATTTTTCTTCGAAATATCAAAAGGAGCTATCTGTGCGGGAAATGTTTTCGTCAATTGCGAACATGGCATTTACGTTCTAAACAGTTCAGGCGTTCAAATATACAATAATACGATTGTAAATAGTCCTGTCATGATTGGAAGAACTCCAAGAAGCGCGGAAGGAGATCATTTTGGCTGGCATCCGAGTACAGGTCCGGACGTCGAAGAAAGGTACGGACATTTATTTGTAAACAATCTGATTGCGGTTGATGAAAATTACTACAAATCACTTTTTGTTACTTTCCAAACTCCGGATCTCTGTAAAAAGCTTAACAAACCGCAATTGGATAAACTCGATTATAACGTATATGTGCGAACTCCGGGTAATAAATCTCATCCGTTGATCCTCTGGAGTCCGGCGAAAAATAAAGATTGTTATAAAGAAATAGAGGTGTTATCGGATTTACACAAACTGCATCCAGAATTTTCAGGCAATAGTAAAAATTTAGTAAATTATGATGGTCCATTATTTAAGAGCTGGAAACTTGGTAATTTTGAGTTATTGAATGAGTTTCCGAGTTCTAAAGTTGGGGCTAAATTGCCGGATGAAATAAGGGAGCTTCTTGGAATCTCTGAAGGAGATGTCCCATTTGTTGGAGCTTTCCCGCCGAATCCTTAAAATTCCAAGTACTGCTTATCGACATAAAAAATAAAATAGAGTGGAGCTTATAAGTATTAAAGGAATTTTCATTAGCCATCCTGTTGTAAACTGTTTTTTGACATGAAATTTCATTGAATCCGGTGTTAACTTCTTATTTAGTTTCAAAAAGCCGGGTCTCCATTTTGTTAAAACTAAGATATCGATTATGAAAGCGTCATAAAAATCTAAAAGTAGTAATAATAGCAGATTAATTAATAGAACCCAAATATATTTTATCTGTTCTGTATTCCTGAATACAAAATAATCAAAGACCAGAAAAAATAACAGTACAAGTATCAGCATAATTAAAAAAGATAAAAAACCCTTAAAAGACATTTTCTTTTTTAATGTCCCGTCTTTCTTTCTGCTTTTATACACTAAACCTGATCGAAAAACACCTATAGTAATTATATTTAATAAGCAGGCTCCGATTAAAAACCAGATTATTATATTTAGAGTAATATTCACTTTGCTTTACCTGTATTTAAATTTATCTTCTTAATTTTTTTAGTTTTTCCTTATCCTTCTTTTCTAGCTTCTCGGTTGCGGGAGAAAATGCTATAGATGATATTTTCTTAATATTTTTTCCAAGATATTTTAATGTTTCTTTTGGATATACCTGGTATAATTCCTTTAAAGACCATCCAACGCCTTTTTGAACGTAGTATTCCTTATCATTTAATAATATATCTATAAACTTTATTATTGTATCATAAGGGAGCACTACCTTTTTAGTTCTGCTGAAATATAAAAGGCTTACGACTGATTGTCTCCTGTCCCAGAGATTAGTCGATTTATTCCATTTTTCAAGCTGTGGTAATACCTCATCCGGAATCGATTCCAGTGTTTTTGTGTAGATTTTTGCCAACGCGTCGCAGGAGCCCCAGTTACCCACTGCCTTTTGCCAGTGTTTTATCGTTTTCCAGGAATCAAGCAAAAATTCTTTATTTTTCATTTTTGATTCCAAATAAAAGAATGGTTGTATGCCGGTCCATGCGTCAGGTGAATTTTTCCAGATATAATCCCAGATTTTCAGTTGTTCGCTTGAAGGCAGTTTCGAAAAAGAATATCCCTGTTTGAAAAGCATCCTATGCGCAGGAGCAGTTTTCGGCGTTTTCTTTACTCTTTTTTCAACCTCTGTTAAACATCTTTTCAAATAACTTTCTTTTATCATAAAAAACTACCAGATACCGGGGATAAGGCGGTAGCGGGTTTTGTGCATGTATTCCTTATATCCATCTAGGTCTCTCACAAGTACTTTTTCCTCATTTAAGATTCTTGCCACGATAGCGGGTATTATCAATATCATAGGGATTATTGCCCAATAGGATCCCAGTGCCAGTGGTGATAAGATATACATTATTAAGACCACCGTATACATGGGATGGCGAACCTTTGCGTATGGTCCGCTTGTTATGACTGTCTGCCCCGGTTCGACTTCCACAATGCGGGAAGCATAGGAGTTTTCTTTGAGTACCAGAAAAAATGTGCCATAGCCGAGTAATACTAAAATGTCTGAAATTAGCACCACTACCGCTGGCACGCTCGACCACTCAAAGCGTTTGTCTAGACCCGGGAGTAGGAAGGCGATAAAGAATGGGATATACGAGAGTGTGATAATAAGTTTTTGCTCCGTTTCTTTTTCTTTCATCTTCATCCTGCGGGCAAGTAGACCCGGATCATTTTTGATTAAATAGATAAAAACAAAAAACATGGGAATAAAGAGAGTGGACATATACGCCCAGGCTTCAGGGTACGCAAAAGTCCCAGCCGGAAGAAAAAACATGGATGCTAACACAGTAATGCCTATAAGCAGGCGTACAGATACAACTTTTATTAATTCGCCTTTTGAATATTGTCCATTCGCGTTTTCCATAATTTAGATTTTAGATGCTTTCGGGGTTTTTGTCAAGGAAGATATTCTTGCACTGAGATATAAAAAACTCCGTGCTTATTTGCGGTTAAGATTTTAGAAAGTTAGGAAGGAAAAGTAACAAAAAATCTTGTGAAAATCTGTGGTTTCTAATGCAAAAATTTGTTTTTCTTGTAAATCTCTATCAGTTCATTCAAATTTTCATCCGGGTTGTTCATGAGGAGCGCTATTTCATCCAATACTTTTAGCCGTTGTGGGTTTAATGAATCGATGTTTTCAGTTAGATATTGAGTTTCCGGGTATTCCCAGTATAAAGGTTCATATCCGAGTACACATAAGAAATCCTGGTATATAGTGCCGAGAATCATGATTTGCCCCCCATGTATCCGGTACTCCGTATTTATTCGGGTCTTTTACTTTTCCATCTCTGAGTTTAATCCAGGCTTCGTTTCCTGTTTCGAATTCTTCTTTATGGAAATCTACCATTTTCCTGTCAGGATCTACATACATCCACCGTTTTTCTTTTTCATTCCACACTTCGCAAATTACATGCCCGATATGTAAATCTGTTCCCGGCGCAAGATAGGAAGCAAAACCATAGCGGAGTCTTACGGGAATACCTCTGCTTTTTAGTATGGAGGCAAGGAGAATGGAGTGGTAACGGCAGGTAACCACTAAACGATTTTCCGGTTTTCTTTCAAAGTTGAGTCCTGTGGAGTCTAATGATAGTAAACCCGCAAGTAATTTTTCGGCTGACGGAAATTTCCGATCTTCGTAATGCCTGTTTTCAGGTATAAGTTTTTTATAAGGTTCTAAATCGATAGGGTGGATGAATTGATATTTGATAAGTTCGCATAAAGCTTGCAGGGAATCGGGAAGATTTTCGAAAAGGCAGTCATATTTTCCGGGGTTGGTGTATTTACTGTAATTTTTGTAAAAATCGAGTGTATTTTCTACTTTTTCAAGTTTGACGTTTTTTGGATTATCCGGAACACAGGAAATTAAAAGTAATGCCAATATAAATAAGAATCTTTTAAACATTTTAAAACTCCTTTTAATTTGAAAAAGTTTCGGATGATTTTTCATTTAAGATTTCCAGAGCTTCAAATACATTTTCTTTTTTTACCTGAAGTCTTATCTCTGATGTTCCTATTAGGTGATGATGACCCG
>Ga0315537_1001498_pt1 | contig 18306 bp, 19 predicted proteins | sample SalMarSW160270MG_FD_203091 | JGI IMG/M metagenome (GOLD analysis project Ga0315537, IMG submission 203091) | Salt marsh sediment microbial communities from the Plum Island Ecosystem LTER, Massachusetts, United States - Salt Marsh Sediment SW1602-70 ... | reverse complement strand
TATCTACGCATTTCACCACTACACCGGGAATTCCACCTCCCTCTGCTGCACTCTAGCCCATCAGTATCTAATGCACCCTCCCAGTTGAGCCGGGAGATTTCACATCGGACTTGACAGGCCGCCTACACCCGCTTTACGCCCAGTAAATCCGGATAACGCTCGCCCCCTACGTATTACCGCGGCTGCTGGCACGTAGTTAGCCGGGGCTTATTCATCGGGTACCGTCAGTGTTTTCTTCCCCAATAAAAGGGGTTTACAACCCGAGGGCCTTCTTCCCCCACGCGGTGTCGCTGGGTCAGGCTTTCGCCCATTGCCCAATATTCCTTGCTGCTGCCTCCCGTAGGAGTCTGGGCCGTGTCTCAGTCCCAGTGTGGCTGATCGTCCTCTCAAACCAGCTAACGATCGTTGCCTTGGTGGGCCGTTACCTCACCAACAAGCTAATCGTACGCAAGCCCCTCCAAAAGCGCCCGAAGGCTTTAGAGATGAGGCATGAACCCCATCACCACATGCGGTATTAGCTCCGATTTCTCAGAGTTATTCCCCACTTTAGGGCAGGTTGCTTACGTGTTACTCACCCGTCTGCCACTAGCTACCGAAGTAGCCCGTTCGACTTGCATGCATAAAGCACACCGCCAGCGTTTATCCTGAGCCGGGATCAAACTCTCCAATAAAAGTGATTGACTTGGTTTAGAACCTTCCTTCCGCTATCCAGTTGTTAAGGTGCAAAAACGCCGCTAGGGCGCAAGTTTCATAATAGCATAATCGGCGGGCCGATGTCAATATCGGCCCGGGCGGGGAGTCGTGCCTCAGCGCGACCAGGCCGGCCAGAAATCATCGGCGTCATTATCCGTCAGGCGTTTGGGGTCCGAGCCGTCCGGGTTCATGCTGTATATCTCCGAGTTGCCGTCCCGGTCGGAAACAAAAACTATCCGGTTATTTTCGGCCGACCAGTCAACCTTGATGTCTCTGGTACTGTTATCCGTAAGACGTGTCTGGTTGGCGCCATCGGCATCCATCACGTATATCTCGAAATTTCCGTCCCGCTCGGAGCTGAATATAATTTGGCTGCCGTCGGGCGACCAGGCGGGGGACAAGTCCATGGCATCGTTCGCGGTGAGCTGTACCTGGTTGGCACCGTCGGCGTCCATGACGTATATCTCGAAGTCATCGTCGGCATCGGAGTGGTAGGCTATTTTGCTCCCGTCGGGCGACCAGATCGGCACGTAGTCATTGGCATCGTTATCGGTCAGCCGTGTCTGGTTGGCGCCGTCGGCATCCATCACGTATATTTCCGGGTTGCCGTCCCGCTCGGAGCTGAAGGCTATTTTACTGCCGTCGGGCGACCAGTCCGGGTCTCCGTCGGTGGCGGCAGTATTGGTCAAATTTATCATGCCGGTGCCGTCGCTATTGATGACGCAGATATTGAGATATCCCGGGGCACTGGAGCTGAAGACGATTTTACTGCCGTCGGGCGACCAGGCCGGCGCCACGTTCCAGGCGCCGTTATCGGTCAGTTGCGTCAGGTTGGTGCCGTCGGCGTCCATGACGTATATCTCATTGTTGCCGTCAGGGTTGGAATAGAAGGCAATCCGGCTGCCGGGCGGCCCCGCCTCTTTGCCGCAGGCGGTGAACGACAGTATCAACACCGCCATGGAGGCAACGGTTAACAATACCAGCAACACGTTTTTCGGGGAGATTTTTAACTTCATAGCCCTACCTTACCAGTTAAATACTAATATATTATTAACAGTTTCAGGATTATCTGTCCAGCGGGGGCCTCCGCCAATCATTTACGAGATGTTTATCCCCCGGCCGGGAACGTTTATGACCCGTTTATACCCGCGGGGTTAGACTGGTGGCGGCTCAAGAAGGAGCCGGCACCGCTTTCCGAAGCGGGTGCGTTGAATTAGTGATGCTGAGTATGGCAACTGTAAATAGTCCGGCAAGAGGCGGCGTCCGGGATATCTCCGATGCCCTGGGCGGTGGTATTCGCGAGAGCTCTCTGGTGCTGATTGAGGGTGAATCCGGCACGGGCAAGAGCGTGCTGGCCCAGCACATCGCCAGCGGGGTGCTGCATTCCAAGGAGGGTTCGGTGGTCTATTACTCCACGGAGTACCAGGCCACGACCCTGGTGGCGCAGATGGATTCCATCGCCCTGGAGGTAGGGCACGAACTGGTAACCGACCGTTTCCGTATCTACAACATCAGCCTGGAAGACGTCATGGAGAAACCGGAGGCTAAGCTCGACCTCCTCCTCAGCTATCTCAAGGAGCTGCCGGGGCGTTTCCGGCTGGTCGTCATCGACTCGCCTTCGCCTTTCATGACCCGCGTCGGGCCGACGACGAAGATGAACTTCCTGCACCAGTGCAAGCAGCTGTGCGATGACGACCGCTCCATCGTCCTGACCATGGACAGCTATGTCCTGGAGGGCAAGTCTCTCTCCCGCGCCTACGAGATGAGCGATTACTACCTCAAGCTCAGTACGCCGGATATCCTGCTGGAGGCGGGCCGTGTCGAGCAGCGCGCCATCAAAATCCTGGAGGTCACCAAGATGGGCGGGGTGGAGCGGCGGGGGCGGGCCGGTATCCGGTTCGAGATAAAGCCCAGGATAGGCATCCAGATTCTCCCCTTCGTGCAGGTAAGGGTCTAGCTATTATCAAATAACTCCCCTTTAGTGCTGCGGCACCGCCCGCCGCGATATGCTATCATTCAGGGTAGCATGGTAACCGGAGAAAACCCCTATGCTGCGCTGGCCGGTGAACTGAAAACCGCACTAATCGGCAGCAAACTTATTTATTTTCCCAGCCTGCCCTCGACGATGGACGAGGCCCGCCGCCAGGCGCGGCGGGGCGCCCCCGGGGGCACCGTCGTCATCGCCGGGGAGCAGACCGGGGGGCGGGGGCGCCTGGGGCGCCGCTGGCTCGCCCCCGCCGGCAATATCGCCCTCTCCATCGTCCTCTATCCCGAAACGGCATCCCTGCCTTACCTGGTGATGATAGCGGCGCTGGCCGCGGCCAGCACCATCGAGGCGGTAAGCGGCCTTGAAGCCCGGTTGAAATGGCCCAACGACGTCCTCATCGGCGGCAGGAAAGTGGGCGGCATCCTCATCGAGAACGAGGTGAAGGGGAAGAACGTGGCCTGTTCCATCGTCGGCATCGGCGTCAATACCGCCTTGAGGCCCGCTGAGATTGACGAGATTGCCGCCGAGGCCACGTCGCTGGAGGGCGAGGGGAGGGGAGTGGACAGGGCGATTGTAGTGGGGGAGCTGCTGGGCGAGTTCGAGCGGCTCTATCTTCAGCTCCCCGAAGGGAGGGGGATTTTTCAGGCCTGGCGCGATAGACTGGACACATTAGGGAAGAGAGTAGACATAATATCCGGCGGCGATATTATCGAAGGTGTTGCCGAGTCCGTCGCCGAAAGCGGCGCCCTGGTGCTGCGTCTCACGGACGGAAGCGTTATCAGCGTCGTCGCCGGGGACGTGAGCCTGAGGGAAAAGCCTTAAGGGCGGGGATGCTAAGTTCCCCGCCCTTATGCTATACGAATAATGGGTTAAAGAATACGCCTGTTGCTATTTGTTGCCCCCGAAGGCCTTGAAAAGCTCGATGGGGATGGGGAAGAGGATGGTAGAGTTCTTCTCGCTGGCAATCTCGGTCAGCGTGGAGAGGTAGCGCAGCTGGATGGCCGCCGGTTCCCGGCCGATGATGGCCGCCGCCTGGGCCAGTTTCTCCGAGGCCTGCAGCTCGCCCTCGGCGTGGATGATCTTGGCGCGCCGCTCGCGCTCTGCCTCGGCCTGGGCCGCCATGGAGCGCTTCATCTCCTCGGCCAGCTCGACCTCCTTGATTTCCACGGTAGAGACCTTGACGCCCCACGGGTCGGTATGCTCGTCGATAATCTTCTGGAGCATCTGGTTGAGCTTCTCGCGCTGGGTCAGCAGCTCGTCGAGCTCGGACTGCCCCAGGACGTTACGCAGCGTCGTCTGGGATATCTGCGAGGTGGCCCGGATGTGGTCGAGCACCTTGACGACGGAGGACTCGGGGTCGACGACGCGGAAATAGACCACGGCGTTGACGCGCACGGTAACGTTATCCTTGGTGATGACCTCCTGCGAGGGTACGTCCATGGTCACCACGCGCAGGTCCACCTTGACCATGCGGTCGATGAAGGGGATGATGAGGAAAAGCCCCGGCCCCTTGGCTCCGACGAGACGTCCCAGACGGAAGATAACGCCGCGCTCGTATTCCGTGACGATCTTAATGGCCATGGGGACGACGATGAGTATGGCAACGACAATGACGATAATCCAGATATAGTTCATTTGTTCACCTCCTTACTTTCTTTTCTGGTTACCATTAGCTTTAGACCATCGACTTTGGTAATAATCACCTCCTCTTCGACTTCTATGTTTCCGGTATCGGCTATGGCCGTCCAGCGCTCGCCTTCGACGAGCACCACCCCCTTGGGCTCCAGGGCAATCTCCACCACGGCCGTCCTGCCGATAAGTTCTTCCCGGCCGGCGGCCACTTTACGCTGGTGGGCCCTTACCGACCAGAGAACTACGAAGTACAGGACAACGACGACGATAATTACAAAAACCACTATCAGCCAGACAGGCATATCAATCAAGCCCCTCCTTTGCTATCATTTTTTGGTAACGTGCAGGGTAAGGCCATCCACGCTGTTGATGACCACCTCTTCACCCGGCTTGGCCTCGCCGCCGTCGAGGACGGCCGTCCAGCGCTCGCCCTTGAAAAACACGGTGCCCTCCGGCTTGAGGGCCACCTTGACCAGGGCCGTCTTGCCGATGAGCTCTTCGCGGCCGGTGCGCGCTTGCTTACGGTGGGCCTTGATGGCGCGCTGGATAATAAACGTCAGCGTCCCGGCGATAATGATGGTCACCGTGGCGATAAGCCAGGGGTTTATCTTGAACACCGGGGAGGCCCCCTGGAAGAGGATGAGCGAGCCGATAACCAGCGCCACGATACCGCCGGCGGTAAAGATGCCGAAGGTGGTCGTGAGCACCTCCCCGATGAAGAGCCCCACGGCCAGCACGATGAGGAGGATGCCGGCCCAGTTGACCGGCAGCATCCCCAGCGAGAAGAAGGCCAGCAGCAGGCAGATGCCCCCCACCACCCCGGGGAAAATCAGGCCGGGGTTGAATATCTCCGCCATGATGCCCAGCGTGGCGATGCTGAGCAGGATATAGGCGATGTTGGGGTCGGCGATGGCGTAGAGAAAGCTGGTCATGGTACCCATGGGGATATCGTTGACCACGGCGCCCGCCGTATGCAGCGTCACCTTGAGGTCGTTGAGCAGGGTTACCTCCCGCCCGTCGATGGCGGCCAGCAGGCTCGGCAGGTCGGGGGCGACCACGTCCACCACGTTCAACTCCAGGGCCTCCCGCTCGGAGACGGAGACGCCCTCGCGCACCGCCCGCTCGGCCCAGTCGGCGTTGCGCCCGTGGGACTCGGCCAGGCTGCGGATATAGGCGGCGGCGTCGTTAATCATCTTGGCCTTGAGCTCGTCGGATACCGCCGCCTCCCCCTCCTCGCCCAGCGAGATGGGCGTGGCGGCACCGGTGGCGGTATTGGTGGCCATGGCGGCCACGTGGGCGGAGAGGGTGATGTAAAGCCCGGCCGAGGCCGCCCGCGCCCCGGACGGGGAGATGTAGACGACGACCGGCAGGCGCGCGTTGACGATGAGCTTGATGATATCGCGCATGGCGTCGTCCAGCCCGCCGGGGGTATCCAGCTGGATAATCAGCGCCTCGGCGCCGGTCTCCTCGGCCTGCTCGATGGCGCGCTCCACGTAACCGACGAGGACGGGGTTAATCGTCCCGTCAATGGTGATGACCTCCACGTGGGGCGTCTGCGCCTGCACGCTGGAACCCAGGGAGAGGGCCAGCAGCAGCAAGACCAGTGCCAGGGTTATGCGTCTGATTTTAGTCATGGCGAAACTCGCAAAGTCTTATCATTATAATTGCACAGCGGTTTTTATGCAATTATGAAGAAGATAACTCAGACGGGGCGGCGGGGTTTTACCAACCCAGCCCGATTGTCCCCCGTGTGATGAAACCGGCCTTAATAGCCGTCTCGGTAAGTGTATCTCTGAAATCGGGGTGGGCGATGGAGATGAGGGCCTTGGCGCGCTGCCAGACGCTCTTGCCCTTGAGGTTGACCATGCCGTATTCCGTGACCACCTGCGAAACGTCCGAGGCGGGCACGGTCACCATGTCGCCGGGTTCTAAAGTCGGCACGATGTTGGATATCATCTTGCCGTCTTTGTCCGGGCGCGTGGCGTGCAGGCAGATGAAGGCCTGCCCCCCCGGCGAGAGATAGGCCCCGCGGGTGAACTCCAGCTGGCCGCCGGTGCCGGAAATCTGGCGTGTGCCCACCGACTCCGAGCAGACCTGGCCGCGCAGGTCGACGCGCAGGGCGCTGTTGATGGCAATTTGATTCTCGTTCCTGGCGATGGTATAGGGGTCGTTGGTGTAGTCCACGGGGAAACCGGCCAGGGCCGGGTTTCTGTCCATGAATTTATAGAGCCGCTCCGAGCCGGCGGCGAAGCAGTGGACGGCCTTGCCGGGGTTGAGGCTCTTGCGGGCGCCGGTGACCACCCCCGCCTCGATGAGCTCCATCATGCTGTCGTTGAACATCTCGCTGTGCACGCCCAGGTCTTTCAGGCCGTGGCGGATGAGGAGCTTGCCGACGACGGACGGGATGGCCCCCACCCCCAGCTGGATGGTGGCCCCGTCGCCTATCTGCCCGGCGAGCAGCCCGGCGATGACCTCGTCTTCCGCGGTCACCACCGCCGCCGGGAACTCCGGTATCCGGTACTCGTAGTTCTCGACGATGTAGTCCACCTGCTTGATATTGACCGTCTCGTCGTAGCCGCCGTAGACCCAGGGCTGGTGCTCGTTGACCTCAAGGACGACCGTCTTGGCCACCTCGCAGGCCGCCTTCTGGCGCGTTACCGCCGTGCCGAAGTTGAAGTCGCCCCGTTCGTCCATCGGAGTCACCTCGATGAAGGTGATGTCCACCTGGTCTTTGAGCCACTGGCGGTACATGCGGGGGCCTTCGCTGAGGCCGAAGGGGATGTAGGAGCAGGCCCCGTTCTTGTGGTAATCCCGCTCCACCTTCCCCAGGAACCACGAGTTGTGGATGAAGTGCTTTTGCTCCGGGTCGGTGCGGGGTATCTGGGTGTGGGAGTGCTCGGCGCGTATCTTCACGTCCTTGAGCTCGGCGGCCCGCCCGCAGAGCTTCTCGTCGATGAGCGAGGGGAAGCCGCAGATGGCCCCGTAGTCAATCCACATTCCGGACTTCACCAGCCCGGCGGCCTCCTCGGCGGAAATCAGCTTACGTTGGTATTCTTGACGGAAATCAGACATTATTACTCGCTCTAATGATAATATGTCATTGCGAGGAGCCTGCGACGAAGCAATCCCTGACTTTAATCAAGACTGTACTTGAGATTGCCGCGGCCTTCGGCCTCGCAATGACACATTACTTTTTCCCGAACTGCTCTTCCTCAATTCTCTTAATCTTCTCGATGCGGGCCACGTGCCGCCCGCCTTCAAAATCGGTGGTGAGGAAGGTCTCCAGGATGGCGGCGACCCGCGCCCGGCCTTCCTCGGCGGCCAGGCAGCATATCTGGGCGTCGTTATGGGCCCGGGCGCGCTTGGCGGTAAAGGCGTTGTAGCACTGGGCCGCCCGGATGCCCTTGACCTTGTTGGCGGCGATGCACATGCCGATACCCGTGCCGCAGATAAGGACGCCCCGCTCGAACTCGCCACGCACGATGGCCTCGGCCACCGCTACGGCGATATCGGGATAGTCCACGGCATCCTCGTTATGGCAGCCGAAGTCCTTGAACTCGTAGCCCTCATCGGTGAGGAGCTTCAGCACCAGTTCCTTGAGCTTACAGCCCCGGTGGTCGCTGCCGACAGCAATTCGCACGGCTCTTTCCTCCTCGCTTAGTTCTCGTCTTCAGTCTCGGTATCTTCGTCATCGTCGGGCGCGAACCGCCGCAGGGTCTCGCGCACCTCCAGCCAGGAGATGCGCCCCTGCCGGATGAGCTGCGGGGGGCTGACGGTGAGGTCGACGATAGTGGAAAGCTCGCGCACCCGGAGCGGGCCCTGGTCGATGAGCAATGCTACCTGGGCGATGTCGTCTTCGAGCTGGGCGACGATTTCCTCGACGGTATAGGGCGTGGGCCGGCCGCTGACATTGGCGCTGGTGGTGGTGAGGGGCTTCCCCGTCATGGCGAGGAGCCTGAGCATGGCCGGATTATCCGGGATGCGGATGCCCACGGTATCGCCCCCTGCCACCAGCATTGCCGGGACGACGTCTTTCTTCTTTAGTACCATCGTCAGCGCCCCCGGCAGGTAGTGCTCCGCCAGGTAGCGGGCGGCCTCGTCGAGCCAGGCATACTGCTCGGCCTCGGCCACCGAGCCGACGGCGATATGGATTGGATTGTGATACGACCGCCCCTTGAGCTGAAATACCCGGGTAACGGCCCGCCCGTCCAGGGCGTTGGCGGCGAAGGCGTAGCCGGTATCGGTGGGGCAGACGATGACCGCCCCTTTCATAATAAGCCCGGCGGCGCGCTCCAGCACGGCGGCATCGGGTTGAGCGGCGTCTATCCTGGCTATCTTGGCCTTCATACTATCCCTCCCGCCTGGCCCGGCAGCGGGGCGTTGGGCAGCGCCGTCAGGAGCAGGCCGGAAATCTCGCCCCTCTCTATTTTAGCGTATCCGGCGGCGGCAATCATAGCGGCGTTATCGGTACAGAGCGATAAATCGGGGAAAAAGACCTTAAATCCCCGCCGCCGGCAGGCCTCCTCGAAGGCGGCGCGCAGCCGGGAGTTGGCCGAGACCCCGCCGGTAACGCTGACGGTAGTAACCCCGCGCTCGGCGGCGGCCCGCAGCGTCTTGCTGACGAGCACCTCCGCCACCGCCTCCTGGAAGCTGGCGGCGATATCGGCCAGAGGGAGCGCCTCGCCGCGGGCGACCTTCTCCTTGAACATGTTGATAACGGCCGTCTTCAGACCGCTGAAGGAGAAATCGTAGCTGGCGGCGCGGAGCATGGGGCGCGGGAAGGCGAAGGCCCTGCGGTTGCCTTCCCCGGCCAGCTTATCAATGACCGGCCCGCCGGGGAACCCCAGCCCGAGGAACTTGGCGATTTTATCGAAGGCCTCACCGGCGGCGTCGTCCAGGGTGGTGCCCAGCAGCTCGTATTTACCATCCCCGCCCACGTAGAGGAGCATGGTGTGCCCGCCGGAGACGGTGAGGCAGACATGGGGCAGGGGCATCTCGGGGTGGCTGAGCCGATTGGCGTAGATATGCCCCTCGATGTGGTGCACCCCGACGAGGGGCACCCCCTGTGTGTAGCTGAGGGACTTGGCCGCGGCCACCCCCACCAGCAGGCAGCCCACCAGCCCCTGCCAGGCCGTCACGGCCACGGCCTCGATATCCGCTAAATGCTTACCGGCCTTGTCCAGGGCCTCCTGAATCACGTAGCCGATGAGCTCGGTATGCCGCCGGGCGGCCACCTCCGGCACCACGCCGCCGTATTTCCTGAGCAGGTCGAGCTGCGCGGCGATGACGCTGGAAAGGATTGTCTTTCCGTCGGCCACCAGGGCCGCCGCCGTCTCGTCGCAGGATGTCTCGATACCCAGAATCAGCATGGATTACTTTTCCTTAGTCCGGGCCGCGTAGCGGTTTACATAGGCCCTGGCCGTCGACTCCTTGAGATACAGGGGCGTCAGCGCCAGGGCGTCGTCGCTCTCCCCGCGCTCAAGCCTCGCCGCCGCCAGGCAGGCTATCGCCGCCCCGCCGGGCCTGGCCTCGACCGCTTTGATGCCTCTTACTCTGCTCCCGGCGATGATTTTCGCATACCCTTCGGCTCTGGAGGCAGCCAGTACCGCCGGGCCCTTTAACAGCCCTGTTAATCCTTGAACACTATCTACGTAATAGTCCCCGCGGCGCACCGGCCGGCCATCTGTAAAATCATAACCGGCGGCGTAGACGGTATCGCCGGTGCCGGCGGAGATAACGGCCCAGACGGGCGAACCCTCACCCTTTGCCGCCCAGGCCAGCGACTCCAGGGTGGGCACGCCCGCCACCGGCTTCCCGGTGCCGAAGGCCAGCATCTTGCCTACCGTCACCCCCACCCGGATGCCCGTCCAGGAGCCCGGCCCCAGCCCCACCCCGATACCTTCGATATCGGCCAGCTTCAGCCCGGCGCTCTTAAGGGTAGCGTCGATATTGGCCACGATTTGCTCCAGCGAGTCCGTCCTGGCCTCGTAAAGGCTGTCGGCCAGCACCTTATCACCGTCGCTGATGCCCACGGCGTTGGCGTAGGCGGAGGTATCGATGCCGAGGACAATCATGGTCTTCCCAGTCCCTCCAGTATTCCGGCGAACCCCTCGCCGGAAGCGGTAATATCCAGGCGGCGCTGTCGCTCGGCGATTACCTCGAAGGCCACGTCGAGCCGCGCTTCGGGCAGGAGCGAGGGGATTTTCTCCGCCCACTCCACAATCATCACGCCGGCCCCGGTGTGGGCCAGATAGTCGCTGATGCCCAGCTCGACGGCATCGGCCTCGCCGCCGAGGCGGTACAGGTCAAGGTGACAGACGGGCAGCCGCCCGCGGTACTCGTTGACGAGGACGAAGGTGGGGCTGTTGACCTGGCGGGGCGGGACTTCCAGCCCCTGGCAGATGCCCCGCGTCAGCAGCGTCTTGCCGCAGCCCAGCTCGCCGGTGAGGGCCACGACGCTGCCCGCCCGGAGCCGCCGCCCCAGGCGGCGGCCCAGCGACGCCGTGGCGGCGGGACTGCGGCTGATAACCGTCAGGCGGGCGAGGCTATCCATACTGGGAACAGTATATCACGTCGGCGGGACGGGTTTCAGGCAAGGCAGGGGGTCAGGCGGCCGGACGAAACGCCCGGAGACCGGCCAGCACGAAGGTGTAAAGCCCCGTCAGGCAGATAACGCTGGAGAGGACGATGGGGATGAAATACTGCCCGGTGGCGTCATAGACGTAGCCGCCCGCCAGCGGCCCCAGGATGCCGGAGATGCCGTAGGCCAGCGAAACCACCGGGTAAACCACGCCCAGCTGCGCCACGCCGTAGGTGTGGGACACCTCCGTGGCGTAAAGGACGAAGTTGGCGCCGTAGGCCAGCCCGATGAAAAGGCATAAAAGCAGGAAGGCAATATCCTGGCTGATGCCCGCCGCCAGCACCAGCATCAGCACCGCCAGCAGCGCCAGGGCTATCCCCACCGAGCGGCGCCCGCCGATTTTATCATAAATCTGCCCCCAGAGCACCCGGCCGGCGGCGTTGCCTACCGAGAGCAGCGTGATGGACAACACGGCGGCGCCCTCGCTGATGCCGTAGGATAGCCCCATCGGCTTGAGATTGCCGATGAGCATCAGCCCGGCGAAGGAGCCGGCGAAGAAGGTATAAAACAGCACCCAGAAACGCCTGTCCCGTAGCAGCGCGCCGTAGCGGACGGGCTTTTCCTTCGGCCCGTTGGCGGCGGCGTCCGGCGCCGAGATGAAGAGCGCCCCTACCAGGAAAAGCAGGCCGTAGCCGATGCCGATATTGCGGAATATCTCCGTGACGGCCAGGCCGTCATCGAGGAAGGGCTGTACCACCCAGGAAAGCAGGATGGCGCCGCTGCCGAACCCGGCCACGGCAATGCCGGTGGACAGCCCCTTGTGACCGGGGAACCACTTCACCAGGGTGCTCAGCACGGTAACGTAGCCGAAGCCCATCCCGGCTCCGGAGAGGACGCCGATGCCCGCCAGAATCAGCCAGACATTACCGCCGGAAAGGGAGGCCAGCAGGTAGCCGGCGCCGAAAAGCACGGCGCCGATGGCGGCCGTCGGCCGAGGGCCGAGTCGGCGCTCCACGCGGGCGACGAAGAGCATGGCGACGGAGAAACAGGCGATGATGACGCCGAAGATAAGCTGCGTATCGCCGGTGGACATGCCGTAACCCGCCCGGAGGGGCGCCACGAAGATGCTCCAGGCATAGACCGAGCCGCTGCAGCACATGATGAGCAACGAGCCCAGCACGCTGGCGATAACCCGCCCGACGGGACGGCCGGCCTCAGCCGCGGCTTTGCCCCCTATTTTAAGCTTGTCCCCGATGATATTCGACTCCACAGCCGTAATATTATGCCGGGGCCGGTACCGGGGTGGCCAGCGGCATTTATTCCATTATACTTTTCCCTGTGGAATATATCAATTCTGACCAAGTACGCAATGTTCGTTTGCGTAATATATCAGGCATATTACCTGTATAGTTTGTTGTTTTGCGTAATTATACAGGGGTTACAATCCCGGATATATAGAGTCTGCCCCGGCGGCGCGGGGCCTTAAAATATTTTCTGCCGCATACGGGGCGGCAGGCTCGAAACGCGTCCGGCGGGAGTTGCCAAAAACACGCCGTAGTGGTAAATTTGTTCTATAACGCATGGTTAACGAAAAGCAAAATCCACCCCCGGATGACCGCCACCGCATTGCCACCACCGATGATATCGAGGTCTCCACTTATCTGGAGATAGCCAGGGAAATCGGCGGGGAGCAGCCGGCGGCCACCGTCGAGGGGGTCTCCGGCGCCGAGCGGGAGGCCATCGTCGTCCTGGACTTCGGCTCGCAGTACAACCTGCTCATCGCCCGCCGCGTGCGCGAAAGCCAGGTCTACTGCGAGCTGATGCCCCACGATACCCCCTGGGAAAAGATTGCCCCCCTCAACCCCAAGGGGTTTATTCTTTCCGGCGGCCCGGCCAGCGTCTACGCCAAGGACGCCCCCCTGGCCCCCGCCTACGTCTACGAGAGCGGCCTGCCGGTGCTGGGCATCTGCTACGGGATGCAGGTCATCACCAAGCAGCTCGGCGGGCAGGTAGCACCGGGCACCAAGCGGGAGTACGGCCACGCCGTGCTGCACATCAACGACCCCGACTCGCCCCTCTTCAGCGAGCTGCCCGAGTCCACCACCGTCTGGATGAGCCACGGGGATAAAATCGAGGAAATGCCGCCGGGCTTCGCGCCCATCGCCGCTACGGAGAACTCCCCCTACGCCGTCATCGGCAACGGTAAGAACATCTTCGGCCTCCAGTTCCACCCCGAGGTGGCCCATACCCCCGGCGGCCGGACCATCCTCAAGAATTTCGTCTACAAGATATGCGGCTGCCGCGGCAACTGGACGATTGGCAGCTTCGTCGCCGAGAGCATGGCGCGTATCCGGGAGCAGGTGGGTAAAGGCAAGGTCATCAACGCCCTCTCCGGCGGGGTGGACTCATCGGTGGTGGCCACGCTCATCCACCGCGCCATCGGCGACCAGCTCACCTGCATCTTTGTCAACAACGGCCTGCTCCGCCGCGAGGAAGCCGAGCGGACGCTGGCCGTCTTCAAGCAGAACCTGGGGATGAATATTATCTACGTGGACGCCTCCGACCGCTTCCTCAACCGCCTCAAGGGCGTCACCGACCCCGAGGCCAAGCGCAAGATAATCGGCGAGGAGTTCATCCACATCTTCGAGGAGGAGGCCAGCCGCATCGGCCGGGTGGACTTCCTGGCCCAGGGCACGCTCTACCCCGATGTCATCGAGAGTGTCTCTTCCGTTTCTACCGCCTCGGCCAAGATAAAGTCGCACCATAACGTCGGCGGCCTGCCCGCCCGCATGACCCTGAGCCTGCTGGAGCCGCTGCGCTATCTCTTCAAGGACGAGGTGCGGTTGGTAGGCGCGGAGCTGGGCCTGCCGGAGGAGATGGTCTGGCGCCAGCCCTTCCCCGGGCCGGGGCTGGCCATCCGCTGCATCGGCGAGGTGACGCGGGAGAAGCTGGAAATCCTGCGCGCCGCCGATTTTATCCTCATGAACGAGATTAAGAAGGCCAACCTTTACCGCCAGCTCTGGCAGAGCTTCTGCGTGCTCACCGACGTCCGCTCCGTGGGCGTCATGGGCGACTTCCGCACCTACGGCTACCTGGCCGCCATCCGCGCCGTCACCAGCGACGACGCCATGACCGCCGACTGGGCCCGCCTCCCCTACGACCTGCTGGCCCGCATCTCCAACCGCATCGTCAACGAGGTGGACGGCATCAACCGCGTGGTATATGATATAACCTCCAAGCCCCCGTCAACTATTGAGTGGGAGTGAGATAAAAGGGTAACACTATGTCACATCCTCTTGAAATTGAATACGGCCTTTCGGCAGATGAACTCCTCGATGCAGTTTACAGCCGCTTCCGATTGAAGGTTGCTTTAGAAGGAGCAGTGGCAGAAGTTCACCTGCAAAAAAATATTGAGACTTTAAAAAGTAGCGGGTTTCTAGCACGTAGCGAAGAACATGACCTAAATGGCTATCCTGACTTCACTATATGGACAAAAAAAAGTGATAAACCTTTGCTTTTAGAGTGTAAAAACGCAAGAGATGATGATTATCGAGGCAAGGGTGCTATAACAGCATACAGAGTAGAAACTCAAAAAACCAGGGCAGCCAAAAGTGACCCGAGCAGCCGTTACTATGGAACAAGCCAATTTGATATACTGGCAGTTTGCCTCGGAAAGAAAACCGGTAATTGGAGCGACTTTCTTTTTATCAAAATTAATGACCTCGCCCGCCATTCGTATTATACTAATAAACTAGCAGTAATGCACCGTGTCCCTTTACCAGAATCAGATGATGTTTCTCCTTGGTATCATAGCCTAGCAGAACTCATTGAATCTCTCTAAGGAAGTAAATATGGAAACAGAGCCTATATATGTTACTAAATGGGGTAAGGCATATTACGCCGACAGCTTGGACTTCTTACCGACAATAGCTCTCGAATCTATTGACCTAGTTATAACATCCCCTCCTTACGGGTTACATTTTAAAAAAGAGTATGGAAATGTAAATCAAGATAAATATATAGAATGGTTTCTTCCATTTGCATATGAGATAAAACGCATACTTAAGCCAGAGGGTAGCTTCGTCCTAAATATAGGTGGTAGTTGGACACCTTCTGCCCCAACAAAATCCCTTTATGTGTTTAAACTTCTAATAGCTTTATGTGATGAAGTGGGTTTTAATCTCGCACAGGATTTCTTTTGGTATAACCCAGCAAAACTACCAGTACCTGCAGAATGGGTTAATGTCCGCCGCATGAGAGTCAAAGATTGCGTCGAGTATATCTTCTGGCTTTCTCCTTCAAAATTCCCGAAAGCAGATAACAGAAAGGTATTGAATGCTTACAGCAGGGATATGCATCGTTTGATTAGCCGTGGAATAAAGAAAACACAAAGACCTTCCGGGCACAACATAACTGAGAAATTTTCAAGGGATTTGGGCGGTTCTATTCCAGGCAATCTGATTGAGTGTGGAAACAATGAGAGTAATAGTAATTATATCAAACTCAGTAAACAGCTTGGAAGGAAAATCCACCCTGCCCGCTTTCCATCAACACTACCCGAGTTTTTTATTAATTTCTTAACTGATCCGGGAGACTTAGTCATGGATCCGTTCGCAGGCTCAAATACTACAGGCGCTATGGCTGAGCAATTAAGTCGGCACTGGATAGCAATAGAAAAGAATAGGGACTATATAAAAGATTCAGAGTTAAGATTTAATCAATTACCACCTTCCAGTCAACTTATCATGGGGATTGGCCTACAATAATATCCTCGTAAATTTTTAGTGGGAGTAACCGCTAAAGGAGGCCCCAAATAGCAGGCATCTCAATTCTGTTCCTGGCGTCGGTCGCCTGGGTCATCGTACCCGCGATACTCATCGGCTGGCTGACCGGATACTTCAACGGGCATCTCTGGGCGGCCATAGCGTGGGGCCTGTTCATTCTCTTTATGTACATACGCCAGGCACGCAAATGGCGCGACGGGCTCATCTTTACCCTGGCGCTTATCCAGGCTGTTGCCGGGGGGCTTATCACCTACTATATCGGCGTGGTTACCCATTAGGACAGGGGGGAGAGGAAGGTAAAATCGTGAGGGGAATAACCGGCCATAGAGGCTGAACGATGCGTAAGCCGATACTCATTATAGCCACCGTGCTTCTCGTTTTCCCGTTCGTCTTCGCCGCCTGCGGCTCACCGCAGACGACCACCCCCACGGACATTATCTCGGCGCCCATCGAGAACCCGGATATTATCACCACCACCCCGCCGACCGTACCGATAACGACCACCGCCGCCCCGAACTCCCCGGAATATTACGAGCTCTCCGCCACGCTGGAGGTATCGCCGGGCGAAGAATACGATGAAGATTCTTTCAACGTATATATCCAAAACCAGCAGACCCTGCACCTCACCTGGACGGTGGAAGAGGGCGACGAGATATATTTTTCATTCCTCACCCCCAGTAACAAATATATCGGTGTCAGGAATGGCGGCGAGAGCTTCGTGGAGGGATACTCTTTCGCTTCCAGCGAGGGTAATATCGCCTTCCGGCCGCTGGACTACGGCTGGGGCGAGGGCTACTACGAGATGAAACCGCATCTCAGCACCGACGGCACTCATGCGTCTCAGGCCACGGCAACCATACGCTACTGGATTGAGGATTAGTTAAAAAGGAGGCAGGGCCGATTAAGATTTTAGTCGTCGGGAGCGGGGCCAGAGAGCACGCCCTGGTCTGGAAGCTGGCCCAGAGCCCCAAAGCCGATGAAATATACGTCGCCCCCGGCAACGCCGGCACGGCGCAGATTGCCCATAACATAGATTTTAAGGCGGACGACATCGAAGACCTGGTAAAATTCGCCCGCGACAACCATATCGATCTTACCGTGGTCGGCCCGGAAGGGCCCCTGGCCGCCGGCATCGCCGACCGCTTTATCGCCAGCGGCCTGGCCATCTTCGGGGCCACCAGGGGCGCCGCGGAGATAGAATCGAGCAAGGTCTTCGCCAAGACATTGATGCAGCGTCACGCCATTCCCGGCGCCGGGGGGGCTGCCTTCTCCGACTACGACCGGGCCAGGGCCTACTTGCGCAAGCAGGAGCCGCCCATCGTTATCAAGGCCGACGGCCTGGCCGCCGGCAAGGGGGTCACCATCGCCGAGTCCTTGGCCGAGGCCGAGACTACCCTCACCAACCTGATGAAGGCCAAATCGCTCGGGGAGGCCGGGAGCAAAGTGCTCATCGAGGAGCACCTCCACGGCTGGGAGATGAGCTATTTCGTCTTCACCGACGGCCAGAAGCTGGTGCCCATGGTACCAGCCTGCGACTACAAGCGCATCCACGACGGCAACCAAGGCCCCAATACCGGCGGCATGGGCTCCTACAGCCCCCCGCCCGGCTACACCGAGGCCCTGGGGCATGTCATTGAGCACACCATCATGGAGCCGGCCATCCTGGCCCTGGCCGACGCCGGCCGGCTCTACAAGGGCATCCTCTACGGCGGGCTGATGATAACCAACAAGGTGCCCAAGGTCATCGAGTTCAACGCCCGCCTCGGCGACCCGGAGGCGCAGGTAGTCCTGCCCCGCCTCCAGACCGACCTCATTGATATCATGATGGCCGTGGTCGGCAACCGGCTGGACACCATCGACGTAGGCTGGAGCGACCGGGCCTGCGTCGGCGTCGTCATGGCCTCCGGCGGCTACCCCGGCACCTACCAGACCGGCTTCCCCGTCAACGGCCTGGACGACGTGGACAAAGATATTATAATTTTCCACGCCGGGACGCGCGTCAACCCGGAGGGCCAGATACTCACCTGCGGCGGCCGCGTACTTACCGTGGTGGCCACCGGCCAGGACCTCGCCGAGGCCAGGGAAAAGGTTTATAAAAACGTACCGCGTATTCATTTCGAGGGCTGCCAATATAGGAAGGATATCGCGGATATAAAGGAGTATTCTACGGGCTAAGCCTTAGATAGATTGCCGCGTCGCTGCGCTCCTCGCAATGACATTTCGGGGGGCGGAAGGGCGGTGGCAAGCTCCGTGATAAGCCGCGGATGATACGGGGTGGTTTGGGTGGGAATAGATTACACCGACGGGGCGGCGGGGTGGTAAAAACGAAGACAGGCGAGGTAGAGAGAATGGCCTTAGTAGCCGTAGTCATGGGCTCCAAATCCGACGCCGAGGCCCTCCAGCCGGCACTGGACGTGCTCACCGAGCTCGGCATCGAGCACGAGACCAGCGTCATCTCCGCCCACCGCACGCCGGACAAGGCGCGCCAGTACGCCCAGTCCGCCCGCGAGCGCGGCATCGAGGTCATCATCGCCGCGGCGGGGATGGCCGCCCATCTCCCCGGCGTCCTGGCCAGCTGGACGACCCTGCCCGTCATCGGCGTGCCCCTGTCCAGCGGCGAGCTCAAGGGG
>Ga0315537_1001496_pt1 | contig 18314 bp, 18 predicted proteins | sample SalMarSW160270MG_FD_203091 | JGI IMG/M metagenome (GOLD analysis project Ga0315537, IMG submission 203091) | Salt marsh sediment microbial communities from the Plum Island Ecosystem LTER, Massachusetts, United States - Salt Marsh Sediment SW1602-70 ... | reverse complement strand
CTTCATTGAAATTGTGGAAAAAACCCTTGACGTGCTTCGTGGGGAACGCGGAAAAATTGGGAACCTAAGCATCCTAGAACGTTTGGTCACACTTGCACCTTCAGGCGAGGCTTTGGTGATTGGCGATTTACACGGAGACCTAGAAAGCCTCATCGCCATCCTAAAAAGCAGCGGTTTCACGCAGAAAATGACTAAGCGCAAAGATGCAACTCTGATTTTTCTAGGCGACTACGGCGATAGAGGCGCATATTCAGCAGAAGTCTACTACACTGTTCTGAAGCTTAAGCTCGCGTTTCCAGAACAAGTCGTTCTCTTACGTGGAAACCACGAAGGTCCACAGGACCTGATGGCTTCTCCGCATGACTTGCCCATGCAATTCCAGTTCAGATTCAAGGAAAACTGGAAGACCGCGTATTCTAAAATTCGAGAGTTGTTCGCTTATCTCTATAACGCCGTGCTCGTGGAAGAGCGCTGCTTGATGGTTCACGGCGGCTTGTCACCAAACATCAATAGCATCCGAGACTTGGCTCGTGCGCACATGACTCATCCTGAACAAGAATTTCTCGAAGACTTGCTGTGGAGCGACCCGAATGACATGGTTAAAGAGGTTTTGCATTCTCCGAGGGGCGCGGGAAAACTTTTCGGCAAAAGCGTCACAGAAAAAGTTCTGAGAAAATTGAACGTTAAAATCTTGATAAGAGGACATGAGCCGTGCCAAGAAGGCTTCAAGATTAATCATGATGGCAAAGTGTTGACTCTGTTTTCCCGAAAGGGCTCCCCGTACTTTAACGAGTATGGCGCTTACTTGCGCTTGCCGCTTTCCGATAAATTCGAGAGCACCACGCAACTTATCCCGTGGATTCACAAGTTTTAAGGTTAATTTTCCTCGGAAACTTTAAGAGTAAAATCAATCTGCATCTTTTACAGATTAAACGGACAAGGAAGGTTCGCTTTTGAAAATCGGAATCGCAACCCGAAACATGGAAGCTTGGAGTTCCACCCAGCTGAGAGAAGAGCTAACTAAACGCGGCATTTCGTACGAGTGCTTTACTTTTCCGAAACTGGTCGCGCAGCTTGGATACAAGCCATACTTTAGGGTTAATAACGTGAAATTGGTGGAGGAGTTAGATGCTCTCGTAATTCGCCCAATCGGACGCGGTTCACTGGAAGAACTGGTTTTCAGAATGGACATGCTCTACAAGCTTGAACGCCTAGGCTTCTACGTCCTAAACCCCGCCGAAGCCATAGAACACTGCGTTGACAAATACGACATTCTGGCGATTCTAGAGGACAACGGTGTAGCTGTGCCTCGCACGGTGGCAACAGAAAGCGTAAAAGAAGCGTTGAAGGCTTTCGCTGAGTTAGGCGGAGACGTGGTGGTCAAGCCGCTTTTCGGTTCCAGAGGCATAGGCGCAACCCGAGTTGTAGACTCAGAGATCGCGTCAACAGTTTTCAAGGCTATAACCTTCCATCACGGCGTAATCTACCTCCAAGAATTCGTACCTCATGGCTACTCTGACATTCGCGCGTTTGTTGTTGATGACCATGTGATAGCGGCAATGCGCCGTGTCTCAGAAAGCTGGAAAACAAACTACAGCCAAGGAGCTCGACCAGCGCCTATAGAGCTTGATCCAGCTCTTGAAGCTTTAGCCGTCAAAGCCGCCAAGGCTGTCGGCTGCAAAATCGCAGGTGTAGACATTCTTGAAGGCCCAAATGGTCCGATGATTGTTGACGTGAACAGTCAACCTGGCTGGAAGGGCTTGCAGATGGTCACGAAAGTCAACGTTGCCGAAGAAATTGTTACCTTTGTCTTGTCTGAATTAAAGAGATAATTAAGGGTGAATACCATGCGCAAAGTGGAAATAGTGAAGTATGACCTCCCCACGAAAACCTCTAAAAAAGTAGCTGATTACGTTGCCGAAGAGAAGCCTCTCCACCTCTTTGTGAACACAACCTACTGGGCCACGATTCTGTGTTCGCCCTCAAATCTGAAGGAAATGGCAGTGGGACATCTGCTTTCGGAAGGAATCCTGAAATCAACCATGGAAATCGAAGAAGTAAACCTGAAAGAAAACGAAGGCGCCTGCTACGTGACGCTGAAAGCCGAGATTAACGTTGACGAGCGGTTAAGCCTCTCGCGACTTCACCAGCGCATCGTCACCTCGGCTTGCGGTGAACAGTCGATTTACCAGTATCAGCGAAAACCCGCAAAAGTAACGTCAAACTTGAAAGTTAAAGCTGAAGTCATTTTCAACTCCGTAAACCAGCTGAATTTTAAGGCTGAAGTTTTTAGGCAAACTGGCGGAGTACACGCCGCCGCAATTTACAAAGCTGATGGTTCTCTTGTGGCATTGGCTGAGGATGTTGGTCGACACAACGCCGTTGATAAAGTAATCGGCATGGTTGCGCTTAAGCAAACCAGCTTCGGCGAGTGTTTTCTGACTTCAACAGGACGGCTATCAGGCGACGTGGTTTTTAAGGCGTCGAAGGTTGGTTTGCCGATTGTGGCTTCTTTGGCAGCCGCGTTGGATTCTGGCATTGCCATGGCTGAGGCTGCAAATTTGACTTTGGTCGGGTTTGTGCGGGGAAAACGCATGAACATCTACACTTACCCTGATAGAATTATTGCCTAACGAATGGGCATGTCTTTAGAGCTTTGCTTTTCGGACGTTGCGGATGATTTCTTTGAAGGTTAATGCTGTTTGCTCTGGGTCTTCGGCTTTTAGCAGTGCTGAGGTGACTGCAATTCCGTTGACGCCTGTTTTGAGGACAAGTTTAGCGTTGTTAAGGTTTATGCCTCCTGCTGCGAATATAGGCAGAGTGGTTTGGAATTTTGCTGCTCTTATCGTCTCAATGGGTACTATATCGCATTGAGTAGCAGAAGATGTTGGAAAGACAGAACAGAAAGACACATAGTCTGCTCCTACAGTTTCGGCCCACTTCAACTTTTCAAAGTTATCTCCCAGAGTGTAGCCTATTATGCATTGTTTGCCAAGTACTTGTTTAACTTCGCTTGGGGTTACATCGTAACTATCTAAATGTAATCCGTCTGCGCTGACTTCTTTGGCTAGCTGCAAGTTGCCGTTTATAAGAAAAGGTACATCATATTGTTCTGTTAGACTTGATAAATCCTTAGCCAGCCTTAATATTTCGGAACTTTCTTCTCCGGGAATGAGTTGTAATAGGTCAACGCCTCCTTTCAAAGCTTTCTTAACTGTGACAAGCAGTTTATCAAAGGGCATGACGGGGGCAACAACAAGATATAAGCCTTCTAACTTCTTCATACGAGTCACTTCAAACCCTTTCGATAAGCTTTCCAATAAGCTTCCCAGTATGGGTCAATGGATGGCTTTTTCAAGGCTTCTTTCACTTTATTTCTTTTAATCCATCTGCCATCTCGCAAATCTGTGACTTTCCCGATTACCTCGCTCTTGATTCTTTTCAACTTTAACGCTTGCAACACTTTTTGGGCTTTCTCCGGCTTCACGCTGATAATCAAAGTTCCTTCGCTTAACGTTGAATAGGGGTCTATATTAAAGAGGTCACAGACAAGTTTTGCCTCCTCAGTAACTATAACATCTGAAAGCTCTATTTCTAAGCCAATTTTGGAAGCTTCGGACAACTCGTAAAGTGCTCCCAGCAAACCGCCCTCTGTAACATCATGCATAGCTGTAACTCCCTCATCCCTTAAGCCTGCGGAAGCCGCAGTCAACGCGTCTTCAACCACGCTGAATTGATGGAAATATGATTGAGCCTTTTTAAGGAAAGCTGACCCGTAAGCTTTCTCTATTGTTTCTGGGAAAACTCTGGCAAGTATTCCAGTGGCCGCTATGGCCACCCCTTTTGTCATAATTAGCAAGTCTCTAGGCTTACTCATATTGCTCGATAAGTATTGCTTCTCTGGGGCTAAAGTCATCATTACACCTCCACCTATAATCGTGTAGTCGCATCCAACATATCTTCCCGTATGCCCCCCCAGGATAGCAATACCTAGTTTTTTGCATTCGTTATGGAATGCACTCCAATACTCCTCAAACTCGTTATCACTCATGCTAGGAGGAAGGCAAAGGTTTACTATCATAAATTGGGGTGGAAAACCGCATGTAGCCAAATCCGAAGCGAGCAAATGCACTGAGAGCCAAGCGGAGTCCCGCACTCCTAGGGCAGGAATCATTGATAACGGGTCTGCTGTGACAACTAAGACCTGATTATGTCCTAATCTAATTACTGCGTTATCGCGGCCGTGACCTGGTCCCACAAGTATTTCTGATTTGTGTGCTCCTAACCTTGAGTAGACTATTTTTTCAATTAAGTCTAATGGAAATTTTCCAATTATAGACTGATCAATCAAGGTTCTCACCTAACTTTACAGCTATTCCGAGGAAAGCGCCAAAAGGTAAGAGTGCAGATTCCGTATCGCCAAAAATTTTTGGAAAGACTGCTGTGCTCCAAAAGGAAATGGTGTATCTATCATGAAGTGCCTCTTTTAATACGTGCTTTATGTCGAAGATGGAATAAAATCTAACGTTTTTGTAATATGGATTCTTTCCCATTTTCATTTGGATTATTCGTCGCATAGTGGGTAGGCTCCACTTGTTCATAAGTCCAATGATTATTCCTTTTCGGGACACCCTTGCGGCTTCATTGACTACTTTTGCGATGTTAGGCATGTACTCTAAGCAAGCTATGAAAGCCACAACGTCGAAAGTTTTGTCTTTGAAGGGCAAGTGGCTAGATTCACCTCGCAGTAACGACCCATTTGGCCAAAGTTTCTTTGCTTCTCTTAACATAAGATGTGACAGATCAAGTCCGTAGCATTCTAACCCCATAGAGTCTAGCCATCTTGTGAAATGGCCTGTACCGCAACCTATTTCGAGCAATTTCTCAGCATGCCCTAGCGTATCTAACAGTTTTGTCAACAGCTTTTTCTCTAATATGTCTGCCCTTTTGTATTTGGTTTGATAGAAACACTCGTAAGTCTTAACTGTCTCTTCTTGGAAATACCATGCTTCTTTCTGCATCTCAATCATCATGCCAAATAAGTAATCTTCAGAATATTTCTTACAGCCTTAAGAATGCCATAGCTTATTGGCACATATATAAGATCTGCAAGCGTCCCCAAAGTTATCAGGGCAAAAGCTATTCCAAATAAGAATGCATCCGCCACAAAAAAGATTACGGTCTCAGTTAATACGCCAACAACCATCGCTATTATCTCGTTTTTCTTCCTGATGAGTCCTACAATTAAGCCCATCGGCGCCCGAGCAATGACTATTCCAAATAAGAACACGTAAAGATATGCTGGAGGCACCATTATTGTTCCGACATTTGCTCCCGCAATGAATCCGATAGCAGAACCGATGGCGGATGAAATTAAGCCTACTGAAGGCCCCAAAAGAATACTTGTTATAAATATGGCTATTGGCGCTAAAGTTAGCGTGGAAAGTGGAGGCGGCAATGGTATGGCAATAATTGTTGTTACAGCAATTAAAGCAGCCATAATTGATGTTAGAGCTATTACTTTACTTTGAGATGTAGTTTCAGGTATTTGTTTATTCATGGTTTTTTCCCTCCGCCAGTATTATCTGGTTCAGGTTCAAAGGGTCGACAGCGATTCAGCTGTCCTCTCAGCCGGGTTACGTTTCCCAGCTCCCCGAAACCTTGAAGGGATAATGTTATTTAGTTGTATTTTAATTTTCCTAAAGCCTAGAAGCGTGACGGAGAACGTTGAGGCATGCAGTCTCTGCCTAAGAAATACAACTTCGCGGAAATCGAGCGGAAATGGCAGCAGAAATGGGAAGAGATGGGCATCTACCATTTCGACTGGAACGACAAGGCTAGACCCGCCTTTAGCATTGACACTCCGCCGCCTTACCCGTCTGGCGAGTTTCACATGGGCAACGTTTTAAACTGGACCTACTTTGATGTCGTTGCGCGCTACAAGCGCATGCGCGGTTACAACGTTCTTTTTCCTCAGGGCTGGGACTGCCACGGCTTAAGCATAGAAGTGCAAGTGGAAAAAGAGCACAAAATCCGTAAACGTGACGTGCCTCCAGACCAGTTCCGCAAATGGTGCGAGCAGCTGGTGGAAAAATACATTGCCATGATGAAGGAAGGCATCTTGAAACTAGGCTGCAGCGTGGACTGGACCACTGAGTACCGCACCATGGACCCTGACTATTGGAGACGCACCCAACTGAGCTTTATACTGTTGCATAAGAAGGGATATATGTATCAGGGCACGCACCCAGTGAACTGGTGTCCCCGCTGCGAGACGGCAATTGCCGATGCAGAGGTGGATTATGAAAGGCGGGAAGGCACGCTTCATTACATTCGTTTTCCATTCGAAGGCAGTAGCGAGTACTTGCTGATTGCTACGTCGCGGCCTGAGTTTATTCCCGCCTGCGTGGCGGTTGAGGTACACCCTGAGGATGCAAGATTCAACAAGTACATAGGCAAAAAAATTGTCGTGCCAGTCGTTAACCGAGTTGTAACAATTATTCCCGACGAGGCTGTTGACCCCTCATTCGGCACGGGCGTTGTCATGATCTGCACTTACGGCGACAAAGAAGACGTGAAAACGGTGATCAAGCATAAGCTTCCAGTTATCAGGCTTTTAACCGAGAACGGAAGGATCAACAAGAACGGCGGCAAGTACACGGGTTTAACCATAAACCAAACCAGAAAAGCCATAGTTCAGGACCTTGCTGCGGTTGGGTTGTTAGAGAAGACCGAGAAGCCTCCGCAGGAGGTCGGCGTTTGCGACCGCTGTAAGTCGCATGTTGAAATTCTTGAGGTTAAGCAGTGGTTTATGAAAACTCGCGTTCTAACTGAACAGGTGGAGAAAGCCGCAGACGAAGTCTTGTGGTATCCTGATTACATGAAAACGCGCTTAATTGACTGGGCGAGGTCTCTTGATTGGGACTGGGTGATTAGCCGCCAGCGCGTGTTCGCTACGCCCATTCCTGTTTGGTACTGCAAAAACTGTGGCGAACTAATCCTCGCAGAAGAGGAGTGGGTTCCAATAGACCCAAAACTGGAAAACCCACGCATAGACAAGTGTCCAAAATGCGGTAGCCGCGAGTTCATTCCAGAGCGCGATGTGTTTGACACGTGGATGGATAGCTCAATCACATGCGCGGTGCATGCTGGCTGGCCTGACCGTGAAGACTGGAAAAGATTTTTCCCCGCTGACGTGCATCCGTCAGGCATAGACATAATCAGGACTTGGGCGTATTACCTTATGGTTAGGCACTTGGCGTTGTTTAACGAGAAGCCTTACAAAAGCTGCCTCATCAATGGCATGGTTCTGGGATCAGACGGCAGAAAAATGAGCAAGTCGCTTAAGAACTATGTTGCTTCGCCTGAAGTTTTGAACAAGTACGGCTCAGATGCCACGCGCCAGTGGGCGGCGGCAGGCGGCGCTACAGGCTCCGATATTCCCTTCAGGTGGCCCGACGTGGAGTACGGCAGGCGCTTTCTCGTTAAGTTGTGGAATGTTTCAGCCTTCGCGAATAAACTCTTGAAGGATTACGCGCCCAGCGAAACGGCTGAGTTTGCGCTTCAACCTTTGGACAAGTGGGTTTTAAGCAAGGCGGAAAAGCTAACACAAAAAGTGACTGAAGCCATGGAGAACTGCCAATTCAACATCGCTGCGGAAGAGATTCGCAATTTCACGTGGCACGTTCTCTGCGATTGCTACGTGGAAGCGGTCAAGGACAGGCTTTACAGGCCAGAAATACACGGGGAAGCGGAAAGGGCAGCTGCGCAGCACACGCTTTACGAGGTTTTGTACAGAGTTTTGCAGCTTCTTTCTCCGATAACGCCTCATTTGACAGAGGAGATTTACCAAGCAATGTACGCTGATTACAAGGGCTACAGGAGCTTGCAGCTGTCGCCTTGGCCTGAATTTGAGCAGGCGCTTGTTGATGAGGAAGCTGAAAGGCGTGGAGACCTGATTATAGCTGTGATAGCTGAAGTCAGGCGAGAAAAGGCGGAGAAGCGCATGCCTTTGAATACACAGGTTAAAAAATTGACGGTTTACGCTGGAGACAGGGAAACGGCAGAGATAATCAGAGAAGGCGAAGGGGATATAACTGGAACCTGTAAGGTCGCAAGTCTCGAAGTTCCCGCGGAGAAGGGCAGCGGCAGAGAAATCGCTCAATATCCTGAGGTTCATTTTGTAGCTGAGTATTGAAGGTGAAACCTATGGGAGAAACGCAAAAAACGATAAAAGTCGGCATAATAGGCTGCGGCGCCATCGGCACCCTCATCGCTGAAGCGGTGAAGCAAAAACTAGTTGCATGCGACGAGCTGATTCTTTACGATCATAATGAGAAAAAAGCTGAGAAGCTCAAAAGTTCCCTGCGTTTTCCTGTGACGGTCGTGGCGAGCCTTGATGAAATGCTTAGGCTTAAGCCAAAGGTTGTTGTGGAAGCGGCGTCACAGCAAGCTGTCCGAGAATACGTAAGTAGAATACTCGTTGAAGGCATAGATTTGATTGTGATGAGCAGCGGAGCCCTTTTAGGCTTGAATGTGCAGAGCAGCAAGCTTCATGTGCCCTCTGGCGCTATTGGCGGATTGGATGCACTTTCCAGTGCGGCTTTAGCTGGAATAGACGAAGTAGTTCTAACTTCGCGGAAAAATCCCAAAGCGTTTGACATGAATAACAAGGAAGCCAAGCTTGTGTATGAGGGCAGTGCTGAAGAGGCGGCACGGCTTTATCCGCGAGAAATGAACGTTGCTGCTACTCTGGCTTTAACCGTTAAACCTGCGAAAGTGAGGGTGCAAATGGTTTCTGACCCTGCGGTGCAACGCAACACGCATGAATTTCAGGTTAAATGGCGGTTTGGCGAGATGTTTTTGCGGTTTGCGAATGACCCCCATCCTGAGAACCCGCGTACAAGCGCACTTGCCGCGTGGTCTGCGATAAAGCTGTTGCAGTCGCTCTTGGAAGTATAGCACATCCCCCGTATGAGCTCTGTGTCACTCGTGGGATTATATTGTTGCTTTTGAAAGCGAAAATGGCAACTGTTTACGCTTCTTGAGGTACACTAGAAGACATACTAAAAAGGGAGAAACTGGGATCGTGGGTTTTGCTTGCCTATTTTGACCTTTTCTTCAGCAACAGTACGGCAGCTACAGCGACTACTATGATGACTACAGCTACTCCCACGTAGATATACTCAACGGGTACGCCTTCCTCTGGCGTTGGCGTTGGCGTTGGCGCTTCGAAAATGTTCGTTACGGTAATGCTATCTGAATATGTTTGAGTTGTGTCACCTACCACTGTCTCACCTTCCAGTTCCAGCATTATCCCAGAAGCCTTATCATACGTGAAAGTCTCGCTAATAGTGTAGCCCTCCCCAACCAACGAATAACTGACAATGTTGACGCTTCTGCTAACGCCTAAGTACGTTTTAGTCTCCGTCTTGTTAACAATATAGCCTGCATCAACTGGCGGTAACGCATCACCTTCGTTAAGGTTTGCAGCTATAATCCAAGCTCCTGGAAAAGCCGCGGGTTGACCATCCACCGTGCCAGCTTCAACATCGTATACCTTGTCAACTGTTTTCTCAGTGCCATTCATGTACGCAGTAATTTCGGTTAGCGTGACTTCCTTCCCACTAACTGCAGTAACCCCGATTCTCGTCCAGTTTACGTCGGTTGCTTGGCCGTCCAATACGAAATTGCCGTATTGTGCCCCTTGATCCACTGAAACGCCAGGATTATAGTCTACAGCCAAAACGGGAACAGCAAGTGTCATCAGAAGAACAAATGTCAAAGCAAAAATAATTCTACGCTTCAGATCAGACATATTTTTTACATCTCGCCTATTTTTAAGTATGCTTAAATCGTCCTAGTAAGTTAATAAAATTTGCGGTGTGTCTGCTGATCGGTTAACTTTTGGACTTTGACTGGGTCCACTTCTCTGTTATCGGAAAACAAGGAGGTGGAACCCCATAGTATCAGTCCAAACCGAAATAGAAGTACATAGAAATTTAAACCTTCGCAGCCTGTCCAGACGGTTAGACGAGGTCAACGTGAACAGAGAAATCCTCAAAGCGTTGCTGGAGAAGGCACAAGACCGCCTGATCAACGAACTATGCGGCAAAAAATACGATAGAACCAAAGACAACCAGTTCAAAAGAGCAGGAACCACCAGCAGGGCGCTCATAACGAGACATGGCACCAATAATTTGCCAAGCTGGATACACATACTCGTACCAGCCAGTGTTCGCTCCAACCGATAGCGCTGTCCCATCCGACGAAGCTATACCAACAGAATACCTCTACGCTACAATAATAGTCATATTAACCATTGTAGCAGTGATCGCAATTGCAGTTGCGTTAATGTACAGAAGCAGGAAGTAAAACCTCCTTCCTTTTTTGCTTTTTTGCTTTTTTGTTTCAAGCTGAGGCTTCTGCGCATAAAAAGTGTTATTTAGCAGTTGGCGACTTTCTTTTCTTTGGTGTCCAGCTTGGAGTTCAAAGGAAGAGATATAGTGTCAATCGAAGACTTCTCCCGCGAAGAAATCAACTACATTTTGAACATCAGCCATGCCATGGAGCCAGTTGCCGCGAAAGGCTCAGACATGCTTAAAGGAAGAATCCTCGCCACCCTGTTTTTTGAACCCAGTACCCGCACACGCTTAAGTTTTGAAGTTGCAATGCTCAAACTAGGGGGCTCCACAATAGGCTTCGCCGACGCCGAGATTGCCTCAGTTAGGAAAGGAGAAAACCTCGCGGACACTATGCGAACTGTGGAGAACTACGCGGACATAATAGCTCTTAGGCATCCTCTTGAGGGAGCCGCGAAACTCGCTGCAGAATTCTCCAAAGTCCCTATACTAAACGCGGGTAGCGGCGCGGAAGAACATCCAACGCAGGCGCTTATGGATCTGTACACGGTGCAAAAAGAGAAGGGAAAAATCGACGGATTAAAAATAGCGTTGGTGGGTGACTTACGGTATGGGCGGACCGTTCACTCGCTAGCATACGCGCTGTCCCTCTACAACATCGAGTTGTACCTGATTTCGCCCGAATCCCTGAGAATGCGAAACGAAGTCATCCGCGCGATTCGAAACAAAATCTCAATAATTGAAGACACACATCTGGAAAAAATAATCCCGCAAATAGACGTTTTATACGTTACAAGAATACAGAAAGAGCGCTTTCCAGACCCAGCAGAGTACGCCAAAGTCAAAGGCATCTACAAGATAGACCTGAAAACCCTGAAAAGCGCAAAAAAAGACTTGATAATTCTTCATCCGCTTCCACGCGTAGATGAGATCGCCGCCGAAGTTGACAGCACACCGCAGGCGCGTTACTTCCAGCAAGTCTGGAACGGAATCGTAGTAAGAATGGCTCTTTTAGCGTTGGTGCTAGGCGCCGTCAAATAGCCAGATTTCAAGTAGAGACGAATCTGTCAAAGGTTGTCAGAGTGCTCATAGACCCACAAGACGGGCACTTGTGCAAGACTCCGAACCAGCTTTTCTTGCAGTTATCGCAATACGTGTTTATGCGGTTGTAAGTGAAGAAGTCCAAATCTTGATTCTTAATCAAATGCTCAGTTAAGTTCATGAGCTCCTCTGGCTTGTATTCATTACTTTCCAATTCTATTATGTTCAGGCTTCCTCCAGCGTTCAGACCTTTAAGTTTTTGTTCAATCTCTAGCGATTCAGCTGGAATGTAGGGAAAATTGCCGACTTCAAGATTCAATCGCTTTGTAGTTGAATAATAGGGTTTTTCGCGGGTTCCTGAAAACTTCACCTTAGCAATTCCGTACTTTTCAATGTCTAATTGCGCTAGTCGCTCAGACGCTTCAAGGCTGCGCAGAACTGCGGGGAATAAGCGCTTTCCATGTTTTCTGCCGATTTTACGCTTGAAGGTCAGTACGTTCTGGACTATTTCCTCCGCGAACTTGACGCTTTCTTCATGGCTTAGGTTTTTCTCGCAGAAGGTTTCCACAGATTCCCGGAATCCTGCAAAATTTATTATGCGTGAACAGTTTTCAAGCCTGAAATACGTATCACCGTTGGATCTCTGCATTATGAATGGGCGTGAGCTTCTCCCGCGCTGTCTAAGTGCCCTGTATTTGATTCTTAAGGCTCGGGCTGCCAGTTCGAATCGTTCTTTCAAGATTTCAAAAAACTTGTTTTTGTCCTTCTCGCTTTCGTGAACGATTCGAGGCAGATTAATTGTTACGATTCCGAGGCAGCCTGTTCGTAAAGTGTCCGTTTCCCAGTCCCCGGTCAAATCTGCCTTGAGTTTGAGGCCTGAAGCAGAAAAAACCGTGTATTCTCCTTCTTTTTGCAGCATATTAGCAAAGTATGGGGTTCCCCTTTCCGCCGCCAAACTGTGAGCTTTCAGAAGAACTGCCCTTGCCCGTTCATCTGCTAACGCTTCATTGTTTATTTTAAGAATAAGTTTGGGGTTAAGCAAGGGTTTCGGAGAGCTTTCTTCCTCGAACGCTTCAATGACAAGCGACGCCAACAATCGGCTCTCTTCGGCAAAGTCTCCATATTTACCAAACGCTTTTCCCTCAGGCCCAACAGCTGCCTTGTCTGCAATGAATTTTGGAATTGAAAGATCCAGTCCCAGCGCAGTCTCTGCGTGGTGATGAACATTCAATATGAATATGCGCAGGTTTTCTTTTACCCTTGCAGCGTCAATTCCCCTTATGAAAGGGGCGAGAAACACGTTGAAGTAATCGCAAGTTTGCATTTCGTTTATTTCCCTGCTGGTGTGTGAGAGAACAGTAAAGGCAATTGACAATGCAGCTTCAAAATTTTGAGGAGGGCCCTCTGAGATTTGAAGTGGGCTAGCCAGTTTAAGGCCGTTTTGAAAGAAAAATCGCAAGTCATGCACCACTTCGTTTTGCTTCAAAATCCACGTGCCTAACTCATTCACATGAAGTGCACCGGATACATGAGCGTCGGCAATGTCTCTTGGAAAAACGTTCAAAAGCGTATATTCTCCGAACACTGTTCTTCCCGCTTTCGAAAGCATAGCTGATGAACCTTTAGCGTTATCTTTAGCGTCTATCAAAGCGGTTACTTCATAAACTGGCATGCCCAACCGCGTGAGCTTATGGCGATACTCCTCAAGTCCCTTCTCAACCAGAATCGCATTCACAACTTCTCTGACCAGAGGCGCTGTCAAATACTTGGTTTTCGACTTACGCAGGCGCTTTTCCGCTTCCTTAGCCGCTTTCTGCGCGAGTTCGGCTGGCACTTTGGCTTCTTTTATAAGCGAATTGGCGATTTTGTTCGCGTCAAACTCTTCCAGCGTAAACTGTGAGGTGCGAACAAGCATTCCTCTTGGTGTAAAGGCTTTCTTTTCTACTTTGTCCGCCACGTCAAGAACCATTTTGCCCAGGTCGGTTAAGCAGTACTTTTTTGCTTCTGCGTCTGCTTCGACCAAGTCTGCTTTGAGCAAAAATTTCAGGTGGTAGGCGAATCTTCCCGCGTCTCTGCTCGGGTTCATCTTTAGCGAGGTCATCAACTCGGTGTAGGAGAGGGCGCTCTTATCGGAAAGCAAGTTCAAGATTTGCAGCCTGAGAGGTGACGAAACGGCTTTTAGAACTTTTACGCCGCGTGCACGATGCGGAAGCCTCACCACACTCGAGTTCCCCCTCTCAAATTGCAGATACCTATTGTTAGAGCAAGAGTTTAAACGTTAGCTATTGCGGCAATTCAGCAACCAATGCTTTTTTCATTAACAGCAACAACTATTTATTAGGACAATGCCATGCAATAGTTAGCTTGTAACGAGGCTTATGTCATGAAAGCGACTATAATTCAATTTACTTTCGGAGTTGTGGCTTTTGACGAGCAAAACGCTCTCATAGAGAAAGTCTTGTTTCCGAAGAAGCCGCAGGCAGCAGCCAAAAGCATAATGAAAATTGAAGCTGGAAAAATCTCTGAGATTACATCCATGCTCACTCTGCTTCAGAACGCTGGTTATGACGCTTTTGCTTTCGAAAACGCAGACATAGCCAGTGAAGCACAAAGAAAGCTGAACATCAAAGCGGAAGTTTTGAAAACTTCTGAGACTGAAGGCCTACGCGCTCGCATGGAGCAAATTGCGGTTGAAACGGGCTTTGTTAAAGATGCAAAAGAGCTCAGTCTCTGGAATCATAATGTCAGCATGGAACTCGCCAAATTGAGGATAAAAGGCGCTGCTGAAAAGAGGGACTTGATAATCGCTCAGGCAATTCAGACTCTTGATGATTTGGACAGGACCGTGAACCTGTTCATGGGTCGCCTCAGAGAATGGTACGGCATCCATTTTCCCGAGCTTGACCGATTAATCGAAAAGCATGAAACCTACGCGCGCCTTGTTATGAATCTGGGTTACAGAGATAACTTTTCGTTTGAAACCCTCGAGAAAGAATCGATTCCTAAAGAAAAAGCTGAGATAACCGCCAAGGCGGCTGAAACATCCATGGGCGCTGACATAGCAGAACAAGACTTAGCAGAAATTCAAGCCTTAAGCCGGAACGTACTGGAGCTATACGAATTGCGAAAGAACATGGAGAACTACGTTGATAAGACCATGGAGGAAGTGGCGCCTAACACCCGAGCGATAGCCGGCTCGCTTCTGGGCGCACGATTAATCGCTATAGCTGGCAGCTTACAGAACTTAGCCATGAGACCAGCCAGCACGATTCAAGTTTTGGGCGCGGAGAAAGCCTTGTTCCGCTCGTTGAAAACGGGAGCTAGACCGCCAAAGCACGGCTTGATCTTCCAACATGCATTGTTGCATGACGCTAAACGGTGGCAGAGAGGCAAAATCGCCAGAGCTTTGGCTGGGAAACTAGCCATTGCTGCGCGGATTGATGCCTTTGGAGGCAAATTTGTCGGCGACGCTTTGAAGGCTGATGTGGACAAGAGAATTGAGGAGATCCGCAAGAAGTACAAGGAGCCGCCGCCACCGAAAGAGAAGAAGCCGAGGTTTGAACGGAGGGAACAGCGACCAGAGCGTAGGGAGCAACGATGGCGAGACCAGAAACGGAGAAAGAACAGGCGTGCACGTAAAGGTTAAACCTCACCCGCAGTTCGCGGAAATCTATCAGGCTACATTGGAAGACGGCGCGCAACGGTTAGCCACGCGGAACTTGGCGCCGGGCAGAACCGTTTACGGCGAGAGGCTTATCCGCTTCAAGAGGGTTGAATACCGCGTTTGGGACGCTTTCAGGAGCAAACTGGCAGCCGCTATCCTCAAGGGCGTGCAGACTGTTCCCATCGCGCCAAGCGATCAGGTTCTTTATCTGGGCGCGGCGTCTGGAACCACGCCGAGCCATGTTTCAGACATCGTTGGCGAAAAAGGACACGTTTACTGTGTGGAATTCGCTTCAAGGTCCCTGAGAGAATTGGTTAACAACGTTGCGGCGTACAGGCTTAATATGTCGCCGTTTCTTGAGGACGCGCGTTTTCCAGAGAAGTACGCCATGTTCATTCCGGGAAAAGTGGATTGTATTTACTGTGACATAGCTCAGCCTGAACAAGCCAAGATTTTAGCTGATAACGCCGACGTTTTCCTTAAGGAAGCGGGGTGGGTTATGCTGGCTGTTAAAGCGCAAAGCATTGACGTGACGAAGGACCCGCTTGCAGTTTACAAGCAGGAAGCTAAAGTCTTGAAGAAACGAGGCTTCGACGTTAAGGAAATCGTGCGTTTAGAGCCATATGACAAGGCGCATGCCATGATAGTGGCACAACGATAAAAGAGCAAAAATCTAACCTGAACTTCAAGCAAAAGTTCAGCCTTTATATAAGGGGGCTATAGTCTTTTCCACGCACTAGTTTCTAGAATTCTGAAAACGTTAGAGGTATAGAGGTCTGATTTTCCATAGGCTACCTACACTAAACAGCCTCCAGAGAGCGCTAGCCTTCCCGCTAAAAAGTATTGTTTATATTTTCCAGTGCAGTCTGATACCTCATGTGACGGCAGAATGAATCATTGGGAAATGGAAAACGCGGTCCACCTCGGGGTCGCGCTGAAAGAAGCGGGCTTTCAGGTTTCCCAAATATGCTGTTCACGCCCAAGCTGCTTCGACTTCGCAGCAAGGAAAGACGACAAAACCGTTCTGGTAAAAGTTAACTCTGACGTGGACACCTTTTCCGCTCAGGACTCTCGAGAGCTCAAGGTAATAGCTGGTCGCCTTTCAGCTATCTCATTGATAATCAGCCAGCAAGCGCATGGCAAACCCCTAGAAGATGACACGGTGTACTCGCGAAACGCGGTTTTCGTGATAACAGAGAAAACCATAAAGAACATAGCGCTCCAAACGGCGAACCCGTTAATCTACGCAGGGCCAGGAGGCTATACTGTTAAAATTGACAGTGCACTTATTGAGAAGAGACGGAAGGAGCTGGGCCTCTCCGTTGGCAAGCTTGCGGCAATGATAGGCGTTTCCCGCAGAACCCTTTACGGTTATGAAAGAGGCATGACCAGAGCGTCAGTGGCGTCAGCGTACAAATTAGCTAAAACGCTGGGGGTTCCAGTGGCGAAGCCTATAAACGTTCTTGAAAGAACACGAAAACAAAGCCAATGCCTCCTTATAAAAGCGAAACACGCCATCACTGGAAAAGTGATTCTTCAAAAACTTTTCAGGAAATTCGCTTTCTGCGACATTTCTCCCGTTCACAAGGCGCCTTTCGATTTTATCATGAACGTTCCAAACGGCAAGTACGTGATAATGGGCAGCGTGGCCGTGAACGGCGAAAGGAATTTGAATAATAGAGTGGAAGAACTCCTAAGCATATGCCGAGTGGTTCGTGCGTATCCAGTTTTGATCACGGAAAAACGAAAATACCCCAGCAAGGACCTGTTCTGCGTTTGCATTGACGAGTTATCTGAGATGCGTACGCCTGAGGACTTGATTGCTAGCGTTTAGGCGAGTTTCTTTTGCACCGTGCCCTTTTCGTTTTTGGCTCGCTTTGCGGGTTTCCAAGATTTTCTCACGCAGTCGGGGTATTCAGTGTGAGTTTGCAGCCACTGTTTCAGGAAGCGCATGGTTTTCTGGTCTGTCAAGTATCCGCTGCCGAAGTCACCGTACATGCCTTTTAAAGCCGCAATTTCTTTGTCGCGCTCCACTTTCGCAATAATAGACGCGGCGGAAACAACAGGGTAAATCCTGTCAGCTTTGTGTCTCGAAATGATTTTCGCTTTGACTGTTAAGTCTTCTTGGATGTGGTATTTGAAGCGGTCTTCAACCACGTCAGCGGCATCAACGTAAGCTATGTCTGGCTTTAGGGCGTTTATTATCTGCGCCATTGTCTGCGCTTCCAGCCTGTTCAGTTTGTGCAGTTTTCTTTTGCTTTCAACCGCGCGGTCGATTTCTTTAGGCGCCAACTTTACGATCAGGTGCTTTTCTGCTAAACGCGCGATTTCCGCGGCTAGGGCTCCGCGTTTTTTCGGCGAGAGAAGTTTTGAGTCTTTCACGCCTAACTGGGCTAGAAAGGGCAGGTTTTCTTCTTTCATCAAGAAGCCTGCGATGACTAAGGGACCGATTACGCAGCCGCGACCTGCCTCGTCCACACCCGCAACTAACATGTGTAAACTTCCCGAAAATGGCTAATTGTGAAATGCAAGCTATAAAACTTTAGAAAAGCATGCCTTATTCTAGAGAACTAGTAGTGTACAGAGACTATAGCCCCCTTATATATACATTGAACTACGGCGTGAAGCGCGAGGTTAAGGTTAGGGTTCTGGCAAGACTTTTAGGGCTTTTTCTGTTATTTGTTCGTGTAGTTTTTCTCTGTTTTCTTTTGTTACAGTAATTGTTTCTGCGTCTTCTTTCTTTTTTGCTTCGTTTATCAGTTTATCTTGTGCTTTCCAGTGTACAACGGCCAAGACAAGCTTGCGGCTCTCCAGTGCTTTTCGTACGGCTTCTTTGAATTTTTCAGAAAACAATTCCATGGGTCCAATTTCATCTATGGCGATAACTTCGCATTTTTCCACCGCTTCTGTTACAGCCTGAGCGCCGACTGTGTTGAGGTCTTCGATGTTGACGCGGTATTTACCCACTTGCGGACCGCTTTTCTGGTTGACATGTGCGAGCCAGCCGCGTCTGGAACTGGTTAGGTCTAGGATTTCGAAGCCTACGCGCGTTCCGCCTTCGCGGGCTTCGCGGCTTATCAATCCGCCCACGCGGATTCCTCTTTCTTTCAATGCGTTAACTGTCTTCATCAGCACAGTGGTTTTTCCGACACTTGGGGTTCCAGTCAAAAGCAGCACACGCTTAGGCAAGGCATACACACCTGTAATAAACCAGAAGTCTAATATGCCCCATAAATTTCTTCTCATAA
>Ga0315537_1001494_pt1 | contig 18323 bp, 17 predicted proteins | sample SalMarSW160270MG_FD_203091 | JGI IMG/M metagenome (GOLD analysis project Ga0315537, IMG submission 203091) | Salt marsh sediment microbial communities from the Plum Island Ecosystem LTER, Massachusetts, United States - Salt Marsh Sediment SW1602-70 ... | reverse complement strand
GAAGAAAACTAGACTTGACACCTTTTTTACCTGAGCGGCATTTTCGGTTATAATAGCAAAAGATGAGTCAACTGCGATTGCTATTTCGACTGGTCATCGTTCTTATCGTCTGCTTTATAGCCACGGCCCTGCTGCCTGCTCCCGCACAAGCCATATGTGTACCTTATGATATCGATCTCTTCCCCAGCTGGGGAGCCCCCGGAACAGAGGTCACCGTGTATGGCCATGATTTTGATGCTCGCTGGCTTGTGGACATCTATTATGATGGAAACCTGGTAGCCAAAGACCAGAGGATCACTAACAGGGGAGATTTTACAATCACCTTCACCGTTCCTGAAGGCTGCACGGGACCCTATGAGGTAAAAGCTAATGTAGGGTATACCCAAGTACATACTTACTTCACCGTGAAGCCGGGGTTGACGGTAAGTCCCGAAAAAGGTTTGGTGGGTACTGCGGTTACCGTGAAAGGGCAGGGGTTTGCCAAGAATGAAGAGGGCATCAAGCTGATGTATTACCACAATGGCAGCTACGAAACGATAGAAAGAACTATCGTAGCCAATGCCCAGGGCAGTTGGGAAACGAGCTTCCAGATCCCCCCTTCCACCAGGGGAGAACATAAGCTAGATGCCGAAGGTGCCGTGAGCAAGTTTTACGATGTCAAGGATGCTATCTTCAGAGTAACGGCGGAGATAAGCATGGATAAATTATCGGGCACTGTGGGCGACACCATAACAATGACGGGCAGCCGATTTGCGGCTAACGAGAAGGGTATCAAGATTTTGTTTGCGGGAGAGGCAGTGGTCACGGACATCAAAGCCAACTCCCAAGGCGAGTGGGAGGCCAGCTTCGAGGTGCCCGAGATGCCCACAGGTGAGTATAGCGTCACCGCCGAGGGGCAGCAGACCAAGAAAGAGGACATCAGCGAGCTCAGCTTCGAGATAGAGCCTGACATAGCGTTGTCCCCCGACAAAGGACACGTGGGCACGGACCTGACCGTCACCGGCCGCGGATTTGTCGCCAACGAAGATGTGGTCATCACGTACGATGGTAGCCAGGTAGCGACAGCTACGACCAACGACAAAGGCAGCTTCGATGTGAGTTTTGCCGTGCCTGAGAGTAGACATGACGAGCAACTGGTGACAGCCGGATATGGTGCCGGCAACGCAGCCAATGCTATCTTCACCATGGAATCAGAGCCCCCGGAGCCACCGACACCCGTTTCACCAGTCAACAAGAGCCGGGTAGGATTCATGGGCGAGGTAACGCCGACATTTGAGTGGTCGGAGGTATCCGATGACAGTGGAGTTCGCTATCGCCTGCAAATAGCGACCAGTGCCAATGTCACCGCCACTGGAGAGTTCGTTGACCCCTTAGTTTCGGTTGCGGGCTTAGTTGAAACGAGCTATACCCTGGAAGAAACAGAGGCCCTGTCCTATGGCACTTACTACTGGATTGTGCAAGCCATAGATGGCGCAGAGAACGAAAGCGGAGAGACCGCGGTCTATTCTTTCCGGGTTGGACTCCTGCCCCTATGGGGACTCATTGCTATCATAGTCGCCATAGTAGTGCTCCTGGTCGCCTTGGTTCGTGCTCTCGTAGTAAGGAGAGGCATCTATTATGATCGCTGGTAAAAAGGGGGCACGGGCGGGTACAAGACCCGCCCCCACGGTGGCGAAAATGCCAAGCACCAAATCCCGAAATTAGTAGTCAGTAGTCAGTAGCCAGTAGTCAGAATTCAGCATTCAGAAGATTCCCCTACTGGCTACTGAATTCTGTATTCTTGTTACTCCCACTTGGCTTAGGATTTGTCATATTTTGCTCTGTCATTTTGCATTTTTATTTTTGCATTTTGAAGGGATTTGTTTAGAGCGTGGAGATTAGGACCTGGAATTTGCCGCGGGGATTGTCACGTCCCGATAAATCGGGGCTCTCAATGACATATAATATAAAGAGAAATAGAGCTGACCCCTTTTTATTGGTGGCGCTTTCATTTATAATAGTGAGAGGTTAATCAAATGCGCTCGCTATTTCGACTGCTGGTTGTTCTCGTCATCTGCCTTGTAGCCATTGCCTTGCCGGCTGTGCCCGCACAAGCCTATGGCGAAGATATCACGCTCTCCCCCAGCTCGGGAGTTCCCGGGGAGGAGGTCAAGATCCGTGGCTACAATTTTACGGCTTACGCGTGGGTTGATATTTACTATTATCCGAACGGTTCCAGTTCCAGGATCTGGGTAGATGACATCGAGACCGATAAAGACGGAGATTTTTCATGGGTGACTTTCACCGTTCCCGAAAGCTGCAAAGGACTCCATACGGTGCTCGCCGAAGATGAGGAGGGTAAAAGCACCTATATTAGCCTTACCGTGAAGCCGGGGTTGACGGTAAGCCTTGAAGAAGGGACTGTGGGCACTAATGTTACCGTGGAAGGCCATGGGTTTGCCGGGGATGAGGAAGATATTGAGCTGAGGTATTATATCAATAGCGCTGACTATGAAACGATAGCAGAGAATATCAAGGCTGATGAGGATGGCTGGTGGACGAATACTTTCCCAATTCCTTCTTCCAGCAAGGGAAACCATAAGATAGATGCCAGTGGTGACGAGAGCCGACTTTACGAGGTCAGGGATGCCACCTTCGAAGTAACGCCGGGGATAAGCATAAACGAGTCATCGGGCAGCGTGGGCGATAACATAACGATAACAGGCAACGGATTTTATGCTGAAGAGAGGGACATCGAGATATTATTCGCTGGAGAGGCAATGGTCACGGAAATCAGAGCCGACGACACGGGTTATTGGGGGGAAAGCTTCAAGGTGCCCCAGATGTCCATAGGCACGTATAGCGTCACCGCTGACGGAGAACGGACCAAAAAAGAAGACATCACCGAGCTCAGCTTCGAGATAGAGCCTGACATAGCGTTATCCCCCGACGAAGGACACGTGGGCATGAACTTGACTGTCACTGGCCGCGGATTTACCGCCAATGAAGATATAGACATCATGTACGATGACAGCAAGGTAAAGACAGCTACGACCGACGCTAAAGGCAGCTTTGAAGTGAGTTTTCTCGTGCCTGAGAGCAGACATGGCGAGCGCCAGGTGACAGCCGCGGTTCCCGGGGGGACCAATGCCACCGCTATCTTTACCATGGAATCAGCCTCCCCACCCATACCGGCACTCATTTCACCACCCGACGGGGACAGAGTGGGATTCATAGGCAAGGTGAGGCTGACATTCGAATGGTCTGAGGTATCCGATGACAGTGGAGTTTACTACAGCCTGCAAATAGCGACCAGTGACAATGTCACCGCCACTGGAGAATTCGTTGACCCCGTAGTCTCGAAAGAGGGCTTAGTGGGAACAAACTACACTCTGGAGAAAACAGAAGCCCTGCCTTATGGCACTTACTACTGGATTGTGCAAGCCATAGATGGCGCAGAGAACGAAAGCGGCTGGACTGCGGCCTCCTCCTTTCGAACTGGACTCTTGCCACTGTGGGCATTCATTGTTATCATAATCGCAATAGTGGGGGCCATCGGCACCCTGGTTTACTTTTTCATAATAAAGAGAAGAACATATTACTACTGAGGGAAAAGGGGGAATAAAGGTAAAGAAAGAAGGAGGGAAAAATGAAGTTAACAGTTATTGGACTGGGGCAGTGTGGATGCCGGATTGCTGACCATTTTGCCAGGCTAAATCTCAAGGCGCGTGCTCAGCGCAAGGCAACCATAGCCCCCACCATCATTGCCGTGAATACAGACCAGGCGGATTTGACCGGGCTAAGGTTTATCAAGGACGACTACACGCACCGGGTGCTCCTGGGCCTGCGCCAGACCCTGGGACACGGAGTCGGCAAGATAAACGAGCTAGGAGCTCAATTGGCCAGGGAGGACAGTGATAAGGTACTGGATGCCGTGAAAGCTACCCCACAGTTTTACGAGACACATGCCTTTCTTCTCATTGCTGGCACTGCCGGCGGCACGGGGTCGGGAGCGCTGCCTATAATAGCCAGGGCGGTTAAGGATAGGTATATCAGCAAGCCAGTTTATGCCCTGGCAGTCTTGCCTTTTGAGCATGAGCAGACTACAGAGTCCAGAAGCACATATAACACCGCCACTTGCCTGAAATCCACTTATGACGTAGTGGATGCCATTTTTCTCGCTGATAACCAGAGGTATGTGAGAAAGGATGCCAGTCTCGTCAGTAACATAGACAGAATAAACAGGATGATTGCCGAGCCCTTCTATGATTTAATGTGTGCCGGTGAGGTAACTAAGGCCAAATATGTGGGTTCGCGAACGATAGACGCCGGGGACATAATTGCCAGCCTGGAGGGATGGACCGCCATTGGCCTGGGGAGAACTGAGCTTCCTTCATTCCGCTTCCCCTGGGAGATAAGGAAGAAAAGTTTCCGCGACAAAGCTCTGGAAAGCTTCAGAGGGACACAAGCCTTAGACGCCACCATCTCTGACCTTTCCCTCACTTGTGACCCCAAGGATGCCGGCAAAGCTATATATATCATATCTGGTCCGGAAAGAGAGCTGAATATGGACATGGTCAAGAGCGTCAGCGATTACATCAAGGAGCTGGCATCCAATGCCTTGATTCGAGGCGGTGATTTCCCCGGAGAAAGACACTTTATCGACGTTACCTTGATATTATCCCAGTTATCCTTTGTGCCCAGGATAAAAGATTTTTACGAGCAAGCTACCCAGTATGCCAAAGAACACAAGGGACAGCTAGAGCAAACTAAGAAGAGAATTGAATCCCTGGCTGAGCTAAGCAAAGACTTGCCTAGCCTGGAATGAAACCCACGTCATTGCGAGGCTGACGAAGTCAGCCGAAGCAATCTCGGAGGGGCAAGGGGATTGCCACGCTCCCGCCTGCCAAGCCTTGGCGGGCAGGTCGCTCACAATGACACCAGATAGGACCTACCTAGCTTTCCCTGAGCCAACCTTTTGCTTCCCTGGGACTAAGACCTTTAGCAGCCTGGGCCGCTAAAGCCAGGCTCACGAGAAAATCATCATGCCCCTCCTGAGGATCAACGTAAAAGTTCATAGTTCGGTTCGGGCGATATTGCGCCCTGGCTCTTTCCAACTCAAACAGGGTCTCTTTATACTCCCGGGAGCCATCCTGCTTATAAAGTTTAAGCCCCCCGGAATTGACAAGAGACAACAGCTCAAAACCCATTTCGGATTTGCTCTTCGAGGTAATGACGAATGGGATTACCCTGCTTCCCAGTTCCTTTCTGAGAAAGCTAGCTACAGGCTGACCAATGCCGGTGGCGTCCACCACTATCCTGTGGCAGTTCCAGACATTCTTAAGGATATCCGTCATCTGGGTGTAAAGCCGGCTATGGAGCGTGCCCGTCCACTGGTATTGTTCCACAACTTTCAACAGTGGCTGCGATGAGTTTATGGCCTGCCCGCCAAGGCTTGGCAGGCGGGCATCCACCTCGGCAATAGTGATTACTGTGGAATCACGCCCTCTTCCTCTATAATTGACAGGAACGTCCATTCCTGTCATTTCCGAATCATGTTCCCCTGCCAAATCTACACCAGCAATATAAGTCCTCTTCCCCACAGGCTGCGATTGCCTCTGGTGTTCACCCAGCAACAGAGCCATCTGCTGCCGTGATAGGAAGCCGCCGCCGTGGGTGATAGGTAATAAGGCATATTGAGTCTTGAACAGGGGATGCTCTTCGCCTAACCTTTGCCGCTCTGCCCAGACGAACTTGACATAGTCGGGATTGTACTGGCCTACCTCCTGCCAATCATATCTAAAGTGGCGCTTAACGCCGTCCTTCCTTTCCAGTTCCAGGTTAGCTTGCTTTACCTCTTCCAGCAAGGTGCTATTGTCCCAGGTAGTGCCATAAAGAATCGTGGTCACGTTGGTAGCCGAACCCATGGGGCGGAATTCCTTGGTATACTTTTCCTTGCTAACATCTTGCGATTCATCAATCTCCAGAAGTATATCGGCGGTGTGTCCCACCACTGAAGACGAGCCCTCAGCCGACATAAAAATGGCTTCGGCGTTGCCGAGCTGAACGATATAGCCCATCTGGAGACGATAGATGCCATCAAAGCCAAAATCATCCAGTCTCTGTTTCAACCTTCCTATAGATATAATGGTTTGAGGCTTAAAGGTTGGGGAGCACTTTATAAGATTGCCTCCCCTGGCCATATATAGCGTTAACAGCAGGACCTCCAGATGCGCTGAAAGCTCGTTTTTGCCTCCCTGCCTGGCAATCTCCACAGAAAAGGTCAGTCCCATTCCCTTCTGGATGGATTTCATAACCGCCTGCGCCACTTCCATTTGATAAGGTCTTAGCTTCATTTTTTCCGTACCCTTTTGTCATTCTGAGCCTTTTCCCTTTTGTCATTCTGAGCCGCAGGCGAAGAATCTCACCCCCGCTCAGAGCAGGCTCCGTGAAGAGGGGAATTCTCCTGCTTTTCATACCATCCTTCACTCAAGTCCTTCCATTCTGGGTTTGCCGCTTCAATTAAAGCGATTTTCTTCTTTCGCAGCCATCCCTTAATTTGCTTTTCCCTCTGGATCGCAACCTGGACATCAGTAGTAATCTCATAATATACCAGCTTGGTGATATTGTATTTCTGAGTAAATCCCTCAATGAGCTTATTTTTGTGTTCATATACACGCCGGACTAAATTAGCAGTTACACCTGTGTAAAGTGTTCTGGAGCTATTGGTCATGATATAAATGTAGTACTGCTTCATTACCTTAGCTTTCTCTTAAGCTTTCTCTTAGATTCTTCATCTGCGGAGTTTACCCTGAGCCCCCCTGAGATTCTTCGCCTGCGGCTCAGAATGACAGGAAGCGAAGGGCTCCCTCAGAATGACAACTTATTTTGCCACAAAATAGAAGACCCCTAATAAGACCTGTGTTCTTTTCATAGCTGGTTATGACCTTGTCGATGAAGGTTTATTGACTTGCCACCTTTATGCCCACCCCAACCCCCAGGGGCACAGCGACTTCGGTCAGGACTTTCTGGATGGCTTCCTTGAGAGACTTCTTCTGTTCTTTGGTAATTTGATATCGGGTTCTTACCAGCCGGGCTATGATATTGGCTGCCTCGAAGTGCAGGTCAATTCGCTCCGGCTGCTCTTCCAAAAGTTCCCTGAGCTTTACTCTGAGAAGGGCAATCTCCTCATCGATTCCTTCGACATGGGAAGCTTCCTCCAGTTCCAGCTTTTCTGCCTCATCCAGAGCCCGGCTATAGAAACCCCGTGGGCTACTCTTTCTCTTGCCTTTTCTGTCTGCTGCCATAACAGTTCGGGGATCCCCAAGAATTCCGCGAATTCTTGGGGTATGAGTTCCGGGGTCCCCGAAAATCCGGAGAATTTTTGGGTTTTTTTACCGAGGCTTTGACCAAGCCATAGACGAGGACATGAGCTGCCAGGTTGTAATCCTGCTTCTGAAGAGCCGCCGGCAATAGTTTCAAATTCAATCTACTTTCCTTATCGAACCCTTATTACCAATTTAGCGAAGCTAAACTATAGCACAGGTGTTCTAAAGAGACAAAGGGGTTTTGTCACCTCAAAAGGCAATCTTCAGAAGCGATGCTATTATCCAGCCGAGAGCACCACATATCGGGAAGGTTAAAACCCAGGCCAGCACGATATTTCTGGTTACCCCCCACCTTACTGCGGAAAGGCGCCTTGTGGCGCCCACCCCCATTGTAGCCGCCGTGGCACAATGAGTGGTGCTTACGGGAATACCCAGGCGCGAAGCTATCTCAATAACAGTAGCCGCTGAGGCCTGGGTAGCAAAACCATGGATAGGTTGTAGAGCAGTGATCTTCATCCCCACAGTTCTAATAACTCGCCAGCCGCCCATAGCGATGCCCAAGCTAATGGCTGAAGCGGATACGATTATTACCCACCAAGGGATATTGTCCCACAGCTCAACCTGTCCGGTATGAATCACCAGCGCCATGGTGATGACACCTATGGGCATCTGACCATCATTTTTGCCGTGGCTATAAGCTAAAAAAGCGGTAGTAAGCCATTGCAGACGGCTGAAGACAACTCTCATCCCGGCTGGAGCGCTTCGGCGAGATGCCCAGAGCAGAACAACCATAAGTACAAAGCCACCGATGAAGCCCAGAGTAGGAGCAGCAACCACCGATACCCCAATCCGCTGCAGGATACTCCATATCACTGCCTCCCTACCCGCCACCGCTATCCCCGCCGCTGCCAGCCCGGTGACAAAGCCATGGCTTATACTTACCGGCAGACCTAAGCGAGTAGCTATAGTTCCCCAGATGATAACCGCTAATAAACCAGCAATCACTGTTAAATATGAGATTGCCTCAGGGACTAAAATCCCCTTGCCGATGGTTTTGGCAACCTCCAGGCCGGTAGCGGTACCAGCGAAGTTACAAAAGGCAGCCAGTATTATGGCGTTTCGAGGTGAAAGAGCCCGGGAGCCAATCGAAGCAGCAACACTATTGGCAGCATCATTAAAACCATTAACTACACCAAAGCCGATGGCTGCCGCAATTACCAGAACCAGCAGAGCGAGCTCAGGCATGCTTCAATACTATACCCTCAAGAACATCGGCGACATCTTCGCCCTTGTCAGTGGCGTTTTCCAGGTGCTCATAGATTTCACGCCACTTGATTACCTCGCACGCATTAGTACTGCAAACCTCGAATAGCTCGGCCAGGGCAGCGTGTTGCACATCATCAGCCTCGTTTTCCAGAGTATTGATCTCCACACACTGCTTCAGAATCCACGGGAACTGGTCACGGCGGCGCAAACGAGGTACTACCTCATTCAACTTGCGGGCCATCTTAACCACGATTCGGGCTAACTCTCGGGCCCTATCCGTGGGTTGAGCAATATGATAAAGAAAGGCTGTTCTGCCCGCAGCCTCGATGAAATCCATTACATCGTCAAGGCTATGGACCAGGAGAGTAATATCCTCTCTGTCAATGGGTGTCACAAAGGTGCGATGCAGTCGGGCTATTACCTCATGCGTTATAACGTCGCCTCTATGTTCTAACTCCTTAAGCTCTTTGGCTTTTGCCTCCACGTTTTCGTAGTTATCAAAGAGGTCAACCAGCTTTTCTGCGGCAGCGACCAGATTAGCCGTCTCTTGCTCGAACAGGTCATAAAACTCCATATCTCTAGGGATGAATGAAAACCTAGCCAAAGTGCACCTCCTCTCCCTTACCAGATAAGAGTATAGACAAGCGAGAGTATTCTTCCAGCTTTCTTTTGCCAGGAAAAAGCGATGTCAGCAGGACCAATCTATTCGTGATAGCAACAATATGAGAAACAACGCAGGAATGCAAAACCCAGGCCTTCTTATTTCCACACTGGTCAATAAACACTTACCGTCCCGAAGCTCCCTTCAGCTACGTCACGGATTATAGCACACCATAAGAAATTTCTACCATGCCTTGTACTCGCTTATGTGATTTTTGTGTTTCGGGTTTAATACCCTTACTGGAATCTTCTCACTTGAAAGCGATAGAGCTTAATCGGCTCGTCGGCTGATATTCCCGCCTTGAGTCGACAAATAGCAATTTGCTCTTCAATGCTATCTACGCCTTCCAGAGCAGGCAGCAAAAGTCCCTTTTTCCTGCCACTCTCCACGATAACACCATATTCCTTGTGGTCAAGCTGGCTAATATCTGCGACTGGCTCAGGCTTAGTAAGGATATCCACGCTGTATTCCAGGTCATCAAGCTCAGACACAGTCACCGGGGGAAAGCGAGGGTCTCCGGTAGACGAGCTAATAGCGCTGGCAGTGATTTCTTCAGCCACATTACCCCTAGTTGGTTCAAAGGTGCCGATACATCCTCTTAATTGACCATGCTTATGAAGGGAAACGAAAACCCCCGCCCGCTCTTTCATCTCTGGGGTTAACTTCCTCAGTTTGGGTGTTTTACCTTCCCGGATATAGCCTTCCACAGTCTTCTTAGCCAGTTTTACTACAGGATGAAGCCCCTTTGCCATAAAGCACCTCCCTCACACACGGAAATTCAGCTCAGCTCCGCAGAATTTACACCTCGAGCCATCTAACCCCACTATCTGGGTATCATAGCCAATGCGGCGAACGACCGTCTTGCCACACGAATAACACACAGTATTTTCGTAATCGTGCCCCGGCACATTGCCCAGATAGACAAATTTCAGCCCTGCTTCTTTCCCAATCCGGTAAGCCCTCTCCAAAGTGGATACCGGGGTAGCCGACAGATGGTTAAATTCGCGCAGGGGATGGAAACGAGTTACGTGCCAGGGAGTGAGTTCACCCAGGTTATCTCGAACCCAGGTAGCAATGTTCCTGAGTTGTTCGTCATCGTCGTTCATCGTAGGAATGACATTGGTCACCACCTCAACATGCATATGCCACTTTTCTTTAGCCCGCCTGGCGACGTCCAGAATGCCCTGCCACCGAGGAATCTTGGCTAGCTGCCGATAGAACCCGTCGGTGAAACCCTTGACATCCACCCTCCAAACATCGAGCCAGGGACCTATGGTATCCAGAGCTTCAGGCGTGGCATAGCCATTGGTTACATACACAGTGTAGAGATTATTTTCTTTAGCCAGCCTGGCTGAGTCCAGAGTGTATTCAAACCAAATCGTCGGCTCATTGTAAGTCCAGGCAATGCCCTGGCAATTATACATCTTGGTTAGTTCTATCTCTTTTTCCGGGAGTAACTGCTGGGAACCTCGCGGAATATCCACGCAGGAAATCTCCCAGTTCTGGCATCCCTTGCAGTGGAAATTGCATCCCCAGGTCCCTAAGGAAAACGCATATGTGCCGGGGAAGAAATGAAATAGAGGTTTCTTCTCAATATGGTCGGCTGCCATCGAGGATACCTCGGCATAATTCATGTTATACAGCCTGCCATCCCGATTGATGCGCATACGGCAGACGCCAAGCTTACCGGGATTAATAAGGCACCTCCACTGGCAAACATGACACCTCACCCTGCCACCAGGGAGTGTCTCATAGAGCATCGCCTCCCTTTCCATCCCTTATCATTATACCACCACAACCCACCCAATATAATTAAGGCAGATAGCAACACCAGCTTCTCATTTTGCTCCTTGGTTTTCGCTTCTCTCGTCGCTGCGGTGAGCCAAAGCAATGTCGTTGCCAGCTATTTCACTCTTGTCATTGCGAGCCCTCCTGAGCGCAGCGAAGGATCTCGGGGCGTGGCAATCCTTGTTGGGAGCGAAGCGAAATCATCCCACCCCTGATGTCATCCTGAGCTTGTCAAAAGGCGAGGTGAATTATGAAAAGTACAACTGCAGAACCTCTAGTACCTGTGTCTTGGTTATCAGGCCGTCAAAGTAGTCTACAATAGCCTGCAGGACTTCGTCTTTCTGGATAATGCCATCCGTATTTTCATCATAATCCCAGGGGTCCCACTCCCCATCACTAATCGTTGGGCCAGAATAACCGCCCCATAAGGGCAGCCTGGCTGTGCCGCCGTTGCCATCCTCAAAATAAAAGTAATAGTTATGCCCCCATCCGACAGACAGGTTCTTGGGACCATAACGATAAACGCCATCAAAGGCTGAGCCAGAATAAAGGCTCATGGTGTAAGGCATCCCGTCTACATACACCTGATTTGTGCTTGGGCTATCACCATCGCTATCAAAATAATTGACATAGTAATAGAAGCCGGTTGACGGCGTGCCGCTCGGTGGCTGAACCGAGGGGCTGGATAACTGGGGTGGGTTGTTCGATGTCGGAGTGGTAGTGAAATCCCACAGAGGCCCCATGGTTGATGCCGCATGATTATCCGTAGCGATTATCTTCCAGTAATACTTGGTATTGTAGGCAAGAGTCCCCGGGTCGTACGTGGTCCCCGATTGGTCGTTGGAAACCAGCGGCGGAGTTGAACTGGTGCCGAAATAAACATCATAGGTTACTGTATCGCCGGCATCGGGGTCTCCGCCCGTCCAGCTAAGGTCAGCATTGATTGAGGCACCAGTGGCATGGTCTGCCGGGGAAGGGCTGGAGGGAGTGTTCGGTGGGTTGTTGGCTGGCGTCTGGGTAGTGAAATCCCACAGAGGCCCCGTGGTTGATGCCGCGTGGTTATCCGCAGCGATTATCTTCCAATAATATTTGGTGTTGTAGGCCAGGGTCCCCGGGTCATACGTGGTCCCCGATTGGTCGTTGGAAACCAGCGGCGGAGTTGAGCTGGTGCCGAAATAAACATCATAGGTCACTGTATCGCCGGCATCAGGGTCTCCGCCAGTCCAGCTTAAATCGGCATTGACAGAGACGCCAGTGGCATGGTTCGCTGGTGAAGGGTTAGAGGGAGTATACGGCGGATTATTTGCTGCTCCCGATGTTACCCTGCCTCGGAGGCAGACGTTCCATCCATATCCGCCAAGATCTTCCCATGCGCCGACATCCTCACATCTGGCATAAGATACGCCAGTCTGTATTGGTGGGTCAGCCATGGTCGTTGCTCCCTGCACCCACATGGCTTCAATGGGTATAGGGTAATTATAACCCGGCGTGGTCATCTTGACGGCTATGGTAAACGGCTGGCCACTGGTCAGCGAGACAGACGAAGTAAGAGGTATAGAATAGTAGCCGAACTCCTGGCAGGTCCCTGACTGGGAGGTAGCAAGGTTTGTGAGACCATCGCCGATGTCGCCGTCGAGGTAAACATAAATATCATACTCAGCGTTGTTGCTGGTTGTCCAGAAGTCAACGTGGGTGAGGCTGCCATCCTGGGTTACGGTGAAGATGTTGGCTATCCAGGCAAACGGAGCAGCGCAGCCAACGGCGCCAACCTGACCAGCTTCATCCCAGTAGTAAATTGTCTCATTGGGGTCGTAGTCCTTATAGTCCAGGGAGGCAACCTCACACATGCCGGCTGAGCCATAGCAGAGGTAGAAATAGCCGTTATCTCCCCAGCCGGTTCCCCAGCTATTCTTGACAATCCAGACACCGGAGCCGCCACCTGCAGGATGCGCTACAGTATCATCCCAACCGACAACGCAGACAAGATGGTTGACTTCACTATCGGGACAATCAGGCCAATAGTAAATGCTGCCCTCATGCATATGGGCACCGTAGTCGGCAGCGTAGGACATAGCCAGAGGCCCGTGGTTGTAAATGGCGCTCTTTATGGGCTCAATCGCATCAGGCGTGGTAGCCTCGTTAGCTATCATACGATAATCGGTGATTATCTTAATGCTCTGGCAGCTATCGCCGCAGGCCTCAGTATTGATAGTCGTTGTATTGTATGGTTGGCAAGCTTCCAGCCTGCTTCCTTTCTTGGTCAATGTTTCCGCAGCAAGCCAGGACCACCCACCTGCCATACAGCGGTCGTTGTGCAAATACTCCCAGGCTGGGTCGGTACAGCAAATCAAGTTCTGCTCGGAGAAATCATATGTGGTGCTTTCCTCGATGAGCACCCTTGATTCTACAGCCGCTAGCGTGCCATGAACCCAGCAGGTTCCGCAGGGATTCTGGTTTTTCACCGGGGTCACCTTGCCTGTATCTCTCCAGTCGAATGTACTGGGAAAGGTAGCCGCCGCTCTTGCCGCTTCCACAGGCACTTTGTCCAGGTGGCTTAGATCCATAGGCGGCGGGATATAGCCATAGAAAGGCTCTGGTGACTCCTCCCAGAACTTGACGAAACCAGGGTTTGTGGGCCCTAGCTGGAATGTCTGACTCTCCTGGGCCCCCAGGTTGCCGACGCCTGCGAGGGGCATAAAGGCAATAGCAGCAAGCACGAGCAGAGAAAAGATTACCTTGAGTCTCTTATCTACATCAGAAAGCATGATTTTCCTTTTTAAACGTTACATTGTGGTTCTCTTTTGTCCGAGCCCCGGTTTCATCGGGGCGAAGAATCTCACTCCGGCGATTCCTAGTATATTCAGGTATATCTACAGTATAACTCAAGCGACTCCAGTGTCAATCACCCATTGGTAACAGTGCTAAAGTCCTGCGGTAGCTGGGAGGCTGGTTTAGCTGAGGCCAAATGACAAAAAAGTCCTGGCTTGCTCTGTCATTTTGCACTTCTATTTTTGCTTTTTGAAGGGATTTGTCCCGACTTTGTCGAGGATGCTCGATGAAATCGGCACTTAGGGCTTGGAGATTAGAATTTAGCTCCTTGCGGGGAATAAACCCCACAAGCTAGGACTGCTCCCGATACACCCTGCTCAGGTCGGGAATACCCAGGGGGCTGAGTTCATAGCCCTTGACATAGGGCTCCACCAGGATATAGTTAGCGCCATGGAACAGGGGGAGACAAGGAGCATCATCAACTACCAGTTGTTCAGCTTGCTGGTACATAGCCAGGCGGAGAGACCCATCCTGTTCTATAGCTGCCTGGTCAAGTAAAGCGTCCAGGGTGGGGTTGCTATATTCGAAGATGTTAACTTCGCTTCCGGTATAGAACAGGATGTCCAGGAAATTATGCGGATCAGGGTAGTCAGCTACCCAGCCCATTATGAACATCTCATCCTTTTCTTGCTTCAGGTTATAAATGAAATTCTCTGGTTCCAGTTGCCTCACCGCGATTTCCACGCCGAGGTTTCGTTGCCATTCCTGGATGATGGCGCCCAGATAACTGGGAATGCTATTGCCAAAGCCTTCAACAGTGAGGGTGATAGGGGGCAAGTTCGAGACATCTCCGTATTTCGAGTCGGCGATGAGCTCTATCGCCTTTCCCACATCGTAGTCCAGTCCTTCGAGAGCTTCGTTATAGCCAGGCATGCCCGGCGGTAAAATACCATCGGCTACATTTACCATGTCCCTCAATATCACCCTAACGATACGCTCTTTATCCACAGCATAACAGAAGGCACGACGAACATTAACGTCGTCGAAGGGAGGTTGGGCAGTATTGAAACCAATGTAATAAAGGCTAAGCTCGGGGGTTACGGCTAACTCGGGATAAAACGAGCCGGTCTCATCACTCACTCGGTCAATGTAGGCCAAGTAAACAGAAACGACATCAATCTCCTCTGTTTCGTACAGAGTCATGGGCACACCAGACAGAAGATAGACGACCTGTTCCAGTTTAGCCGGCTCTCCATAATAAATCTGGCTGCGCTCCAAAATCAACCACTGCCCTGCTTGCCATTCCTTTAGCTTAAATGGTCCTGTCCCGTCTGGCTCCCGCCACCAGTTTACACCGGATTCCACATTAGCTCTATCAACCACAAAGGCGGTGGGGTAAGCTAGCTTGCTCAGGAAGTAAGCCTTGGGAGCATCAATGGTAACCCGAAGAGTGTAATTACCAATTACTTCAACCCCTGAGATTTCCTCCGCTTCTCCCGCCAGCATATCCTTGGCACCAATAATATCGCCCAGATACGTAGCTGCTGTGCCAGAGCCAGTATCGGGGTCGCAAGCTCGCTCCCAGGAGTATTTGAAATCGGCAGCTTCGACCTCCTTGCCACTATGAAATTTCACCCCCTGCTGCAGGTAAAAGGTATATGTTTTACCATCGGGGCTTTTTTCCCAGCTCTCAGCGATATCAGGCACTATGTTCAGTTCATGGTCAAGGCGAACCAAGCCAGAGAAGATTTGCATGACATAGGTATGAGAAGACGTGTCGGCAGAAATCGCCGGGTCAAGCGTTATGGGACCGACATCCCAGAGGCGGAGGACGCCTTCGCTACCCCAATCAGGACTACAACCAGTTGAAGGTGAAACCAGTAAAGCCGACAAAAGGAGAGATAACAAGACAAGCCGCCAAATTCTTTTCACTGGTCACCTTCTGCAAAAAGAGACTGTAACGCTGCAAATAATTGAGAAGGCCCTTGACAACTCCTTGCCAGCTTCTCGAAAGGACACATGTCTGTGCCATCATAGTTAGAGATATAAGGAACTGTACTCTTACTACTAATGGTCACCCCTTGCCCTTTCAGCATATCAAGCGCTCCCTGGCTTGCTATGCCGGCATATACCGAAGTTATCCGGGCCTGAAGGCAAAGCATAGCTACGGCCGAGCCCACGATGCGGTCAGCCAGTGCAGCATTATGTAAACTTCCCTCAATACTCTGAACAGCCTGGAAAAAGGGGGCTACCCCGCGCTCTCTGGAACTGAAAAGAACCTGTCCTCCCTTCACTATAACGAGATTCCATTTCTCTTCCTCCAAAAGAGAGCGAGCTAGATCAATATCTTCCATGCTACTCCGCATAGCTTTCTAAACCCTGAGAGGAATATCAAGCTGGTATTCCATGTTGCCCAAGTCAAGTTCCTGAGCAGTCCTTATTTGAACCAGGCTGTCCGTATCATGTATCTTGCCCAGTATATCGGGAGAGCTGACGTTGGCGAATTTACCTATAGGCTTGCTTTGCGCAATCAAGTCCAACGATGCCTTGTCAACGGCTACCACATCTGTAGAGGCAAGGATGCCAATATCGGGGACCACTGGTAAACCTGATGGCGTAGCACAGTCACACAATGGCGTTACATCCTGGACGAAATTGATGAAAGCCACTTTAGAGTGAAACCGGCTCAGCACCCCGGCGGCAGCGTGAGCCAGATTAACCTGAAACCTTTCTTTCGCCTGGAGAGGTAAGGAAAAAACACCCTCTGAGCAAGTATAAAGACAATTATTGCAATTCATGCACTTCTCGTCATCACGCCTTATTTTCTCTTCAAATAAAGACAAGGCTTCGAAGGCACAAGCTTCAACGCATTGTCCACAGCCTGTACATTTGGAGAGGTCGATGACACCACGACCTACCCTATGTTGAGCAGCCTTTGACTCCTTGGTAACACAGCCCATAGCCACATTCTTGATAGAGCCGCCAAAGCCAGATAGTTCATGCCCCTTCAGATGAGAAAGGACTATCATAGAGTCGGCATCGAAAACCTTCCTGGCTATCTTTATTTTATCTAAAGAGCAACCAGAAACCCGCCTGGGAGTATCCACCCACTCACCATCATAGCCCTGCTCCCCATCAGCGATAATGATAGGCGCTCCCAATGATTCCTCGGTGAAGCCATTGAAGGCTGCTGTAGCCAGATATTGGCTGGCAGTGAATCTCCCCGCGGGATAAAGAGTAGTGGTATCCGTGACGAATGGCTTAGCTCCAGCTTCTTTAATCAAATCACACACCCGGCGTACTATTGGCGGACGAAGGTAAGCACTACCGCCATATTCTCCCATATGAACCTTCACCGCTACTGAATCACCCACCGCTACAACGTTGGCTACTCTGGAGAAAAGAGTCCTCAACCCTCTGAGGAAAGCCCTATCCACATCATAGGGGAAGAAGAAAACCTCGCTCTTTTCGCCAGTCCTCATATTACTCGCTTGTCCATTAAAGCAAACTCTTAGCCTTCAGGCTTAAGTAACTTTTATCGCAGACTATGATATGGTCAAGGACATCAATGCCTACGATCTCACCAGCTTTAACTAGCCGCTTGGTTAGCTCAACATCCTCTTTGGATGGCTCGGGGTCACCCGAAGGATGATTGTGCACAAAGATTACCGAAGCGGCGGAGGAAGAAACCGCTTCCTTAAACACCTCACGAGGATGAACAATGCTCGTATCCAGGCTGCCTATGGAAACTGGCTTCCAATTTATTAACCTGTTTCTAGTATCCAGGCAAATTACCCAAAAATGTTCCTTCTTCTTGCCTTTCAACTTGCTCCTCATCACGGCAACCACATCCTCCGGAGACTTAAGCACTGGCTTGGGTTTCTCACCGGTATCAGCTTCCAGCCTCTTGCTCAATTCAATGGCAGCTTTAATCTGAGCCGCCTTGGCTGGCCCGATACCTCTCATCTGGGTCAACTCTTCCACAGAAGCATTGGCAACACCTTTGAGATTACCAAACCGGCTTAACAGCTTATTGCTAGTCATCATAACAGATTCCCCTTTAATACCTCGACCCAAGATTAAAGCTAAAATTTCCGGGACGGAAAGAGCTTCACTACCCAACTTAAATAGCCTCTCCCTGGGACGTTCACCAGGGGGTAAATCGTGAACAGTAAAAGAGTCTTTCATGTCTTATCTTAAATTGTTGATTCCCCAGACGACCGTCGCCAGGCCCGCCCCTCCAGAGCCAGAGCACCCCACAGAACCAGTACTGTAGCTAACGCCGCTAATACGCCGATTAAGGCAGGGTGTAGCCATGCCCTCCTCTGAGCTTGAGTTACCGGATTCGACAGTGTTGCCCGCCAACGAGCATCAAGACCATCTATATCAAAACTATAGACCTCATTCAAAGCTTCATCGTAGGTACTACCTTGCTTCAAAATAGTCAACAATTCGAGCATCTTGTCCTGTCCATAATTATCCAGAAGGTACTCCACAAGGCTATAGCTTTGAGCATATGAAAGGCGAGCTTT
>Ga0315537_1001492_pt1 | contig 18346 bp, 15 predicted proteins | sample SalMarSW160270MG_FD_203091 | JGI IMG/M metagenome (GOLD analysis project Ga0315537, IMG submission 203091) | Salt marsh sediment microbial communities from the Plum Island Ecosystem LTER, Massachusetts, United States - Salt Marsh Sediment SW1602-70 ... | reverse complement strand
GGTATCAGCGTCCTCTATGACGCCGCCGGTAATGATGCTTATATCGGTAAAGAATATACACAGGGGGCAGGTCTTTTCGGTGTCGGTATATTGTATGATGGATCCGGAAATGATACGTACAAAGCCGAGCTGTCAGGGCAGGGTTGCGGTTACTTCGGTATTGGGCTTTGTTTCGATGCCTCAGGCGACGACAATTATTACATCTATGGTGCCGGACAGGGATTCGGCAGTATCGGCGGTGGGGTCGGTGTCCTTGCTGATTATAAAGGCAACGATAAATATACCGGGGAACCGTCACCTGAAGTTTTCGATCTGTCCGACTATCATTCCCAATTCAAAATCAACGGCAACGGCGTGCAGGGGGTCGGATTCGGCCGACGCGGCGACATCACCGACGGCCACGCCTGGGCGGGCGGTCTCGGCGCGATTATCGATCTGCATGGCGATGATTATTATCTCTCCGGCAACTGGTCGCTCGGATGCGCCTACTGGTTTTCGACCGGTATCGCCTACGACGGTACAGGCGATGATATCTATAAATCATGCTATTTCACCCAGGGCTCCGGCGCGCATTTCTGTAATGGGATTCTAATTGACGAGGGTGGCAACGACAAACACGAGATGTACGAAACCGCCGGGGCCGGGCTCGGCTTCGGATGGGACTACACCAACGCCTTTTTGATAAACATCGGCGGTAATGATTCCTACCGCGCCAACATGATTTCGATCGGTACCGCCGAAATTCGCTCCAACGCATTTTTAATCGATATCGACGGCGATGATACCTATCGTCTGAAATCAGGCGCCCTCGGCCTCGGCGCGGTCGATTTTCGGGAATATTACGACAAACCAACGCCCCTGGTGACCTATTATTCCGATACCAAATCGATCGGCTGTCTGCTCGATATCGGCGGTACTGATAAATATTTATCATTTACCGATAGCACCGAAACCGATCAGGCAACCGCAAAAAATAATTTTATATGGTACAATCCGGCCAAAACCGACAGCACTTACGGCGCCAATAATTTCGGCATCGGCATTGATATAAAAGACGGCATCATCCCCGAAATCGAACGCTGGAAATAACAGGCGAGCCTGTTACTGTCATTGCGAGCCCCGAAATCCCGCCTTGGCGGGGGTGAGGGGCGCGGCAATCTCCGCACAACCTAAATATCCTGCCTCTCGAACCAAATTCTCCAATCCCCCTTGTCAAACTCGACTCAATAATTTAACTTCACCTTAAATAATTCGCGCTGCGTATTAAAAATGACTGTTAAACAGGAATAAATTTTGAAACTGTCGTTCATTCCAAATAAAATCGCAATATGGTTTTCCGTATACGTTGTCGGGATACTGTTCTTCGCTTTTTTTAGATTACTATTTTTGCTTACCCATACCGACCTGATCAACAATAGCTCGTTTTTCGAATTTCTGTACGCCTTCTGGATCGGTTTTCGTTTCGACAGTTTAATCATATCGATGATATTATTGCCGCTTCTGTTAATATCGCTGCTTCCGTTTATCCAGTTCCGTCGGCGCCTCACGCGCAATATTTATCTGGCGATACTCACGATATTGTTCTCGTTATCTTTTTTAATAAGCACCGCCGATTTGCGATTTTATGACAATTTCGGCAGTCGCATGAACTACTGGGCGATCGAATATCTCGAATATCCGTCTATTTTTATGTACACCTCCGCTTCGCAAAGAAATGCCTGGGAATTGGTTTTACTCTGGATGGCGGCTTCGGTTTTATACGTCTATGTCATAAGGAAGATATTTATCAGGCTTGGTGAATACAATCTTTCGGTCAAAATTTTACCGAAAATAATTATCTATCTTCTGGCGCTGGCTCTTTTGGCTTTTGGTATTCGCGGACGTATCGGAATTCAGGCGCTCGATTGGGGCACCGCTTTCTTCAGCGAGAATCACTTTATCGATCAACTGGCTTTGAATTCTGTTTACACTTTAACGCACTCCATATATGAAGAAATCCGAAACGGTCGTACAGTCTTCGGAGAGGGCGGGGATCGCTTCTCTTTTTACGATAAAAAAGACGCCTTTCGAACAGTCAAAGAAATGCTTGATATAAACAACTCCGATTCCACCACCGCCTTCAATCTGACACGAACAACACAACCGCATGACTCTCTGCCGTTCAGACCCAATCTTGTTTTTGTCATCATGGAAAGCTGGTCGGCCGACAAGGTCGGCGCGCTCGGGTCGGATCTGGATATCACTCCCGAGTTTGACAAGTTGTGCAACGACGGTATGTTGTTCATTGACTTCTATGCCAATGGCGTCCGCACCAACCGCGGCCTCCCGGCTGTTCTTTGCTCGTTTCCGTCGCTTCCCGGCCGCTCGATTATGAAACGGTACGCCGCCGACTATCCGTTCCGGTCGGTCGCCGATATTCTCAAACAATACAATTACACCTCCATTTTTGCCTATGGCGGCGATATCGAATTCGATAATATACGTGGTTTTCTGAAATCGGTCGGTTATGATAAATTTTATGCCGAGGAAGATTTCGGCACCGAGAACGATCTTGGCAAATGGGGCGTCCCGGACCATATCGTCCTTTCTCAACTGGCGGACAAGATTAAAGATTTCCCCCGGCCCTTCAATTTAGGTATTTTGACTCTCAGCAGCCACGATCCGTATCTAATTCCCGACGATAGATTCAAAAAATATGATGACTCCATTCCCGACGGCGACGTTTATAATAGCTTTTATTATTCCGATTGGTCGATCGGGCGGTTTATCGACAGCCTGAAACAAAATCCGGTTTTTGACAGCACCATTTTCATATTTACCGCCGATCATTGTGTTCATCAATCGAGCCGCTACCTGTTGGACCCGAATCGCTTCCGAGTACCTTTACTGATCTACTCGCCGTCCATTCTCGGCGATAGAACCGGGCATTATGCCAAAACCGGAAGCCAGGTCGATATTTTGCCGACTCTTCTGGACATGATCGGCCTGCGGACAAAATATATCGGCTGGGGGCGCGATTTATTGTCGCTTAAGGACGACGATCCCGGTTTCGCGGTAGTTGTTCTCGATGAAAAACTGGGCTTAATCGAGCGCAATATGTTCTATATCCACTGGGCCGGTTCGGTGAAAATTCTCTTTGATATTACACGAGAACCTTATTTGCAGGAAAACCTGATTGACAGCCTTCCCGACGTGGCATCCCGGATGGATATTCGCCTGAACAGCTATATCCAGATGGCCAACTACCTCTCCCGCGGCGGCCGATTGGATTGATGTTCCTTCAGATAAGATAGTAAGACATGTGGTCGTTTCTAATATTGATCCCCCTCAAAACCATTTGCCACCAAGTTTGTAAAAACATATATTTGTCAAACTGTTGATGGAAAATTTTCGCGGGAGATAATATTATGCGCGCCCTTATAACCGGAATAACGGGGCAGGATGGCTCCTACCTGGCCGAACTGCTTCTGGAAAAAGGATATGACGTCTATGGTATGGTCCGACGCTCGTCGACCGAGACCTTTATCCGTATCGAACATATCCGTAATAAAATTACTTTCGTCCAGGCTGACCTGCTCGACCAGTTGTCGTTGATAAATATTGTCGAGGAGACCAGACCGGATGAGATTTATAACCTCGCCGCGCAATCATTTGTGCCGACCTCGTGGAACCAGCCGCTTTTGACCGGTGATTTTAACGCTCTCGGCGTGACCCGTTTATTGGAGGCCGTCCGACTCGTGAATAAAAAGATCAAATTCTATCAGGCGTCATCGTCGGAAATGTTCGGCAAAGTCCGCGAGGTGCCTCAGAACGAAAAAACCCCCTTCTACCCCCGCTCGCCATACGGTGTCGCCAAAGTCTACGGGCATTTTATTACGGTCAACTACCGCGAAAGCTATGGTATTCACGCCAACTCCGGAATCTTGTTCAATCATGAATCGCCGCGTCGCGGTCTTGAATTCGTAACGCGCAAAATCACCGATGGTGTCGCCCGTATCAAACTCGGCCTCGCTGAAAAACTTTATCTGGGCAATCTCGATGCCCAGCGCGATTGGGGTTTTGCCGGCGATTATGTAAAAGCGATGTGGATGATGCTTCAGCAGGAAAAGCCGGGCGACTTTGTTATTGCCACCGGCCGGACGCATTCTGTTAAGGATTTTGTCGAGGCCGCCTTCAGCCATGTGGACCTTGATTATTTGAAATATGTCGAGACCGATCCTCGTTTTGTTCGTCCGGCCGAAGTCGATCAACTGCTCGGCAATGCCGATCTTGCCAGAAAAAAGCTGGGCTGGGAAACGGCGGTCGATTTTAAGGGACTGGTCAAAATGATGGTCGATGCCGATTTGAAAAGACTCCAATCTTAATGATAAAAAGAAGAAGCAAAAAAAAGGCGCTGATTACCGGCATCGCCGGTTTTGCCGGTTCGTATCTGGCTGAACTTTTGCTGAAAAAAGGATACAGAGTCTACGGTTTTCTGGCCCCGCGCGAAAAAATCGATAACATCAAACATCTGAAAAATAATCTCAAACTTGATCGTTTCGATATCCTGAAAGCGGATAAAGTCTCGAATTTTATTAAGAAATCCAAACCGGATTATATTTTTCATTTGGCCGCGCTCTCCTCGGTCGGACTATCGTTTACAAATGAAAAATCGACGTATGATGTAAATTTCATCGGGACATATAATATTCTAATTGCCATCGCCGGATTGAAAACGCCACCGAAAAAAATCGTCTTCGTAAGTTCGCCCGATATTTACGGCCGGTTTAAGCCGACGGCGAAAAAGCTCGATGAAACTCAGCCGTTTAATCCTGTCTCGCCTTATGCCGTCTCCAAAATCGCCGCCGAATATTTGTGCTTATATTATTACTTGCATCATAAATTGCCGATCGTTCGCGTCCGACCTTTTAATCACACCGGCCCGAGACAAAATACCGATTTTGCCGTCCCGTCGTTTTGCAGACAAATTGCTGAAATAGAAAATGGACTTAAAAAGCCGAAAATGTCGGTCGGTGATTTATCAAATAAACGCGATTTATCCGACGTCCGCGATATTGTCCGCGGTTATTATTTTCTGGCGCGGAAAGGTGAGCCCGGTGAAGTGTACCATCTTTGCAGCGGCCATGCGGTTTCGCTTCGCTCGATCCTTAATAAGCTGCGCCGGATGGCAGGTGTCAGTATTAATGTCAGCGAGGACATCAATCGGTTTAGAAAATCAGATATACCGGTTCTTAAGGGGGATTACAGCCGGGCGGCGAAAACTGTCGGCTGGTTTCCCGAATATAAATTGGAGCAGACATTGCAGGATACTTTGAACTATTGGAGAAAGAAGATAACAAAGTAGATTTTAGACAGGTGCAAATATGTTAAATAATCTTATCAAAAAGCTGAAAAATCGTACGGCCAATGTGGGTATAATCGGACTCGGATATGTCGGGCTTCCGCTGGCCGTTGAATTCGGGGAAGCGGGATTTAACGTCATCGGCTTCGATATTTCGAATGAGAAAGTAGAATTGATAAATTCCGGCAAATCGGATATCGATGATATCCCCGATTTGCGCGTGGAAAAACTCATCAAAGCCAATCTTCTGCAGGCCACGATCGACCCGAAACTTATACAAAAGGTGGACACCGTCTCGATTTGTGTCCCGACACCGCTTTCCAAAACCAAAGATCCCGATGTCAGCTATATTCTGGCTGCCGTCAAATGGGTAAAGGAGCATCTTCATAAAGAGATGCTGGTAATTTTGGAATCGACCACTTATCCCGGCACGACTGAAGACATGATTCTTCCGATTCTGGAGGAATCGGGATTGAAGGTCGGCAGGGATTTTTATCTGGCCTTTTCACCGGAACGCGTCGATCCCGGCAATACGCGTTTTACGACCAAAAATACGCCGCGGGTTGTTGGCGGTATCACCCCCAATTGTACCAAAGCGGCAAAGTTGTTTTATGAACAAATAATCAGCTTGATTATACCGATGTCGTCGACCAAAGCGGCCGAGACAGTCAAACTTCTGGAAAACACTTTTCGCTCCGTGAATATCGGTCTGGTCAATGAAGTTGCCCTCATGTGCGACCGGCTGGATTTGAATGTCTGGGAAATCATTGATGCCGCTGCCACCAAACCATTCGGTTTTATGCCGTTTTATCCCGGTCCCGGTCTCGGCGGCCATTGTATCCCGATCGATCCTCACTATCTTTCATGGAAATTAAAAAGCCTCAATTATTATGCCCGTTTTATCGAGTTGGCCGGTGATGTCAATTCTCACATGCCGGAATATGTGGTCGAACGAATCCGCAGACTTCTTAACGAACACGGAAAATCCGTCAAGAATTCCGCCATATTAATACTCGGTGTTGCTTATAAAAGAGATATTAAAGATACCCGTGAATCACCGGCTCTTGACGTAATCGAATTACTCGAACGAGAGGGTGCTTCGCTGCATTACAATGATCCTTTTGTTTCTGATATAAAATGGAATGAATCGGTTCATCGCTCTTCGAAGGTAACCCCGGCACTGCTTCAAAAAGCCGACCTGACCGTAATCCTGACCGACCATACCAGTTACAATTATCAATTGATTGTGGAAAATTCAAAGTTGATATTCGATACTCGCAATGCCACCAAAAAAGTCGTTTCCGGACGAGATAAAATAGTCCTTCTTTAAAAACCGGGTAAGCTCATTTATTAACAAACAGACCGGTTTCGGTATCTTTTTCACACTGCGGCTCAATGGGCGGTTTTTCTAATTTTTCCCCGATTTTCTGCCGATAAACTGATATTAGAACAATATTTTTATGGATGATAACAACTTACATGAGCGCGACGAGAAGCGGGAAAATACTCTGGCAGAAGTCTCCAGAATATTAACCGATCTGCTTAAAACCATTAAGGTCGTTTCCGTCTATCCCGAAGATAATCCATTACCGACCAAACTTCGCGAGACTTTCATCGAGCGCTTTGCCGATATAATCGATCGAACCGGCGGCCTGCAATTTTCGATTATCAAAGGTGAAATCCAATATAAGAGTGCAACTGTATATATTGACCGCGCTCCCGATGATATTCTGGCCGCAATATTCCATGATTCCGGAATAACAGGGATTTCGTTCTTACCCGAGTTCGGATTCGAAGAGGCCAACCTGTTTTTCAAGGCGATGAAGTCGTTTGTTAACAAAGAAAAGGACGCTGAAGATCTCGTGGCCACATTCTGGCAGGCCGGGATACCCGGTTTTGATTATGAGACATTGGAAGATATCGCCCTGGGTGAATACGATGGCGAAATTGTCAGTCGTGAGACCACGATGGAAGACAGCGCTAAAATCGATTTCGCTTCCGAAAGCGGCGGGATCCAATATTCCGCGATTTTTCTTAATGATGATGGCGAAAATGTTGAATCGGCTCCGGGAGATGCAACAGGCGACGGCGGTAATGCCGGCGGTGTCGGCAAAATTAAAGTTGTCGGTGGGGTAGGTGATCGCTATGTCCCCGTTTCGGAAGACGAAATCGAGAACGGCGAAGTGGTTCTTGAGGGCGATGCCATGCCGATCGATGCATCTCAGAGAATCGCAGATAGTCAGATGGGTATGGTGTCGTCATCCGACCGGAAACGTCTTTCACTTCCCGATACCGCCCTGATTTTGAATGATACTTTTTCGATGGGCGACTCCGAACTGGACCAGGCGGCTGAAATTATCGCCGAAGACGAACGGGCGGACGTTTTCGGCGGGGTTGTCGATCTGCTTATGGAAATGCTCATGCAGGAGAATGATTACTCGACCTTCGCTGAAACAATAACAATTGCTGAGAAAGTTCAGGCGGAGTTTATGAAACTGGGGTATCTGGATTCGGCCGGTACTATATTGTCCCACCTGAAGAAAATCGATCAACTCCTGCCGAAAAAATCGGTCCAATGGAAAGAGCGAATTCGCAATGCTTTGATTATGGCTGGGGGGTGGGAAAAGCTGTCGCATCTGGCTACAATGCTTAATTTGCATTCCTCGATATCAGCCGCTGAAATTATCGGTTATTTAGGCCATTTCGGCTGGGAGGCGATTTCGGCCATAATGGATCTCCTTGGTGAGCTGGAACACCGCCATCACCGCCTGGCAATTGTCGATTATTTAATCAAGAACGGCAAAGACCACATTGATATCATATCCAAGGGCATATTCGACCGACGCTGGTTTGTCGTCAGGAATACGGCCCTGATTCTCGGTCAAATCGGAAATGATCGGGCTTTGACCTATCTCGAAAAAGCAATCAGACATGATGATCCCAGGGTAAGGCAGGAAATGATTAAGGGATTGACCCGTTCTGATGAAATCAAAAATATCGATATTTTGATAGGACTCTTATGGGATGCCGATGTCTCCGGCAAACAGTCGATTTTGAAGACAATTATAAACAATCAGAATATTGATTCTCTGAATGCAATAGTTAAAATCATCAATGATGACAGATTCGTGGCGCTAAATGAATCCGAACAGGAACAATTAATTCTGGCGTATTCAAAAATCGGGGGTGAATATGCGGTCGGATACCTGAATTCGCTGATTTCCGAAATTAAGTTCTCCAGCCCGGAGGCGAAGCAGTTCTATAATAAATTGGCGTTTAAGGCGTTATCCTATAATTCTTCCGAAAAGGCGGAAAAGACACTGGAGAAATACGCTCGTTCAAGAAAATCCGAGTTAAGCAAAATGGCGAACGAAGCCATAGGAATGAGAAATAATATTTTGGCTAAATCCGTATGATGAATGAATTCTTAAATAAAACCGGGCTGCTGGAAAAGGCCGGAATTGACGAGCAAATTTTCGTCAGCTCTCTTTTTATCTTGTTCAAGACCGCTCAACTGGTCGATTGCAATAATGCCGCTTATATTTCTCAGTCATCCCGGTTCTATATCAGATTCAGGAAGCTGGCCGACGAAATGGGCAAAGTCTCGATTAAAGTCATCGAGGGCAGAATCTTCGTCGGTGAAAAGCTCGTAAAATTCGACAGCGATGGTTTGGTGCGGGCTCAGGAGATTATGGATCGGTGGCGGTTGCTCGGAATAGGCGGGATAATTCTTGAGGATTCGCTCGATAACCGGCAAATAGATAAGTTCGTTTATTTAACAGCCGGCGTGAATGAGCGTGATGACAATCATGAGGCGATTGCCCGGGAGCTGGCCGGCCTTGGTATCGACGGTATCACTCTCCTCGGGATAGAAAAACCGAAATCTAGGAGACTCCTGCCTGATGACAAACGATTGCTGATGCGGCGGTCGGCGCGAGTCACCTTTTTCCGGGCCATTACGGTCGTTGAAGACGCCATGATACATGCGGCACGGAATGAAAATATTAATCTCTCCAAAACCAAACGCGTCATCCATGCCCTGATTGACCGTGTTTCGGAAGATGAATCGTCATTGATTGAGCTAACCAATATTCGAGATTTTGACGAATATACTTACGCCCATTGCGCCAACGTTTGTGTTTATTCTCTGACCATGGGCGTCAGATTGGGTCTGGACAGAAAACGACTTTCGCAACTCGGATTCGCCGCCCTGTTTCACGATATCGGCAAAGTCAAGCTGCCTGAAGACCTTATTCGTAAACCTGATGCTTTTAACGAGAACGACTGGATGCAGATGCAGCGTCATCCACTATTGGGCGCCAAGACTATTCTGCGTAATCTGAAACTGGATATGCACACCGCGCGGGCCGCCCTCGTGGCTTTCGAGCATCATATTAACAGCGACTATACCGGTTATCCGATGTTAAAAAATAAACAACCGACCAATCTTTTCTCGCGCATTGTCTCTATCGCCGACAGTTTTGACGCTCTCAGTTCCGGACGAATCTACATGAAAAAACGGATAACCCCCGAAGAAGTCATGAGAAAAATGATGTATCAGATGACGGTCAAATTTGACGCTTTTCTGCTTAAGCTGTTCATTAATATCATCGGCATCTATCCGCCGGGAACGATGCTCCTGCTTTCCAGCGACGAACTGGCCATCGTCGCGCAGACCAATCCGGGTAGTCTTTCACGGCCGATCGTCAAAATTATCGGAAACAAAGACGGTTCCTATGATAAGTATGTCGAAGCTGACTTATCTTCACCGGATAACGCCGATAAAAATATTGTCAGGATAATCGATCCGGATAAATATGATATCGATATTAAGAGTATAATTCTCGCCGATAATCCGAGCGGTTTACCAAAAATTGTACGATAATTTCACCGCCAGCATATCTTTATTATCGGATTCAATATCAAAAGAAATTTTTTCATCGTATTTTGGAAATTGCGCCAAATGGGCATCGACAAACGCGTCAAACATCGAAATAAATATAAAGGCGCCCAGATACCAGCGAAATAGATTCTTCTCGTCCCGGGTATCCTGATAATCATTAAACAGCCGGGCAAACTCGGCGTCGCTGACCGAAACGGATCCATAGGGTATCGTCGTAAATCTTTCCGACGAAACACCGGCTCTCCCCTCTTTGGCACTTTCAAACGCCCGCCGGGCGCGTGAGGCTTTCTCGGTATAGTGCACGACCGCCCCGATCAAAGCGACCTCCACCGAGAATACGATCGTCCCCTTGATATAACTCTTATTATCGAACTGGCCGGCGCCGGGGAAAAATAACGACTTAAACAAGGCATCGGTCGGATTCTGAGTCCGATTTATCGTATCCGGCGGTTGGTTGACATAATAAATTTCATCGCCATCCCGGATTTTAGCATCCGAAGACAACACCGTACCCTTGTCGTTTTCCGGAGCCTGCGCGGCGGCAAGCGAGAATTGGGCAAGCGAAATAAACGATAATATAATACACTTTATGCAATACACTCGGGTTATTTCCCGGTTATATCATATATTCTGATTTTTTTATCCATTATTTCTATTTTTAGTTCCGTCGAGGGAGATCTGATTATCTCGCCATCTATATAAACATAACTGCCGTCGACCGGGGCTATCGAGATTCTCCGACCTCGGAATATTCGGATGTCATTGGAATAAATATATTTCCGCTTGTAGATCAATCTTATAAAACTGGACATAATCGCCCGGGTTTCACCGATATCAAAAACAATCTCGCATTTTCCGTCATCGGTTAATGAGGCCGGAGTCAGCGGCAGGCCGGTCGTGTACGGGAGCAGATTGATGTTAATAGTCTGCGCGGAAAGATTGAATTCAAAGGCATCGACTTTAATAGAGCGCTGTCTTATTTTGACCGCCGCGGCGGCCTGCGCCGCCAGCCGCGACCAGCCGATGGAAAACACCGGCGATCGCTTTTTTTTCAGAAGCTCTGACATTTCCGGTATTAAACCCAGACCGACCGACGCGAGAAAAAAGCGACCTGAGGCCATACCGCAGTCTATCCTTTTCTCCCGGCCGCTTAAGATATTGGCCACGGCTGATTTAATATCCGGTTCACCGTAAAGCGACCGGTAAATATTGTTGAATCGCCCCATCGGCAATATCCCCAGAATTGTTTTGCGACGCATAACGTGGCGCGCGACCTGATTGACGGTGCCGTCACCGCCGCAGGCAATTATCCCTGTCGGCTTTTTGTTCAAGACACTTTTGACGTAACGAGACATATCTTCAGGAGTATCCGGCTTTGCTGAAAAGTACAGGAATCCCCGACGTTTAAGTTCATTAACCAGGTATTCGAGATTTTTTTCGGAATACTCGGTGCAATGCGGATTAGCGACTATGTTAAAAACAGGTTTGAGTCTGGGTCTACGCCTTTTTTTAATGAATTTCTTCATGCACAAAAATAGCTGTTTTGCCGTTTAACGCAAGGTGAAAAGATTTATTCATATTTCTGTAAGATCTGCGTCATGGTCGGCTGGCCGCTTTTGGGATCGATGATTTCGGTTTTGACCGGGATATGCCGCGCATCGGTCGTGTAATAATTATAACTTTCACTCCCCGAAACCATATTCTTGACCTTATAACAATCGAAAGTACCGGCCGGTGTCCGGACATTTTCAATACCCATTATCGAATCTCTTGCCTCCGGTGCCTTGGAGATGGTATCCTTCAAGGTCAGCAAATTGATAAATTCGTAATCGCGGACATTGCCGATTTTGAAATCCATATTACGCGATACCAGCCGGAAACCGACAGTGGTCGTCAGGGGTCCGGTCAGTTGTAAGACACTGCGCGGCAGGCGATGAGTATTGAAGCTTATCGTCAGTTTGCCCTGATCCGCCAGCGCCTTAATGATGAGCGTATCGACTTCGAGCTTTTTCGCTCCCTGTTCCGGCAGTTTGAATGAATTTTCCGATGAGGCTATTTGAAGATTCTCTCCGGCATAGGTTTCCGTTGAATATAATTCAAGAGACTGGCCCGGTATCGTCAGCTTCTGTTCGACAATGAAAATTGGTGCCTTATCTTTCGTGCGTGTGATTTTCAAATTGCAGTAGTTCACCGTTTCGGACGGTTGAAATGTCCGAATTTCATAGGACAGATTTTCGGATTTACCCGGTTCCCAGCTGTCCATAAATTCGGTGGCGTTGACAGCCGCGGCCAGGATTAAGACCAATAGCGCTCTGATAATCATGATTTCTCCTTGGTTTCCTATGATGCCTGTTCTGGTTATTGCAGAGAATTCAGCCAATCGGTCAGCAATTCTCTACGTTTCTTATTATAGTTTACAATTCCGACAAGCTTTTGATTCCTTAAACCGACAATTATTTCTCCATAATAGCCGTCCTCGACAATAAAAGTGTGGCCTTCATCAAAAGGCAAATCGGTCGGCGCCGGCTTTTTCCTCCCCGTCTTTTCGGCTATGTCATTCCATCCCATGTACTTAGCTCCGCTGCTGTCATAAGTCAAAAACAGGCTTAAAGAATCACCCTCAATTAAATAATCCCTGGTATAAACCTGCTGCAATGCCTTTTGCCCCAAAAACGACACCGCATAATATTTTTCCGTCGAAGGGATATGATTATTCGATGGAAAAGCGCCAAACATTGCCGGCAGTTCGGTCGTCCCGGGAAGCAGTTTGTCGATTTCCTGCGCCAGATTGACCAGCGCCAGACTGCCGGCTGAAGTCTCATCATAACCGACCAGTCGCACCAGAAACTTTCCTTTGACATAATTCAGGGTGGCCGGGGCTGTGAATCCTTCGACACCGAGTTTAATGATCTGGACATCGGGCGTCCGGAACATCGAATAGAGACCAAAAGCATCTATATCGGAATCAAAGCGATACAAATCGACGACCATTTCAATATCTTCATGCTTATAATCAGCCGTCGCGACTTCATCAAAATTATATGACAGGTATAACTCCGCGCCACCGTCAATATACTCCCATAGTTCTTTATCGTTGAAAGTCCTAATTTCGGACGCTCGTTCCGTGCCGATTGCCGGGAAGCTGACCGGCAAAAGAGTACTTATATCGATTTTCGGTACGCTCTTCTCTCCGCCGCAGGTCATAAGTTGGAATATTGATATAAATATAATCGCAATAATATATTTTCCGCTTTTCATTTTTTTCTCCGCTAAGAATTTGCACTCGTTTTTTTGCTTTCGAGGATTATTTGATTTTTGTCCGATCGTGATTCGCCGATGGAAGTTATATAAATCGCCGCCTTATTTATCACCGGGCAGGCATATTCACAGGCGCCGCAGCCGGTGCACAGGTCGGGTTCGACATAAGGTTGCTTTACTTTGACTTCCTCGCCCTTCTGGTTGATGACAGTTTCTTCTTTCAGATATATTGCTTTGGGTGTCGTCGGACACCATTCCTCGCAGACGATACATGGTCGTCCCATGGCCCAGGGCAAACAGCGCCCGCGATCGATAAATGCCGTCCCGATGCAATTGGCTGCGGTTTTTTCGTCCCCGACTTTTTCTTTGACCGTCAATTCTTCGATAGCCCCGGTCGGGCAAACCTGTCCGCAGAGCGTACAGGTCGGCTCGCAATAGCCGATTCTGGCAATCAGGATCGGGCTCCACATACCCTCAAGACCCGCTTCCATAAAGGTCGGATGCAACGCATTATTGGGACAGACACGCATACACTGACCGCAGCGGATACATTTGGCCAGAAAATCCGATTCCGGCCTCGCACCGGGCGGCCGTACCAATCGCGGATTACTGTTAACCTCGAAAGCATCGCCCGATCGAAGCAGGGGAACGACGGCCAATCCGCTGACAATCGAGGCGGCCAGCTTTCTTCGCGTGATATCGATTTTCTGTGTCGGCGCCGGGTTGGTTCTGCTCACCTTTTGCTCGGGAAAGAACTTGAACTTAAGCGATGAATTCGGGCAGGCGGCCTGACAATTCAGGCAGACATGGCACTCCGCCTGCCGCCAGCGCGAGCCGATATCCGGATTATCCGCACCCTGGCAATGTAAAAGACAGAGTTGACAATTGTCGCACCCGGATTCATCTTTTTCCAGACCAAAAATGGCAAACCGCGAAAAAAGACCGAGCAGCGCTCCCAGAGGGCAGATTCCGCGGCACCAGAAACGTGTAAAAACACGGTTAAGTAACAAGATCAATATAAAGAAAATGCCGATGGTGAGAATGGTATGAAAGTGGGCCTGACGAAAAGTGAGGAAAATCGGGGAGAGAAGATCATAAACGAATTGAAATGGTATCACAATCTGCGGGACCCCGAATGATTTAATCCAGTTCAGAAAACCGGCGGCACCGGTATGCAGGGTCGGTAAAACGACCGTCCCGATCGATCGGGCCAGCAATGCCAGCGGATCGAGCAACCCGATTTGCAGACTACCCAGCAGCGCGGCCCCCAGAAAGAAAAACAGTATATAATATTTTATCCTCTGATATTTTTTATAGCGATTCGATTGTATTTTGTTGGCACCCTTCCGCTTCAGACGTTCCGACGGTATCTCGGATATCCAATGGTTCAGCGAACCCATCGGGCAAATCCATCCGCAGAAAAAACGACCCAGAAATATTGTCGGTATCAAAATAACCAGCGACCAGAGTAATCCCTTAAATATCGTCCAGCTCGATAACAAGGTCCCCAGCGCCGCCAATGGACTGAATTGCAATGCAATCGATACCGGATAGGGGAGAATTATCTCTTTCCCGCTGCCGGGGCTGAAATTGACCTCGAAATTGGTTTTTAATATCAGCCAGAAAAAGATTAAGAAAAATAAAACCTGTGACAAACGCCGGAAGTTTCTGACCGTTTTGATTGTCATTATATTTCTTTATACCCGATCGAACGATAATCGATTTTACCCAGACCCGATTTTTCAGCCAGGACGATATGACTTACTTTTTCCGGTTTCAGGTTCAAAAACTCAACGGCGCGGGCGTCGGCCGCCACCAGATCGGTCGTACATATGATTGAATTGTCAATTTTGACATCGGTCAGAGACCCTCCCTGGGGACCGTTTCTCATCAACACCCGCGTGCAATCGACAATCGTTAATGTCGGTCTGACAAAAGCCACCAGATCGACAATTGCCTGATCGATTTTCTGATGCAGCTGATTGCGTCGTCCCCCGAGAATACCATACAAATTCTTCATTGATATCGTGCATCCGGAGAGTGAGTGTTGCTTGGCTATCGGCATGTTGATAAATCTGTCCGTTTCGACGAAGTACTTCAGCACCGGCCAGGTCGTCAGAAGTTTTCCGCCCAGGTCCACTTTTACATAATCTTCTTCGGCGGGAAGAATCACTTTGGCGCCGTTTTTTTCGGCCGCCTCCTTAATCCCCGAGCGGATAAAAGTCCGGCGAGCGTCATTGCAGGGGATATCGGTCACGATTACTTCCGATGCTCCGGCCGTCAGGCACAGTCTGACCATTTCACCAACCAGACGAGGATTGGTGTCCGCCGCCTGCTCCGGCTTTCTGTCCCAGCCGATATTAGGCTTTATCGTGACTTTCTCGCCCGGTTTAACGAATCTTTTGATACCCCCGAGAGCGTCAAGAGCTCTATTAAGGCCGTTTTCGTATTCTTCGGTTTTTGCCAGCGTAATCCCCGGCAGCGACCGGTCTGCAGCCACATCGAAACGCTTATCGAATCGATAAAGTCCCGCGCCGGTGGAAAATTCGCGATTGTGAAAGGCAAAGCCGACGCCTCCGGTGATCGCGGCCAGAGCCAGGGCTTTGCCGGATTTCTTTAAAAAATCTCGTCGCTGCACAATACGCCCTATCTGCAAAAAGGGTTGTTTTACAAAATATAAAGGATTAAGACGACGGTGGCAAGCCAAAGGACGACGTCAAACAGCAAGGGGGGATCGGTTAAAAGTAATCTTGTCGGTGAACCGCCTTTCGCCTCTTTGTGAACCAGATAAAGATAGCGGAAAATGCCGTAGATTACGAAGGGGATGGTTACGAATAAATATTTCGTACCGAGTTTATTACCGACTTCCGGGGAAAGAGTATAAAATAAATAGGTTATTACCGTCGAGGCGGTAACGACACCGATTAGCTGATCCAGCAAATACGGCGAATATTTTTCAAGAATTTTTCGGTGCGACGACGCCTCTTTTTCCAGGAGTGTAATCTCGTGACGACGCTTGCCGAATCCCAGAAAAAGAGCGAGAACAAATGCGGTTACCAGCAACCATCCGGAAAACTCGACTTCGATGGCGACGGCCCCTGCGAGCGCCCTCAATACGAAACCGGCCGCGATTGTCATGACATCGATAATCACGATGTTTTTCAGAAATATTGTATATAATATATTTAGTACGAAATATATCACCCCGACTATCAGGAGATTGATATTGGTGAAATATGAAAGTATCAGGCCGCCAATAACAAGAATTATCGCGATAAATACCGCCGTCCCGATATTTATTTTCCCCGCCGCAATCGGACGGTTTTTCTTTAAAGGATGCTGGCGGTCGCGTTCGCGATCGAGAATGTCGTTTATGACATAAACCGCCGAGGCGAAAAAGCAGAAGGCTATCAGCGCCTGAATAGCGAGTATCATTTTGTCGGTCGAGCCTGCTTTACCGGCAAAAATAAGTCCCGCTAAAACAACGCCGTTTTTTGTCCACTGCCAGGGGCGAATAAGTCTGATTATGTTTTTTAGCATCGGTCTGAATGGTAATTGTTTTGCTTTTGCTTATCAATAAAAATCTGAATCAAAACGGAAGCACTTTCCTGATCGCCGGTGTATCGAACCGTTTCGGCGAGAATTTTGCCGATAAAAATCAACGCCAGAGAAAAAAGATACTGCCTCCTCATTTAAACAGCCTTCGCAAAATGGCGCCGAAAACAAACAGCAGTACTATGGCCACCACAAAAACCGAAGCACCCATAATCGAGTGTATCGGTTCATCGGTAACATTGGCATTTATCGTATAGACAATCAGCGCCGTGATAAAAACCCGGGAGATATTCCCGACCACCGCAATCGGTATCGTCGATAAAAACAATATGATCTTCGCCGGTGCCCTTTTCTGTGTCATATAAGCGTAAATCGCTCCCAGCGCCAGAAGTGAGACCAGCGACCGCATCCCGGAGCAGGCCTCGGCCACCTCCAGGGTCTGATTGGGAAGATTGATGATATTCCCCTGGCGGACGACCGTCATACCGATCAGATTCAGCATAAACGCGGTGACTTTGCTGACCAGAAGCTGAAGAGGGAAGGCGACCGAGAAATAAAGAACGTACGGAATAGGAATCATAAACAGCAAAAAAAGCAACGCAAACCAGATTTTCGAAACGACCGGCCGACCGTATTGATACAGCACGATTCCGAAAATCGTCACCACCAGCGAAAATCTGACCGTGAAATATTCAGAAGCGGCGTTACCGATAATGAAGATAAGCAGTCCGGCGGCAACAAGAAAAAGGCCCGAACGCGAGGCAGCTATTTCGGTCTCCGCCAGGTCATGGCGCTTTCTCCAGATAAGATAGCCGGATATAAGCGGCACCAGAAAACCGTGCGAATAATTGGCGTCGTGATACCAGTCCGAAACCAGATCAATTAATACCGGCAGGTAAACCAGAAGCAAAAGAGCGGGTAAAATATAGAAATATTTATTCCTGACGACATTTTGAACTTTCTCAGCCATAAGACGTTATCGGAATATAGACTAATTTTATATCGCCCGGAAAGCCTAAAATCTTGGGATTTTGCCGAAATCACCAATGCGATTATTGGATTCCAGATTGAATGATAATAATTATATGCCAGTCAAGTTAATAATCGATTACCAAAGACTGACAACTAATAACCGAAGACTACTTAAATCCCATTCCTATCAACAACTGTGGGCACTTTTTCAAAAGTTCTTTTTTGATCTTCGTCCGGGCGCGGTGCAGATACCAGCGGACGGTCGCCTCCGGGATATTCATAATACCGGCGACGTCGTTTATATTGCAGCCTTCCAT
>Ga0315537_1001491_pt1 | contig 18350 bp, 18 predicted proteins | sample SalMarSW160270MG_FD_203091 | JGI IMG/M metagenome (GOLD analysis project Ga0315537, IMG submission 203091) | Salt marsh sediment microbial communities from the Plum Island Ecosystem LTER, Massachusetts, United States - Salt Marsh Sediment SW1602-70 ... | reverse complement strand
CGGCGAGAACCCCACTAACGAAGAGGCCTTCGACCCATGTGCCATCCAGCCCAACGAGACCGAGCAGGGCAACGATCCAGCGGCTCACCGGGCCCGAGAGCGCTGCGTCCACCCAGTTCAGATAGGCGGAAGCGACGTCGGTGGTCAGCTTGAAGACGAACCACATGGTGAACAGGAAGATGGGAAGTCCGAAGAAGCGGTTGAGCACCACTCGATCGATACGTTCCGACCAATCCCGGGCCTTCTTGCCGGTCTCTGTGATCACCGACCGGACGAGCTCGTGGATCCAGCGGTAGCGCCGGTCGGCCACGGCGAGGTCGACGCTCTCCCCAAGGGTGTCTTCGAGATCCCGCCGCTGTTCCTCGACCAGGCCCAGCACGGTCTCACCGCCCTCCAGGGTACTCAAACGCTCGAGAAGGCTCTCGTGACCGGCCAGCAGCTCGACCGCAGCCCAGCGCGCCGGCACCGCCGCGGCCACCGCAGGAAACATCTCGATGGACGCGGCAACGGTCCCGACCGCCGCCTCCAATCCGGCGCCGTAGTCGATGCGGAGAGGCTCCTCCCCCCCTGCCGCGGTGGCCGCCCGGCACCGAAGCTCGCCCGCGCCCGTCCCGCGGCGGGCGACGGTGGGCACCACATCGGCTCCAAGGGCCTCCTCTAGTCGAGTGAGATCGAAGCTGAGGCCTCTGCGCTCGGCGACATCGGCCATGTTCAAAGCCACCAGCTGACGCAATCCCATCTCGGCGATCTGAACCACGAGGTACAGGTTCCGTTCGAGATTGGCGGCGTCCACCACCGTGATCACCGCATCGAGAGCCTCATCCAGGAGGAAGCCCGCCGCCATACGCTCATCCTCGGACAGCGCGGCCAAGCTGTATGTGCCGGGCAGGTCGACGACTTCGACCTCCAGGTTCTCGTACCGGTAGACGCCGCTGCGCACATCGACGGTCTTGCCGGGCCAGTTGCCCACATGCTGAGCACCGCCGGTGAGCGCGTTGAACAGCGAAGACTTGCCCGTGTTCGGGTTCCCGGCCAGTGCCACCGTTCGGTCGCTCACACAGCCTCTTCGGCGGATTCCACGATCACGGCACGGGCGGCGCCTCTTCCCAGCACGATGCGGCACCGTTGGAGCACGATGACTACGGGGCCCGACGCCCGCCAGACGGTGACCTCGGTTCCCGGGGTTAGTCCGAGATCGGCCAGACGCCGCACGAGTCGGCGCCCGGCGTAGATGCCGACGAGGCGCACCCGCTCCCGTGGGGCCGCGGCACTGAGCGGGAAGAGGCTCTGCCTCTGCCTCCACCTGCGTCGATGACGCCGATGCCGCCGCCTCTCAACTCGCATGGGCGTCCTCAGGGTGTGCAAGGAGAACCGACACCCGTCGAGCGGCCTCGCCCCCAAGGTGCACCTGCCCATGCGCAGTCGACACCAGCACCGAGTCCGCCTCTCCTCTCGCCTCCACCCTCACAAAGGCCCCAGGACGTATGCCCTCCCTCTCGAGGAACGAGCGGACCGCAGGCTCCGCCTCGACCGTCACGACTTCGGCGGAAGCTCCTGCAACGAGGTCGAGCAGGCTCGTGGTCCCCTCGATCTCCTCCTCGGCGGCGCCGGGCGGGATGTGCCGACCCAGCGGGCAGGTCGTGGGGTCACCGAGGAAATGCCCCAGACGATCGGCCGCATCGGGCGGCGTCACGTGCTCGAGACGGCAGGCCAGATCATCGGCCCGTGTGGGAGAGAACGCCAGATGCTCGACCAGAAAGGACGCCCAGAGGCGGCGTCCCCGCAGTACCCGGTTCGACACCGCTCGGCCTGCCGCAGTCAGGAGTACGCCCCGGTACGGGTGATAGGTCACCAAGCCGCGCTCGGCGAGCTTGCGCACCATCTGGTTCGTCGAAACCGGCGACACCTCGAGCGCCTCGGCCAGTGACGCCAAGGGCATCGGACCCTTGAGCCCATCCTCCCCGGCGACCGCCACGGTGATGAGATACATCTCCTCGGCTTCGGAGGTCCCCCGGACGCGGTCTTTAGACGCGGCTGAAGAATCGACCCGTTGATCTTTGGGCATACCTAAAGATATGCCGTTTGCCTCGAAGCCGCTCAGGGCCGAAAGTCCCACCCGGCGGGATAACCCTCAAGCCACCGCATCGTCTTGCAGCGAGGCCGCCCGAACGACCATCATTGTTCCTTCACCGGAGGAGGACTGTGCATGCTCGATCTCTCGCACGTCGGCATCTCGAACGTGGCCAACGTCTATCACAACCTCTCGACGCCGGCTCTCGTCGAGCACGCGGTGCGGCGCAACGAGGGCTTGCTCGCCCACCTGGGCCCCCTGGTGGTGAGCACGGGCAAGTACACGGGGCGTTCGGCGAGCGACAAGTTCATCATCGAGGAGCCAACGACAAGAGATGAGATCTGGTGGGGCGACATCAATCAGCCCTTCGCCGAGGAGGACTACGCCAAGCTGAAGCTCGGCATCCAGTCGTACCTCCAGGAGCGGGATGTCTACGTGCAAGACTGCTACGCGGGCGCCGACCCAAACCATCGAGTGCAACTACGCATCATCACCGAAAAGGCGTGGCACAGCCTCCTCGCCCGCAACATGTTCCTTCGTGAGTTCGATCCGGACCGCCTGGCCAACTTCGATCCCGACTTCACCATCATCGCCTGTCCCGACTTCCACGCCGACCCTGAGGTGCACCACACCAGGAGCGAGGCGTTCATCCTGCTCAACTTCGCCGACCACCTGGTCCTCATCGGCGGTTCATCGTACGGGGGCGAGATCAAGAAATCGGTGTTCACGATCATGAACTACCTGCTTCCCCATCAGGGCGTGCTCTCGATGCATGCTTCCGCGAACGTCGGCCCGAAGGGAAGGACCGCCATCTACTTCGGCCTTTCGGGCACAGGCAAGACGACTTTGTCGACCGTCGGCGATCGCGCCCTGATCGGGGACGATGAACACGGATGGGGCGAGAATGGGATCTTCAACTTCGAGGGAGGCTGCTACGCCAAGGTGATCCGCCTCTCCGCCGAGTCCGAGCCGGAGATCTACCAGACCACTCGGCGCTTCGGCACGATTCTCGAGAACGTGACCATCGACCCGGACAGCAGACGCGTCGACCTCAACGAAGCCCGCACCGAGAACACCAGGGCCTCCTACCCGATCACCCACCTGGACAACGTCGTGCTCGACGGCCGGGCCGGGCACCCGGTGGCGATCATCATGCTCACGGCTGACGCATTCGGCGTCTTGCCGCCCATCTCCCGCCTCACCCATCAGCAGGCGCAGTACCACTTCATCTCCGGATACACGGCCAAGGTGGCGGGCACCGAGCGAGGCATCGATGAGCCCCAGGCCACCTTCTCCGCTTGCTTCGGGGCGCCGTTCATGCCGCTTCATCCGGCCATGTACGCCGAGCTGCTCGGCTCACTGATCGCCAAGCACAACGTCTCCACGTGGCTGGTGAACACGGGCTGGACCGGAGGACCATATGGGATCGGAAAGCGTTTCAACATCGCCTTCTCGCGCGCAGCCGTGGCTGCAGCCGTCGACGGCACCATCGAAGACGCCGAGTACCGCACCGATCCCGTGTTCGGCTTCGAGGTACCGACCGAGTGCCCCGGCATCCCCTCCGAGGTGCTCGATCCCAAAAGCACGTGGCACGATGCGGACGCCTACGACACGACCGCCCGCGACCTGGCCCGGCGCTTCGCCAAGAACTTCGAGCAGTTCGCCGGCCAGGCTCCCCCCGACGTGGCGGCTGCCGGCCCCAAAGCGGACTGATGCGGCTGGAGCTCCGGCAGTCTGCTAGCGGGTGAGCACCCGCCGCAGGCGCCACGCACCCAGCAGCATGAACGCGGCGGCGAAGGCGGCGAGCACGCCGAGATTCGGCAGGATGTCGACGATGTTCCCGTCACGCCGCACCAGCTTGGCGAAGCCGTCGATGGCCCAAGCGTGCGGCGTCACCTTGGCCAAGGTCTTCATGGTCGCGGGGAAGATCTCGATGGGCGCCATGGCTCCGCCGAAGGCGGCCAATCCCAAGCCCAGCAGCACCCCCAGACTCCCCGCCTGCTGGTCATTGGAGAACAGAGCGCCCATGAGCATGGCGGCGGCGGCGCCGACGAGGGCAAACACGACAACGATGGCGACGGCGCCGAAAGGATCTCCCCAGTCGACTCTGAAGAGCAGCAGCGTGCCCACCATGATGTAGAGGCCTTGCACCATGGCGATACTGAAACGTCCCAGGGTCTCACCCCCGACGATCGCTCTCGTCGAGGTCGGAGTCGCCAGCATGCGGCGGGCCACTCCGAGCCGCCGCGTCTGGATGAGGGCGGCCGAGCCGGCCAGCGAGGTCAGGAACATGAACAACACGAGCTCCTGGCTTGAGCCGACGTCGAAGTTGCCCAGCCCCTCGAACTCCGCGAAAGCCGACTCCCCCGCCTCCCGGAACGTGACGGTGATGCGGCCACCCTCGTCGTGAGCCAGATCCGTGGCCACTGGCAGCGCCTCTTGGAACGAGGCCACGCCCTGGTGCTCCACAAAACGAGCCGCCCTGATCGGCTCGGCCTCCGCGGCCACGGCGCCCCGCACCGCCTCGCCGAGCAACATCGACGTCTGCTCGGTCATGCGCCCAATGAACACGACCTCGACGACTTCACCGGCGGCAAGATCGGCATCGAACCGGGCCGGGATGGTGAGTCCGCCATCGATGGTGCCGCGCTGCACCGCGTCACGCATCGCCCCGGCATCGTCGTAGCGCTGAACCGAGATCTCATCAAGATCTTCAATCGTGGCGACGAGCGATTCGGCCAGCGGCCCGCCGGCATCGTCAACGTGGACGCCGACCCTGGACTCGAAGCCCCCGCCGTACACGGCCCCGAGCAGAAGGATGATCAGCAGTGGGAGCAGGAACACGAAGAAGATGTTCGATCGCTCCCGCAGGAACCGGACCGTATTCACCCAGCCGATCGAGAGCACCTTCCTCACGGGGCCACCGCCTTGCCCAGCCGGAATAGGGCGAGCAGCCCGGCCACCACCCCGAAGGCCACCATATAAAAAGCGGCGGGGAACACTGCACCGACACGGCCCTCGCCGATCAGATCGCCGAGGCCGCGCAGGAACCAGGCGTGCGGGGTGAGCATGCTGATCTTGGCCAGCAGACCGCCGGCCTGGGCAACGGGAAAGAAGGTGCCGCCGAGCATGGCGAGCAAAAACGCGATGATCGCCAGCAAGTTCGCCGCCTGCTCCGGAGTCTTGGCGAAAGCAGCGACAAGGAACATGATCCCCATGGCCGACAAGACGCCTGCGAGCACCAAGATGGCCACACCCACCGAGTTGCCCCATCTGGCGTCGAGCAAAAAGGTGGTACCCACGACCAGCACGCTCATGCTCGAGATGCCGATGACAAACGACGTGAGCGCCTTGCCGGCCACGATCGAGCCTCGCCTGATCGGAGCGGCCAGCAACCGGCCCATGGTCCCGTTCTGCCTTTCCTCGAGCAGGCCCAGCACCCCGAACTGCACGGCCAGGAACAGAAACAGGATCGCCATGCCCGCCGAGTAGAAGGTGGGTGCCGACAGCACCTTCGATGCTGCCGAGTCGTCTCCCACAACCAGGGGCGTGGGCTCGGAACGGGCCGCGGCGGCCAGCGCCGACAGCTCGGAATCGTCCGGCATCTCCCCCTGCAGCACGATCAGCGAGTAGACCGACGTGCGCACCGCGTTCACCTCGTCCGCATAGCCGGAGGCGATGGCGCGAGCCACCTCGGCCAAGATGGGGGTGTCCACGTTGCCGATGACGCTGACGGCGGCAGGAGCGCCGCTGTTCACCGCGTCGGTGAACCCTGCCGGCACGATGATGGCCGCATCGACATCGCCACGCTCGGCCATGCTCTCGGCCGTTGCCTCGTCGTTGACGAACTCGATGTCGAACAGGCCCTGCTCGTCGAGGGGCCGAAGGATCTCATCGACGAACGCCCGACCCATCTCGCCGCCGTCGAGGTCGGCCACGGCGTAGGTGACGTCGAGGTTCGACGTATCCGCAACGCCTCCCAGGATCATCGAGAAGATGAAGGCAAGCCCAAAGGGGGCGACGATGCCCCACAGGAAGGCGCTGCGATCGCGAATCCGCTGCCGCAGATCCTTGAGCGCGATCGTCACCGCCGGCATGGCGCCCCCTACCCTTCCCGGTCTCCCTCGGAGGAGGCCTCCTTCTCGTCCACGGCTTCACCTTCGGCGCCCGTGTCGCGCAGCGCCTTGCCGGTGAGATGCAGGAAGACCGCCTCCAGGTTGGGCTCGTCTACATCGACCGAAGTAACCGCGGCGCCGCTGCGCGCCGCCGCCTCCAAAATGCTGGGCAGTGCCGCGCTGGCGCCCCGGACCAAGAGATCTATGCCGTCGTCCCGCACGGAGGCTTCTTCGACGGACGCCAGCCGACGCAGGGCCTCCTCGGCCGCGGCCAGGTGACCGGTGGCGGCCAGGCGGACCCGATCGCGCTCGCCCACAACGCTGACCAGCTCCTCCCGGGTGCCCTCGGCCATGATCACGCCCAAGTCGATGATGCCGACGCGGTCGCAGAGCCGCTCCGCCTCCTCCATGTAGTGGGTGGTGTAGAGGACCGCCATGCCGGCGTCGCTGAGCTGCTCCACACTCTCGAGGATGGCGTTTCGGCTCTGGGGATCCACGCCGACGGTCGGCTCGTCGAGCATGAGCAGGCGGGGCCGATGCAGCAGCCCGATGCCTATGTTGAGCCGGCGCTTCATTCCGCCCGAGTACTCGTCGCAGCGATCTCCGGCGCGACCGGCGAGGCCGATGATCTCCAGGACCTCGTCCACCCGATCGGAGAGGCTCCTGCCTCTCATGCCGTAGAGATGACCGAAGAAGTTGAGGTTCTCCCGTCCGGTCAGGTCGGGGTAGATGGCGATGTCCTGGGGCACATACCCGATGGCCGCCTTGGCCGAAGTCGTCGTGGTGGTAATCTCCCTGCCGTCGACGAGCACCTGGCCGGCATCCTTCTCGAGCAGGCCGGTGACGATGGAGATCGTCGTGGTCTTGCCGGCCCCATTCGGGCCGAGCAGCCCATAGGTCTCCCCCTCGGCGATGTGAAAGCTGACCCCTTTGACCGCTTCGACCTCGCCGAACGACTTGCGCAGCCCTTCGGCCTGGAGAACGAGTCCACTCATTGAAGTACCCCGCTTGCTCGGTCGGCGCATACCCTAACGGGTCCTCCGACGGCCGGGCCACCGGATAGCATCCGCTTCCGCAGGGGAAAGGACTTCATGCCCAATTCCGTCGATTGGACCCTCCGGGTCAATGAGGTCACCAAAGTCTTCAACAACAAGGTGCGGGCCAACGACGGCCTCTCGCTCCACGTCGAGCCGGGCGAGGTGTACGGCCTGCTGGGACCCAACGGCGCCGGCAAGACCACCCTGGTCAAGCAGATCATTGGGCTGCTCAAGCCCGACGGCGGATCCATCACTCTGGGCCCGCACGATCTGGTGGCGGACCCCGACGCCGCCAGACAGCTCTGCTCCTACCTCCCCCAGGCGCAGATGCCCATCAACTCATTCCGCTCCCGCGAGGCGATCGAAATCACCGGAATGATCCGCGGTGCCGACTCCGCCACGGTCAAACGCCGCTGCAACGAGCTGATCGAGGCTCTGGAGCTGGAGGAGTGGCGCAACACCTACGGGGCGCGACTCTCCGGCGGGGTCAAGCGCCTGATCGGATTCGTGATGGCCACCGTCATCCCCGGCCGTATCGTCATCCTCGACGAGCCGACCAACGACGTCGATCCTCTGCGTCGGCGCCTGCTGTGGGAGCAGGTCCGGCGCCTTGGAGAGCAAGGGGTGGCGGTGCTGCTGGTGACGCACAACGTGATCGAGGCGGAAAAGGCCGTCGACCGCCTCGCCATCATCGATCAGGGCAGGCTGCTCGCGGAAGGCACTCCATCGTCGATGAAATCGGCCGACCGAGGCCGCCTGAGACTGCAGCTGAAGATGGCTCCGGGGCGAAGCACGCCCGATCTTCCCCCCTTGGTGCAAGAGCACACCAGGGTGGGCAATAGCCTCATGACCGTGATCAACGAGGCCGAAGCCGCACACGGCATCGGCTGGGCGCAGGAGCTGGTCGGCCTGGGCGTCGCCGAGGAGTATGCCCTCGGGTCGACCACGCTAGAGGACGTCTACATCCGCATGACCGGCGACATTGAAGCCTCCGGGAGCGTCACCGCCCCGTGACCCCCTCGGCGACCCTTCGATCCGGCCCCTCCTACTGGTGGCGTTCCTACCTGGCGATACTGCGCTGGGACCTGACCGGGCTGCGCATGGTGCTTCCGATCACCGTACTGGTGCTCTCGCTGGCCGGTGCCGGGTTCGTACTGGCCGTCGACCTGTTTTTCGGGCAAGTGCCCGATAAGGCTGCGCTGTACGTCTGCACCGGGGTGCTCGTCGTCACGCTGGTGACGATCGGCATGGTCTTGGCGCCCCAGCTCATCGCCCAGCAGAAGATCGAAAAGACCTACGACTTCCTCTGGTCCCTGCCGGTGCCTCGCACCACCGCCGCCTTCAGCTGGGTCACCACGAACCTCGTCATCAGCCTTCCCGCCATGGCCCTGGCGCTCGCGGTCGCCATGCTGCGATACGACCTCCCGCTGCACCTGACTCCCATGCTGCTGCCGGCGGTGCTTCTGGTCGTGTTCACCGGCACGATGATCGGCTACGGCCTGGCACACGCGGTGAGCCAGCCGATGGTGACGATTGCCATCAGCCAGGTTCTCATCTTCCTCATCATCGGGTTCTCCCCCATCAACTTCCCCGCCGACCAGCTCCCCGGCTGGCTGGCGAGCGTCCATCAATGGCTCCCGTTCGCCCCCATGGCGGATGTGATCCGGGCCAGCATCACCGTGGGTGTGGTGCCCGATGTGGCACGGTCGTACCTGGTCCTCGGCGCCTGGGCCGCGGCCTCGGTGACCCTCACCGCAGTTGTGCTGGGAAGGCGGAAGTGAGATGACGGCGCTCGCCTTGCGTGAACCTCGCTCAGGGCCCCGCTACTGGCTCCACAGCTACGGCGCCATGCTCCGTTTCGACTTCACCGGGTCGCGAGAATGGCTCCCCGCCTTCCTACTCGTGCAAACGCTGATGGGAGCGGGCATGGCCATCATCTACGGCTTCTACCTGGGCCGGATGACGACGCCCGTCGCCACCTTCGTGGCCACCGGCGCGCCCACCTTGTCGATCATCCCGCTAGGCATGGCGCTGCTTCCCAGCCTCGTGAGCTCGCACAAGCTGGAAGGCACCTACGACTTCGTGCTCTCGCTCCCCGTGCCGCGGATGACCGGCGCCCTTTCCAGTCTCACCGTCTTCACCCTGTTGTCCGTACCCGGATTCGCCATCGCCCTGGCCGTCGCCAATTGGCGTTACGACATCGACCTCCACGTTTCCATGGCGATCATCCCCGCGGTGGCGCTAGCCTCGCTGATGGCCACCTCGGTGGGCTACGGCCTCGGCCATGCCATCGCCAATCCCCAGATCACCAACCTGGTCACCAACCTGATCATCTTTTTGGTGCTGATGTTTTCGCCCATTGCCTTCCCCATCCAGAACTTCCCGGGCTGGCTGGCAAGCGCACACCGTGTGCTCCCCTTCTGGCACATGGCAAACGTGATACGCGGTGCCCTCACCAACGGCCTGGTCCCCAACGTGGCCCGCTCATACGAAGTACTCGGCCTGTGGACCGTCGGCTCCTGGGCGCTCGTCGCCTGGACGATGGGTCGGCGCCGCTGAGCCGCCGCCGACCCTATTGCCCCATCAGGACGACCGCTCCTTGACGACGGTCGGGATATGCAGACGCCGCAGCGCCCGCAGCCCGGGCCAACCCGAGATCAGAGCGACGACAACGATGGCCAGGCCGGCAAACACGAACGTGACCGGCCGCACGTAGAGACTGAAGGTGAACATGTCACTGCTGAAACTGGCCATGAAGTAGGCCGACAGGTAATAGCCGACAACGAGGCCGATGGGGATGGCCGCCACCGCAACCATAAGATTCTCCGCCGTGATCAGGCGGGACACGGTCCTCCGCCTGGTTCCCATGGCCAACATGGTCGCCACTTCGCGGGAGCGTTCGGCGATGTTCACCGTCATCGTGTTGAAGATGAGGGCAAACGCCATCGCCGCGCCGAACACGAGCATGACGCCGACGAAGGCGTAGAACAGCACCATGTAGTGGTTCATCACGTTGTAGAGAGCGTCGCTGTCCTCGAAGGCGGCCACATCGGTCAGCCGGGTGATGGCATCACGCACCGCAGCGGCGTCGGCCCCCTCGGCGTAGCGGACCAGCGCCGACGTTGCAGGCAGCGACCGACCCAGCTGCGCCGCGGCGTAGCCCCGGCTGGAGTACACGAACGTGCCCAACGGCTCATCGACGAACCCGACAACGGTTCCCTCCAGGGTGAGACCCAGCGAAGACACCGTCACCGAGACCACGTCTCCGCGCTCGACGCCGAGCGCGGGCCCGATGGCCCGGCCCAGAAGGAGGCCCTCCTCGGGCAGCTGTGTCCAGGAGCCGTCCACCGATCGGAAGCGGTGCATCTGAGTGGCCGCTTCCAGAGCGATCAAGGTCGTGTCGTAGACCTCGCCGCCGGCCGCGAGCGACACCGGCACCTCGAGGTCGGGCTCGGCTGCGGCCACGCCGGGAACCGCCTCCAGATCGGTCACCTGCGTCTCGCCCACCGGCGTGGCGAAGTACACAACGGCGTCCTCGCGAGAGATCTGCACGAACTGCAGATTCAGCAGGTGCTGCACCGTATCGATCATGCCCCACGACACCAGCACGAGCACCAACGAGAGTACAACGCCCAGCATCGTGTAGACGGTGCGACGCGGGCTGCGCTCTATGCCCCGGAAGGCCATACGCCAGCGGATGGGAAGCCGGCGTAGGGGCGGCAACAGGCGCTCGGCGATGCTGGGGCGACCCCGACCTGCCGGTGTCTCGCCCCGCATCGCCTCGGCGGGCCGGATACGCGAGGCGACCAGGGCGGGCGCCAGGGCGGCCGCGAGCGTGGCCACCACGCCGATGAGCACCCCGACGGCAAGCGTCGACCAGCGGAATTCGATGACGGTGACCGGAACCGAGAGCATCCCCGTGTACAGGCGGCTGATCACTCCGGCCAGGAACACACCGAGTACCGCGCCCGGCAGCGCGCCCAGGAGACCCGAGATCCAGCCGTAGGCCAAATAGTGCCGCAGCACCTGGCCCCGAGTGAAGCCGTTGGCCAGCATGCCGCCGATGTGCGGCCGCTGGGAATAGACGAAGCGGCTGATCATCACGTACGAGGCCATGGCCGCGGCGACTATGAACAGCACCGGGAAAAGGAAGGCCATCTCCCGAAAACCCCTGATGTCTTCCGACAAAGCGGCATTGGACGGCTGCTCATCACGGGTGTACACCTGGGTGGCACCGAGGCCTCGGGCGGTGGACCCCAGCTCGGCGCTCAGCGCCGCGTCGGGCTTGCCGTCCTGGTAGTAGAGGACGACCTCGTTGGGCTTCTGCACTCCGGCCAGTTCACGAGCCAGGGTCTCAGTGGCGAAGACCACGCCAAAGTCGTCCGGCGTGGTGATGACCTCCTGCCGGCTCCGTGCCGGCCATATGTATTCGGGCGAGGAGATCACGCCGAGCACTTCGATCTGACGCCAACTGGTGCCGGCCAACACCTCGAGCTGGTCGCCGGGACTCAGGCCGAAGTGGTCCGCCATGTGCTGCTCGACCAGCACACCGTCGGGCCGGGCCGGGTCCAGGTAAGTGCCTTCGATTACCTTCACCTGGTTGACCGGGGGCTGCCCGGCGGCGGGCAGGCCCACGGCCCTGCCCAGGAGCTTCGTTTCCCCTACCTGCAGCGGGACGTCGACCACGGTGCGGCTGTATGCAGCCTCCACCCCCGCCGTCCCGACCGCTGCTGTGGCCATGGCCTCGGTATCGCCGCCGGCCACGGTGAGGTTGGCGAACCGGTAATCCAGGAAGGTGGTCTCGTAGGAGGTGACCAGATTCTCGTAGGAATCGTAAGTGGCAGCGAAGATCGCCACCCCGAGGAAGACCGTCACGATGACGGCGATGAACTGCGCCCGGTAGCGCCCCATGTCGCGCCAGACCTTGTGGGTCAGCGGCTTCACCATGTCAGCGCCTCCGCATCCACGGGCACTTCGATGTGGCGGTCTTCAATGATCTCCCCCGAGCGGAGCCGCACTACACGGTCTGCGATCTCTCCGATGGCCGCGTTGTGAGTCACCAGCAGCATGGTCTGGCGGTTCTCCCGATTGAGCCGGCGCAACAGCCCCAGGATGAGCCGGCCGGTCTCAAAGTCCAGCTCGCCGGTGGGCTCATCGCACAGCAGGATCGGAGGCTCCTTCGCCAGCGCTCGGGCAATCGCCACCCGCTGCTGCTCGCCTCCTGAGAGCTGGGAGGGAAAGTGGTCGAAACGGCCAACCAGGCCCACCTGCTCCAGGGCGGTGTGCGCCCGCTGCGCACCATCGCCCCGAGTTAGCTCGGCCACCAGCTCAACGTTCTCCGAGGCGGTGAGAGTCGGAATGAGATTGAAGAACTGGAAGACGAAGCCGACCTGGGTTCTGCGGTACTCGACGCGCTCGTCGGCGTTCAACGAGCTCAGGTCGACATCACCGACACGAATGGACCCGGAGCTGACGTCGTCGATCGCCCCCACCAGGTTAAGCAGGGTCGTCTTGCCCGAGCCGCTGGGGCCGAGAATGACGATCATCTCGCCTGTGGGGACCTCCAAATCCACATCGCGAAGGGCGTGAACCTCGGTCACGCCTTCTCCGTACGTCTTCCTTACCTTCTCTAGTGAGATCATCTCTCTTCCTCAGTTCCGTCGCACTTCCATTCCGTGAAAAGCCGCTTCGACCTGGCGCGCCGTTGCCGTTCGAACGTCCTGCGGCTGCACCGCCCCAATCATCACGAACATGAGGAGCTGCATCATCAACACCGAATACAGAAGCAGCGTCGCCTCCTCCAGCGGCACCTCGGCATCGACCAGGCCGCGCTTACGGAACCCGGTCAGCAGGCCGCCGAGCTCCGAAAGGAGCCTCACGTCCATCGCCATCAGCTCTCCTGAGATGCTTTGACCCGACATTCCCGCGATCAGAACATCGTGAAGCAGGCGGCGGTCGAACTCGAGCAGAAAATCGAGGTACACGTCGAACAAGGCCTGCACCGCCCGCACCGGGTCATCGCCCGGCTCGGCGAGCACGGCGGCGCTGCTTTCGGTCATCGCCGACATCCACTCGTTGAAGAGAGCAAGAAGCAAGGAGCTCTTCGACCCGAAGTAGTTGTATAGGGTCCCCACCGAGACCTCGGCGGCGGCGGCGATCTCTTCCATCGTGGTCTCGTCGAGCCCCCGGACCTCGAAGAGCCTCCTCGCCTCGGCCAGGATCTGCTCTCGGGTTCGCTGTTTCTTGCGATCGCGTAGGCTCAACATATCTATACTCGTTATAATTTTGGATGCCTTACAAAGTTAGATGTTCTTCAGACGCGTGTCAAGCTGCACGTGGCTCCCCGGCTCAGAGCCCCATTGGGAGCAGACCGAGTACGCCGGACGGCAGCCAAGGCACGACGGTTGGCTGCCCCGGGGCTCCGCCTGGTGAAGGAGAGGAGGCCCCGCCGGCGAGGCCTGTGCCGGTCCACAGGGTCCTCAGGAGCCGGCGACCGTCCCGAAGCTGAGCCTGACGCTGGCACCCACCTCACCCGGCCTCTCGGCATCGCCGTTGGCGTAGCTCACCTCGACGGCGAAGTCGTCGAGGTCGAGGGCCAATCCGGCAGCTCGAAGCGCCTCCAGACCCCCCGCCGCCCCTTCCGTCGCGGCGCGAATGAGATCACGCAACTCCCCGATTCCCGCCATCCCTCTCCCCCGACGAAACGCTCGTGGCGACAGGGTGGCGGCATGCTGTCTTTGGGCTGTCGCATCGCCACGGTGGTCTCCGGCCACCGTGGGCTCAAGACCGCCTTGCGGAGAGAGACGTGGCTACAACAGCCTGCATCGGCTCGGCCGATGCAGGCACGGCATCAGCCGATGAGTGCGTCGACCGCGTCCGGCCAGGGCTCCCGAGCCCCGAGCCGATCCTCGAACGGCATGTCGATCGCAGCAGCCAGGAGCCGGCCCACCAGCACCGACAGCGACACGCCTTCGGCACGGGCCCGCTCACGAAGAGCTCGCGCCACCTCAAGAGGTACACGCGCCACGAGCCGCTCTCGCGCCGCCACCCATTCGGCGGCCGGGCGGGGCGATCCCCAATCGATGGCCCGATCCGTCAACTTGCGCTCCTTGTGTGCGCACCACTAGCAAACCACGAGTCACGCGCCCTGGGTGGGATTTCCCGCGCGATGCGCGCGGGAAACTCCCAACTTCGCTCAACGACGGCGCCTCCGCAGAGACAGCGGAACATGCCACATGCGCCCTCGCGGCTGATCATCTAGCGTTGGAGCGACGGAGGGAGACATGAAGCTCCAGAAAGGGATGCGAGTCCGGGAGCTGACCAAAAAGGTCGGCCAGGTCCCGCGCCGAGGCAAGGTGCTCGACGTGCACGGGCACACAGTCGACGTGGCATGGGACGACGGCCAGGTCAGCTCCATCAGCCACGGGTTCCTGTTCCCCGCCGGCGCGGAGAAGCAGGGCTCCTAGATCCCCGCTCATCAGATCGCCCGGCGCGTCAGCGCATGTCGCCGGCGCTTCGCCAGGCCTGAACCCAGCGCACCTTCCCACCTTGCATGACGGCCCCGGCGTAGAGACGGCCGGCGAAGCGGGTGAGGCCGTAGATGGTGACGATAACGAGAGCTATGGAGGCCGCTATCTCCCAAGGAGCGGCGAATCCCCTCACCATACGCAGCGGCATGCTCAGGGGGGCGGTGAGGGGTACGAGCGAAAGCACGCGCAAGAGCACATTGTCTCCGGCTTGGACCGAGCTGACTGCCACGACGTAGGGGATCAACAGAACGATATTGATAGGGAGAGCGGCGTTGGTCACATTCTCATGAGGAGCCACCAGCGCGCCTGCGGCCCCGTAGACCATCGAGTACAACGAGAACCCGAGCAGGAACCAGACGGCGACGGTCACGAGCCCCAGAGCGGTCCCCTTCGGAACCTCGAAGACATCGAAGATATCGGCGGTCACCAGCAGCGATCCCACCGCCAGCACGATCTCGGCGAACCCCAGTAAACCGATGGCGGTCACCTTCCCGGCCAGGAGATGCCGCGGGTGCATGGTGCCGAGCACCACCTCGACGACGCGGCTCCGCTTCTCCTCGGCCACCCCCTCCATGATCACCTGGCCGGTGACGAGGATGGCCAGAAAGAGCAGGATGACGCTCAGCGCCCCCAGCAGCTGGTCGGCTTCGGAGCCGGATATCCGCGCCCTACCGTGCGAGGCGGTGGCGAAGTCGGCGATCACGATGCCGCCCACCGCAAGCGACACGAGCACAAACGACACGATGAGGAACCCCCTCTTTCGGGCCCGGAACTCCCGGCTCATCACCAGCAGCACGCTGTGCCACGGCTTCAACGTGTCACCGCCTCGCGGAAGACCTCGGACAGTCGCGGCGGGAGGAAGGCGAACTCGACGATCTCACCGGCCTTTCGAGCCCTCGCCACCAGCTCCGCGGGATCGCTGTCTCGATCAACCATCAGACGCACTCGGTCGCCGCTGCGCATCACGATCTCGGCTCCCTCCACGGCTTCGGCCCAATCCGTTCCTCCTCCGTCGAGTAGCACATCGACGTATCGGTGCGGCGACGCGGCACGCAGTGCATCGACCCGGCCCGACAGGACGACACGACCTTCGTTGATGATGACCACGTCCTCACAGAGATGCTCCACCACATCGAGCTGGTGGCTGGAAAAGAGCACCGCCGCCCCGCCGGCGGCCTGATCACGGAGAATCGCCGCCATCATCTCGGCGGCCACCGGGTCGAGCCCAGAAAAAGGCTCGTCGAGCACGAGCACCTTCGGCTCGTGCACCAGAGCGACGGCCAGCTGCACCCGCTGCTGGTTTCCATGAGAGAGATCCTGAAGCCGGATCTGTGCTCGATCGGCGAGACCGAACGCCTCCAGCAGCCTGCCTGCCGCTGTACCCGCGTCGGAGCGGCTCATGCCGTGGAGGCGCCCAAAGTAGGTCACCTGCTCCAAGACCCTCATCCGGGGGTACAGGCCCCGCTCCTCCGGCATGTACCCGAAGCCGAGCCAGGCCCCACGATCCAGCGGCCTGCCATTCCAGGTGATGACGCCGGCGTCGAGGCCGACGAGCCCGAACACCGAACGCATCGCCGTGGTCTTGCCTGCGCCGTTTGGACCCAGGAACCCCACCATCTGCCCCGGCCCGACTCCAAAAGAGCAGGCATCGAGAGCAACCACGTCGCCGTAGCGCTTGTGGAGTCCTTCCAGTACGAGCACGGTCACCTATACAAGCGGAAACTCGGCACGGCAGCGAGGGCCAAACGGCCGTACGCTTCGGCGGAGGGGGCCAGCGCCGAGGCCGAGCCGGGCCGGGCCGATTGAGGTCCGACCCCGCCTGCTCTTCGACGGCGCGACCCGGTTAGCTGCGGGCCACCGAGACGGTCCCTTCGGCCGTGGTGCCGTCGTTGAACTGAACCACGTAGTCGCCCTCGATACCTCCGTCGGCGCCTATGGACCCGGCAACCGTGAGAGCGGTGATGCGGCCAGACGGACCCGGGACTGCATCGGCAACAAGCTCGAACGTGTCATCCACGGCCACGTCGAGCGTAAGATCGCCGACAACCGCGCTCGTGCCTGTGAGCGGTGGCTCACCCCCGATCTCGAACGTCAACGTCTCAGCAGGCGGATCGCCCATCCCGAACACGAAGCGGCCGAGATCGACATCCACCGTCACCGTTGCGGTCGCGGCGTCGACGGAGACCTCGGCCTCGATCGATCCGCTGGAGCCGTACGTGGTGTCGGACCACTCCCCCGTGTAGTCGCCGACGAGGGCCTGCGCCATCATGACGGCAAGCTGGGCCTCCGACACGGCGGTCGTGGTCTCCTCCACAGTCGTGGCCTCGGTCGTGGTGGACTCGATGGTCGTCGAGGCCTCAACGGTCGTGGTTCGCGCTTCGGTCGTCGTCACATCTCGTCGCCGCAGGCGGCGCCGAGCACCGCCACCACCACGAGCAGAATCAGAAGCCGGCGCATTGCGCTCCCTCCCCTTGCGTGAGACCCGCAGCCTAACCAGCAGGGTGTCCCCAAACCCTGGCGCCTCGGCAGGCCGACCCTAGAAGCTCGCGACTTCCGGAACCTGCCACGCCGACGCCGTCCCCGCGATGATCCGCCCCAGCGTCTCCCACACCTCCGAGCTGGCGATGTCTCCCCCCTGCAGCCAGGTCGCGATCATCTGCTGCACGTCGTGCCGGCCGCGCAGACCGCCGTGGAATCCGGGAACCACAACCACGTCGACGCTCCCGTACTCGAGATCGCTCGGGTTGGTGACCGCGTCGGCAAGAGGAAGGATCACCACCTCCTCCACGTCGGGCCAGTCGTACAGAGTGCGGGCCAGCTCCTCTGCGTCACGGCGCAACGAGTCGGTGAAGGGCCCATCCGCGGACAGCTCGATCGGTGCCAACGAATCGATGAGCGCTCCCAGGGCCCGCAGCTGATAGCCGGCGACGACGCCCCTCCCCTCCTCACCCCAATCCGGGTACGTGGCCCGGCCCGGTTCGACTATCGGGCTCAACAGCACGAGCCGATCGATGTCGGCGTCGGGATACCGATTGAGGAAAGCGATCGTCACCAGCGTGCCCTCGCTCTCGGCCACTATCGCCACCGGCTTTCCATGGCGCCGGGCCAAAGCGGTCACCTGTTCGTTCATGAGAACCGCGAGATCGGCTATGTCGGCATCGGTGGCCACGCCGGGATGCGACAGGGGACGCGCCTCGGCGTCGAGACCCACATAGGAGAACTGCTCTACGGCCAAATCCGGCGCGATCGCCGCCAGATCGTCCGCCTCGTCGCAGCAGCCGCTGGCAAAACCGGCCACGAGCAGCACGGTGTGGCCTCCTTGAAGCGTCTCGACCTGGCCCGCTCCCCCGGGATCCTCAGTGGCGAAGGCGACAAAACCCAGCCGCGTGCCTCCGACGACGACCACAAACAAGACCGCGATGGCCACCACCGTTGCCGGCACCACCCGCAGCCGCCGTCCGGGGAGCCCGAGCACGATGGCCCGCACACTGTGATGCCAAGCCCAGGCGTTGAACAGGCCGACGACGGCGACGACCGACAGATCCAGCACGGCGCCGCGGCCGGCCACGGCGAGCGCGGCCAGGCTGAGCACGAGGAA
>Ga0315537_1001485_pt1 | contig 18397 bp, 17 predicted proteins | sample SalMarSW160270MG_FD_203091 | JGI IMG/M metagenome (GOLD analysis project Ga0315537, IMG submission 203091) | Salt marsh sediment microbial communities from the Plum Island Ecosystem LTER, Massachusetts, United States - Salt Marsh Sediment SW1602-70 ... | reverse complement strand
TTCAGTCCTTTTTGGAGGATGATCGGCCTGTGATACCCGTGTCAGCCATGACAGGCCGTAACCTCGATGCACTGAAGGAGTCGATCTTTCATGCACTGGATATCATCCGCATCTACACCAAGGTTCCAGGAAAGGAGCCGGACCTTGCCGAGCCTTTTGTTCTGAAGAAGGGATCTACGCTGGAGGAGCTCGCCCTGAAGATCCACAAGGATTTGTCGGCAAAACTGAAATTCGCCAGGCTCTGGGGAGCTCAGGTCTACGATGGCCAGATGGTTCAGAGAGATCACGTGCTTCAGGATGGCGATATTGTCGAGCTCCATGTATAGAAAACAGAAGTCAGGCTCTCTTTGTTCACACAGTATGCTGCCGGCGGATTTCAAGGGGACACCCTGATGATCGAAGCAGCGCGGCTCGCGCATTGAAGAATCGAGCCGGCGGTGTTGCGCTAGGAATCGTAGGGGTACACAATGAGAATGGCGGGCGATTATGGTAACGTGAAGTTCCCTGCGCTTCCGCGCGGGGCATCCTGGCGAAGGCGAGTGAAATGACATCCGTATAAGGGAAACCAGGCGGCAAACGGATAAAAAACCTCAACCTATAGCATCGGAAGGAGCCGGTCCACTCGACTCAATGTAATGTTCGACAGAGGACCTGGACCACTTCCTCAGCAAATTCCGGACTGTTTATATCGGCGTCGACCTCTATGATCTCTATTTCCGGGTCCAGGTGCTCTTTAATAGTTTCTATAAACGCCTTGTCTGAATCCGGGTCATGCAGGGAGCCGCCCTCTGAGCCCGGAGAAGAAAACCCCTTCAAAGGTATCATAAATTTTACACGATTCTTACTCTGTCGCTGGTTTAATCTTTTGGCGACTTCGATCGCGAGTCTTTTCATCTCTTCGGCACTTGTCCTTACCTCGGCTCGTGCAGAGTCCATGATATGGAATTTCCTTTCTGCCGGCTTTAAGGATTCCCAAAGAGGATCGTTAGCATCCAATCTTTCAATAGGTCCGCAGCCGATCATATCGAATCCGCCCGGAGCTATAATATAGGGCATATCAAGATCACTGCCTGCGCTCAACCTGTCAGGTCCGGCATTACGCTTACCCCCAAATAAATATTCACTGAAACCAGCGGGCACAAGATCGATAAAGGCATCGAACAGACCTTGATTGACGTACGCCATTACCGCTTTTTCACCGAATCCGGTTGAATGAAATGAGGTGACGCTGCATGTTTCATGAAGGAGTTCCCTGATATAGTGGGCTCCTTTTTCACAGTGACCAAATTCCGTAATCGCGATGGATACCTTCGTTGTCTCCTTGGCCGGTTCGTAGGACTCCACCATTCCGCTTACCGCGCCGGCGCCATTACGCATAAGACGTCTTACCATGCTGTTCATGCCCACCGTGTCTACCACGCTGTACATCACCGTAATATCCGGTAGTGTCACCTAATTATTGTTAACTCATTGGGTATGCCACTATTTCCCCCATAGGCCAAATGCGATCAATAAGGTTAGCAGCCATAGCAGCAGCTCTCTTGATTCTTCTGCCGGTTGAATCTCTCAGCGTTAAGCCACGATGAGGCAATGAAAAATTGTACTACGTGATGATGATGCTTGTTTGCGCCTCCAATGCCTGTTTTTGCTTGGCAAAACAAAGCGTTTTTCTCGTGAACTTTCTGCTGTGATTTCTCAAGGTGAGGTTTGACCTTTCGATGAAAGACGTATTAATACCTCTGCTTACCCTCGATGCCTTGAGGATTTGCTCGATGGTCTCCGGATCTCCGAAGACAAAAGTACGCTCAACCCTTATCACGTTGCCATTTTCTCGTATCTTATGGACCGTGGCATACTGTAGGTCAGGATCAATCAAAAGCTTTGGCTTTCTAGGGCGGCCGCGTTTGCCGCTCTTTGGGTGATCCTCACAGTGACTATAGTGCTCCCTCAGGGCTGTTTGGTAATGGGGGCAATTCATCGGAGATGAAAAGCGGTTTTGTTCGTATGCGTTCTACGAGGTCGCCAATGAACACGGTACAGTCTTCTAAGCTCCTTTGCCCGATGAAGAGATTGATGATCAACTTGGATTCAGGGTCGAGGGAGGCCCAGATCCAGTGGCGGCCATAGGCTTTTTCGAAGTCTTCGTCGGAAAGAGCTTTCTATTTTTTACAAAGGTCCACAGTTCATCCAGTTGGCATTCAGTGAGACAGAGATCATGGATAAGAGTTTCCAATATTTTTTTGCAGTGATTTCCAGCCTTGAGCACAATTCGGTTGACGCCGTCTTTGTCAAGTTGGAGGATTCGCGCTGTCATGCGAATGCCGGTACCTTCGCTAACGGCAAGAATAATGCGTTGGATAGTTTCCCGGCTATAGTTTGAGTGCATAAAAATAGTATTACGGTTCTCAGAAAACCTTTGGTTACAGGTCTTACAACGAAGCAACTGGGTCTTATTCTTACCATAGCGCGTACTGGTGGTAATATTGCCCTTCCCCCTGATCCCATAATCGTTACAGCTTGGATTAGGGCAGAAGTAGGTAGAAAGATCTATCATCATGGCCTCCTCCCTTCAAAAGTTTTTCTGATTCTATCTTGAAGGGAGAAGGATAGCAAGAAAAATTAACAATAATTAGGTGACAAAATCCAAATTATATCAAGCGAGGCTGATTTTGTTTATTGCCTCTCTAAGGCCCAATTCTTCCCTTTAGGAGCCTGTCGGTCTTATCGCTCTAAGCCGACTTTCCGGTCAATTGCAGCTCCAGCTTCATTGGCTTCAACGGCATGCTGGGCAATCTGCTCTGCGGTAATGAGCAAATAAGGACTCATGATAGGTGTATGCACAGCCCCTGTGATTGCCGCTGTAATTATCAGCTTGGCCATAATAGCTTCTCAAAAACTTTAATCGCTATCCCAATTTACCAGTCTTCTCAAGATCCTTACCGACCATTTCGAGGCCCACTTTAACTAAGGCTTCTCTAGTAGGAAAACTTGTTTTTCTATCCCACCCATGCAAATCATAATATTCATCAAGCATTTTATTCCACTCGCCCTCATCGATCTTCCCACCAGATAGATTCCCTGTTGGGATAGGCTCATTCAAGTCTCTAGATGTTGGCATGTCATCTTTCCGGTCAAAATCAGTATGTATCAGATTAAAGGCCTTTTCAAGATTAAGTTGTTTCATGGTCAGACGTCTAAAGTCTTCCCCAGAGGTTTCAAACCCGGTTGCTGCGGAGTAGAGTTCAGCTAACTCCTCCAGCCCTGGCATATCTAAGTCTGCCCAATTAGTATTAAATAGGCACACGCTAAGAGAGTTGCATACCCTGCTAATAATCTCAGTATATGTAACCATTTTTGCTCTCCCACTATATTCCCAAGGTTTGTGAGGATTAACTTCTGGCCCAAGCCCATAGAATTTCCTTGCTTGTTCCGGATTTAAGGTAACAGCCGTTTCAACTGCGACGGCCCCTGTGGTATGCCCACCACCGCGAGTGGACGTCGTGGTGCCTAAGGCCCACCCATTGGATCCCCGAAGATTTTCATACAGATCTTGCTTTTTTATGTGCATACAATACTTGCTGCTTCCTCTGCCAATAATATCTGAAGCCCGAAAGCAACCCTCTGCAAGTATATTTCCAAAACCTTCTCGATAAGCAATTTTTCTTATAAGCTCAAGAGCAACCCCAGCATCACCCCAACTTAGTTTGAGACCATCGGAGTCTTTCTCGCTAATAATGCCCCTCTGATAACATTCCGTGGCCCATCCGATCGTACTCCCTGCCAGGTCAACATCCAGGCCTAACTGATTGCAGAACGCATTTGCTTTGTACATGAAAGTCGGCTCCCAAATCGCCAACCTTGATTGAAGCGTCGATACAACTTCCCACTGGCAGGATTCTGTTTTAAGACCAGCATAGGGTCCCTCAGTAATATTCATAGTGCGACCACACCCTCCATATAAGCATCCCGGAAAGCTCACCTGAGATTCTCTATATTTATCAGATGACTTCTTTGGGTCCATAACTTCGACCATTTCATCCGGCATGCGGGTCTCTTGGAAATTCTTATAGTTAACGCCGCAAACTTGCTGCTTTCCGGGCAAAAGAAAAAGCATCCCATATTTGTTTATAAGCTCAAAAGATTCTGTCTTTTTGGCCATTTCTCGGCACTTGGCAGCAACTGCCATAAACCGTTCGTGGTTAGCAATCTTGACCCCCCCCGTACCTTTGGCAACAATGGCTTTAAGATTTTTGGACCCCATTACCGCTCCAGTACCACATCTACCCATAGCTCTGCCATTGTCTTGGATAACACAGCCTCCACGAACCAAATTTTCGCCAGCAGGGCCAATGGATACGGTATGAAGGCCCTGGTCAGCCTGCTCTTTCCTAATCGTGTCAAGGGTTTCCCATGTTGTTTTTCCCCACAGATGCGAAGCATCGCGAATCTCTATATTATCATCTTGAATCCATAAATAGACTGGCAGATGCGCTCTTCCCTCTATGATAATTGAATCATAGCCAGCATATTTAATTTGCCCAGCAAGGTAGCTATCACTATGCCCACTACCCCATCCGCCTGTTATCGGACTCAAGGTACTTGCAGAAATTTGATTACTCCCAATAGCAGGTGTACCGGCTAATGGTCCAGCACCAAAGATAAGTCTATTGGCAGGTTCATACGGGGTCACCCATGGTCGTAGTTCATCATAGAGTATTTTGATAGCAAAGCCCGAAGCTCCCAGCCAATCTTTAGCATATTTTGAGGTTGGTTCTGTCCAGATTTTTCCATTGCTAAGATTGACTCTCAAGATTTTTCCTGCGTATCCGAACATCTGATTATCTTCTCTCATTTCTAAGCCTCCTAATTTGTTTTAAGTATTTGGCCTCCAAGAAAGAAAACTGCGTTCCAATTCATGTTGTGCTGGGCTTCTGTAATCTTTTTCATTCCAATACTGATGAACTCGTAAACACTCATGACCGATTCTTGGTCGCCCCCGCGCATGAAAATAGTCCCCTCTCCACCCTGCGGGGGGAGAGGGCAAGGGTGAGGGGGGTGTATTTTCACGGCAAAAAGTTCTTTAATCGTCTTGCCGGACTTGATCCGGCATCCATAACCTATTGAATTTACTGGATTCAGGCTTACGCCGGAATGATGAAAGCGACCGATTTTAGACTTTTTACGAAACCATCAATACTGAGTCATTCGCAATACAATAGACAATCTATGCAGTTTTGCTTACTTTCTTCCCTGACTCAACTTCTTTCAAATATTCCTTTATCATTCCCTGCAATATTTCCTTTGACTCGCAGCTCTCGACACAAAGCGCTTCCTCAAGCCCCTGACAACCGTCACAAGGCATACTCTGTCCGTCACATTCCTCAATGAGCATTACCAAATGCCCAGGACTTTCATCCTTCTTGTCCAAAATTTTGATACTTGAAGCTGAAGGCTTGAACTCACCAGTATGGTGATACGAACAAGCTATCTCACAAGTCCTGCAAGCGCCGCATGTCTGCATATCAAATATCATTTGTCTACCTCCTCATTCTTTAACGGAAAATTCTTTTGATAACAGTTTACATGGTCCTGCCGCCTAATTATTGTTATCATATTGGGTATGCCAAGATTTCACCCATGGGCCAAATACGATCGATAAGGTTTGCAGCCATTGTGGGAGTCCTCTGTATCCTTTTGCCAATTGAACTCCTCAGTGTGAGACCTCGATGAGGCTTGGAAAAGTTGTAATACGTAACGACAATAGTTGTCTGCGCCTTCAGTGACTGTTTTCTCTTGGCAAAGCGCAGCGTTTTCCTGGTGAGCTTTCTGTTGTGATTTCTCAAGGTTAAATTTACTCGTTCAATGAACGAGCTATTGAGGCGAGCACTCACCTTCGATGCCGCTATGGCATGGTCAATACGGGTTGGATCGCCAAAGATAACCGTGCGATCGACCTTTACCACTTTTCCATTGTCTCTTGTTTTATGGACTGTGGCATACAGCAGATCAGGATCAATCACGAGCCGTGGTTTTTTTGGACGGCCCCGTTTGTCTGTCTTCGGGTAGGTTTCCAGGTGGATGAACTGCTCCACCAACGCCGTTTCATAGTTGGGGAGTTCATCGGAGGTAAACAGAGGTTTTGAGCGAATGCGTCCTATGAGCTCTTGGATGAATGATTTGCAATCTGCTAGGCTCCTTTGTCCGATGAAGAGATTGATGATCAACTTGGACTCAGGGTCGAGGGATGCCCAGATCCAGTGCCGGCCGTACTGTTGTTCGAAGTCTTCGTCGTAAAGAGCTTTCTTTTTTTTACAAAGGTCCATAGTTCATCGAGTTGACATTCGTTTAGGCAGAGGTCATGAATCAGGTTTTCCAGTATCTGTTTACAATGAGCGCCCGCCTTGAGCACAATTCGGTTGACGCCGTCTTTGTCAAGCTGGAGGATTCTCGCTGTCCCGCGAATGCTGTTATATTCGGCAACAGCCAGAATAATGCGTTGGATGGTTTCCCGGCTATAGTTGGAGTGCATAAAGACGATGTTACGATTCTCGGAAAACCTTTGGTTGCAGGTCTTACAGCTAAGCAAATGAGTTCTATCCTTGCCATAGTGGGTAGTGGTGCTAATGTTTCCCTTTCCCCTAACCCCCATAGTCCTTACAGTGTGGATTAGGGCAGAAATAGGTAGAAAGATCTCTCATCATTGCCTCCTCTCGTATCAAGATTTTCTCATTCTACCTTAAAGAGAAGAGGATGACAAGAAAATTAACAATAATTAGGTGACATAATCAATATTCGTAACCCCGCTTAATTAATTGGGCATTTTCGGCACCTGGACCAGTTAGCGGTAACGTGCCGCCTATTTTAATTAATTTCGGTTGAGCCGCCGTTGCCATGAAAGGTAGTGCCAGGGATAGTGTGATGCAAAAACTGATTATAACTACGAATAATTTTCCCTTTTTCATGTGAGCCCTTCTTTTTTCATACTTTTTTGTTTATTTCTCTCGATACACTTTAAAAATTTACCGGTTTACAATATCCTCGTCAATACCTGAAAACAGCGATCTTTTTCGTGTAGCGAGATTGACATCGGCTGAAGTTACCGCAACAGATAGAGACAGTTAGCACAATGGAATCATACGATGAACCAAGTCCTACAGGTCTGTACAGAGTGCCTGTGATACCCGTGTCAGCCAGGGCAGGCCGTAACTTCTATGTACTGAAGGAGTCGATCTTTCATGCATTGGATATCATCTGCATTTACACCAAGGTTCCAGGAAAGGAGCCGGATCTCGCCGAGCCTCTATAATCTCTATTTCAGGGTCCAGGCACTCTTTAATGGTTTCTATAAACGCCTTGTCTGAATCCGGGTCATACAAGGTGCCGCCCTCTGTGCCCGGAAAAGAAAACCCCTTCAAAGGTATCACAAATTTTGCACGATTCTTACTTTTTCGCTGGTTTAATCTTTTGGCGACCTCGATCGCGAGTCTTCTCATCTTTTCAGCGCTTGTCCTCACCTCGACCCTTGCGGAGTCCATGATAAAGAGCTTCCTTTCCGTCGGCTTTCCCGATTCCCAAAGGGGATCATTGTTATCCCTTTTTTCAATAGGTCCGCAGCCGATCATATCGAATCCGCCCGGAGCTATGATGTAGGGCATGTCAAGATCACTGCCCGCGCTCAACCTGTCAGGTCCGGCATTACGCGTACCTCCAAATAAATGTTCACTAAAACCCGCGGGCACAAGATCGATAAAGGCATCGAACAGACCTTGATTGACGTATGCCATTGCCGCTTTTTCACCGAATCCGGTTGAATGAAATGAGGTGACGCTGCATGTTTCATGAAGGAGTTCCCTGATATAGTGGGCTCCTTTTTCACAGTGACCAAATTCCGTAATCGCGATGGATACCTTCGTTGTCTCCTTGGCCGGTTCGTAGGACTCCACCATTCCGCTTACCGCGCCGGCGCCATTACGCATAAGACGTCTTACCATGCTGTTCATGCCCACCGTGTCTACCACGCTGTGGATCACGGTAATATCCTTCATTCCATAATATCCGGAAAGTTCTCTTGCAAAGTGGGGATGCCCTGCCACGCTCGATATTAAGACCTTGGGGAGACCATAGGGCAGAAGACTCATGGCCGGAAGAGCAATCATGGTTCCAGTGGCCCCGCCTACCGCGATAAGTCCGCACAAATCGCCTGAAGCGTGAAGCTCCATTAACTTTTCACCCAGGCTTTCAGACATGATCGAGGTCGCTTTACTCCGCTCCTTTACCAACATTCCTTTTAGTTGCTCAATGGTCGTTCTCCGGGTACGAATAAGATCCTGGCTGCTGATATCCGGTTTCAGGGTATATTTGATAGCACCTGTCCCCATGCTGATATCGATTACTATGGACTTATGTCCTCTTATCTCTATTTCTTCTTTGATTATTCCCAGCCCTTGCTCTCTCTCGTCCAACATGCCGACTACCGCAATTGCCATTCTTGTTCTCCAATTCAATAAGAAAATCCAAGATTGCCGCTACTATATATAAAAATCATATCGCGTCAAAGAGAATAAGGATGAGAATAGAGTAGACAGGGTTTATGGGCAGGAGCTGGCCGACCGCATTACCTCGCAGAGTTTTTGCATCTTTATGTGTAGGTCAGCGGCTTTGTTGCTACCTATGTGCTTTGTTCACGTTAGAATCGCCACAGGTCGGACCCAACCAGCACTGGCTCGTTTGATCTTTACCGGAAAGCAACAGACTGTGAACCCGTAAGGGCGGCCGATAGATGAAAGATTAGCGAGCTTTTCCATATGGCAATAACCAATCTCGATACCTGCAAAATGGGCTTCCCAGATGACCTTTGGGTCTGCTGTTTCCCGAAAATCTTTGGCCTCAAAGGGTAAAGGCCTGTCCCAGCTCCACGAATCGATGCCTGTCACCTTGACTCCTCTTTCCGTTAGAAACAAGGTGCTCTCCCTCGTCATGCCTGCACCTTTGGTGAGGTACTCGGGTGTACCCCACGCCGCATCAGCGCCGGTCTGGATCAATACTATGTCCATTGGCTTTATCTCGTACCCTATCCGGTCGAGCTCCTGATTCAGGTCTTCGGCCGTGATTCGCTCACCATCGGCCTTGTGACGGAAGTCGAGTAGAACACCATCCCCAAAGCACCATTCAAGAGGGATCTCGTCGATCGTCAAGGAAGGCTTGCCTCGGTCCATAGTTGGATGATAGTGGTACGGCGCATCGAGATGGGTGCCGGAATGGGTGCTGAGGGTGAGCATTTCAACAGCCCAGCCCAGTCCACCAGGCAATTGATCCTTGGTAACACCTGGGAAAAAATTCATCATGGTTTCACTCCCCTGGAGGTGCCCTTCATAGTCTATTTTGGGAATCATATTGGGCGGATCGCTGGGAAGACCTGATTCAATGGTAATGCTTAAGTCAACAAACTGCTTTTGTCTTTTCTTTGGCTTACTGACTAAAGTTTTAGTTCTGAGAGTCATAGGATGTTTCCCTTCTTAAAAGAAACCTTTCCACAAAAACGCCTGCAATTCATACGCAGACGGGTACAAAGATCAGGGAGAGCCAGAATTGAACCGACCAGACCACCAAGGAATGGTCTAAATAAGTGCCTAACATGTAAAGGCCCGCGTGGGCAAAATTAAGCACGACCATCATTCCGAAGACAAGCGTTAAGGCTGAGGCAACAAGAAATAGAATCATGCCATACACAACTCCATGGATTTCCTGAATCGATCTCTAATAGAATCCCCATTTCCCAATGTCTCGCCTAAACTAACCCGCACCTGCTGTTTCGAACATTTTTCTACAAACCTAGGTATGCCTTTCTCACATGTTCTTTCTTCGACAGTTCTTCTCCAGTGCCTTGTAAAACAATCCGGCCATTCTCGAGGACATAGGCCCTCCGCGCAAGCTTCAGGGACTGGATTACCTCTTGGGATACGAGAAGAATAGGAATCCCCAGCTCATTGAGTTGTTTTAGCGTGTTGAGCATCTCAGTAGCGATCTTGGGTGACAAGCCAAGGGTCGGTTCATCCAAAATCAACAGCGATGGCCGGGACATGAGTCCACGGCCTATGGCCAGCATCTGCTGTTCTCCACCTGAAAGCGTTTTTGCCAGTTGACCTTCCCGTTCTTTAAGAACGGGGAACAATTCGTATACCTTGCTGAAAGATTCTTGGATACACTTTCTTGGTCTCGGCAAATAAGCGCCCAATTGCAGATTCTCTTTTACCTTCATGAGAGGAAAAATCTTTCTTCCCTCAGGGACTTGAATGATCCCTAACTCGCAAATAAGCCGGGGCGACAAAATATCCAACCGCTCACCATTAAATTCAATAGACCCTGAAGAGATCCTCGTGAGCCCGGATATAGCACGGAGCAATGTCGTCTTCCCGGCACCATTACAACCGATTACAACAACAAAGTCGCCCTCGACAACTTCAATTCGCACATCTCGGATTGCTTGTAACTTGCCATATGAAACACTAATACTATTTACCCTCAGCATACGCCGCTCCCAGATATGCCTCTACTACAGTGGGGTCCTTCATGATTTCCTGAGCTTTGCCCTCCGCAATTTTACGGCCTTGGTTGAGAACTATAACCCTATCACATGTCTCTGTGATGGCACTCAAGATATGTTCAATCATAAGAATCGTAATCCCAAGCTCATGCGATATCCTCAGGATAAGACTGATGCCCTCTTTCGCCTCTGTCTCATTCAGGCCAGCAAATACCTCATCGAGCAGAATCATCTGGGGGCTGATCGAAAGAGCCCTTCCTATCTCGAGGCGTTTTCTCTCAGCCATCATCAGGTCACTGGCAGCGATGTTACGCTTCTCTGCTAGTTGTACAAATTCCAGGATTTCCAAAGCCTTTTCCTCTGCTTTGGTGATTCTGCTTGCATTCGTGCCATAGAGCACCCCGACAGTGATATTATCAATGACGCTGAGATCCTCAAACGGCCTTACAAATTGAAAGGTCCTGCCGATTCCTAACCGGGCAATTGCAGAGGGTTTCCTGCCACTAATTCTGATCCCCTTGAATGTTATGATCCCATCATCAGGCGCATAAAAACCTGATATCGTATTAATGAGCGTCGATTTCCCAGAACCATTGGGACCGATAAGCCCCAGGATTTCCCCCTCTCGTACCTCAAATTCTACCGCTGAGACAGCCGTCAACCCACCAAACTTCTTGGTGACCTCCTCTCCCGTAAGAATAGGGTTTGCCTTCGTTGTTATGTTTGTTTTTACGTCTGTTTTTGCCTTACGAGCACGGCTGTTCATAACTGCTGTATTCTCCTCTCAGATATGGCAACCAGGGGCTTTACCTCGCGCAGGACAGAGCCGTTTACTATATCGCTACTTTCCTTCAAGAACCCCCCTAGCAATTATTTCGAAGGCCTCTTCAGGGATGGACCATTTTCGAATAATGGCTTCTCGCTTGACTCGTTCCACAATTTCAGATACCTGTTGCTTCGTAGCGGAAAGCTTCAGCTTCTCTAATTTGTTTTTAATAACGGTTCCGCCACTCATTTTGCCGAGGATGATATTTAAACCCTTACGCCCTATTAGCTCAGGTAGGAACGGCATCGTTGAAAATGGCTTGTCTGTTCTACTCATACGGAGGGTCATGTCAGCGACCATTCCCGATTCAAAGGTGAACTCATTGTCGCCCGTGATGGGTTTATTGAGAGGAATCGGGATTTTCGCGATTTCCGAGACCAGGCGAGATACCGGATAAATGCGGTCGAGCTTCACCCCTGTATCTACTCCAAGCAGCAATTCCAAGCCTATCACCACCTCTTCTGTGGCTGCATTCCCTGCCCTCTCGCCAAGAGTATTCATTGATGTGTGAACGGTAGAAGCCCCTCCTACAACTGCCGAGAGCATCACCGAAGTAGCCAACCCGTAATCGTTATGGGCGTGCATGGCGACGGTCACATTAGGTACCCACTCCCTGATTTTTCTTACCATATACGTGGTCGTCCAGGGCAGGCCACTACCCATGGTATCGGTGTATGTTATCTGATCAACCCCTGCCTCTTTTCCAACACTTTTGTATAGCCTTTCTAAAAATTCCATGGGTGTTTTATTAGCCTCCCATGGCTCAACGGAGGTGTAAAGGCCATTTTTCTTCGCATAAGAGGCTACCTTTACAAGCCTTTCTATCATCTGTTTTTCATCGAGTCCCCATACGACGTGACCGAACCAGGGTGATGCCGGACATTCAATAACGACACCGTCGGCACCTGCCTCGGCAGCAAAATCGATCTCGCTTTGATCCCACCTGCAGAGAAAAGTGATTTTGGCCTTGTGCCCATTGCGGCGCATCTTTACGAGGGCTCTGGCCACCTCTCTGTCGTCGGATGATATGATGGGTAAGATTTCCACGCTATATACCCCCATATCATCGAGTGCTTCATAAATACGCAGCTTTTCGTCAGGCTTAATGACTACGTGCGGTGCCTGCTCTGCCTCTCGAAGTGTGACATCGTGAATCTGAACCTTCTCAGGCAATGTAAACTGCTTCCTTACATCTTCCAGGTAATTGAATTCAGGTACCCAGTACTTGTCTGTCAACCAAGGTGTTTTTCCTTGCTCCATTTGTGTTACCCCCTCTGCTGATTTAAATAAAATTTTTATCCACGCTTAATCTAGCTCACGACTCATCTATAGAAGGACCCTATTAAGCTTGGTCTTTATGCTCTTTTTTTAAAAAGCCCTATAAGTCCGTTGGGAAGATACATAATCACCACGACCAAAAGCAGGCCATATATTATTCGGGAGATTTCCGCACCTATTCCTGTGTAAGCAGTTAAGAACTCGTTAATAAAAACCAGTATGCCTGCACCGATGACGGGTCCTACCCAAGTATTGCACCCACCGAGGAGCGACATAAGGACAACGAGTACGGAAATACTGATGTCAAATATGAAATCAGGATGGATATAAGTGCGATAGTAAGCATAAATACTCCCGACAATACCAGCTAAAAAGGCGCTTATGATGAATGCCGCTATCTTAAGTTGTGTCGCATTGACTCCTTGCGTTTCCGCACTGTCCTCATCCTGCCGGATTGATCGCAGGCCGAGACCGAATTTAGATCTCTCAATCCACATCGCGATGAGAATGGTTACAAGCAGGATGCCAAGCATGGTCTCATAAAAGATTACCCTGTTTACAAAAATGCTGACCGGCAATAGTCGCAACCAGAGGCCTTGTGATGAGCCTGTGAATTCCAGATTGATAACCACAACACGTACTGCCAATCCCAGGCAGAGTGTAACTAGGACAAAATACGGCCCCCTGAGCCTGAGGCAGGGCCAACTTATTATGGCAGCCAGTATCGCAGCTAAGATTCCTCCTATTATTGCCGTATAGAACGGAGATAAGCCGTATCTTACGAGCAGGAAGGCGCTCGTGTACGCCCCGATGCCAAAAAAAGCGGCATGGCCGAAGTTCATATAGCCGGTGTAGCCACCGAATATATTCCAGCCGCAGGCTAAAGCAGCATACATGAATAAGGTAAATAGCGCTGATAGGTAATATACATCGGGTCTGAGAGCTGGCAAAAGAGCAAGACCTCCTATTACGGGCCCCAGAATGAATAGTGTGTGTTTCTTGTTCCCCATTAACTGTTCGGACCTACCGTTGAAAAAGACCTGTTGGTTTCATTAACAGCAATAGTATAATTATCGAGAAAAGCACGAGATTAATCCAGGTAAGCGGCATCATGACAGAACTGATGCCAATGACCAAGCCGAGAATGAGGCCGGCTATAGCAGTCCCGAGCATACTGCCTACTCCACCAAGTATGACCACAGCAAATACCACAGTTATCCAGGAGTAGTGAGTCGCTGGCTCAATGGCATACATCAGGCTCATACACATGCCACCCACTCCAGCAGATGCTAGGGATATACCAAAGGTTAATGCCATAATTTGGCTGACGTTTATACCTGATAAAATAGCTCCTTCTCTGTCCTGCCAGACGGATCGGGCCGCCTTTCCAAGGAATGTATGTTGGAGAAAAAAGTATATGGCTCCTACGGTCACTGCTGCCACGCCAAAGCTCATCAACTGTGTCATCGGGAGCGCTATATCACCTACAAACAAAGATTTCCCTGTATACGACGTGGTAACGAGTCTAGGATCTGCTTTGCAAATATAGAGCAGGAGATTTTCTAGAATAATGGCGATGCCAAAGGTCAAAACGAGCGAGGCGGAGGTGAGATCTTTTGTCCGTCGGGCTGTTTCCCTTATCACGGTCCGCTCCATTATTACCCCGAGGATGAACAGAATAGGGATTACTACCAATAAGGAGGCGATAGGGTTAAATCCTGATAGTTTCAGCAGCCAGTATGTGATGTATGCTCCCACCAGGGCAAATGCTGGATGGCTCAAGTTAACGACGTGCGTTACTCCTAACATGAGGCTGAAGCCCACCGCCAATACTGCATAGGTTCCGCCCAGCAGCAAACCGCTCACAACGCCCTGAATAAATTCATGTGCTGAAATTACCTGCACCGTCCTTCTCCTAAAATTTGAGATTCCCTCTATCTGACTTTATCAACTCAATATCTTAGAGACGGTTGAAGCGGAGAGTGCAAACATAAATAATGTCATCTCTCTTGATTGGATGAATTCCCTCTTTTAATAAGCAGGGGGTGGAGAACGAGAGCCCCACACCCCCTGCCGCTGACATATTAGTAGTGTATTCTGCCGTTAAAAGATAACTATGCCCTATTTGCCCCACGCTGGTTTGGGATAAACGGGTTTCGCAGTTTGCATATCAGTGGGCCATACTACCTCTGTCTTCCCGTTGATCACTTGAACCACATATGCGTATTCCGGGGGCAACCCTCTCTCATCAAATCTAAACTTTCCACTAATGATGCTGATCTCGTTGTTCCGCAAGTAATCCCGTATAGCATCTTGTTTAAGACTTTGTGCCCCTTCAACACCCCGCTGCAGGGTTTCAACCCAGCTGTAGCCAAAGAGAAAGATCTCAGGGGCAGCTGGCTCACCCCATCTTGTTTGTGCTACCTTGTTAAGCTCCTGAATGCCGGGAAGAGGAAGGCTGTTCGTAATAATTACCCCTTCGAACACATAATCAGCATCCGCACCGAGTGTCTTTGTCCAAGCCGGACTTATACCTACAATAGATTGCTGAAAAAACGTGGGATTATACCCGAGCGCCTTACAGGATCGCACGGTTAACACGGCGTCAGGTAAGAACTCCGTGCCATATAAGAGCTCTGCCTTCCGCTCTTTGCACTTGGTGATCAGGGCATCAGCACTGGTCAAAGGGACATCGTAAAATTCTTCAAGCACTATCTTTATTCCCAGCTTTTTTGCCCCAGCGCGTTCTCCGGGCATACCCGAACGTCCGATGGGATTGTTCATTCTGATAAAGGCCGCCGTCTTGGGTCTATCTTTTTCAGGCAAGCTCTCTAGAAATCTGAAAAAGGCAACACTTAACCACTCTCCCATCATTGGGGTGGCACTAAATGAGTATTTGAACCCCTGCTTAAATGACATCATATGTCCCCCCATGGAGACATAGACCATCCCGTACTTCTCGGCCACCGGCATCTGGGCTGCGCAGATATGGCCTGGGTAGCCTCCGAGGAGCAAGTCAACCTTATCCACTGTGATGACTTTCTCGAGGAGCGTAACCGCTTTGTCAGGTTTGCCCTCATCATCGTAGATGATAAGCTCTGCCTGACGCCCCAGCAATCCACCCTCTTTATTTTCTTGATCTGCCCAATATTCGTAACCCCGCTTAATTAACTGGGCATTTTCGGCACCTGGACCAGTTAGCGGTAACGTGCCGCCTATTTTAATTAATTTCGGTTGAGCCGCCGTTGCCATGAAAGGTAGCGCCAGGGATAGTGTGATGCAAAAACTGATTATAACTACTAATAATCTCCCCTTTTTCATGTGAGCCCTCCTTTTCATACTTTTTTGTTTATTTCTCTCGATATAATTTAAAAGATTAGCGGTTCACAATATCCTCGTCAATACCTGAAAACAGTGATTTTTTGCTTGACAGGAATATATTTTAAGATATAAAAATTTTTGGGGCTATCCGCTTGACTCAAGTTACCACAAGATATAGTGTTTTTGGGTATGGAAGACTACCCAAAAACTCTCTTGGAATTTGAACAACGGTTTGCCTCCGAAGAGGCATGCCGTGAGTATCTATACAATCTACGCTGGCCCGATGGTTTTCGATGCCCTCGCTGTCTGTATGATAAAGCGTGGGTGACAAAGCACACGTTATACCACTGCGTGAACTGCGGATATGAAACCTCGGTAACCGCAGGAACTATCTTTCAAGATACGAGGAAACCCCTCCGGCTGTGGTTCCGCGCAATATGGTACATAGTGAACCAAAAAAACGGCGTCAGCGCCATGGGACTTCAGCGAGTGTTGGGAATCCCACGGTACGACACCGTATGGATATGGCTCCATAAGCTTCGCATTGCCATGGTACGCCCTGGCCGTGATCGATTGTCCGGGACGGTGGAGGTAGATGAAACCTATCTTGGAGGTAAACGGCCAGGGAAACGGGGCCGCGGTGCAGCAGGGAAATCGTTGGTCCTTATTGCAGCCGAAGATAAAGACAACCATATTGGGCGTATTCGCCTTCGACGAGTCCTTGATGCAAGGGCAGAGAGCTTGATACCAGCGGTGCAGGAAAGCGTGGAACCCGGCAGCACTGTTCGCACTGACGGATGGAGCGGGTACGGAGGATTGCCCTCCACAGGTTATGAACATATCATTGCCCGGCATACTGCTGATGTTGGGGAAAACCTTCTGCCTTTGGTGAACAGAGTGGCTGCTCTGTTGAAGAGGTGGCTGCAGGGGACGCATCAAGGGGCTATTCGAGCATCTCATTTGGATTATTATTTGGATGAATTCACGTTTCGATTTAACCGAAGGACATCGCGATCCCGCGGGAAGCTGTTCTTTCGCTTGGTTCAACAGGCTGCATCTGTTCCCCCGATGAAAGGGCGAAACATTAGGGGTGGACGTTCTAGGATATAAACCACAAGATGTTGTATTTACTTGAGTCAAGCGGATAGCCCCAAAAATTTTTTAATAAATCTGCGGAGATTGGTTTTGGTAAATAAAGAAATTGGGGCCTTAGCTACCGAAGATTTACAGGATATCTTCAATATCATTCATATTGCCAACTGCCAACTCAGCCTTTCAGAGATGCGTGTCATAATAACCAGATGCTTGAAGCGAGCCTTCAAGGCGGATGGTGTGGCTTTCTTTCTCAGCAATAGAGAGTTTAAATCGATTGATAATGCCAATATGGTTAGCGTTGGAGTGGATCCCCGTTATTTGGATAAATGGGGACGGTATTATTGTCACCTCGACCCATTCCAGCAAGAAGCTCGTTCAAGGGACACAGTCTGCAAGGTTGATGATATTCTCCCATATAGGAGGTGGGTGAATCTCCCCATATATAAAGAGTTCTACAGACCACAGAATATACATTACAAATTATCCATCTATCTTCGCACCAACGATAGGGCCCTTGGCCTGATAGCCATGTTTCGGTCAAAGGACAATCAGGACTTCTCAAATGGCGAGATGGCAAAGGCTCGGATTATTGAGCCTCATGTGACTACCGCTTTAGCGAATATTATTAGGTTTTCTGGAATCCATGAGGGAGGGAACCTGTTTAGGGAAGAGACTTGGAGCGCAAAATATCAATTGACCAAGCGGGAGATAGACATTATTATGTGCGTCTGTCAAGGTTTCACAAATAATGAAATCGGCGAGAAACTCTATATCAGTAGATTTACGGTCGAAACACATTTGAAGAACATTTTCAATAAGACCGGTGTTAAGCATAGAGCAGGGCTTGCCAGCTTACTCCAGTAGCTAATCCTTGTAGCCTTTTTTCAATAGAAGTCGTGGTACCATCGTGATCCCTGGAGAAATACTGATTTATTCTCTTAGCATACCTATGCGGCTGCGATGGTGAGCTTCAGGCGACATGCCCGGCAACGCGAGGCTTCAGCCGAGTCGGACAGGGACGGGCGGGCATCCTCCAGATCCCTTATTCCCAGTTTTCCTTTAAGACGATCCACATTGATTTCCCGATATAGTAAACTAGATTCCGTATGAGGTGAGAGGCGACTGCGTGGGGCCGAACGACCGCATTGCCTCGCTGACTTTTTGCATCTTTATGTGTGGGTCAGCGGTTACTCTTCTTCCCGCTTCCCGGCATCGATTGTGAGGGAGGGCATGCTTGTCGGGTCTGGGGCGATTGCCTTGCTCAGCCGGTAGTTGCGGACGGTCGGCGAGCACAGCAGGACAAGAAAAGGGATGATGGCAGCAATACCGGCGAG